>OLGZ01000578.1_pt1 | contig 27760 bp, 21 predicted proteins | sample 1605981 | NCBI WGS metagenome assembly OLGZ01 (sample SAMN03283291) | human gut metagenome | biome: human-associated habitat; material: feces | host: Homo sapiens | place: Peru | collected 2012 | reverse complement strand
AAGATAAGATTGCATCTCCATATACAAAAGAAGAAAAAGAAAAGAGTAAATTACCACTTATACTAATTATAATATTAGTTGTATTAATCGCAATATTTGTAGGAGTTACTGCTTATAATAATAGCAAAAATAGTAATTCAAGCGATAATATTAAAATAAGTGATAATGAGTAGAGGGGTAGTTATGAAAAATAAAAATTTGCCTAATAGACTTACTAATTCAAGATTAGTTATGTCAATTATAATAATTATTATATTGGTATTTCCATTTGATATGATAAATGTAAGCTTTAAAAAATTTCTTGTTAATAATACATTAATAATGGATACAAGAATGATTATAGTTGGAGTTCTATTTATACTTTCTTCTATAACAGATTTCTTAGATGGCCATTTAGCAAGAAAATACAATAATGTTAGTGATTATGGAAAGTTAATGGATCCAATTGCGGATAAGTTATCAGTAAATAGTTTACTTATAATTTTATCAGCATATGGTTATATACATCCAATTATTCCTGTAATAGTCGTAATGAGAGATATGATAGTTAATACTATTAGACTTTTTGCAAATACAAATGGTGAAGTAGTTCCAGCAGGTTATACAGGAAAATTTAAAACTGCATTTTTAATGATAGGTTTAACACTTAAACTTTTTGGTAATTTTCCATTTGGTTTAATCAATATTGCTGCTGATGATTTCTTTTTAATCGCTGGTACAATATTATCATTAATATCTGGTGTTGAATATTATGAAGCTTATAAAAAATATTTATTTAAGAAACAAGATTAAAATATGATGAAAAATCATATTTTTTTTAATTTTTAGTGGAAAATAGTTATGCTGTGGAGAATAAATATATGAAAGGAGAAATATGATTATGCAAAATGAAGAAGTATTTATAGTATTTAAAACATTACTTTCATTAAATAGTGATTATTTAATAAATAAAATTGAAAGTACTAATAAGACAAAAAGTAATAAAGAATATATTATAGGTAGTATTGATGAAAATGGTATTATTACGATAATTTTAAATTAATTTTGATAGAAAAAAATAAATTATTAATCAAAGAAGAATAAGAGAATTTCACCAAAATAGGTCATATTTTATTAAAAATGTGAAAAAAATGCAACTTTTTTTCATTTTTTTTCTATTTTTTAGGGGAATTTTAATTTTTATGGCTAATAAGATATATGAGGTGATTGAAATGAAGAAAAAAATTCTTCTAGTTGTAGTAGGAATAATAAGTGGGTTGTTATTCAGTTGTAAAGATGTAAAAGCACTCTCAGATGACTCTTATTTAGAGACAAATTATACGGGAGTATGGGCATACCATTACAAGAATGGAAATCTTGTAACATATGGTGGCCTTCCATTTAGATATTTAAATGGAAAAATGGGTTATTGTATTGAACCTAGTAAACCAATAACAGTTCATACATATAGTTCATATAGTGATTGGAGTAAAAGTGGGTTTAGTGAAGATGTTAAAAGAAAGATGGAGTTAATTGCGTATTACGGATATGAGTACCCTGGTCATAATAATTTAAAATATTATATGGCTACTCAAGAATTAATATGGCTTTTTAGTGAAGATACAGTTGTTTGGAAACAAAATAGAGACTTTTCTAGTGAAACATTAAATGTAGAAGGAGAAAAAAATGAGATTATGACTCTTGTTAATAATCATGATAAACTTCCATCATTTATAAATAGTAGTTATACTAGTGAATTTGGTAAAGAGTTAACATTAGTAGATTATAATAATGTACTTTCAAATTATGATATAAGTGGTGATATAGCATATACAGTAAATGGAAATACAATTAATATAAATACTAATAAGTTTGGTAAAGGAACAATCTATTTTAATCAAAAGAATTTTAATGATAAAGAAACAACTGTTTATGTAGCTGATAGATATAATAGTCAGAAAATAGTAGTATTTGGTCATCCATCATTAAATAGTGGAAATATTAATATTAGTGTTGATAATGCAAAAATAGAGTTTTCAAAAAAAGATATTGAAACAAAAGAGGTAATTAAGGATAAGGATGCAAAATATAAACTTATCAATAATGAAACAAAAGAAGTAAAAGAAATTGTTATAGATAAAACTGGTATATCTAATATAACTATACCAAAAGGTGTTTATACTTTAGAAGAAATAAAGGCTCCATTTGGATACTCTTTAAATAAAGAAAAAACAACTATAACAATTAATGATGATATTAAATTATCAGATGGTGTATTTAAAGTAGATTTATATGATAAAAAAACTAAAGGTAAGATAAAAATAAAAAAAGTATCAGAAGATGGTAAAGATTTAGTAGGAGTAGTTATTGGAATATATGATTCAAATAAAAATTTAATTGAGAAAATTAAAACAGATGAAAAAAACGATAATGAATCTAAAATATTACCTTTAGGGAAATATTATGTAAAAGAAATTAGCACACTTACAGGTTATAAATTAGATAGTAATTTTTATGAAGTTAATCTAAATTATAATAATCAAAATGAAGAGGTAGTTTTAGGCAACATAAAACTTGTAAATGAAAAAATTAGATGTGATTTAGTTTACATTACTAGTGACAGAGATGGTAATTTTCTAGAAAATGTAGAGATAAATGTGGTAGATAAAGATGGGAATTTGGTATTTAATGGTAAAACTGATACACAAGGAATGGTTACTATAAATAATTTACCATATGGTGAATATTATATTAGACAAATAAAGGTTCCAAGTGGATTTATACTAAATAATGATGAATATAAGTTCTATGTAAATGATAGTACATGTAATTCAAACATAAATGTTACAAATGAGAAAACAGTTATGCCAGTTACTAGTAAACAAAACAGTATGTATTTAGTTTCATTTATAATTTTATTTGGAATAGGAGTATATAATTATGTTAAAAAAGATAGTTAGTTTAATAATTATAACTATCTCTTCTTTTTTTATAATAAATAATTTTAAAGAAGTGAAAGACTATGATGATAATGTAGATTTATTAATAGAAAAAAATAATATAAATAGAAAATATGATGGATATATTTCTTTCAAAAACAAAAAATGGTTAATAAAAAATGGTGATTATAATGAAATATTAAACCAAAATTTAGTTCTTATGATTAGTAATAAGGAAACACTAGAAAGTGAATACGGAAACATAATACTTGCGGGGCACAATAATAAATATGTATTTTCAAATCTTTATAAATTAAATAAAGATGATGAAATAATTGTTAGTGATTTTAATTATGAGTATTTATTTAAAGTATATGATATATCTAAAGTAAACATAAAAAATAAAAATATTTTAGATAATGTATATGATAAGAAAATATTAACTTTAATAACATGTACAAGTAATAATCAAATAAGATATGTAGTAACCGCAAAATATATTCACACAATTTCACACAATTAATTTGTTTTTCTAACATATTATTTTTTTATTATGGAAGTGTAAGGAGGAAATAAATGTTAAAAAGAGCAAAAATAAGTGTTACAAGAAGAAAGTCAAAAACAATTATATTTTTCTTATTTTTGTTTATAGTTGCTAACTTAGTTTTATCTTCAATATCAATAAAAAATGCAACAGAAGAATCAATGAAGATGGCAAGAGTTTCACTTGGTAGTGAAGTCATTCTTCAAACTGATATGGAAAAAATCAGAGATGAGTTTATGAATAATAAAGATAATGAACAATCTACTGACGAAAACAAAAAAGATGATATGAAGAATATGCATAATGCTATGGATGAAAGTGCTGCAACTACAAATGATGTTAATAAATTAAAAGAAATTAGTTATGTAACGGATGTAAAATATTATTTTAATGTAAATGCTACAGAAAAGTCATTTAGTTTATATGAAAGTTCTAAGGAAGATGATAACAATAATGATAGACCAGAATTTGATAAAAAAATGAATTCCGGTCTTCAAGTAAAAGCAATAAATACATTTAAACTAGAAGATAATTATGTAAACGGTATAATAAAATTAACTAGTGGAGAAGCATTTGATGAAACAAAAGATGATACAGTAATTATTTCTTATGAACTTGCAACAGAAAATAATTTAAAAGTTGGTGATAAGATTACTATTACATCAAGTGATGATAAAGATGTAGAACTTGAAATAATTGGTATTTATCAAAATTCTGAAACTGATATGTTTAATAATAACTATAACTTAATATATGTTAATACAAATACAGGTGCAAAATTATTAACAGAAGAAGAATATAATGATGGTAACTATAAAGTAAGTAAAGCAGTATTCTATCTTGATGATCCAGAAAATGCAGATAAATTTAAAGAAGAAGCAAATAAATTAGTAACAGATTTTTCAGATAGAAATTTAACATTAGATATAGATAATGAATCATATGAACAAATGATTTCATCAATAGAAGGTGTTGCAAAATTCTCAAATACAGTACTTGTTATTGTTGTAATTGCGTCAATAGTAGTAATAAGTTTAATGGTAATAAACTCTTTAAAAGATAGAAATTATGAAATTGGTGTACTACTTTCACTTGGAGAAAAGAGAAAGAAAATAATAGGACAATTCATAATAGAACTTGTAATAATTGCTACATTTGCATTCATTACATCAATAGGTTCATCATTACTAGTAAGTCAGAAATTAGCAGATACATTACTTGAAAATCAGACAGAGGTTACTGAAAAAATGAATACATCAGTATCTGGTAACAGAGGTAATGGTGCAGTAATGAATAGAAATATGAATAAAAGAGAAGATATGAGTATTGGAAAGATGACAGGTCTTGGCACTTCTAAAACAATAGACAGTATAGATGTTAGTGTAACAATTAAAGATATAGCATTACTATTTGTAATAGGATATGGAATCATACTTGTATCAATGGTTGTACCTTCAATAAAAATATTACATAGTGATCCAAAGGACATATTATCAAGGAGGGAATAAAAAATGAATAAGATAGAAGTAGTTAATTTATCCCATTTTTATCAAGATGGTATGCAACTTAAAAAAGTATTAGACAATGTATCTTACTCATTTGAAAGTGGTAAATTTTATTCAATACTTGGACAAAGTGGTTCAGGTAAGACAACACTTTTATCACTTCTTTCTGGACTTGATACTATAGAAGAAGGCGATATATTATATAATGGAGAAAGCATTAAAAAAATAGGATATAACAAATATAGAAATTCCTATGTAAATATAATATTTCAAAGTTATAATTTAATACCATATATGACCGCTTATGAAAATGTTGAGGCAGCACTTGATATTGCGGGAATAAAATTAAGTAAAGAAGATAAAAAAGAAAAGATATTAAGTACATTAAATGAACTTGGTATTGATAATAGTGCTGCATTTAGAACAGTATTAAAATTATCAGGAGGAGAACAACAAAGAGTCGCAATCGCAAGATGTTTAGTTACAGATATACCATTTATTATGGCAGATGAACCTACTGGTAATTTGGATGAAGATACTGAAAAAAAGATAATAGATATATTTAAGAAATTAGCAAAACAAGGTAAAGGAGTAATAGTTGTTACTCACTCAAAAGAACTTGCAGATAGTTCTGATAAAATATATCACATTAAAGGAGGTGGTGTGTACTAGAAAAAAGAGGGAAATAATGTTATAATAAATATGAAATGGAGTGTTGATGATTCATGTATAAGGTTGGACTTGTAGAAGATGAAGAGGCTTTAAACAAGCTTATAAAAAACTATCTTGAGAAGGAAGATTTTATTGTCGAAACCTTTACTAAGGGTCAAGATGCACTAGATTTTATAAATGATAAAAATAATGTTAATTTGTGGATACTCGATATAATGCTTGCGGATGATGTCACAGGTTATGACATAATTAAAGCAATAAGGCTTCAAGATGAAGAAGTTCCAATAATATTTTCTTCAGCAAGAGATCAATCAATAGATAAAATTATGGGACTGGAATTAGGATGTGATGATTATATTGCAAAGCCTTATTCTCCAAAAGAATTAGTACTTAGAGTAAAAAATATAATAAAACGCGTATACAGTAAAGATTTTCATAAGATAAAATATAATGATTATGAAATTAACACCATTGAAAGAACGGTATATTATAAAGAAGAAAAAATAAACTTAACCACACTTGAATTTGATTTGTTATTATATCTAGTAAATAATAAAAATAAACCTCTTACAAGAGAGATGATATTAAATGAAGTTTGGGGAAGCGATTATTACGGAAGTGACAGAGTAGTTGATGATTCAATTAGAAGACTTAGAAAAAAATTAAATGATCTTAATATAAATACAGTTTATGGATTTGGATATAGATTATCATGAATAATAAAAAGACAAGTTTATCAAATCAATTAATTGTAATAACTCTAACCGCACTTCTTGTAATGATAATATCTATAATTATTGTACTGCCTAAATCACTTGAACCCTTTTTCGAAGAGACAGTATATAGTTATTTAGATCAACCACTTCAAATGATAGAAAAAGAAGATTCATTAACTAAAAAATATAAAAATATTGCATACATTATATATAGTGATGATAGAATTTTAATTAGTGAAGATTACAAAAATATATTAGGTGTTGATGATTATCAAAAACTATTAAAGTATATTGTAACTGATCAAGGAAAATTCGTATATAAAGGAAATAATTACTATTATTCTGTAAATCATAAAGGAAATAATTATAAAACAATTGCAATAACAACTGATAGTTATATTAAATTCATTAGAAGAAATTCACTTGGAATAGTTATTCCGATTGTAATAATTACATTTGCAATAATTCTTATCTTACTATTTTTATGGTCAAGAATAGTTGTAAATAGACTTCAAAAATTAAAACTAAAAGTTGACAATATGAATAATGAAAAATTTTATGTAGCAAAAAGCAAATATGAATTTGATGATGAAATTATGTTACTAGATAAAACTATAGATGAAATGAAAGAAATTATATTATCTCAGGATAAATATAAAAGTGAAATGTATCAAAATATATCACATGATTTTAAAACACCTATTACAGTTATAAAATCATATATTGAAGCTTATCATGACGGAATTGAACCCTACGATGAAGTCATTAATGTAAGCGAAGAACAAATTAAAAAATTAGAAAATAAAGTAAAAACCCTATTAGAATTAAATAAAATTACATATTTACAAAACTCCTATAAAAACGATATAAAAACGAAAATTATTACTACGATAAATAGTACTATTGATAAATTTAAGATAGTACGAAATGATATAAACTATTTAGTTAAATGTGATAAAGAAGATATATTTTACGATGGTACGCCTGATATGTGGGAATCAATAACAAATAATATACTTAGTAATTTTGTTAGGTATGCCAAAAGTGAAATAGTAATAACTATAAAAGAAAATAAAATCATATTTTTTAATGACGGTGAACCAATTGAAAAAGAAATACTTTCTTCAATGTTTGAACCCTACAAAAAAGGAAAGAAAGGTGAAAATGGTATTGGCTTATCAATCGTAAAAGGCAACTGCGATTTGATAGGATATAAAGTTATTGCTAAAAATAAAAAGAATGGTGTAGAATTTATAATTAGTAAAGGAACGAAATAGTTCCTTTTTTTATGTTATTTATATGAATTTAGGTAAAAATAGTGTATAATTTAAAATAAGGATGCATAGGTGATAAAATGAGCAAAAAAACGAAAATATTGATAATTATACCAATACTATTATTAGTAATAATTTTAATGTCTATGAATATAAGTAGTTTAAAAAAACTTTTTGCGGACATAAATAGTTTAAGCATGGGTATGACAACGTTTAAGGATTGGTCTGAGTCACCAACAACGCTTGATTCAAAATATTCAAATTCAACTATATTTTTGACTAAAGATTCATCTTTTGAAGTATATAGAAATAAAGATGGAGAAGTAAAGAAATATATGTGCGATTATAGTAAGTTTAATGGCAGTGATACATACACTACTGAAGCAGAAGAGTATATGAAAAATAGTAATTATAAGTTCTTGATACAATGGAGCAAGATAGATGTTACAGAAAATGGTGATACTTATACATTTTGCTTTCCAAGAGTAGAGATTGATCTTTTAGATGGTGAAACATATCAAAATTTAGATAATGATGTAGAATTAACTGAAGGATTTAGTATTTTAGCAAAAAATAGCGTAATTAATGCTAATGGTAATTATATTGATGCAGTACTTACAACAAAAAATTTAGTTTTTTGGAATAATAAAGAATTAGATGCAAAATATGTTTATAAATCAAGAATTACAACTCTCAGTCTTGAAGGAATAACAAGTGGTCAATATTCTAGATTAGATAGTGAAGGCTCTTCACAAGTTCCTGTAGTGCTAGGAATTCCAATAGAATTTAATTTGGATCATATGATTGGACAAGTTGATGCAAGTTTGAGTTATTATGAAGCAGATACTTATAACACTCCTAATCAAAAATACGCGGATGTAAAAAATATTATTGGTTTATATTCTGATATTGATGTATGGAATGATAAAACTGATTTATTTTCAGATAAAATTTTTAAGGGAAATGAAGGTGTTGCGTTTACAAATTCAGAAAATGTCAAAACAATATATTATGATGTAGATGGACAATACGGAAAGCAAATACAATTGACTAATAAAGATGGTAGTAAAACAGCAACAGATTATCAAGCAAGATTAAAAACTGTTACTGCAACAGACGGAAATAATAAAGAATATAGTGGTTTATATATAGATGATGAAGTGCGTACTAATGCAAATGTAAAAGATATTCATGAAAAGACATCAATATTTATTACTGAAGATTTAGATAATGAGAAAATATTTAATTTTAGATATGCATCTGCTAGGTCTGCTGGAATTAGATTCTGTTTTGTATCACCTATAAAATATGATATAGCGGGTCCTGTCAAAACATCATCAGTTACTAAAACGACGGATAATAAAAATTATATTTATAGTATAATTCAAAAGATTCCAAACAACTATTATGGATATGCGTTAAAGTTTGCAAATTATAGTGGAACATTATATAATTCAATTTCTATATCAGATACATTTGATGAAAAACTTACTAATATAGATAAAAATAAAATTACAATAGTAAATGAAAATGGATTAGACGTTACAAAATATTTTGATATTTCGCTTAGTGAAGTAAATGGTAAAATTAAGTTAGTTGCGACAATATCTAATTCAAATAGTGATAATTTTATATCAAAAGTAGATTTTTATAATCACACTTATAAAGTTAATGTTCCTGTAACAACAAAAGACAAAATAAATAAAAATAAAATAAGTAATAAGGCATCAACAACAGTAGATAATGATACTAGTAATATTCTGGAATCAAATAATGTAGATGTAGATGTATATTATACAGTAACAATAAATCATATAGATGAATATGATAATACAATATTAAAAACGACAACAGATGAAGTTATTTATGGTAATACATTTAGTAGTAATAAAGAAGATTTTGAAAATTATGAAAATGATTACTACGAGTCAGACGCGGATGATGGGCAAAATAGTGGAGTAGTTAATAAAAATATAACAGTAAATTATTATTATAAGAAAAAAGCAACAGTAACAGTAAACTATTATAAAGAAGGAACAACAGAGAAGTTGGCAGATTCGGATACATTAAACAAATATTATGGTGATAAATATGATGTAACAAGTTATAAAGATAATAAAAATATATCAACTGATTATAAATATGTAAGTTATACAAGTACACCAGAAAATACAATAAGTGGAACAGTAAGTCAAGATACAATAATAGTAAATTATTATTATGTATTAAAGACTGCGACAATAAATATAAAATATCTAGATGAATTAACAAATAAAAGTATATTAAATGAAGAAAATATACAAACAAAATATGGTGTAGAATATAGTTCATTAAATTTAGATTCATATAAAAAAGAAATAACAGGATATGATTATTCAAAAACAGAAACAACACCAAAAGAGATTAGTGGAAAAGTAAATCAAGATACAACAACAATAATTCATTACTATAAGAAAAAATCAAGTATAACAATTAAATACATAGATAAATATACAAATAAAGAAATAGATGGAATAAGTTCAGATGTAATAAATAATTATTATGGAGATAGTTATAATACAGAAGAAAATAGAGCAGAAAAAGAAAAAAATAGTATATTCAATAACTATACATATACGAATGAATATGTAGTAACACCAGAAAACACATCATTAAAAGGAACAATGAATACAGATACAATAACAATAAGTTATTACTATAAGAAAAAATCAAGTATAACAATAAACTATATAGATAAATATACAAATGCTAAAATTAGTGGAATAAGTTCAGATGTAATAAATAATCATTATGGAGATAGTTATAATACAGAAAATAATAGAACAGAAAAAGAAAAAAATACAATTTTCAAAGAATATGATTATGCAAATGAATATGTAATAACACCAGAAAATACATCATTAAATGGAACAATAAATAATGATAAAATCGTAGTAAATTACTATTACAATAAAAAATCAAATATAACAATAAAATATTATGATATAGAAACAAATAAAGAAATAGCAAAAGAAAACGTAGATAGTAAAGTACATTATGGAGACATATATAATGTAGAAACTAAGAAAATAGAAACAGAAAAAGAGGAAATATTTAAAAATTATAATTTTGAAAAATATGAAAGTAATAGTAAACAAAGTAATGATTTAAAACAAATAAAAATAGATAATGAAAATGTAACAGTAAATTTATACTATAGATTAAAGACATCAACAATAACGATAAAATATTTAGAAGAAACAACAAATAAAGAACTTGCTGAAACATATATAAAGAATATGAAATATACAGAGGTATATAATGCAACAGAGATAAGAGATAAGGCAGGAGTACCAAAGAATTATAATTTAGTAAGACATGAAAGTTCAACAGGAGTATTATCAGGAACAATAAGTGAACCAAGTATATTAATTATATTCTATTATGAAAAGAAAGATCCAAAACTAGAAACAAGTGTAAGTAAGACAGGAACAAAAGAAATAACAAGAAAAGATGCAGAAGTAGGATATAAACTAAATTATAAAGCAGTAATAAAGGATTATATAGGGGAAGCAAAAGTAACTTATACAGATAAATTACCATATGAAATAGATGAAGAAAAATCAGATATATCAGGAGGAAAATATAATAAAGAAACTAAAACGATAATCTGGGAAGAAACATATGAAAAAATAGATATGGAAAAAGAAATAACATTTACGAAAGAAATAAAGGTAGTATATACTGGAATAGAAGATACAGATAGAATAATGACAAATGAAATAGAAACAACAATAAAGTTAGATAATAAAGAAAATACAGTAACAAGTGATTATGATACAAATATAAAGATTCCAGGAGAAATAGTAATACATTATTATGATAAAGAGACAAAAGAGAAATTAGTAAAAGACATAGAAACAACGGATTTAATAGGAAATCAATATGTAAGTGAAGAAAAAGAATTTGAAGGATATAAGTTAGTAAGCAAACCAGAAAGTAATGTTCATATATATAAAGAAAAGAAACAAGAATTTAGTTATGAATATGAAAAAATAAAATTTAAAATAACAACAAAAGTAGAAGGAGAAGGAGGAACAATAGAAGGAGACGAAATAGTAAAATATGGAGAAGATTCAAGTAAAGATAAAATAAAGATAAAAGCAGCAGATGGATATGAAATAAATAAAATAACGATAAATGGAGAAAGTTATGAAATAACAGATAGAAATGAAATAATAATGCCATATTTTAAAGAAGTAAAAGAAGACAAAGAAGTAATAGTATCATTTGTAAAAAAGATAGAGAATCCAAAAACACTAGATAATATAATGTCATATATAGGATATGGAATATTATCAATAATAGGATTAGTAATTTCCGGAATTGTTCTTATAAAAAATAAAACTCAAGAGAAAATTTAATCTCTTGAGTTTTTTAATGTCTTTACTTTATTTTTTTCTTTGTTAATAATCTTATTTTTTACTATAATTCCAGTAGGAATACCACCAAGTATACCAATTAAAACTGCAATACTAATTTGAAATACTTTATGTTGATTTTTATCTTTTATTTTTACAATAACTGTATCATCATTTTTATTTTCATTTTCTTTTAATGCTGGAGTAACTTTTATATAACTTGGTATATTATCAGTTATATGAGTACCATCTTGGTCTATGTAACTAAAATTATATGGATCTACCATGTACCATGCCATTTTTAAACTATTATAATCTCTGTTTTTTAATAAATCAAGCGCAGATACTTTTTTATAAATATAATCATTAGAATTTCCTTCTGGATCTTGCAATTTTGTTTGGGTTACAAAATATTCATCATCAAGCCATGTGCTATCAACAAAATATTCTTGATTATTAATTTTTACTAAGTTCCAAGCATGATTATTATCTACTATATAATTAGCCTTTAAATTTACTCTTTTACAAAGTGCGCAAACAAGTGCTGAGTAATTTCCACAGATTTGAGTATCTTTTTCAAGTGCTCCATATAATTTTCCACCTTCATAAAATGATAATATATCATCACTTGTATTATTTTTTATATTTGGATCATAAATACAATTTTCTAAAACATATATAAGTATTTTATTTAATTTTTCTTGTTCAGAATCTGTTTCTTTAATGTCTAAAGTTTCAACAATTTCATCTATTTTAAAGTTGACGCTTTCTAACTTTTTTAAAAAATCATCTGTAGTACCTGAAATACTTACACCATTTCTTTGTAACACACTAATATCACCATTTGTTATATATGTAGCAGCTGTATAAGGGCCATCAGTAATTTCAAGAGAACTTAAAAATGTTAATTCTGAATAATCAATATTCATATCTCTGCCATTTCCAATTGATAATCTATCTAAGTTTTTAAGATTTTCAAGTGCTCCAGGTTCAATATTAAATCCTGATAAACTTAATATTCTGATAGAATTTGATTCTTTTATAAAATTTATTGCATCTGTATTAGTAAAATCTAAACTGTCATTATTGTTGTTGATTAGTATTAGATGTTCTAAACTTCTTAGTTCATTTATTTTTTTTAGTGATTTTATTGAAGTACAATTTCCAAATTTTATCGTAAGTGTAATTAAATTATTACAATAATTAAGCCAAGATAAATCATCATTTTCGTCAACATCAATACTAAAATAGTATACAGGATTAAAGTCATTTAAATCAGAAATTGTAATATCATCATTATTAGATTTACCAATTTCTTTAGCAATTATTTTTTTGAATTTTTCTGGAACATTAACTATTTTTTTACCGTTTTCTTTACTTACTTCGTAATAATCATTATAATTTGATTTTATTTCCTGAGCATTTGTATTTATAGGTTTTCCTGATAGTAATGTAAGAGAAAGTGTTCCAGTTAAAATTGTTCGTTGAGTTAAATATTTTATCTTTTTTTTATTAATCATTTTTATCTCCTTAATCTGATAAATTTATCAGCGATGATTTATTGTATCATATTTTTATTTAAAAATCACAAAATTGATGAAATATAACATTTTTTTTGATATAATCAGCATATGAGAGGTGTTTTTTATGTATTGTGTTAGATGTGGTAAAAATATGGATGGAGGTAGTAAATATTGTACTTCTTGTGGTTATCCAGTAAATGGTAAAGTTAAAGAAGAAATAGTAAAAGATAATACAAATGTAATATCTATTTTAGGTATGATATTTAGTTTTATAATTCCAATAATAGGATTAATTTTAAATATTATATCTATTTGTAAATGTAGTAAATATAAATCTAAAACTGGAAATGATTCAAAATATAAAGGTTTGTCATTTGCGGGACTTATAATTTCGATTATAATGACAATAATTCATATGATTATTATTTTTGTTGTAGTTGTATTTACTTTGGTTGGTAGTGGTTCATCAAAATTAAATGGTACTTGGAATTGTTCGTATTCTAATTATTCATATTATGCAGCTACTGCAACATTTAATGAAGATAAAACATTTACTTGGAAAAAATATAATGATTCCACTAATAAAAATTATTTAGATGGAACATACCTTATTAATTCAAGAGAATATAATAATGGTATTACAACATATGAATTTAAGTTAAGAATAGATCATCAAATTGTAAATGGTGATGATAAAGGAAAAGAAAATGCATATATAAAAGCAAAAATATATGATGATAATTATGCAACTATATATAATGAAAAAACAAATAAAATATATCATTGTAAGAAGGTTAATTAATGTTTAAAATAGGTAATTTAGAAATAGAAAATAATGTATGTTTAGCACCTATGGCTGGAGTATGTAATAGTGCATTTAGAAGAATAGTTAAAGAATATGGTGCGGGACTTTTATTCGCAGAAATGGTAAGTGATAAAGCATTAATGTATGATAGTGAAAAAACAAAAAAGATGCTTTATATGACAGAAGAAGAAAGACCAATTGCTCAGCAAATATTTGGTAGTGACAAAGAAAGTTTTGTTATTGCAGCTAAAAAAGTATATGAATTAATGCATCCAGATATTATAGATATTAATATGGGATGCCCTGTTCCAAAGGTGGCCCTAAGGGCACAAGCAGGTGCAGCACTTTTAAAAAATCCGGAAAAGGTAAAAGAAATAGTGGAAGCAGTAGTAAATGCAGTACCATGTCCTGTAACTGTTAAAATTAGAAGTGGATGGGACAAAAATAATATTAATGCAGTAGAAATAGCAAAGATAGTAGAAGAAGCAGGTGCAAGTGCAATTACTGTTCATCCAAGAACTAGAGCGCAAGGTTATGAAGGACTTGCAGACTGGAACATAATAAAAAAAGTAAAAGAAAATGTTAATATTCCAGTAATAGGTAATGGTGATATAAAATCAATAGATGATGCTATTAGAATGTTTAATGAAACTAATTGTGATGCAATAATGATAGGAAGAGCTTCTTTAGGTAATCCATATATATTTAAACAGATATCACACTATTTAAAAACATATGAAATTTTAGGTGAACAAACAAAAAATGAAAAAATCGATATGTGTTTAAAGCATATGAAATATTTACTTGAAATAAAAAATGAAAAGGTTGCCATACTTGAAATGAGAACTCATGCAGCATGGTATATAAAAGGAATGAAAGATTCAGCAATAATAAAAAATAAAATATTTAAATGTGAAACAAAGGAAGAATTAGAAAAAGTATTATTGGATTATAAAAATTCTGATTAAATTTGGGAAAAAATAGTAATAAACTATTGGTTTTCCCTTTTTTTATGGTATAATAAAAGAGGATTCGAGGTGAAAAAATGAGAGAGTTAACAGAGCAAGAAATTGTTAGAAGACAAAAGGTTGATGAAATTAGAAAAACATGTAATCCTTATCCTGAAAGATATGAAATTACTCATACACTTAAAGAAGCATCTAATCTAGAAGATGGCACTGATAATGTTAGTGTTGCAGGTAGAATAGTATTCATGAGAAAAATGGGTAAAATGAGTTTCATTAAAGTAAGAGATATTGAAGCAGATTTACAAATTTCTATAAAGGTTGATCTTGTTGGCGAAGAAAAATATCAATTTTTCAAATCAAACTTTGATGTTGGTGATTTTATAGGTGCAACAGGTGAAATATTCACAACTCATACTGGTGAAAAAACTTTAAGAGCATCTAGTTTTGAATTCTTAGGTAAAGCATTAAAACCACTACCTGAAAAATTCCATGGTTTAACTGATAAAGAGTTATGCTATAGAAACAGATATGTAGATATGATTATGAATGAAGATACTAGAAAGAATTTCTTAATTAGAATGAACTTTATTAGAGAACTTAGAAGATTCTTAGATAGTAAAGGTTATTATGAAGTTGAAACACCAATTCTAAACAATAAACCAAGTGGTGCTGTTGCAAAACCATTTATGGCTCATCATAATGCACTTGATATGGATGTATATTTAAGAATTGCACCTGAAACTTACATGAAAAGATCAGTAATCGCAGGTATTCCAAAAGTATATGAAATAGCAAGATGTTTTAGAAATGAAGGAATGGATGCTACCCATTTACAAGACTTCACTATGATTGAGGCATATCAAGCATATTATAATTATGAAGATAATATGAAATTTATAAGAGAATTACTTCAAACAGTAATCGGAAAAGTATTTGGTACATTAAATATTCAAATCGGAGATAAAATGGTAGATTTATCTGGAGAATGGGGAAGAGTTTCATTTAGAGATTTAATAATGAAATATTCTAACATTGATATTAATGAATATAATACTAAGGAAAAACTATTAAGTAAGATTAAAGAAGATAAGATTGAACTTGATAGTGAAACACCAATTGAAAATTTAGGATATGGAAATCTTGTTGACTATTTATACAAAAAGGTTGCAAGACCACATATGCTAGGACCTGTTTATTTAACAGAGCATCCAATGAGTTTATCGCCACTTGCAAGAGCAAATGATGATAACAAAGAAATAACAGATAGATTCCAACTTGTAATAAACGGAGTTGAAATTGTTAATGGTTACTCAGAACTTGTGGATCCAGTAGAACAAGAAAAGAGACTTCATGAACAAGCTATGAATAAAGCAAATGGTGATGAAGAAGCTATGGATATGGATTATGATTATATAGGAGCTATGGAATATGGTATGCCACCAATATCTGGTTGGGGTATGGGAATTGACCGTATGGTTCAACTTCTAACAAATAGCGATAATATAAGAGATGTAGTTATGTATCCACTTATGAGACCACAAGAGACTACAGAAAATTAGGAGGAAAAATGAAAAAATATAATATTTTTAAATTGTTATTGTTAGTTTTAGCAGCAGCAATAATAGTAAGTTTTTTAATCCCTAGTTCAACAATTGGTTATTATACATCAGGTATTGAAAAGGGAACTATTAATCCAATAAACTTTGTTGATTCTATATCAAATGGATTAACATCATTTAGTGTATTTATCAGTGCATTTATATTTATTTTAAGTATTGGTGTATTTTATGCAGTACTTAAGAAAACTGGTAAATATGAAGCAGTTATTAATAATACTGCAGTTAAATTTCAAAATAAAAAAGGTTTATTTTTAGTAATAAGCATATTAACATTTGGAATTATGACAGCTGTTATAGGTGACGTTATGCCTATGCTTATCTTTGTTCCAGCTTTTATAGATATTGCTAAAAAATTAGGTTATGATAGTAAAACATCTATCGCATCAACTGTAGGCGCAATCCTTTTAGGAAGTGCTGGTTCATTATATACAAATTATGTAAATCAAATAATGAGTGCTACAGTATCATCTAATATAATTGCTAAAATAGTTATATTAGTACTTGGACTTGGTTCATTAATATTATTTACAATATTAACAAGCAAGCCAGAAAAAACAAATTTAGAAAAAGAAGAAGTTAAAAAAGGATTACCAATGATGATTGCATTTGATGTAATTATCGTATTTCTAATACTTGGTATGGTATCTTGGAATGGATACTTTGGATTTGAAGGATTCACAAATTTCCATAAAACATTAACTGATTTTAAAGTATTTGATGTTTCATTATTTAATGCAATATTAGGTTCAACACTTACTGCATTTGGTGAATGGACTTTATATAATGTTATTGTATTGTTAGTAGTAACTACAGTAATATTATCATTAATTTACAAAATTAAATTTGATGGATTACTTGAATCTATCGCAAGTGGAATAAGAAGAGCATTACCATATGCTATGATAGTAATTCTTGCTAACTTAGTATTAGTTGGTGTTTATAATTCAGGATTCTATACAACAATAATTACAAGTATTGCTGGTATGACAGATAAAGTTCTATCTGGAACAACATTATCTGCATTATCTTCAGTAGTATATCCAGATTATACATATGCTACACAATTTACATTATCAACAATTACTTATACAATAACAGATACAAAATTCTATCTTGTACTTGCAGTTATATTCCAAGTTATTTATTCATTATTCTTACTAATTTCACCAACAAGTATTCTTGTATTACTTGGATTACAACGTGAAAATGTAAGTTATAAAGAATGGATTAAATATATTTATAAATATTTCTTAGGATTATTAATTGTATTCTTTGTATTAATTATGGTAGTAGGTAGAAATTATATTTCAGCATTATCATATGTAGTACTTGCAGTAGTAATTGTAATGCTTGTATTATTCGTAGTACTTTCTGTAACAAGAAAAGATACAAAAAAACAAGTAAAAAAGGAAAAAGTTGAAGTAAAAGAAGAACCTGTTAAAGAAGAAGCAAAAGTAGTTAAGGAAGAAAAGAAAGAAGAAGTTAAAACTAAAACTCCTGCTAAAAAAACTACTGGAGCAAAAAAAGAAACTTCTAAGAAAACAACAGGAACTAAGAAAAATACAACTAAAAAGAAATAATTAAAGTAGACATGTGTCTACTTTTTTTGTAAATATAATGTAAAAAGAAAGCCTTACGTATTAATATATAAATAATTTAATATTAATTATGCTAATATTAAATTATATAAGGAGGCAATATGGATAATAAAGTAATTATACAAGATGTTACTTTGGCAGCAACAATAAATAGTTATTTGAAAAAGGATAATGTACATAATTTTACATTTACAGAAGATGAATTAAAAAGTTATTTTTCAACAGTAAAAGAACTAGTAATTAATTCTAGAAGTGCATTTGATGAATATTCTAAATTTTTCAAATATTATTCTTCTCTTGAAAAAATTCAAATAAATTTAACTGGTTATAGTTATGAGGATGATAAATTTGCATCTGAAAAGGTTATAAATGTAGATTGGATAAAAAATAATAAGAATTTAAAAGAATTAATAGTTAATGGTGTTAATTTTGAAGAATTAGATTTAACTGATTTAAAGAAATTAGAGACTATATCTATAAAGCATGCTCAAGGTTTAAGAAAAATAGATTATAGTACTGAAAATTTATTTGAATTAACACTATTAGATACCAATTTACAAAAAGTACCGCATTTTGAAGAAATAAAAGACATAGATATGAAATTGGATATAAATTTATTACCTATATTAAGAAGAGATTACAAAAATTTATATGAATATATGAGTACTTTCTCAAATAACAAAATATGGATAGAACGTGAAGGAAAAGGATATCAATCTTTTAGTAATGGTAAAATATTAATGTATGACAAAAAAGTAGATCAAATAATTTCTTCTGTAATTACTGAAAAAATGAATGATTTACAAAAAATGGCGGCAATATATGATTATATAATTAAAAATGTATATTATGATCATAAAACATTGGATGCTCAAGAGCAAAAGACAAATCCATTTGATATTGATCCTAGCTTTGGAGTTTCTATTAGTGGTATGACGACTAAAGAGGCATATGATTATAAGCAATCAGGTGTTAAAGCATTATTAGATGGAACTTCAGTGTGTGAAGGCTATGCTAATTTATATACGTATATTTTAAGAAAATTAGGAATAGAATCTAATTGTGTTACTGTTAAGATAGAGATTGTGAATGGATATCATGCAATAACGAGAGTGAAATATAATGACAATTATTATTATTTTGACCCAACTTGGGATGCAACTGTTGATAAGAATGGTAAAATCAAAGATTGCAACGTAAGATATTTTATGCTTAATAAAGAAGAAATGTCTAAAGATCATTCTTTTGTATGCAATGGTGAAAATGATTTACCTAATAAAGAATTTTCATTGAATGAACAGATGGATAGATTAAACTTAATAAATTTAGTAGAAAAAAATGATGAAAAATTAAACGATAAATTTCTTAAAATCATAGATCAATTAACTGGAGAATATGTAGGATATGAAAAAATACCAAATGGACGTAATAGATTTAACGATACAAGTCGACTTATGGAACAGTATAGAAAAATATTAAGAAAATTAGATGAATCAAGTGATGAGTTATCGTTTAAAAACTCATTAGAATTGAAAAAAGCGTTGTTAAAGGAAGAAAATAGATTGCAAAATGAAATAATGAAAACACAAAGTAATAATTCATCGTTTCATGTGTAATATTCATATATTTAGGTGATAATTAATTATAAACTTACTATTAAAAGTAAGTTTTTTTTGAATAATTTTTATTAAATATATCATAAGTATCATAGAATTAATAAGAGGAGGATATTTATGTTTGGAAAATTTAGTGAAGAAGCACAAAGAGTTTTAGTAGATGCACAAAAAGAAATGAGTGAACTAAAGCATCCATATATAGGTAGTGAACATTTATTACTTGCAATACTTAAAAATAATCAAGACTTGGTTAACAAATTTAAAAAATATAAAATAACTTATAAAAGTTTTAAAGAAGAATTGATAAATTTAGTAGGTATAGGGGATAATACTCCTGATTTACTTTTATATAGTACAACACTAAAAACTATACTTGAAAATGTCATAATAGAATCAAGAGAAACAGGTGATGAAATAAGTGTTAATGAACTTCTTTTATCTTTATTAAATGAAGGAGAAGGAAAAGCAATAAGAATATTGTTATCATTAGGAGTAGATATTAATAAACTATACTCTGATATAAGTGAGAAAAGAAAAATTAAACAAAAAAAATCTAAAAAATTAATTGTTGAAGAACTTGGGGTAGACTTAACTAAAAGAGCCAAAAATAATGAACTTGATCCTGTTATTGGAAGAGATATAGAACTAAATAGAGTTATAGAAATATTATCTAGAAGAACAAAAAATAATCCACTTTTAATAGGTGAAGCAGGAGTTGGAAAAACAGCAATTGCTGAAGAACTTGCAAGAAGAATAGTATCTGGTAATGTACCAATGCCTCTTAAAAATAAAAGAATAATATCTGTTGATATGGCTTGTACTGTTGCGGGTACTAAATATAGAGGAGAGTTCGAAGAACGAATTAAGAAAATGGTAAAAGAATTAGAAGATAATGATGATGTTATTATATTTATAGATGAAATTCATACATTAGTAGGTGCTGGAGGTGCTGAAGGCGCAATTGATGCATCAAATATACTAAAGCCTGCCCTTGCAAGAGGTAAATTAAAATTAATAGGTGCAACAACTATATCCGAATATAAAAAATTTATTGAAAAAGATAATGCCTTAGATAGAAGATTTCAAAAAGTATTTGTTGAAGAACCAGATAAATCAAATTTAAAAAATATTCTTATGAATTTAAAAAGTATATATGAAGCATATCATGGTGTTAAAATAGAAGAAAAATTGATTGATAAAATAATTGAGTTATCAGATAGATATATTTATGATAGATGTGAACCAGATAAATCAATAGATATATTAGATGAAGTATGTACTAAAGTATCATTAAAAGAAGCAAAAGAAGAAAAAGAAATAATAAAATTAAGTGATTGTTTAACAAAAATTCAAAAAGAAAAAAATAAATGTATTATTAATCAAAATTATGATAAAGCATATTCTTTAAAAGAAGACGAAGAAGAATTACAAAGTAAAATTAATAAACTTAAACTTGATTATATGAGAAAAGAAAAAGTGAAAAAAGTTAAATTAAAAGATATTGTAGAAGTAGTTAGTAGTAAAACAAAAATACCAATAAATGAAATAAGTAAAGATTATATAACAAGTATTAATAAAATAGAAAAAACTCTAAAAGAAAATATAATTGGTCAAGATGAAGCAATAAATAAACTTATTGATATTTCTAAAAAAATAAAACTAGGTATAAAGGATAAAAATAAGAGTTATTCAGTTCTATTTTGTGGAACAACTGGTACTGGTAAAACATATTTATCTAAACTGTTTGCTGAAAATTTAGTAGGTAAAAACAATGTTATAAAACTTGATATGAGTGAATATTCTGAAAGTATTAGTATAAATAAAATAATTGGTTCACCTGCTGGATATGTAGGATATGATGATAATAAAAATATACTTGAAGAAATAAGAAATAAACCATATTCTGTTCTTATATTAGATGAAATAGAAAAAGCACATAAGTCTGTTCTTAACTTTTTCTTAAATATACTAGATGAAGGAAATTGTAAAGATTCAAGTGGTAAAACAGTTAGATTTGATAATGTATTAATTATAATGACAAGTAATGCATATGTAAGTAAATCATTAATGGGATTTAATAAAAATACTACTAATAATTCTTTAGAAGATTTCTTTTCGAAAGAATTTATAAATCGTATTGATGAAATAGTTCCATTTAATAAATTTACAGAAGAAGATATAAATAAAATAATTATAAAAGAAGCAAATAAATGTTATAAAAAATATAATAGCGAAAATATTATTAGTTTAGATATGATAAATAGAATTATTAAAGAGTCTAATTATGAAGAATATGGTGTTAGAAAATTATGTAAGGCAGTTAGAAAAGAAATAGAAAATCAAATAGTATGTAATATATTTTCATAATAAAAGATAAATGAAAACCATTTATCTTTTTTCGTATGAACAATAAAAAATAGATATTTAAATTCAAGGATTACTTAAATGTCAAAAACAAAATTTGGTTAGGTACTTAAGCACCCGAAAAAACTTAAGTGTTTCTATTTTTAATTTTATGCAAGAACATTTACTACATATACAACAATATAAAAATTATGACGATTATTATTTTATAGCTTTTTAATCTTTTATGTGATAAAATATTTATATACAAATTAGGAGGAACTTTATGGAATATTCATTAAAAAATCTTGAAAAAATTGTTCAAAAAAAAGCAGATGATGCTTTTATAAAGTCTATAATTAGAAAATATATAAATATAGATATAACATCACCATTTTGTGATGTAAGTGATTTATTATATGCTGCACTTAGAACTGATGAAAATAGTATTGGTAAAATAAATGAAGAAGATAAAAGAAAATTTGCTGATGAAGTAAAAAGAGATTTTATATCTAGGTATGGAGTACCGCAATATAATCCAATAACAAAACCACAACCTGGATGGTTCACATATAAATCATGGAAATTGCTTGGTACAGATAGGATAAGTGAAGGAGAGTATCGTCATAGACTGTATATAAATTCTAAGGCTAGTAATTTAATGGCACTTTCAAATGCAATATATGATGAATTAAAGAAAAGAAAAATACCATTTTATTTTAAAATTCCAAATAATGAAAACAATGAAAAGGGATATAAAGACAGTATTGTTCTATATACAACAACTCCATTATTAGATGATACAATTAAAGCAATATTGGAAATAGAAAAAAATAATCCAAACTTAGTTAGAAATTGTAATGCTCCATCGGAGTTAGTTGGACAAATTAATGATTATATTGGATATGCATTTGAATCAGAAAATGCAAAATGTTCATATAGCACTTTAATATGTAATTCATTTGAAAATGGGATAGAAAATGCTGTAAAGAATTGGTGTTTAAATAATATAACTGCTACAATTGGAAAAGAAAATATAAAGGAGTATTATTTTTGCGAATATGATTCTTTTGAATTTAAAAAGAAAACACAGAAATTAGTTTATACTATTCCTAGAGTTGACAAGGAATTTCCTGCAATACTTTGTAATAGTGTCAGAAATGCAATGGAAAAATTAGGAATAGATCCTAATAATATATGTATGGATAAAAAAACAAGCGCAGATATAAAAGCTTTTTGTAATAGTGGTCAGAAATTAGAATTAACTCCTGATGGTGTAACGGAAGAAAAAAATAGTAGTAAAAGTTTTAGTCAAGATAGAGAACCAAATGCATTTGAAATAGATGACGAAGATGAATATGAAAATAAATCCATACAAAAAAGAGAACTTAACGCATTTGGTTATGATGAACTAGATTATTTGAAAGAACAAAGAAGAAAATTAGAAGAAGAAACAAAACAAGAAAATACTAACATTATGCATATATAAAAATTATTATATAAAAGACTAATTTATAGTCTTTTTTCTTCATATATGATAAAATATTAGTATATAAATTAAAGGAGGTATTATTTTATGAAACTATATAATACACTTACAAAAAAAATAGAAGATTTTATTCCAAATAAGAAAGGATATGTAAAAATGTATACGTGTGGACCTACTGTATATCATTTTGCGCATATAGGAAATCTTAGGACATACATATCAGAAGATATACTTGAAAAGGCATTAAAATATGTTGGATATAAAGTTGATAGAGTTATGAATATAACAGATGTTGGACATATGGTTGGTGATGGTGATTCTGGAGAAGACAAGATGCTTGTTGCGAGTAAAAGGGAACACAAAAGTTCGTATGAAGTAGCAAAATATTATACAGAGTGTTTTAAAAGTGATTGTGAAAAACTTAATGTAAGATGGCCAGATACAGTAAGTCCAGCAACAGATAATATAGAAGAATATATAAAAATAATAACTAAACTATTAGATGATGGATATGCATATATAAGTGATGGTAATGTATATTTTGATACAACTAAATATGATAAATATTATGAATTGTCAGGAAGAAATGCTGATGATTTAATGGTGGCAGTTAGAGAAGATATAAAAGAAGATACATCTAAAAAAAATCCATTTGATTTTGGTTTATGGTTTACAAATTCAAAATTTAATAATCAAGAAATGCAGTGGGATTCACCTTGGGGAAGAGGATATCCTGGTTGGCATATAGAATGCTCTGGTATATCAATAAAATATTTAGGAGAAAACTTAGATATACATTGTGGTGCAGAAGATGCAGTTTTTCCACATCATACAAATGAAATTGCGCAAAGTGAATGCTATTTAGGACATAAATGGTGTAATTATTGGGTTCATTTTGGTTTCTTAAATGATAAAAATGGAAAAATGAGTAAAAGTAAAGGTGAATTTTTAACAGTTTCAGTGCTTGAAGAAAAAGGATATAATCCACTTGCATATAGATATTTATGTTTAAATTCTTATTATCATAATGCACTTACATTCAGTTATGAAATATTAGATGGAGCAGAAAGAGAATATCTAAAATTAAAAAATAAGGTTTTATCATTAAAAGAAGATGGTGAAATAGATACAGATAAATTTAATAGTTATGATAATAAATTTAAGGAAGCACTTAATAATAATTTAAATACTTCTATGTGTTTAACAATTCTTTATGATGTATTAAAAGATAATAGTATTAATGAAAGTACTAAAATATCTTTAGTTCAAAAATTTGATACAGTATTATCACTTGATTTATTAAAAGAAAATAATGTTGTAGTTGATAAAGAACTAGAAAGTAAAGTAAATGAATTAATTGAAAAAAGAAATAATTTAAAAAAAGAAAAAAGATATGAAGAAGCAGATAAAGTAAGAGATGAAATAAAAGCACTTGGTGCTGAAATTAAAGATACAAGAGAAGGAGTTGTTATTATATGGGAATAGACACAATGATAATACTTGTTTTAATACCTTTTTTACTTGTATTACTTGCGCAAATTATATTAAAAATAACATATAGAAAATATGAAAGTATTAAAACTGACCAAGGATTAACAGGAAAAGAAGTTGCAAATAAAATATTAAAAGAATATGATCTAGATAATATAGATGTAGTAGAAATCTCTGGTGAACTTACAGATAATTATAATAACTCAAGAAAAAGAGTAAGTTTATCAAGTAATATATATGGTGGAAAAACAATTGCTTCTGCTGCTGTCGCAGCTCATGAATGTGGACATGCAATACAATATAAAGAAGGATATGTTCCAATAAAAATAAGAAATATGTTAGTGCCTTTTGTGAATTTTGGAAGTAGTCTTGGATATTATGTAATAATTGCGAGTTTAGTATTCAGTTCATTTAAGCATTTATTTATAGTTGGACTTATAATGGTATCTTTAGCTCTTATCTTTCAACTTGTAACACTACCAGTTGAGTTTGATGCATCAAGAAGAGCAAACAAAATACTTCTTGAAATGGGAATAGTTTCAGAAGATGAACATGATGGCACAAAAGCAATGCTTAAGGCTGCTGCATTTACATATGTTGCTGGACTTGTTTCTGCAATCGCATCAACAATATTCCAGGTATTAAGACTTATTTATATTTTTGGTGGAAGGGATAACGACTAATGATATATCCAGAATTTATAAAAAATGGTGATTATATTGGTGTAACTGCGCCTTCTGATGGAGTAACTGATATTCTAGATTTAAAAAGATTAGATAATGCAAAAAGTAAGTTACAAGAATTAGGATTAAATGTTGTTGAAACAAGTAATGTAAGAAAAAGCGTAAAGGGAAGAAGTAGCGCACCAACAGTTCAAGCAAAAGAATTGGAAGAATTATTTAAAGATGAAAAAGTTAAGTCAATAATATGTGCTAGCGGAGGAGAATTCTTACTTGAAATGCTTTCATATGTAGATTTTGACATTATAAAAAATAATCCAAAATGGATACAAGGGTATTCTGATCCAACTGGACTTTTATATATAATAACGGTTTGTTTTGATATCGCAACAATTTATGCAAATAATTTTAAAACATTCGGTATGGAAAATTATCATAAATCTCTTTTAGACAATATAGAAATATTAAAAGGAAATCTTATAAAACAAGAAACTTATGATAAATATGAAGGTGAAAGACAAGAATATATAACTGGACTTGAAGGGTATAATTTAACTAAAAAAGTAAGTTATAAGTCATTAACAGAAGAAGAAATAGCTGTAAAAGGAAGAGTGATAGGTGGTTGCCTTGATATATTAACAGAACTCTTTGGAACAAGATTTGATAAAACAAAAGATTTTTTAGAAAAATATAAAAATGATGGTTTTATATGGTATTTTGATAACTGTGAACTTTCTATTGAAGATTTAATAAGAACTATGTGGAAATTTAAAGATAATGGTTATTTTAAGTATACAAAGTTAATAATATTTGGAAGAAATATATCTGAAAAAAGTTATTATGATATATCATTTAAAGAAGCATTAAAGGAAGCACTAGGTAGTTTAAATATTCCTATAATATATGATTTTGATTTAGGACATGTATCTCCTAGAATGACAATAATAAATGGTGCAATCGCAAATATACATTATAAAAATCATAAAGCAACAATTGAATTTGAATTAAAATAAGTTTCTAAATAGTTAACTTTAAACATATAGTTAACTATTTTTTCTATACTTACCCTTAAGGAAGTAGGTATAGATGTGAGTGATATTAATATTGGTAAAAAGTTAAAAGACGCAAGGAAAAAGAAAAAATTGACACAAAAAGTTGTTGGAGAGATGATACATATATCTGAATCTGCATTATCTAAACAAGAAAATGATAATGGCTATCCTAAACTTAATATATTATTAGAATTAGCAGATTTGTATGATGTTTCAATTGATTATTTATTTTCAAGAGATAAATTTGTAGCATGTGAAAATGATGATAAATATTACGTAAGGGTTTCAGATAAAACATTAAATCTAATAAGTATATTGTTAAGTAATGAATATGTATCTTTATTACATTATTTGGAAGATGATCCAAATCAAAGATTAAAATTGTTAAATCAAAAATGTCTGATTATATAGATTAAATTAGAAAAGTTGATAGAAATATCAATTTTTTTCTATTCTTTAGGGGAATTTAGGTTATAGACGGAGTAAATAATATATGAGGACCTCAGAAAAACATAAATAAAGGTAGGTGCATATACATTAAATTTGT
>OLGZ01000576.1_pt1 | contig 27838 bp, 30 predicted proteins | sample 1605981 | NCBI WGS metagenome assembly OLGZ01 (sample SAMN03283291) | human gut metagenome | biome: human-associated habitat; material: feces | host: Homo sapiens | place: Peru | collected 2012 | reverse complement strand
TAAACCGCTTAAAACAAAAGGCGGCCACTCTGCGCGCTAATAAATTATCTGTCAGCGGGTCGGAGGATGCAAGCCTTTATGATGATGCCACAACGGACGGGTTTACATTGTCTGGGAACGATATTCCGCAGCCGACATCTTCGCACGTCAATACAGGCGCGGCCCTTAGCAACTGCACCTTAAAATGGGAAGAGCGCGTAACAAGCAACAACCAAAAGGTAAAACTCTTGGCCTTGGCAAATTGCGGAGGAACTACTCCTCCGTCCACGGGCGATTGCTCTAACGCTACTTATAAGGCCGCTCACAAGAGCGAGTGCTGCCCGTCCGCCGCTAAAACCGATACGGTGTGCTATTCTCCTGTTTATACCTGGGTTTTATTCAGAAGCGGCGTATCGGATAAAAAAAGTTCTGATCATGAGTGTGGCCCAATTGGAGAAACTTGTGAAAAAATTGGAAGAAAGTGTTTTTATAGGAAGTACGAATCCGCACCTTGTGCTAAGACCCCAGTAAGCCAAGGGGATTTTCAATTACACTGCGCCGGGGAATATTTAAAATGCCAAGATAGCGGCGAGTACAAACAGTTGTGGTAATTTTTTAATCTCGCCCCGGGTTTAAAACCCGGGGCGTCAATTTTCACCGCGTAACAAAAATTCCCGTTTGCACCCGCCGAATTGATATAATCTAAATAGGGTGGATTATGTCTTTATTTTCTAAACTTTTCAAATTGTTCTTGGCTGTGGTGCTTATGCCGCTTATCCCTATGGTGCTGCTGCTGGCCTACTACCAGGTTCATTTGAAAAATAATATTTTGGAAACGCACGCAAATTTAGCGCAAATCGTATCCTCGTCTATGAACCAACACATAGAGGACCTTACTTGGCGCTTGTCTTTCGCGCAAAATATTACGTCCGCCCTTGCCTCACATAAAAACCCCACCCGCCAGTTACAAGATGCTTTGGGGGCAAACCCTGACTTTTTGATTTTGGCCGTATTGGATTCCTCCGGAAAAGAATTATACCGCGCCGGAGATAAACAGATTTTAAAGCAACTGCCGCCTCTTAATTTGTCGGGCGACGACTCCTTGCCTGCTCTTGCCAAAGAAGGCCGCTTGTCTGTCAGCAGTTTTGATGTAATGGACGGACGCCCGATTAGCGAGTTTATTTATCCGCTTTCCAATGGGGATTTCTTATACGGCATAATGAGTTTCTTTGGGCTGTTGTCGCGCGTGCAGGAACAGCGTATCGGCCAGACGGGCCGCATTTACATTGTGGACCAAAACGGCTCCGTCTATGCCAACGATTACCAATACAAACCGGCTTTTGATGCGGAAGCGTTAAAAAACGCTTTTTCGTCCAAAAGCCGCCTGATTAAAAAATTGAACACCCCGCAGGAAACTTATGTGGGGGCTTTTGCGCCTACTCCCATTTTAGGGGCGTATGCCACCGTGCTCCAATTAAAGAGCGAGGCCTACCGCAGTATTTATTACACGAACATTATTATTGCCCTGTTTTTGTTGTCTATTGCCACTTTGGCCTATTTCGGCGCGCTTACTTTTGCAGAGCGGTTAGGTGAACCGATAGGCGCGCTTTCGCGGGCGGCCAAAGAGGTCAGCGCGGGTAATTTTGACGAAAAAATAGACGAGGAAATCGGCTGGGGGGAATTTAAACAGTTGATTTCTTCCTTTAACAAAATGACTGCTGATTTGAAAGATTACCAAGTGTTGCAACTCCAAGCCCAAGTAAGCGAAATGAAGGAACAGGTGTTCCGCGCGGTTGCGCACGACTTGCGCGCGCCCCTTTTGGGGTTGCAGGGGTATTTATATATTTTGCAAAGCGGCAAAGTGTCTAAGGAAGAAGAAAAACAGTATTTGGATTTAATGAGCAAAGCGGCTAAAAATCTATCTGCTTTGTTGGAAGACGTGTTAGATGTTTCCCGCGTTCAGGCCGGAATGATGTTACCCAAAAAAGAAAGTGTATCATTGCCGGAACTTGTTAAAAATGTTACTGATACATTAGCCCCCGCCGCGCAAGAAAAGGGCTTGGCCCTTTCCGCAGATATCGCGGTGGAGCGTTTGCCGGCCGACCCGAAACTCTTGCAGCGGGTTATAATGAACTTGATTTCCAATGCCATTAAATTTACCGACAAGGGTTTTGTCCGCGTGCGTGCGTGGCAAGACGAAAAAGGATATTATCTGTCGGTGGCTGACAGCGGGATAGGTATTAGTGAACAAGACGCAAAGGGACTTTTTCAAAAATATCATCAAGTCCACACGGACCGTTCAGGCTACGGCTTGGGGCTGTTTATCAGCCGCCAAATTATGCAGGCGCACGGCGGGACGTTGGGCGTAACTTCTAAACAGGGCGAAGGCAGCGTGTTTACGCTTTCTATCCCCAAGGAGCAGAAATGATTGTTTTTTGGCGGTTGTTTTTAACCTTCTTTTTGACGGATTTCGTTTTCTTTCACAAAACGATTAACCAGTTGGAAAAAGAAAACTGGCTCAAAGCCTCGGCTTTGCATAGTGCAGTGTTTTTGTTCTGGGCCTATTTGCTGTGCTACGGCTATTTAACAATGCCTTGGCCGTTTTTGGAACTTTTCCACCTGCCCGGTTGGATGTGCATTTTGCTGTGCTGTGCATTCCACGTCTTTTCGGACAGATTTTTTCAGTTTGGCGGCAAAATGCGCCACGGGTATGTCTTAACATTTTTTACGAAAATCTTTGCCAACCTCCTCTTTTTGTTTCTGTGCGTACCGTTTAGAGTGCTGTACGAAACGGGTAATTTCTTTGCCGAATCGTGGGTTATCTTTTTGGTGGGGCTTGTAACCGCTACCCGCGTGATAGGTTGGTTTATCTTTTCCATTGAGCAGGACCGCTATGGGCGGGATTATCCCACCTTTGACGAACGGTGGCTGCTGATGATGGTGCGTGCTATTTTCTTTTTAATAATGCTCTTGCCCGGTTGGCGGTGGATGGTGTGGCTGCTGGTGTGGTACGGGGCTTGTGTGTATGCCCGAAAAATACGCTTAATGGACGTGTCCCACGCGGCTTTTTATATAGGGGTATTTGGGGCTGTTTTGGTAGGTTTTTTGGTGCGCATGAGATTTTATTTGGTGTGGTGAGATATGGAACTTTCTAAAATTAAATTTGCTTGCTTGGATACGGAAACGACTGGTTTGTCGCCGGATGACGGCGGACGAATTTGTGAACTGGCTGTGTCTGTATCCCAGGGAGGCCGCCCGGTGGAGGAATTTTCCACCTTGTTAAACCCCGGTATGCCAATGCACCCGGAGGTGATTGCTATTCACGGTATTACAAACGAAATGGTGGCAAGTGCCCCCAAATTTGCCGATATATTGCCCAAACTTTTGGGTTTGTTGGATGATTGTGTTATAGTGGCGCACAATGCTGATTTTGACGTAAACTTTTTACGTAGCGAATTTGCACAATGCGGAATGCGCTTTCCGCCCTATCCCGTGATTGATACGCTCAAACTGGCGCGCAAGAGTGGTAAATTTGCCAAAAACAACTTGGGCTGTATTGCCGCTGATTTAGGAATTAACTGCGCGGGGTGGCACCGGGCAATGGCTGATACGAAAATGGCCGAACAGATTTTTTATTACTTTTTAACCGAACTTAACAAGCACGGTGTTTCTACACTGGAACAGTTAAGTTCGTTCCAACAAAAACGTTGGAAAGATTTAATTAAGGAGAATTAATTATGGAAAAAGTAGTTTTAATTATTCGCGACGGTTGGGGCGATGCCAAAGCCGGTCCGCACAATGCCGTAACCAATGCCAAAACGCCGAATATGACGAAATATTTGGCCGAATATCCGCATACGCAAATTGAAGCCTCCGGCGAACAAGTAGGTTTGCCCGCCGGGTATATGGGCTCTTCCGAAGTCGGCCACCTCAATATGGGCGCGGGGCGCATTGTGGTACAGGAACTCAAACGCTTGAAAGACACCATTGAGGACGGTTCTTTATTTAAATCCGCCCCGTTTGCCGCCTGCATTGATAACTGCCTGCAAAACCATAAACCGTTGCACGTTATGGGCCTTGTGCAAGATGAAGGGGTACACGCCCACCAGGACCATTTGCACGCCATTATGAAATATGCCGCCGAAAAGGGCATTAAGGATGTATATATACATTTCTTTGCCGACGGACGCGATACGCCACCGCAGAGTTCTATCGGGTTTATCCGCACCTTGGAAGAAAAAATTAAAGAATACGGTGTCGGAAAAATTGCCACTATTCAGGGCCGCTACTATGCTATGGACCGCGGCGAGGATTGGAGCCTGACCGATAAAGCCTATAATTTAATTGTGCACGCCCAAGGCTTACACGGCAATACCGCCGAAGAAGTGGTGGAAACCGATTACAAAACAATGAAAACCCCCACCAATACGCCGATGGTGGACGAATATATCCCGCCGACCGTATTGGGCGATTATAAAGGTATGGAAGCCGGTTCCAGCGTGATTTTCTTTAACTTCCGCCAAGACCGCGCTATCCAACTGACCCGTGCATTTATTGATGATAACTATCCGGGCCACCGCGGCGAACGCGTGCCGTGCGTGTATTGCGGCCTGACTAAATACTATGATGCTTTCCCGTTTAATGCCTTGCCCTCTATGACAGACGGCGGCGGTATGGACCACCTGCTCGGGCAGGTAATCTCAGATGCCGGCTTAAAGCAGTTGCGCTTGGCTGAAACGCAAAAATTCAAACACGTTACGTCCTTCTTTAACGGCAAACAAATTAAACCGTATGCCGGAGAGGACCGCATTGAAATCAAGGGCCGTTTTGACCCGGCCACCTTTGCCGAACATCCGGAAATGGAAGCCTATATCGTTAAGGACGAAGCCCTCAAACAAATCGCTTCTGGCAAGTATGACTTTATTGTTATTAACTTTGCTAACTGCGATATGGTGGGTCATACGGGCAAATTTGACTCTGTGGTCAAGGCCGTAGAAGTGGTGGACGAGTGCACGGGCCTGGTAACAGAGGATGCCTTGAAGCACGGTTACACTGTGTTTATTACCGCCGACCACGGCAATGCCGAAGAAATGTGGGACGATAAAATCAATATGCCCAAAACCGCCCATACGACCAACTTGGTGGATTTTGTGTATGTCAGCAACGGCCACAAAAACGCCAAAATGGCCGCCACAGGCAACCTGGGCGATATTGCGGTAACGGTATTGGACGTGATGGGCCTTAAAAAGCCTGCCGATATGACGGCCAAGAGTTTAATTGTCAGCAAATAATAAGTAAAACTCCGATTATAAAAATCACTTTTGCGGTTGATATCTCCCAAAGGGGGCCTCCGCAAGAGTGATTTTTTTGTAAACGGAGCAAAAGGATAAGCGGGCTTTTGCGCAAAAAAGTAAAATAGAAATATGGAAAGTTATATTAAGGTAAAAGTCCACGCGGGGGAAAAGAAGAACAAACTTGTTCAAAAAGCCCCGGATACTTTTGAACTGTGGGTAAAAGCCCCCGCCGAACAGGGCCGTGCCAACGAGGCAGTCCGCGCGTTGCTGGCACAACACCTCAATTTGCCCGAAAACAAACTCTCTCTTATCAAAGGGGCCACCGCTCCGGCTAAAATTTTCCTAAAACGCACCTAATTTGGCTATATAAATCCCTCCAATTTTGTTATAATATCCATAGAGCAAATTATCCGGGGCGTAAGCCCTTGGTGTTTTTTGACTCTGCAAAACGCAAAAAAGAATAATTGGTATATGAAAACTTACGAAAGCGTAATTATTGTGAAACCCCAACTCTCCGACGGAGAAGTGGGCGAATTTGTGGTTAAGGCCAAAGACCTTATCACGAAAAACGGTGGCGAAGTTGTCAGCGAAGAAAGATTGGGCAGAAGAAAATTCACCCACGAAGTAAATCACGTTCGCGATGGCTTCTACCTCTATTTAAAGTTCAAAGCTGAACCGAAATTTGTAAAAGTTTTTGAAGATGCTTTGAAACTTAACGAAAAAGTCCTCCGCTCTATGACGATGTGCGCCGTAGAAGTGAAGGTAAAACCGGCTCCTGCCGTTGCAAAATAAGGTCGCTATGCCAGCACAAATCAAATTACCGGAACAAAACGTTGTATTTCTAGTCGGACGGTTAACACGTGACCCTAACGTTTCTTTTACGCAGAAAGGTCAGGCAGTGTGCCGTTGTGACATTGCGGTCAACCGCAGATATTTGGATGCTGCCACAAACGAGTGGAAAGATGACACCGTATTCGTTCCCGTAGTGGTTTGGGGTGCTGCCGCCGAACGGTGTAAAGACCGGGTGAAAAAAGGGACCCCCATTTCCGTGGAGGGCCGCCTCACCAGCAGCGAATACACCGATAAAACTACCGGTCAAACCCGCAGAAGTTTGCAGGTAACAGCCCGTAGAATCCAAATACTGGAAAATAACGCCGCCGGCGGTTATCACACCGCTGATGCCGCTCCGGCCGCTAAGGACGACGTCCCCACTACTGACGTAATGGAAGACGACGTGCCTTTTTAACAGGAACCAAAGAGAGATAACAAATGTCCGAAGAAATTAAAAACACGCAAGCCCCCGCTGCGGCCAATGCCGCTGCTCCGGCCGCCCGCTCCGAAAGACCGGCGCGTCCGTTTATGGGCAAAAAGCGCTTTGAAAGCAGAAGAAAAGTCTGCAAAGTCTGCGCTGAAAAAATTGACAATGTGGATTACAAGAACTTTCAGTTTGTAAAGTCCTTTACTATGGAAAGCGGCAAAATCCTTTCCAGAAGAATTACCGGCACCTGCGCTAAACACCAGCGCCAGATTACCAAGGCTATCAAACGCGATCGCAACTTGGCTATCTTGCCGTATTCTTTGCCCAAGAAATAAGCCGGAGGACGCAAGAAATGAAAGTTATTTTGAAACAGAACGTAAAAAATTTGGGTATGATGGGCTCCATCGTTGATGTAAAGCCCGGCTATGCCCGCAATTTCTTGGTGCCGCACCGCTTGGCCGAAATCGCCACGGAAGGCGCTATTAAGAATTGGCAGTTGGGTGCCGAAAGACGCGCCAAACGCATTGAAGCGGAACTCGCCGAAGCCCGCGCCATCGCCGAAAAATTGGCCGGTGTCGTGCTTCCGTTCACCAAAACCGTCAACAGCGACGGCGTGGTGTTCGGTTCCGTAAACAAAGCCGATATCTTTAAAGCCTTGAACGCCTTGGGCCACAACATTGCCAAGGACGCCATTGAACTCAATATGCCGATTAAGGCTTTGGGTGAAACCGAAGTGGGCATTTATTTGAAGCCCACCGTTACCGCGGTTATCAAGGTACAAATTAACCCCTTGACCACGGTGGAAGAAAAAGTAGCCGATGCTAAGCCGGAAGCCAAAGAAGCGGCGGCAGAAGCCAAATAACTCCCAACCTAATTGCGTTTTGTAATGACCCCCGCCCCGTGCGGGGGTTTTTTGTTGGTGTTAAATTAGGAAGTCATCCCGGAGTTTTTTTGTCTGGGATTTCGTTGTTATTGTTGTCATTCCCGAGTGTCGTAATCGGGAATTTGTTTTTGCCGTGATTGTTCTCTTACAGAACGACAGATCCCCGAACCCTGCGGGCCGCACCCTAGCGGGCCGCCAAAACTCTCGGGGATGATGCCAACAGCATTGTTTAGTGCGGTCGCACGGTTTTTGTATGGGACAAGACAAATGTGCCAAAATCGGGGGTGCAGAGTACCAGATTTGCCAATACGGTTCTTCTCAAACTCCTTGTTATAAATTGCCCAATTAACCCTTGTTCGGGTGGCATTAAAAGCGTCTAAATTGCTACAATGATAAAAAGCGCGCCTTACCAGGGAGTAAGAGCGTTGCCCCATTTTTTAGTTGTAGAGGACTTATGGCAAGCAATTTACTGGAAGAAAAAATCCCTCCGCAGGCAATAGATGCGGAAATGGCTGTTTTAGGCTCAATGCTTTTGGATGCGGAGGCTGTAACCGATGCGTTGGAAATCTTAAAGCCCGAACATTTTTATAAAGAATCCCACCAAAAGATTTTTGCCGCAATGAAGAACCTGGCGGACCGGGGCCAAGCGATTGATATCATTACGCTTAGTGAGGAACTGAAAAAAAATAACCTTTTGGCCCAGTTGGGGGGGGAAGTTTATTTAACACAACTGGTGGATAAGGTTTCCACTGCCGCCCATATTAAGCACTATGCGGAAATCGTCTATAAAAAGTACGTCGTACGCGATTTAATTCGCACGGCCACATCACTTGTCCAACGCTGCTATAAGGAAGAGGACGACGATCCTCAGGTGCTGATTGACTCTGCCGCCGACCAAATTTATAAGTTAAGCCAAAAGCAGAAACTCACAGGCTTTGTTTCTTCAAAAGATTTGGCCCCCGAAGTGATTGAAATTTTGGAAAAAGCCGTACGCAATAAAAACGCTATTCAAGGGGTGCCGACTGGATTAGACGAGTTTGACCGCAAAACGGGCGGACTTAGAAAATCTGACCTTATTATTTTAGGGGCACGCCCCAGCCAAGGTAAAACCGCTTTGGCCTTAAATATTGCGCACCACGCTTGCGTGGAGTGCGGGTTTCCGGTGGCGTTTTTCTCGCTGGAAATGGGGCGGCACATTATTTTTGAACGTATGCTCGGCGCGGCCTCTATGGTGGAAATTTATAAGTTGCGTACCGGATATTACGAGCAGAGCAAATGGTCCGATTTAACGCGCGAACTGGGCCGCTTGGCCTCTGCGCCTATGTATATTGACGATACTTCCGGCATTTCCATTACCGAACTGCGTATGCGCGCGCGCCGTTTGGCTACCGATCTAAAAAAACAAGGTAAAGAGTTGGGCCTTATTGTGATTGACTACTTGCAGTTAATCCGCGGCGGTGAACGCCGTACCGAAAGCAGACAGCAGGAAGTATCGGAAATTTCCCGTATGCTTAAAGATTTAGCCCGCACCTTAAATGTGCCTGTCTTGGCTCTTTCGCAGTTAAGCCGCAAAAACGAGGATAAGAGCCGCCAAGACAATAAGCCACAACTTTCCGACTTGCGCGAATCCGGCTCTATTGAACAGGACGCCGACGTGGTGGCTTTAATCCACCGCGAAGCGTATTATAAACGCGACGACGAAACTTTAAAAAATAAAGCCACCTTGATTATTGCCAAACAGCGTAACGGCCCGGTGGGAGATATTGACTTGGCTTTCTTTGGCGAATATGCCTTGTTCACAAATCCCGCACCTGAATCTTTGGAATCAGCGCAGAATGTGGGCGGAAATGCCACAATGGCGATTCCGGAGTAATGTATATGATGCCTATTTTAAGACCGACGGTTGCCGAAGTGGATTTAAAAAAACTGGCCCGCAATATGCGTAAGGTGCACGAGCAGGCCGGAGAGGGCGTGCGCGTTTTGACAGTTTTAAAGGCTAACGCCTACGGACACGGAGCGGTGCCTTTGGGTCTGTTTTTGGAAAAAAACAAACTAAGCGATTTTTTTGGTGCGGCCTCGGTGGAAGAAGCCTTGCAGTTGCGCCAGGCGGGCGTAACGCTGCCTATTTTGGTATTAGGCAGTATTTACCCGTTTGAAGCGTTTGAGTATGCCATTAAAAACAATATCGCCATCACTATTGCCAGTTTAGATGCAGCCAAGGCCGTATGCGAAATTGCAGAAAAAATAGGTAAAAAAGCCCTTTGCCACGTTAAGCAAGATACCGGTATGGGGCGTATCGGCACGCGCCGCGGCGGAGTTTTTAATGTGATTGAATATTTGGATAAAAACCCGCACGTTATTTTAGATGGCCTTTTTACGCACCTTTCCAGCGTGGAGACCGATCCGGCCTATACCGAGGAACAAATCGGTTACTACCGAGATACTTTAACCAATGTCCATTTAAAGGGTATCCATATCAATTATTGCCACGTGGCGGCTTCTTCGGCTATTACCGCGCGGCCCGATGTGCATTACGATATGGTCCGCACGGGCCACAGCGCGTTCGGATTAGAAGCCGGGTTTGAGCCGATTTTGTCCTTAAAAACCCGTGTGGTATATGTAAAAGACGTTCCCGCCGGGGCGAGTATTAGTTATAACCGCAGTTTTATTGCTCCGGCCCCAATGAAGGTAGCCACTTTGCCCTTGGGGTATGGGGACGGCTATTTGCGCGCTCTTTCCAATAAAGCAGAGGTGCTTATTAACGGCAAGCGTTGCCGGGTGTTAGGCAATATCACGATGGATATGATGATGGTGGATATTACCCATGCGGGCGCCGTAAAAGTGGGCGACGAAGCGGTAGCCGTAGGCCGCCAAGGCGGCGAAGAAATTACTTACGCGGAACTGGCTGAAAAGGCGGGCACGATTGATTATGAATTGTGCACCCTTTTGATGATGCGCGTACCGAGGATTTACAAAGAATAATGTTTACACTTATCGGTAAATATATGTCCAACCTGTTCGGCCAAGTGGGCGGAGCCGCCCAAATGGTCCGCTCGTCTTTGTTCTGGCTGACGCACTCCCGCTTTGAATTTGGTCAGGCGGTGGAGCAGAGCGTAACGATTGGCGTAGAATCTTTGGGCGTAACGGCGCTTACCAGTTTGTTTACGGGTATGGTGCTGGCGTTGCAGGCAGGAAACACGATTGGCAATATTTTCGGCGAACCTATTTTTGTGGGCACGATTGTTACTTTTTCGCTTATCCGCGAATTAGGGCCGGTACTGACGGCGGTGGTCGTTTCCGGCCGGGCGGGGGCGGCGGTAACGGCACAAATCGGCACAATGGCGGTTACCGAGCAGATTGATGCGCTTTATACATTAGGCACGAACCCTATCCGCTATTTAGTTATCCCGCGGATGTTTGGCTTTGTGTTTACAATGCCGGTTTTAACACTTTTTTCCAACTTGTTTGGAGTCTTGGGCGGCTATTTGGTGGCGGTTTATGCGCTGGGAGTTGCCGGAGAGGTATATATTACGGATATTACCTCGTTTATGGGTGTGAAGGACTTTATGCACGGCTTTATTAAATCGTTTGTGTTTGCGTTTATGGTGGCGACGGTTTGCTGCTACAAAGGGGTCAGCACGCGCGGCGGTGCCGAAGGAGTGGGAAAATCTACCACCGGAGCCGTAGTTACGACGATTGTGCTTATTTTGGTATTGGATTACTTTTTAACCGCCATTTTAACGGCGTTCGGGGTTTAATATGATTGAAATTAAAGATTTGAAAAAAAGTTTTGGCCCCAAACAGGTGTTAAAGGATATAAACCTCAAAATAGAAGAGGGCAAAACCACTTGCATTTTGGGCGGTTCCGGCTCGGGCAAAAGCACCTTAATCAAATGCCTGATCGGGTTGGAAGAAGCCACGGACGGACATATATGGGTGGACGGAAAGGATATTACAAAAATCCACAGCGAAATTAAACTGGCCGCTATCCGCCGCAAGTTCGGTTATTTATTCCAAGAGGGAGCCTTGTTTGACTCTATGAGCGTGGGCGAAAATGTTACTTTTGGTCTTAAATATTTAACCGAAGTGTCGGAAAGCGAATATCCCAAGGTAATTAAGGAAAAATTGGCCTTGGTGGGGCTAAAAGAGGATGTAGCCAAATTAAACCCCAGCGAACTGTCCGGCGGTATGAAGAAGCGCGTTTCGTTGGCGCGCGTGCTGGCGGTGGAGCCGAAAGTAATTTTATATGATGAGCCAACCACCGGGTTGGACCCTATAATGTCCGATATTATCAGCGATTTGATTATCGGGTTAAAGGCCAAACTGGGGGTAACCTCGGTCGTGATTACGCACGATATGCGTTCGGCCTTTAAAATTGCCGATTATATTGCGTTCTTGTACGAGGGACATATTTTGATGTACGGTACACCGGAAGAATTTAAAAAAACGGATAACCCGTATGTAAAACAATTTGTGGAGGGCAGCAGCCAAGGGCCTATCCAAATGCAGTTGTTAAAAGCATAATTTTATTTTAAGGAAAAGGATAAACAATGAAACCGGAAACAAAATTGGGGATATTTACCGTATTAGGTCTTTTTATCTTTGGTTTTTCGCTCTACTTTTTGGGCGGGCTGTCCGTAACCAAAACACACGATATTAACATCACGTTTGCGGATGTGTCCGGCCTGGCCGTGCAGGCTCCCGTTAAACTATCGGGGGTAGAGGTCGGTAAGGTTAAAAAAATCAAAATTGAAAATGGTCAGGTGGTTGTAGTGGCCTCTATTAATGACGGGGTGGAATTGCACCGCGGGGCACAGTTTAGCGTGGCGATGACGGGCATTATCGGTTCCAAATATTTAAAAGCCGAGCAAGGCCCTCTTTCGGCCCCCCTCATCCAGCCGGGCGAGTATGTGCCGGGGCTTAACGAACAGCCGATGGATGTGATGATTTCGCAAACAATGTCCAGCATTAAAGAATTTGTGGATAGCGTAAATAACCAAGGCGAATTTGGGGAAAAACTCAACCAAACGATGAATGATGTGCGCCAGTTATCGGCTAATTTGAACCAATTAGTGGCCCAAATGCGTCCGTATTTGACAAATTCTGTGGAAAATTTAGACGTGGCCTCCGAACGCTTGAAAGAGGTGCTGGCTAAGGCGGACTCTTTGATGAACAGTTTGGAAAATGGGGAAGGTGTAATCGGCAGTTTGATTAAGGACCCCGAAATGAAGAAGGACGTAAAAGACAGCGTAAAAGATTTAAAGGAAACAATGGGCGAGGTAAAAACCTTTGTGGGCAAGATGAGCCGCTTCCGCGTGTATTGGGATTACGACTTCTTCTATATGCCCGGCCCGGGTCAGGCCACCAGCGACCTGGCACTTGAAATTTTCCCGTCCAGCGGTTATACATTTTACCGCGTAGGTATGGCCAATATCGGTAATGAGGACGATAAACTCAAAGACGGCGACTATTTGGAAAAGAACAAGTTTGACGTCCGCTTTGGTCTCTATAACAAATGGGCGACCGTTTCCGCCGGTTTAATCCGCGGCGGCGGTGGGGTGGCCTTGGAATTAAAGCCGTTCTATGACGACGAATTTTTAAGCCGCTTTACTGTGGGTGGGGAGTTCTATGATTGGGGCCGCGACCGCGTGATTAACGGGCGGCGCTTCAATAAGCCCAATTTGACGTACGGATTAGATTTCCGCGTGAACCGTTATTTCTCCGTGGGCGCGTGGATGCGCGACGCGATGGAAACCAACGAATTTGCGGTAAAGGCCAATCTGTCGTTTAATGACCAGGATATTTCTTCTTTCTTTGGTATGGCGGCTGCGGCCGGAGCCAGATAGGATATGAAATTTAAAACAGTTTTTGTCTGCCAAAAGTGTGGTTACGAATCCCCCAAATGGGCGGGTAAATGCCCGGAGTGCGGGGAGTGGAACACATTGGTAGAAGAAGTCAAACAGCAGGAAAGCAAAAAGGCGGCACAGCGTACGCGCAGTTTTACTGAGTTTTCTTCCGAAATTGTAAAACTGGCAGACAGCAAGGCCGTTAAAGAGCCGCGCATACAAACGCACATCAGCGAGTTTGACCGTCTGTTGGGCGGAGGTCTGGTTAAAGGGCAGTTGAGCCTTTTGGCCGGGGCCCCCGGCATTGGTAAATCTACGCTAATGTTGCAGGTGGCGGCGGAACTTTCCAAGACGTTAAAGGTGCTGTATATTTCGGGCGAAGAGAGTATCGGTCAGATTTCGGGCCGTGCCCAACGGCTAAAAGTAAATGGCGACAATATTTTCCTGTTGTGTGAAACGGATATCCAAAAAATTGTGGAATCCGTGGAACAGGTCAATCCAGAAGTGCTGATTTTGGATTCTATTCAAACGGTTTACCACCCGGAATTTACCTCCTCCGCCGGTACGGTGGCGCAGGTGCGCGAGTGTACCAGCGAATTGGTGCGATTGTGTAAACCCAAGGGCATTATTACTTTTGTGTTGGGCCACGTTACTAAGGACGGCGAACTGGCCGGACCGAAGATTTTGGAGCATATGGTTGATTGTGTGCTCTATTTTGACACGGAAAAGGATAACGTCCTGCGCCTGTTGCGCCCGCATAAAAACCGCTTTGGTTCTACCGGCGAAATCGGTTTGTTTAAAATGACGGGCCACGGACTTGAATCGGTGGAAAATGCCAGCGAATATTTCGCCCAAACTTCGCGTGATAGTGCTATGAAGGGCCGGGCATATTCCTTGGCGTTGGAGGGTTCAAGACCAATTTTGACCGAAGTCCAGGCTTTGGTATCGCCCACACGCTATCCGTTCCCGCGCAGAGTGGCTACGGGGGTAGATTTAAACCGTTGCTTAATGTTGTTCGCCGCGTTGGAAAAGCATATCGGGCTGTCTTTGGACAACAAAGATATCTTTGTCAGTTTAGCGGGTGGCGTAAAATTGAAGGACCCGGCCCTGGATTTAGCCGTTTGCGCGGCAGTAATCAGTTCGTGCAAGGAAATTCCGGTTGCGCCGGATTGTGTGTTTATGGCTGAGGTGGGCATTTTGGGGCAGGTTGCCAAGGTGCCGCTTATTGACCGAAGACTGGAAGAAGCCCAGCGGTTAGGTTTTAAGAAAGGCTTTTCAGCCTCGGTAACCAAAGGCGAAAAGCAAAAATTGAGTGCAATGAGCCTTGTGGAATTGGCCGATTTGAACGCTTTGGCGCTTAAATTGCGTTAATCCGGCGGGTGCGCCGTCAAAGAAACGCTGTAAAAGTAGTCTGCAAAGTGCTAGAATATAACTAGTCTTATCCGGGGACAGGTTCCCCTATTTTTGGAGGGCATATGCCTATTTGGATTTTTCGTATTTCCACGTTGGTAGCATTTCCGTTTCTAACGTATAACTTTATTGATAAAGAGTGGATGAGCCTGCTGGCAGGTCTTTTGTGCGGTGCGCTCGTCGTGGCGGGCGAAGTGTTGTTCAAACGCTTGCGCCTTATTAAAATTATGATTGCCTGCTCCGGCTTTTTGTTGGGCTATATGTTGTTTGTTCTGTTTGATTATGGGATGAACAACTTTGCCAATGGCGACGTAATGGCTTTTTGGAACCAGCATCAGCGTTCTTTTGAAATCGGTCTGCTGGTTTTTGGGGTGTTGGCCAGTTTGTTTAAGTCGCGCGATTTGGAGGGGCTTTCTTACAAGGGGCACCACTTAAAGGTGGCTGACGTTACCGCGCTGATGGACGGGCGCATTGTAGATTTGTGCGAAATTAATTTCCTCTCCGGCGTGATTGTGCTGCCGGTGTTTGTCTTAGACGCATTAAACAAAATGGTCTCCTCCAAGGACCCGTTGGAACGGGCCAAGGGCCGCCGTGGGTTGGATGTGGCTTCCCGCTTGCAGGAACTTTCGGAAATTTCCGTCCGCATTACAAGCAAAACTCCAAAGGCCGACACCTTGGAGGAGCGTATTGTAAAGTTGGCTAAAAGTTTGGATGCCGAAGTGGTAACGCTTGATTTTAATGTCAATAAAATTGCCGCGCTTTACAATGTAATTGCTCTTAATGTGGCGGATTTGGCTACCGCCTTAAAACCAGTGGTCTTGCCCGGGGAAAGTATGTCCCTCTTTATTATGAAAGACGGCAAAGAAAAAGAGCAGGGTATCGGCTATCTGGATGACGGCACAATGGTCGTGGTAGAGGATGGCCGCAAACATATCGGCAAACGCACGGAAGTGGCTGTATATTCTATTTTGCAAACATCTTCCGGCCGGATGATTTTTGCCAAAGTTAAATAAGGTTTTTATGTCTAAACAGACGGGCTTTTCGTCAGCGGTAATTGTAGCGGGGGGAAGCGGCAGCCGTATGGGCCGCCCCAAGCAAATGTTGCCGCTTGGCGCAAAGCCCGTACTTGTCCGCACGGTGGAAGCGTTTTTACAGACGCCGGAAATTAAAGAAATTGTGGTGGTTACGCCGCCTGAGAACCGCGCGGAATTGCAAAAGCGGTTTCCTGGAATTGTTTTTGCGGATCCCGGAAAAACAAGACTTTTGTCGGTAAAAAACGGTTTTTTAAAAACTTCCGCCGCATCCCAATTAGTGGCCGTACACGACGGGGCACGCCCCTTGGTGGAGCCCGCTCATATCAGCGCGTGCTTGCAGGCCGCACGGCAATACGGCGCAGCGGTATTGGCTGTACCTGTTAAAGATACGGTTAAAGTTTGTGAGGGCGGTTTTGTGCAAAACACGTTGGACCGAGCGGTTTTGTGGGCCGCACAAACGCCCCAATGCTACCGCCGCCCGGTATTGGCGGAAGCCTTGGAAAAATTCGGACAAGAGGAAGGGGCGACGGATGAATCCCAACTGGTTGAAAAACTGGGGATAAAGGTGCGCGTGGTACCCTCTTCCTACAAGAACAATAAAATCACCACGCCGGAAGATTTAATATTTGCGGAGGCTCTCTTGGAAAATTCTGTTATTTACCGCACCGGTTTCGGTTTTGACTTACACCGCTTGGAACCGGGACGCAAATTGTTTATTGGCGGGGCGGAAATCCCGCATACAAAGGGCTTTTTAGGACATAGCGACGGAGATTTAGTTCTGCACGCCTTGTGCGACGCTGTTTTAGGTGCGTTATGTGCGGGGGAAATCGGCATTTTGTTCCCGCCTACGGACGAATCTATTAAAGGGATTTCCAGCGTAAAAATTGTTAAAAAAGTATTGGAAATTGTCCGCTCCCACCACGCTCAGATTGAGCACATTGATGCAACTATTATCACCCAAGAGCCCAAAATAAAGCCGCATTATGAAACGGTCCGCAAGTCTTTGGCGGAAGTGTTTGAAATGCCCTTGGAAAATGTCAGTTTTAAATCAAAAAGCCACGAACACGTGGGAGAAATTGGCCGCGGGGAAGCGGCTATGTGCCACGCGGTGGCTACGTTAAAAATTCAAAAGTAAGGAGTTGTACCTATGAAAATTCGTTTTATTTTAACCTTGGTTTTGGCGGGCTTGGTGGCCGCGTGCAGCAGTACCGATTACCGTTCCCATAAAAAAGTAACCCAAGGGATTGATTATTCCCGCTATCCGGGCAATCAGGCGTATTACGAATTTACCTCGCCTTTCCCGCCCGAAAGCATTTCCGCCGGTACGGAAACCACGGCTCCGTCCGCCGAGGAAGCGCAACTGGGGGAAGATGAAGATTTTACCTCCGAAAATTTAGCCAGTACCTATGGTAACTATGGCGACGTGGTAGTCAGCGTGGCTACTCGTAAATTTCAGTTGGGGGCTTCCGCTACGCGCAAGGATATGAACTTGTTTCAAAAGGCTCTTGATAAGGCCTACGCGGTAGCACTTAAAAAATACCGCCCGGTGGGCTTTACTTATTCTATGTCCAGCGTAGGCGCGGTCAATTCGCTTTCCGACATTACTGTAAACTGTAAACTCAGCGAAACTTCCGCCAACGAGGTGGGCCAGTCCACCTGCACGCTGTTTTTTAATACGATTAAATCCACTTATTTGCAACTGAAAGAAGAGGCTAACCAATGATGTACTTATATAATACCGCCACGCACCATAAAGACGAATTTAAACCGCAGAACGAAAAGCAGGTAACAATGTACTGCTGCGGGCCGACTGTATATAACTTTGCGCATATTGGTAACTTGCGCACCTATATTTTTGAGGATTTGCTTTCCCGCACCATCCGCTTGCACTATCCGCTTAAACACGTTATGAACATTACCGACGTGGGGCACTTGGTGTCAGATGCGGACTCCGGTGAGGATAAAATGGAAGTCGGTGCCGCTCGCGAGGGAAAAAGCGCGTGGGATATTGCCAAGTTTTATGAACAAAAATTTTGGCAGGATTACGACGCCTTGCATTGTACCCGCCCGACGGTTATCAGCCGCGCAACTGCACATATTCAGGAAATGATTGCCCTTGTTAAAACCTTGGAAGAAAAGGGCTATACCTACCGTACCTCGGACGGTATTTATTACGACACTTCCAAGTTTGACCGTTATGATGCACTGGTCGGCCACGCCCGTATCCGCGGTTTGCAGGGCGGTGCCCGCGTGGAAATGAGCGACGAGAAACGCAACCCGACCGATTTTGCCTTGTGGAAATTCTCCCCCAAAGATAAAAAACGCCAAATGGAGTGGGATAGCCCGTGGGGAGTCGGTTTCCCGGGGTGGCATATTGAATGTTCCGCTATGGCAATGAAATATTTGGGCCATACGCTGGATATCCATTGCGGCGGGATTGACCACGTTACGATTCACCATACCAACGAAATCGCCCAAAGCGAAGCCGCCACCGGAGAGAAGTATGTGAACTATTGGGTGCACGGTGAATTTTTAATTTTGCGTTCTGGTAAAATGTCCAAGTCCGGCGGTACTTTTGTTACGCTGGATGTGCTGAAAGAAAAAGGTTATGAGCCTTTGGCCTACCGCTATTTGTGCTTGGGCGCGCATTACCGCACGCAGTTGGAATTTTCTTACGAAAGTATGGACAGCGCCACGAAAAGCCTTAAAAATCTTCGCACCTTGGCTTGCCAAGCCCAAGACGAAGCCAAAGGCACTCCCGTTCAAAATGAAAAAGTCCAAGCCTGGAAGGATAAATTTACCGCCGCTATGGAGGACGATTTAAATGCCCCCAAGGCCTTGGCTGTTACTTGGGAAGCCGTCCGCTCCTGCGATTTGGCGGCTGGGGAAAAATTGGCATTTTTGGAATTTGCCGATACGATTTTGTCGCTTGATTTATTTAAAAAACAGGAGGCCGCCGCTTGCGAATTACCGGCAGAAGTAGCCGGCCTTTTAAAAGCGCGTGCCGAAGCCCGCGGTGCGAAGGATTGGAAAAAGTCCGATGAACTTCGCGACGCCATTGCCCGGTTGGGGTATGTTGTAAAAGATACACCCCAGGGCCAACAAGCGGAGAAAAAATAATATGATGAAGATTCCCAGTGAGTTTTTACAGCGAATTCCCAAGGCGGACTTGCACGTCCATTTGGACGGCTCTCTGCGTCTTTCCACGTTAATTGAACTGGCCCAAAAAGAGGGAGTTGAACTTCCCGCCTATACCGAGGAAGGATTGCGCGAAAAGGTTTTTAAAGATAAGTATGCTTCGCTCGTAGAATATTTAAAGGGCTTTTCCTACACCGGGGCCGTTATGAGAAATGCCGCCAATATTGAGCGGGTGGCCTATGAACTGGGATTAGATGCAATTGCTGAGGGTGTGCGTTATTTAGAGGTGCGTTTTGCACCCCAGTTGCACGTGAGCGACACTTTATCGGCGCAGGATGCCGTTCGCTCCGTAGTGCGTGGGTTGAAGCGCGCACAGGAAGAACATAACGCTTCGGCCGCTGTTAAAAAAGAGGAAGATTTGGAATTTTATTTTGGCATAATTGCGTGTGCGATGCGTAATTTTAACCAGTTTATGTCTCCTTATTATGCCAATTTGATTAAAGCCCTTTCCCAATCCAGCAAGAGCGAAATTTTCGGCATTGCTTCGTTGGAATTGGCGAAAATGGTCGTAAAACTGGCCAAGGACGAGCATTTGCCTGTTGTCGGGTTTGACCTGGCGGGTGAGGAGGCCGGTTATCCGGCGGCAGACCATTTGGCGGCCTACCGTTATGTGCATAAACATTTTATCCGCAAGACGGTTCACTCCGGCGAAGCCTACGGTCCGGAATCTATTTTTCAGGCCATTACCGATTGTTATGCCAACCGCCTGGGCCACGGCACGCACTTGTTTGCCGCCTCTATGATTAAAGACAAACGGGTACAGGATAAAGAAGATTACGTCAATTCATTGGCTGATTATATTGCCAGCGAACGCATCGGTATTGAGGTTTGTTTGACGAGCAATTTGCAGACCTTGCCGGAAATCAAATCGGTAAAGGACCACCCGATTAAAGAAATGATTAAGCGCGGGCTTCCCGTCAGCATTAATACGGATAACCGCTTGGTGTCCAATACCACTGTTACCAAGGAAATGGAACTGTTGGTCCGCAATGTGGAACTGGCCCCCAAGGAACTGAAAAACATTGTAATTGCAGGCTTTAAGAGCGGATTCTTCCCGGGCAGTTATGTGGAAAAGCGCCGCTTTGTACGCAAAGTAATTGACCGCTACAATGCTTTGGCCCGCGAGTATAATATTCCATTGTACTAACTTATTACCGATAGAAAAGCCCCGGTTTTCGCCGGGGCTTTTTGTACCTTTATTTTTGCTCGTCAAAGCCTTTGGGGTTGGGTATTAAGTGGCGGACCATTTCCCGTACTGCTTTTTTAAGTAAGGTCTTGCGCGGGTGAATCCGTTGTTTTCGGTCGCTTGCGCGGCGGCCGTAATGCTTATGGTGGAGGTCGGGTTCTTCCTCTAATGTTTTGCCGCTATCCATAGAAATCCGCTGGCTTGGGTAAATGCTTTGCCGCCCGGTAATTAAGAAACTAATCACGCATACTACTGTGGCATAGGGCGCAATCGCCGGTCCAAAAAGCTCTATGGCCATAATACTGGCCGCCAAAGGCGTATTGGCCGTACCCGCCAAAACAGCCACCAAACCGAGGGCGGCTAATGTAGCGCTATCCACACGCATAAAATCGGCCAGCATTGCTCCCGCTTGCGCCCCCACAAAGAAAATCGGCGTAACCACACCGCCAATTCCTCCGGCGGCAAAGGTAACAGAGGTAGTAATAATCTTATACAAAAAGCCAAAGGGGGACAAGAGCGGTTCTCCGTTTAGGGCCATATCAATACCGGGCATACCTAATCCCAGGTAAATGGGCGAAGCAAAATATCCTATCGCCACTAAAACAAGCCCTCCAATCATACACGCCCAAAACAGACGCGTACGCAAAGCAATATAGCGGAATACCACGCGGGCAAATTTGCTGATTTCAATAAATAGGATAGACACCAGTCCGAAGAACATCCCGGCCACAATCATTTTGAGGAAAAACTGCTCCGAAAAAACGGGCACAAAATGCAACGGATGATAAATGTAATCTACCCCTAAAAAAGAGGTAACTTGAAAGGCGGTTATTCCGGCAACCAAAGCAGGGAACATCACTTCATAAAAAATATGTCCTACCCATAATACTTCCAACCCGAACAATGCGCCCGATATCGGCACGCCGAATACACCCGCAAAGCCCGCACTTACGCCGCAAATCATCATTTTGCGCTGGTTTTCCGGGTCCATACGCAAAAGGCGCGCCAGTATAGAGGATACTCCGGCCCCCACGTCCGCGCACGGGGCTTCTTTACCCGCCGAACCGCCGGAAACCATTGTTACAATAGGCAAGGTAAACCCTTTTAAAATAGAAATAAAAGAAATAGGCCTTTGGGCATTGATTTTATTGATGACCGCATCCGTGGAAAAGTCTTTATCGCGCTTGGCGGTTTTCCGGCCCAGTAGCGCTACGATATATAAGAAAACGGGCAGCCCCAAATAAAACAGCGGAATCCCGTTTCTCCACGCAATAGAGGCGTCCAATATCTTTAAAAAGGCCGCGTCCAACACGCCCACCAGCGCGCCAATGACGGTAGCCAATAAAAACCATTTAACAATATTAATAAAATTTGTACGGTGTTCGTCTAACATAATTAATATCTTACTAAATTGCCCTTTCCTCTTGCAGAGTAAAAAAAGGTTATCTGTGCGCTGCTCCGGGGGGAGTGTTTTTTGCTATACTATATAGGATGAAGCCCGGGATAAAAACATTTTCCCGGAAAATTGAACAATTTGCAAGGAGTTTTTATGGATTCGTTTATTTCTTCCGTCATTACGCTTGCGTTGGTAATGGACGGCTTCGGCAATATTCCTCTGTTTATTGCCGCACTAAAAAAGGTGGCGCCGGAACGCCGCAAAACCGTACTCATCCGCGAGTTGGCTATCGCCCTGATTATTATGGTGGCCTTTCTGTTCTTGGGCAAATGGTTCTTGCGCGCATTTGGTATCCACGAATATTCGTTAAGCATTGCGGGTGGTATTATTTTGTTTATCATCTCGGTTAAGTTGGTTTTTGGCGGGGATGAGGAACCCAAAAACGACCCCAAGGAAGATGAACCCTTTGTGGTTCCGTTGGCTATTCCCTTGGTGGCGGGGCCGGCGGCCTTGTCTATGGTGATGATTACGGCGGCACAGCAGTCCAATAAATTTATTACGTTGGGTGCGGTAATTGTGGCCTCTATCATCAACTCCATTATTTTGATGGCTTCTTTTCCCATTAGCAATTTGTTGGGGAAACGCGGCTTGATTGCCATTGAACGCTTGACGGGTATGATTCTTATTTTGATGTCCGTAGATATGGTGATGGGCGGCATTTCTACATTTATGAGTTTATAAACAAAGAGTGCGCGCGGCTTGTGTGGTGGGCGTTGGTGCAGTAAGTGTGGCTCTAAACGGGGGTTCTCGTGAAAAAAGGTTTTACGCTGTTGGAATTAGTGGTAGTGGTGCTGATTATTGCGGTGTTAGCCACCGTGGCGGTAACGTATTACGGCAAAGCCGTGGAGCGCGTGCGCATTGGCGAAGCAGAAAGTTTAATGGGAACTATGCTTTCCGCTCAGGAGCGATTTTTCCTGCGCCGCCAACAATATACGCCCTATTGGCACCAATTGGATGCGGCCCCGGTGGCCGTCCGCACTCCCAAAGAGCATAACGATTTTGCCAACGGTGCGGAAAATACTATTTATTACACGCGCGGCGGTGTGGAGAGCGGTGTTTTAAATGAGGGTTTTGCAATTTCGTTTGAGCAGGACGCTACCGACAAATGGTTTGTTGTGGCGCGCCGTGTAGGCAAATCTGATAAATACACTTATCACTTGGTGCGGCCCTTTGGCAGTACGCAGACGGTGTGCGTGCCGGTGTGGGAAAACGAAAACGACGTAAGCGTCTGCTGTGATTATATGGGTGTGGACAATCAGACGGACCTTACAGGCGACCCAATGGTACCCAAAATAAGTTTGGCGGATGATTTTTAACCGAACGGGCGGCTTTTGTTTTAGGCCGCCTGTATGATGTAAAGGGCTGGCAAGGCGCGGAGTGGTCTAGGAACTGTTGTTGTTAAAACAAGGAATAGATACTGGACAGAAACCTTCCAGTATGACTTTTTAATAAAAGCAGTATCATCTGTGTCATTCCCGAGTGTAGCCGGCGTGAGATATGTCTCATTTTTCCAAGTCGTCATTCCCGAGTGTCGTAGTCGGGAATCTGTCGTTAATGTCGTTTCTTTGTTTCATAACAACAGATCCCCGACAGAAACCTTCGGGGATGACAACAAAAGTGGAACAGCCGTCATTCCCGAGTGTAGCTGGCGCGGAGCGTTCGGGCATGCCCGGTGCTGTCTGGTCGTCATTCCCGAGTGTCGTAGTCGGGAATCTGTCGTTGTGGTTGTCATTATCAAAAAGGGGAAATTCAATGAAAAAGAAAAAATTTGAACTTAAAAGTTTTAGCCTTATTTTATTTATCGGCCTGTTGTTGCTCGCGGGGTTGTTTCCGTTTTACGAACGCACCGTGGAGGGTAGCAAGGCCGCGGCGGCAGTCAGCGTTCTTTTAAATGTGGCTACGGCGGAAAACCAGTATTTTATTAAACACAAAACCTATACTTACGATTGGTCGGCCTTGGACAAACACTTACCCCGGATACCTAAAAAGCAAGGCTTTTTAGGGGCTGCGCCCAAGGCGGGATATGCACGTTTTTTTGCGTTTACCGTCAAAGATGCCGCCACGGGCCAGGACGGCTTTGCACTTGATTTGCAACTAAATAAAGAAAAAACGGAAGGTACCGCCACGGCTGTACGCAAGGGCGGGCTGTTTGATTACACCTTGGAAATGTCGTTGCCCGAGGGCGTTTTTGCTTGCCAAGCCGAAGGAAAAATTGCCAAGCGCCTGTGCAATAAATTGACGGTGGAACTGGAAAAACTCCGCACCCCGCAACAGGAAAGCCCCGTCACCCCCGAAGCGGAAAAACGAAAAAATAATTAAGGTCCTATTTTAAAATTTAGGGCTTGACAAGCGTTTTAATCCTTATTAAAATGAAATGGTAGCCCTTGGGGGCTATAAAACTAAACTTATATATAAAACTGTAGGAGGTTTTATGAATAATAAGAAGGGTTTTACCCTGATTGAATTGCTGGTGGTCGTATTGATCCTCGGCATTTTGGCTGCTATGGCTATGCCGCAGTATTTTAAAGCGGTTGAACGCTCCCGCATGAGCGAAGCGGTATCTTTGTTGGGAAGCATTGCTCAGGCTCAACAACGCAAATACTTGCAAACCAACAAATATACTACTGCGTTTTCAGGATTGGATGTTGCACCGAAAGGGGCGGTAAAAGATGGTTTCTGCACAAAGGGTACCTCTCCCGCCGCTGGCGGTGCTGCTACTGCTAAAGGTTGCGGTGATAATGGTAACGGATTCTATATCCAAATTTCTGGCACTACTTATGAAGGTGGAAAAGCGTTGGCTACGCGCGTGTCTCCTAATGACTTACAGTATAACTATACATTAGAACGCTACTATGCCAATAATGCAACTACCTGCACGGGTACGGATGCCAACGGCGCGGCCTTATGTGCCGATTTCTGTGGTATTGATGAACTTGCTGCGAACGGTTCTTGCTGCAGTTCGGGTGCCACTGGTGCATGTACCGCTCCGACGGCAGGTGGTTTTGCCGGCTAATCCGAGCATTTTCTCTTGTAGTAAAAAGCCACTCCTTAACGGGGTGGCTTTTTGCATTGTTTTAGAGTTGCAGCAGAGAGGAATCGTCGTCATTTCCGAGTGCCGCCGGCGCGGAGCGTTCGCTTTTGCCTGGTTCTATCAAGTCGTCATTCCCGAGAGTCGTAGTCGGGAATCTGTCGTTGCCGTTTTTTCTGTAATTTTATCTAAAACAACCCACTTGCATTAAGCCTTTTTTTACTGCTAAACTATATGTAGTTTAAGTTTTAGGAGTAATATGAAAAACGGGTTTACTTTGATAGAACTGCTAGTTGTGGTACTCATTATGGGCATTTTGGCTTCGGCCGCTGTGCCGCTTTATTTTAAGGCGGTAGAGCGCGCCCGTATGATGGAAGCCGTAACGCTGTTGGATTCCATTTCCCAGGCGCAGACGCGCAAATATATGCAAATAGGACGGTATGCTGCTCGTGCCGCCGGGTTGGACGTCAATGCCACTACGGGAGGAAATGATGGGGACGGAAACACCTTTTATACCAAAGGTCCACAAGGCAACGGTTTTACGGTGGCTCTTTCGGACGTGGTAACTTATGGCGACGGTTTCGCCACCGCCACCCGCACCGCTGACGGGGACGCTACTAGCGATAATTTACATTACCATTACCACTTAACCCGCTTTTACGCAAGCGATTTGACCCAATGTTATGGCGACAATGAGCGCGGACGGGAATTATGCGCAGATTACTGCGGCATTAGCGAGCCTGTGGAAACTTGCTGTAATAATGGCGAAAGTACCTGCCCACCGCCTGTTACGGGCTATGAAACCTCTGCCCATTAAAACCCTGCTTTATTTCATAACAACAGATCCCCGACAGAAACCTTCGGGGATGACGCCCAAATAGCGGAATTGTCGTCATTCCCGAGTGTTGTAGTCGGGAATCTGTCGTTATCAATTACTCTTGCCTTATTTGCTATAATGCTCCTATGGCTTTTATTTATATTCTTACCAATGCTACCAATAGCGTCCTTTATATCGGGGTTACTAATAATCTTATCCGGCGGGTGTATGAACACAGAACAAAAGTAGTTACAGGTTTTACGGAACGCTATCACTTAAATAAACTTATTTATTATGAACATTTTGCTGATATTGCCAAGGCCATAGAACGCGAAAAAACTTTGAAAAAATGGAATAGGGGTTGGAAGGAGCGTTTAATTAATGAATTTAATCCTACCTGGCGGGATTTATATGAAGAAATTTGTTTTTAGTCGTCCTTCCCGCGAAGTAGCGGCCCGCTAGGGTCCGGCGCGGAGCGTTCGGAAATCTGCCGTTATCAATGTGTTCCTGTTCCATAAAAAACCCCGCTACATTAGCGGGGGTTTTTTATCTGAAATGTTTTCTATCTCCAACGTAAGCGGTAAGTTTCTGCCCACAACTGCGCTTCCTTTAAGGTGTTGTCCACCATTTCCTGATAAATAGCAGGGGCTTCGTTTGGATAGAGTTTATGCAATTCTTGCATATGGTCAAAATAGTCAAGAATAATCGCTCTTACGCCACCCTCATCATACAGGGCCAGTTGATGATTGATGTTATGGAACATCGGGGCAAATTCCGGGTTTCCGTGGAACGGGTGGATAATGCCGGGCGCGTCGTTTTGCATTTCGCCTAAATGAACAGGGTAAGGCTTATGATTATTTTGGGACTTAATTTTCTTGCGTGTGTAGATTTCTTTCAAGGTGCTTTTGTTTACAATATGGTGTACGCCACGATAGGTGGCTACATCGCGGATTTTACGCCATTTTCTTTCGTAACCTTTGGCTACTGCACCCGGTTCTTGCGACAAGCGCACCAGTTCCTTTAAATAGCGGTAACTGCCCCATAAAGTGCTGGGTTCACGTAAAAGAGGTACTTTAAACTCCGTAGAAATAACAACCTGCGGAACGGTGGTAGCCGGCCAGTACTTGTTTTTAAAAGTAGTATTTCGGAAATACACATTGGTATATTTCGGAGCGTTCAAAGCAACTACTTGTTGGGCTAATTTGGCACTGGATCTGGGGGCTGTCAAATGGCGTGTAATGCGCGGATTGGAAAGGGTTGCTATTTTGCCTACACGAGTAGTGCCGGAGCGCAACACCTTATACGCATTTTGAGAGAAGACGGCGGTGTTACTTAATAATAACGCGAAGAGAAGAACTAACAGTTTTTTCATACACTCGCTCCTTTCCTTCTTTCCCCCATTGTAACAAATTTTTAGAATTTTGCAAGCAAAATTTTTTATTATTTTTGGGAATTTAGTTTAAAGGAGTATTTTCACCGTCGGAGAGAGGTAAATCTTCGTCGGAAGTGGGGATGTCTTCGGCCTTTTTATCGTCGGAAGAATTGGCTAAAACAGGAGCGGAAACAGGTTGGGAAATTTTTTCGGTTTCGCCCTCTTTTTGTTCGGTCAAAAGGTCATTTTGTTGCAAATCGGCAGAATTTTCTTCCGGTTCGGCGGGTGCTGTTTCGGCTTTGGGTGCGGAATTTTCCTGCTCAGAAGCGGAGGTTTGGGGCGTTTCTGCCGGGGCGATTTCCGCATTTTCCGCAGGAGTTTGTTCTGGGACGGCTTCGGCATTTTGCGGTGTTTCTTTTTCCTCCGGCTGTGGGTCAGGCGGCAGGACGAAGGGCGGGTCCTCCGGGTCAAAAACAATGCCTTTTTCGAGCTGTTTTTCCTCGGGAGCCGCCTCTTTTTGGGGGAGAACGGGCGCGGTGGCAAATTTTACAGGTGCGGGAGCGGGATATTTCTTAATGATATCCTGTGCCGAGTCCTCAAAAAATAAGCGGCCCTTTTTCCAAGATTCATACAGTTGTTTATCCGGAGATTCCGGCCGGAAAAAATCTTTATTTGCGGTGCGGTCGGCTATGGCAAAGGCTAACAAATGCAGAACCGCGATGTCTTTACCCGTAAAGTTTTTGCGCTTTTCGTAACTGCTCACGCGCGCTAAAACCTTAATATGGCGGCCCTTTTGCAGGCCCGTCATTTGGGGCATATCCTTCTTATTAAAACTGACCAAAAGCAATTCGTAAGAAAGGGAATCTCCTTTCCCGGTGGCATAATAGTAAAGCGGTGCGTCTATCTTTAATACAAGGCGCAAACGCAAAGTATCTTCGGTAACGCCCTGTACCACGCCGCCAAAAGAGACCACCTGCCCGCGGTAGGCGTCGGGGTTTTGTTCAATGCCGTTTAAATAGTCCAGGTTTTGGTCCTTATACGGAATCATTGAACTGCAAGCCGTCAGCAGGCAAGCCA
>OLGZ01000567.1_pt1 | contig 28132 bp, 22 predicted proteins | sample 1605981 | NCBI WGS metagenome assembly OLGZ01 (sample SAMN03283291) | human gut metagenome | biome: human-associated habitat; material: feces | host: Homo sapiens | place: Peru | collected 2012 | reverse complement strand
TTATGTAACTTTGCAGCCGAAAAGGCTTCCCTGCTGGGGGCATGCCCCCAGCAGGGAGTGGGAATGAAAGTTAAGAACAAGCCTTGACACAGTTTAAATTACACCCCCCAAAAAAAAGGCGATAGCTGACACAAATCACGATGTGCCGGCTATCGCCTTCTTCTGTTTTGACGTTATTGGCTAGGATAGTATTTCTTTTATTTTCTCCTCTTCAATATGCAATGTCTTTGCTATCATTTCTGTAACCATGCCAGATTTCGACAGAGCCAAGACTGCAGCACGCAAAGATGCTTTCTGCTCTTCAAGCGCAGCATTCTGCTCTTTCATCCTAGCATCCTGCTCTTTCATCCTAGCATCCTGCTCTTCCATCCTCGCTTTCTGCTCTTCAAGCACAGCACCCTGCTCTTTAATGATTTTATCCTTCGCCATAATAGTAGTATCCCTGTCTTCCAAAGCCTGGAAGAACTCATCCTCAGCATTCATTCTGTTTCTGATATCAGGATTAGCGGCTGCCGACTGGAGACGATGAAGGATATGAGCCATTTCTGCATCATCCGCATATTTATTTTCATCCAACTCTAGCATTCTCTGGTCATCTGGATAAATCTGAGACTGGTCGAACACACTCAATATCTTCTCCAGTCTATTGTTCACTCTTCCTTTCAGCAGCGGAATCTGGACAATAATGCTGTCGTGCTGCAGACTCTCTACAAATGGGTCTGGCTTCTCCTGGAGAATTTCATTTCCTTCATAGTCATAAACCTTATGCTTGGCATAGATTACGGGATCCTTGAATTCACCCACGCAATGCCCCAGCAGATAAACAGCCACAGTAGGCAGGGCAAACTTGCCCTTGGTTTCCTTGCGCATATTCTCCTTGTTGTTATACTGCACAGCCAGATATTGGCGGAAGCGCAAGGTCTCCGTCTCCAGCCATGTTTTCTGCAATTCTATCAGAATAAGCTTCTTGCTGCCATCGTTTTCCAATACGGTTGCCGCAAAATCAACACGAAACATGGATATGGCATCACGGGAAATGTTAGGATACTCGTGACGTCGCATTTCTACAGCAATCACCGTTTTCTGCAAGAGTGCAGAAAGCAATGTCTTGGCTATTCGCTCGTCTTCCATCATATACTTGAAGACGGCATCATAAAGTGGGTTTGCTACGTATATCAACATATTTTCTCCTCCTGATTATATTTAAACATCATGCTAATCTTATGCAAACGAGCACATTGAAAGCTTGCTTTCAAATTGCCGAGTGCAGCTTAGCTTATGCAAAGATAATGCAAACGAGCGCAATGAAAGCTGCTTTCAAATTGCCGAGTGCAGCTTATCTTATGCAAAGATAAGACTTTTATTTCTATTAAGCAAGAAAATCTTGTTTTTTTTGCTCTCAAATAAATTTATTCATTAGGGAAAGTTGAAAAGTATGCACACACCTGGTTATGGTGCAAGCCATCAATCAATGATGTGATTGATGACCATTCCTGCGATTGCCATGCCGAAAGTGGCGGTGATGTGGCAGAGCGAACCGTTGATCTGCGCCTTTGTTGAGCACCATTCGTGTTCCACGAGTCGCTGGTCGCCAGGAGCATCATATACGGCAGTATCCGTGCCCCGCTCTCCGCTGAGCAGCTTTGCTTTCGGACATAGGCAGGCGCCCGTACCGCAGGCTTTGTTCACGCCCCTGTTCTGCATCGGCTTTTCCTCGCTGAAAACGCATTGGAATTTGCGACGGGGGAACGTCTTGTTCTTCTTGAATTTCTTGCGCAGGGCCCTTGCCAGCGGATCGCCATCCACCTTCCAGAACTCAGCCTTCCTCACCATGAACGGGTCGCTGCGCAGGGCTGCACCCATCGAAGAAATAAAGGTGATTTCCTTCGGAAGGGAAGTGGCACGGAGAATCAGATCTGCCTTGTCCTTCAGCGAGTCGATGGCATCGATGATGAAGTCGTATTCCTCCATGTGGAATTCGTCGGCTGTCTCCGCCTGATATATTTTCTGATAGGCGGTGATGTTGGCATCAGGATTGATATCCAGCAGGCGCTGGCGCAGTGCATCCACCTTCACCTCGCCGATGGTGCGGCTGGTTGCCATCAGCTGGCGGTTGCAGTTGGTCACGCAGACGCGGTCGCTGTCCACGATGGTGATGTTCCTCACGCCGCTTCTCAGCAGTCCCTCAGCGCACCATGACCCCACGCCTCCGATACCGAAGATGAGCACTCGTGCCGACTGTAATTTCTCAAGATTATCCTTTCCCAGGAGCAGTTCCGTGCGTCGCTGCATTCCCCGCTCCATTGCTGTTATTTTATTTCCCATTCAATTATCTTTTTATTATCTTTCAACCTTGCTTTGCGCAATTCCGGTGCAAAGATACGAAGATTTTCTGTATCTACCAAAATTTTGCATGTGATAAGGAGCGATTTTCAGCAACTTACGATTTGAAACTTAGTTAAAGAAATCAAACTCTATGTTTTGTGGGGCGCATCTCTATGTTTTGCGGTATAGAAAACTATGTTTTGCCATATAAATCAGCATATTACAAAGTAACAACCGTTTTTGGGAAACGTATTCAGTATTCAGTTATTCAGTTTTTTTCGCTGTGGTTACCATTCTCTGTATAGATAGTATATTATATATATATAAATATATATATATAATATAAAATAATTACTTACAATTTATAACTACAAAAAGGGTAACTATCGCGAAAAAAACTGAATAACTGAATACTGAATAACCTTTTAGGTACCATAAGCCCTGGGTATAATGGCAGCATAAGGGGAAAATCCAATAGACAAGCAGCATCCCGGCATAAGGGATGCTGCTAATCTGTTTTATATTTTCTGATCATAACCATCAGAAATCTTTTTACCTAAAGCCAATGCGCCTATCACGGAAGCACCCATTGACTTGAGCTTTTCTGCAAATCGGGAAATGGAACCACCCGTGGCTATCATGTCATCAAACAGCAATACCTTCTTACCTTTAAAGAAAGACTCGTCAATATGAAGAGTATCTATTTCATCGCCATCTTCATCCTTCTCTGTCGTATAGCTGAAGGCATCGTAGGCATTCTGAAGACCGGTCTGTGCACAGACCTGTTCACTGAAACTACGGAAGCGACGTTCTGTGTGCTTTTTCAATGAGGCAGGAATACAGACAAGCGTAATGGAAGCGCTTTCATTGCCCAAAACATCTTTAAGATAGGATACAACCATATCAATAGCCTTTTTTAAAGCCTGCTGATGATCTATTTCTGTCGTCAACTCCGAGTTTCCCTTAAAATTGACTATAAGATCACGCTTCTCCCATTCCTCTGGCGAAAGTTCAAAGGTACCAAAGGCACTGAAAGCCGCATAATCGACCAACCAATTGTAGTGAAGACCATCACTAAGACATGGCCATTGACTGATGTTTTCTGAAATAACTGCCATAGACAAGATTGATTTTTCTAATTACTAGTATATGTTCTATTGATAGCGACTGAAAGCTACCTCCTGCAAAATTATAAAAATATATTGATATAGCCATGTTTTTTATCGATTTTTTGTTTTTTTTATTTTGTGTTGTCTCTAAAAAGCTGTAACTTTGCACCCGAAATCAAAATATACATATTTATATATGACTAGAAAAAGTAAAATTCACGAAATCCGTGATTACATGATTATTGCGTTTGCAATGATTGAGGGAAGTATCGGTCTTAACATTTTCCTGCTTCCAAACCATATTACGATGGGTGGAGTAGGTGGTATCGCTTCCATCCTGTGCTGGGGATTTGGCATTCCAGTATCTGTGTCCTACTTCGCACTCAATGTTTTCCTGCTGATTATTGCCTTCCGTATCTTAGGCTATAAATTCTGCCTTAAAACCATTTACGGAGTAGCAATATTTGCCATTACCTCGCGCATTATCGAGACCCAGACCGTGGGAATGACTCCTCTACTGCACGATCAACCTTTCATGGCAACGGTTATCGGTGCATTCTTCATGGGAAGCAGTGCAGGACTTGGACTTTCAGCCAATGGTTCTACGGGAGGTAGTGATACGGTAGCCGCCATGATCAACAAGTACTGGAACATTTCATTGGGGCATGCTATCATGATTTGCGACCTCTGCATCATTACCAGTTCTTATTTTGTTCTTCAATCCTGGGAACAGGTCATCTATGGTTATGTCTGTCTCTTTGTAGTATCGATTTGTGTAGACCATATTGTCAACACATTACGTCGCTCGGTACAGTTCTTTATCATTTCAGATAAATATCTGGAACTGAGTGCAGCCATCAATACTGCTGCCGACAGAGGATGTACCATCATGGATGGTCATGGATGCTATAGCGGCAAGGATGTACACATGCTCTTTGTGTTGGCCCGACAGCGTGAATCGCAGAAAATATTCCGTCTCATCGATGAAATAGACCCTGCAGCATTCGTCAGTCAAAGTGCCGTTATTGGTGTGTACGGTGAAGGATTCGACCGTTTCAAGACCGGCAAAACAATCAGTATTCCTGGTAAGAAGCTTGTTGCGAGCTTTAAATCATAAAAAAAGCGGGGGCGTCATGGATATATGGCGCTCCCGCTTTTTCGTTTCAGTATATTGAAATTATTTTTTCTTCATTCCTTTATAGACAAGGAAAGCTACTACTATCACAGCCAAGCCCAGGATGATATAACCCAACTCATGGCTGTATTTCAAGGCCTGCTGATAAACATCCTGTGTGGTCTTATAGTCTGTATACTTATAAATACCCCATCCGATGGTAGCCAGAACCGTATTCCATACACCTGCACCTATTGTGGTATAGAGCAGGAATCTGCCGACATGCATACCTGCCAGACCGGCAGGAATACTGATAAGCTGACGGACTGCTGGCACTAAACGACCAAATATGGTAGAGGCAGCACCATGCTTGCGGAAATACTCTTCTGCCACTTCAACCTTCTTGCGGTCAATCAGACACATGTGTCCCAGGCGGCTATCTGCAAAACGATAGATGATAGGGCGACCCACCCATTTTGCCAAATAGTAATTAATCAACGCACCGAGGTCTGCACCGACAGTTGCAAAAACAATGACCAGAAGGAAAGACATTCCACTGTTTGGATCCATCGCCTTCCACGCTGCTGGTGGAACAACAACCTCAGAAGGAAAAGGAATGAACGAACTTTCGATAGCCATGAACAGTGCAACCACCCAATAGCTCAAATTATCTAGAATCCAAAGAAAAAGATCTGCTGTATTCATTATCCTAATATAATCTAGTGCTTATGTATGGGTTAGGAGTTAAGAAGTATTACAGTATTTCCATACCATAAAAACTTCTAACTCCCAACTCCCAAGAAATTATTTGTTCTGCTTAGCCCAAGTATCCTTTAAGCCGACAGTCTTGTTAAATACAGGTTTTTCTGCTGTGCTGTCAAGATCAGCCATGAAGTAACCGATGCGCTGGAACTGGAGATATTCACCTGGCTTCTTGCCGGCAGCATACTCCTCAACATAGCAGTTCTTGTAATCGTGGAAACTTTCCGGATTGAGCAGCTCACGGAAGTCGCGCTCATCAGCAGAAGGATTCTCGATGGCAAAGAGTCGGTCATATTCACGAACCTCAGCCTTTACGCAATGGTCAGCAGATACCCAATGGAGTGTACCCTTCACCTTGCGGTTAGCACCTTCCATACCGCTCTTGCTGATAGGATCGTACTCAGCCTGAATCTCAGTGATAACGCCATTCTCATCCTTGGTACAGCCAGTACACTTCACGATGTAAGCGTTCTTCAAACGGACTTCCTTGCCAGGAGTCATACGGAAGAACTTCTTTGGAGCATCTTCCATAAAGTCAGCACGCTCAATCCAGAGATTCTTTGAGAAAGTAATGGTATGTGAGCCATCAGCCTCATTCTCAGGATTATTGATAGCCTCCATCTCCTCGCTCTCACCCTCAGGATAGTTGGTGATGACAAGCTTAACCGGGTCAAGCACGGCACTTACACGACAAGCTTTCTTGTTCAAGTCCTCACGTACAGAAGCCTCCAGGAGAGCCATATCATTAAGGGCGTCAAACTTGGTATAACCGATACTGTCGATGAACATGCGGATGCTCTCAGGAGAATAACCACGACGGCGCATTCCGCAAAGTGTAGGCATACGAGGATCATCCCAACCGTTTACCAGATGCTCATCCACCAATGTATGAAGCTTACGCTTACTCATTACAGTATAGGTAAGGTTCAGTCTGTTGAACTCAATCTGACGTGGACGGTTATCATTCAAAACATTGTCTGTGCCATCCTTTTCCTTCAAGAAGTCTACAAACTTATCGTAGAGAGGACGGTGAGGAACAAACTCCAAAGTACAGATAGAGTGGGTTACACCCTCAAAGTAGTCACTCTGTCCATGAGCAAAATCGTACATTGGATAAGCATTCCACTTAGTGCCAGTGCGATGATGAGGAGTATGAATGATACGATACATGATAGGGTCACGGAAGTGCATGTTAGGGTTAGCCATATCGAGCTTGGCACGCAGCACCATACTTCCTTCCTCAGCCTCAGGTGTATTCATCTTCTCAAAAAGAGCAAGGTTCTCTTCGATAGGACGGTCACGGTAAGGACTGGCAGTACCAGGAGTAGTAGGAGTACCCTTCTGCTCAGCAATCTGCTCAGCAGTCTGCTCGTCGATATAAGCATGACCTTTCTTGATCATCCAGACAGCAAACTCCCACAACTTCTCAAAGTAATCGGAAGCATAATATATATTACCCCACTTAAAGCCAAGCCACTGAATATCCTGAAGAATATTTTCTACATATTCATTGTTCTCCTTACTAGGATTGGTGTCATCGAAACGGAGATTACATACTCCATTATATTTCTCAGCAACACCAAAGTCCATACAGATGGCCTTGGCATGACCAATATGAAGATAGCCATTTGGTTCTGGCGGGAAACGGGTTTGTATTCTTCCACCATTCTTACCTTCCTTGAGATCTTCCTCAACTAATTGCTCGACGAAAGAAAGACTTTTCTTCTCTTCAAGCTTCTTTTCCTCATTAATTGCCATATATCTTATTTATTATATTGTTATTTTTGGTGCAAAGATACAAATTTAATTGCAAGTACGGAAATTATCTAAACATTATTTATAATATCAGCATGGAATATTCTAAAACATGTTCTTAAACATATAAAAATATTTGTTTTTCTCGTGTAAAATAGCTACCTTTGCAACCGTTATCCTGAATACAATCTTTTTACCTTAAAGAAAGCTAATACCTTTAAATAGAAGCACCCCCACTGTGAAGTGGAGGTGCTTTGCTTTTTATATCATTCTGTAAAGTGAATTCTATCGCTTTACTTGGTCTCAGCTGCCTTACGGAATGTCTCATTCTTCAACAAAAGAGATCCCTCTTCTGCATCAATAACAGCCTGATCCTTAACCTCTGCATCCAAACCTTTACGGACAAGATGGATATTGACTGTAGAATTCTCAGGCTTAACCATGAACTCCCACTTGAAAAAGTCCTTGTCAAGACCGGTTGTCTTTACGGTAAAGTCGCTATTGATAGTAATGATACGCTTACCATCAGCGCTCTTGTATTCACCGGCAACCTTCTGCTGAGTAGCAGAATCTGTGATTACTTCTACAACAGGTTCAGCTGCTGGAGCTTCCTTCTTTGTCTGCTGGCATGCTGTGAATGCAAACAGTCCCATGGCAATGGCCATAAATGTCATTTTTTTCATAATCCTTATATTAATTATATGTTTATAAATAAATTTTTTCGTTCCAAAAACAGAGTCATAGACTTATCTTATGTTTATACCGTACATCATCAGTATCCCACTCGCACAGATGATAATCCATATAGATACCAGCCCAGTCAAGATTGGTACATAGGAAAAGCGCAGGTAATTCGTTGGCTTGAAGCTATCCGTATATTTCCTGAGGAAATGACGGAAGACATGATAGCAGAGTGTTGCATAGATGAAACCGATGACTGTTCCTACCAGCACATCGCCAAAATAATGCACTCCCAGATACATTCTGGAGTAGCAGGTTATCAGCGCCCAAAGACAGAGAAACAGAGTCAGTTTACTTCTCCGCACAAGAAGCCTCGCAAAAAAAGCCATTCCCCATGCATTGGCTGCATGGGATGAAGGAAATCCATAGGCTCCACCACGATACCCCTGAACAATATGAACCATCGGGGAAATCGGATTGTCGGGATTGCTCGGGCGCATTCTTCCTATCATAGGCTTCAACAGACCTGAGGCTGTCTGATCACAGAGCGCAATGATGAGTGTTATTACTATCAGAGTGGTAAGCACAACCTTGACAGGAAAGTTTCTGACCATGACAAAGAGAAAGCTTGCATAAAACGGAACCCACACGAAACGATCGGAAAAAATCAACATGAAATAATCCCAAAAGTCACTATGAAAGCCATTGAAAAACAGAAAAATCTGCATATCAATGTGTTCTAATTGTTGAATGAATTCTATCATTTTTCTTTCTATATCTTACTGATTTTATTCTATTTTTTGCTTGCTATATCATCATACAGCTTCTGCAAATAAGCCTGTCCGCGCTTTAAATTATATCCTTTTCTACCTTGATCATACACAATCTTCTGTGTCTTGTTGTCATAGATGATTGAATTTTCTTCAGAAACCATACCAAATGCATCCGGCACATCAAAGAAGGCAAACTTAGGCGTTGCATCACTCATCATGTTCTTGCTGAACAGGAAATCCTGATGCTTCACGCCCAGCTGTCCGAGAAGAGTTGCTGCAATATCGTTCTGTGAGCCTACAAGTGCCACCTTCATAGGACGGGCAATAGCACCACCTGTCAGGATAAGCGGTATCTGATAACGTGATCTGTCAAAATTATCAAGATGTTCTTTATAACCACCCACATGATCAGGAACCAATACTACCAATGTATTCTTCCATCTAGGAAGTTTGCTATATTCTCTCATAAGATGACCTATCACGCTGTCTGTATAGGCAAAAGCATTCAGACGCTTGTCCTTCAACCGGCTATATGGCACGTCAAACGGCTCATGACTGCTGGATGTCTGGAAGATGCGCAACATAGGATGCTTTACATGCTGTTCCTTTTTCAAATCAGCCAGCAACTTTTCAGCAACAACATGATCGTGTACTCCCCATTTGCTCAACTTATCTTCAATCGGGAAATCAGCATCAGATATTATCTTCTGATATCCTTGCGAAACAAGATAAGAACGCTGATTGGCAAAATCAACATCACCACCATAATAATAAGCATTCTGATAATTCTTAGCCTCAGCTAAAGAACGGGCTATAGAAGGAAGCTGAGCAGTCTTGGCAGGGTAGCGCATGATGCTCATGGTCGGCTGTGCCGGATAACCACTCAGAATAGAAACCAATCCTCTGTCTGTTCGGAAGCTGTTGGCATAGAAACGTGTAAAGAGGATGCTCTTCTGCGCAATGGAATCGAGCTGAACTGCTACGTTCTTCACCTTGCCCATAGACGGCATGATGTCGTTGGCAAAACTCTCCATGATGACAATCAAAATGTCGGGATTTCCCGTCTTTCTTGCCTCTTCATTGAGAAGAGGGTAGGTATTAACATCACTGGAACTGACCAGCTCTTTGAAAAGCTTGTCAGCCTCAGCATTGTCCATATAGCGATATTGAGCTGCAAAATCTTCCTGATGCGAAAGCGACTCAAACAGGCTGAACATAGGATTGACAGCTGCATGATTAAGAAATGCATCCTGACAAAAATAAGCCTTGCCTGTATTATTCGTCGACACAGAAACTCCACCACGGATAGGAAGGAAAAGCAATGCTGTGAGCACTAACAGAATGAGCGATGAACGAAGGCGATGACGCTCTATATCGCTATCATAAGAGGAACGGCGTCCACCACGGCAATCACCGAATCCATAACTCATATATCTGCTACGATAAGTTTTCTTCTTAATGGTAACACGAAGTATAAACCATACACCTATAGCAGAAATAAGAATTGCTAAAAATGCCAAGATGATGTAAAGGAAACTTACACTAGCCAAGGCGTCTTTAGGCGAAGTGAAAAAATAGAAAAGCGGTGTACTGTCCAGAGGGAAATTCCAATACGGATAAAGTCCTAAGTTCAGTACAAAAAGGAATGCCCCCATGAAGGCGACAATACCGAAATAAATATTCAGGATAGGGTAAACCAGTTTCTTCCGAATCCAGATAGACACCAGAAGCAATAAACCGGGAATAACAGAGAGATAACCTGCCATTCCTAAATCAAGCGACAACCCATGCCAGATTACCTGAGGCATATAGTCCCAAATATTTATCGTTTGAGGAGCTGTAGAAGACTTTTCCAAAAGAAGGAAAAGAGGCTTCTGCGCCACGAACAATATCACCAGAATAACGTATGTTTTTATGAATGACAATATCTGTTTCATATCCTAAATTTCATTTATTTGTATATTAACTTGCGTAACATTTTCTATATAAAAAGATGTATACGAATGCAAAATTAGCCATTTTATTTCACATAAACAATAATTTTCTCTTCTTTTTTAAAAAAAATGGAAAAAAATTTGGTAAATCAAAATATATTTACTAACTTTGTTGTATCAAATTTATTACAGATATGGCTAAATATAACATTCAACCTAAAAAAGAAAAGATGGCAAGGTATCAAACCTTGTTGAGCGAGGAGACTAAAGACCGCCTCCACGACGACATCTTGCGTATGTTGGTTTCAGAACAAAAGTACAAGGATCCTGCATACAATTCACGCAGACTTGCAGAGGATTTGGGAACAAATTCCCGCTACATTTCTGCTGTTTGTGCAACAAGATTCCACAAGAACTATTCTGAACTTGTAAACGACTATCGTGTAAACGATGCAATGTCATTGCTTACTGACAAGCGATATGCCAAAATGAGTGTAGAAGACATTGCAGAAATGGCTGGTTTCAGTACCCGTCAGAGTTTCTATGCAAACTTCTACAAGCGCATGGGCATTACTCCTCGTCAGTATCGATTGAACCAGAAAGCGAAATACGAGAAAGCAAAGCAATAGAAACAGAAAACTCCTAGCCCCTGGGTATAACCCGGAAAGGCTAGGAGTTTTTTGTATCCATTATTTTCTCAAGAAATGTTTCAGCACCTTGCTGCTAGCATTTTTAGAAATCTTACGTATGGCCTTGTCTCTGATTTGACGAACCCGTTCTCGTTTCAAACTCATATCATCAGCAATTTCAGCTAATGTCTCATGATGAATTCCAAGTCCATAGAACTTGCGAACCACTTCTTTTTCACGCTCATCAAGCAAATCCACACAATTATCCAAATCTTTCAGCATTTGCTGGAAAGCTACATTATCATCAGCCATATTCACATCCTGATTCACCAATATATCAAGAAGTGTGTATGGATTTCCCTCGCTTATTGGCTGGTCGATAGACACAGCCTTGCTGGCATTGCGAGGTGCATACTTCTTCTGATCTTTTGGTATCTGATAAAGTGCCGACTGCTTATCAACAGCCTCCTGCATAGCTTTTCGGATGAAAGGAGCTGCATACGAAACAAATCTGGTACCACGGGAAGCATCAAACTTCTGTGCTGCGGTAATCATGGCAAGCGTTCCTTCGCTCACCAGATCATCAAATTCCATTCCCTTACCACGGAACTGATTGGCGACAGCCTTTACGTAGTTCAGGTTTTCACTAACCAATATATTGCATTCTTTTTCAGTCATAATATATTCATTTTTTAGTAACAACAAGTCCTTCTCTTCAGAAGAAGGTTTCTTTTCTGCAAAAATACAGAGAAAAATTGAATCTTACAAATTTTTCTCCGTTTTTTATTCGAAAAGTATCCTTTTTCCATATTCTTACTTACAAAGACCAGCATAAGGACATGCAGCACATCTTTCTTTATCAGCGGTTGGGCGGAAGGGCAATTCTTTATTGAATATATCCGAGAGGATTTTCATGATACCCTCCCAAAATTCATCCTTATAATCTACTACATTCTCTATATAACTGCCTCTGCCAAGTTTCAGCGTCGGATCGTAATCTTCTGCTCTTGCATTCTGAATAAAAAGAAGTCCTGGCGATACCGGGTCCTTAGCTGGATTGAGAGAAGTGGACTGACTAACAATCAAGGCATAGAGGATGGTCTGCAGATAGTAGTCAGTATGCTTGCGCAGCATCTCCGGATTGAACACCTCTGCAATTTCAGCAGGATGAGAAACGGGTGCTCTACCTGTTTTATAGTCGATGACACGAATCTTCTCTGCCATATTTTCCAATCCTGGTTTGCCATTTGCTGCAACGGAATCCAACCTGTCGATAAATCCTGATAGGGTAATATTCTTATCACCACAGGAAGTAGGCAGGACAAACCTTGTTTCTATCGGTATCTCCAAACCGATAATAGTAAATGGTGCCTGACGACTATCTATAACTAATAACTGCTTCAGATAATTGGCTATCACCTCTCTGTTGATAAGTTGCAGTCCATTATACTTTGGCTGATAACCATTACTGCTAACCTTGAACAGCTCTTCACGGAAAGCCTGATCTACTATCCGATAAATCAAGGCTTCGTTTTTAATGGCATTCTCAAAATCGGCCTTTGTGATGATGATAGGGTGGATGAGCTGTTCCTTACCATCCTTATCCAGCTTGACTGCAGATTTTGGAGCAAACTGCAAATAGATAAGTTGGGCGGCGCGATGGAATATATTTCCGAATATCCGGTTGTCTATCTCGTCTTCATCAATGAAATCCGGCTCTTCCAGTTTTTCTATATATCTATAGTAGAAACGCTTTTCGCATCTCATGTAGGTATTGATGAAAGTAGGAGATATCTTCCAATGTTCATTCAGTTTTTTCCATATTGCTTCTGTTTTGTTTACTTCTTTATATTCATCGCGACAAGGAGTCTGGCCGAGTTTGAATGAATGACGGTGTACTGTATTCTTTCCTTCTATCATCAACTGCAACATAAAGCGGCTCATTTCGCCAGTCTGTCCTTCTTCTGTAGCATTATTATAGGTGAATGCCAAATGTTGGCAACGCTGTATCATGCGATAGAAATAGTATGCAGAGATGGCTACTTTATTGTCAATGGTCGTCAACCCGTAAGCTTTTCTTATAGAATAAGGTATAAACGAAGCATCGTTGACACCCTTTGGCCACTTTCCTTCATTACATGATAAGACTAGCATATAATCGAAATCGAGATTTCGGGTTTCCAAGACTCCCATAATCTGTATACCGACAGCTGGTTCGCCATGAAATGGGATGCTGGTAGTCTGGAACAATTGCAGAATCAAGCGCTCCAAGGTTATTGTATCAACCTTTAAATCGCCACTTTCTACAAGTCCTCTCAGACGATTGATTACAGTATAAGAACGGAAAAGAGACTCCTGGAAAAGCTGGTCCACATTCTGCTGCTTCGTGTTATAGCCAATCTGTTTGAGGATATCTATCAGATAGTTTAGCAATCCCATATTATATTCATCAAGATTCTCAACCTTATCTATATCTCTGAACAATATGGCGAGTCCTTCATCCTCATTCATGATGAGCGAATTCCTATCTGGATAGAACGCCTTTTTTGATTCCAACTGCTCGATAACCTGTAGGTTGAGCTGCGAAATATAACGGGCATAAGGATGGCGCAGGGTGGCAAGAACCTGATGCAGGCGATAAGTATTGCTAGCCTTAGGATGCCCGATGCCCTGCAATTGGATAAGCTGCTGAATCAGACTGTAGAAAGGCGTCTGCTGCAGGGGATAACCAATTGTTATATTCACATGTTCTACCTCCTTTGGAAGCGAATGTAAAACGGTAGGAAGCAAGCTTTCATCTGCAAGGACAATAGCCACATTGCCAGTCTCCTTGCACAACCCGTTCTCTTTTAGCCAGGTATGTACGAATCTAGCCTGAACATTCTCTGTTGGAGCAGAAAAATAGTTGATTTTCTTCTTCCTGGATAAATTATCATATATGTTCTCCGCAGATTGACCAGACTCGTTTCCGTTTTCATTTGCTTCCAGCTTGCCTTTGTCTGAATCGGCGTCAAGTTCGTTCGGGAAATACTTCAGATTCTGGCGAATATAATGACCCGCTTCATGGTTGTTATCCATATAAGCCTTGTCATAATCCCAATAGAAGACAGCCTTTCCTTCTTTCATCAACCTGTCGCATAATTGCATCTCTACCTTCTGCAACATATTAAAGCCGACGAAAACATACTTCTTGTGTTCAAATTTGAGATTTTCATCAGTCACTACCTGGCGATAAAGCGCACCTTCATAGGCAAGTCCCTGCTGAGCGAGACGACTGTTGAAATCGTTGTAGATATCGAGGAAATGACTCCATAATTGGAGGAATCGCTTTTTCAATTCCGAATTATGGTCTTCCGAAAAATTACTGAAGAACCTCTGAATCATCTTCTTCTGATCATCAGTCAGATAGGAGATATCATCAAGCTCATGAATATCTTTTAAGTTGGAGAACACCAGTTGCGCATCTGCCATATTTTTATCAATATCGTCAAAATCGGTAATGAGCATCTGACCCCAACCGTAAAAATGGTCAAGAGTTTCATCCATCTCAGTACATTTCACAAATGATTTATGCAAATCGCATACCAGCTTGATAGGGTCAGCAACCTTCAGTGGACTGTTCTGTCGGAACAATTCACTGATAGTTATATATGAAGGAGACCATATAGCCTCATGTTCAATTTCTGCAAGATAGGTATCCAGAAAGAGAGAGGCACGTTTGTTAGGGAAGACGACAACGATGTCGCTCATATCCCTGCCATATTTCTCTCTCAAATCTCTTGCTACTGATTTAAGAAATGGTACCATAGCTTTACTTTTATTTCTAGTTTTGAGTATCAAAAACTTATTTTGTCAAGATTCTTATTTTACTTCTACGACCTTGTTGGGATAAACATACCAAAGATAACCGGTGATATTCTGGTATCCCATTTCACGCAACAAATTCATATATCCACGAACCTGTTCCTGATGTTCTTCCTTAGGCTTACCAAACTTGAAGTCTACAACTATCGTTTCATTCTCGTCTCTCATCACTCGGTCTGGTCGGAACTTAACAGCTTTTCCATCCACATATTTCACGATAGAGCATTCGTTCAATACTCTCCAGCGGTCAGAGAACCAGTCTTTTACCTGAGGAGAGGCAAGGCGCTGCTTAATCATCTTTTCCAATCTTTCATTGGATACGTTGTCATCGTAGAGAATACCATCTATTTCCAATTGTTTGAGGGCACTTTCTACATCGGCTGAAGTCTTGATAGTAGAAAAAATGCTATGCAATACCGTACCCATTTTGATGTAGAACTTCTGCTGTTCTTCAGCTTCATCGCCCTCTACAAAGTCGCGACTCTTATTACTCTGCTTGAATTCCGGCAAATCCGGATTAGCACAAAGTACGATATCTGTCGGTTTCTCATCTTTCATGAAGACGTTCTCCGATTCTTTCTTCTCTTCGTGATTTTCTTCTTCTACGATGAGTTCACCGTAAGAGAAGTTGATATCTTCAGAAGACTCAGATCCTATTCCCGATAATTCTACAGGACCCCCAGTACTCTCCAAATTCCTGGCTACATTCTGAAGAACCGATTCTATCAAGTATGCGCGACTGTTCTGATTGCCTCGCTTACCCAATACAAACAGACTATGGCTGGCACGGGTAAAGGCAACATACAGCAGGTTCAAATTATCCACTACATTCTGGAGATGCTCATGATGATAATCCGGTTCATAGATAGATTGCATCATGGCTTTTGCATTGAAGTCAATCGGTACGAGGGGCAGTTCATTGAATGGCTTCTCTTGTGGCTCACACCAGATAGTATTCATTTTTTCCAGTTTCCAGTCGCAGAAAGGCATGATTACATAATCAAATTCCAATCCTTTACTCTTATGGATGGTGATAAGTCTGATTCCGTTAATTCCATCACAATGAATACTTTTCTCATGAATGGTATTGTCCCATTCCTTGAGAAAGGCATCTATATCGCTGCTGTTGTCTACCAGATATTCGTTCATCTTGTCATAGAAGGCACAGACATAAGCGCTTTGTTTCTTCATATCCTTTACCTTATCCATCCCCAAGGTAGCATAAAGAATCTCCGTAAGCTCAAAGAGCGGTTTTTCCAGCAAGGTTGAACGCTGTTCCAATAATGTTTCAACCAAATGAGGATCCCTCAGATACTTGATTGCATATTTGGCGAGGGTAGCCTTTGCAATGGCATCATCCGGACAAGCCATGAGGCGCAATGCCACAATGAGGGTAGAAACAGCTTGGGAAGCATCCAGTCGGAAAGCCTCATCTGAGACCATCAGAAAATCTGAATTCTCCATAAAATAGGCAGCAATATCCTGAATGGCTTTATTGCTGCGCACCAGAATGGCAATCTTATTAGCTGGAACACCCATAGCCGTGAGCTCAATTGCTATTTCCAGCGACTGCTTCATCATGCTTTCCGTGATGTCGTCTTCTCCTCCAAGCAACTGCACTTCAACATATCCCTTTTTGCCCTTCTTCTCTGGCACTTTCTGACAAACATCGGCATAAGCATTTACCAATTGTTTTACCTGTTCCTGGTTAGAGCCTTTCAGCAACTCACACTCCTGCTTGGCTGCTTCTACAAAGAAAGCATTATTGAAGGCGATAATGTTGCGGTCTGAGCGATAATTGGTATCAAGAGTTTTCATTTCGAGCGACTTGGTTCCACCAAACTCATTCTCGATATTATTGAGTAATCGCCAATCACCCGATCTCCATCTATAGATACTCTGCTTTACGTCTCCCACGATGAGATTCCCCGCATTTTCCCTGCTCATGGTTTCCTCCAGCAGAACCTTGAAATTCTGCCATTGTATGGTACTGGTGTCCTGGAACTCATCTATCATCACATGATCAAGTTGAGTTCCTATCTTTTCAAAGATAAAAGGCGAGTCGCTGTCTTCAACCAAAGCATGAAGCAGAGTCTGGGTATCACTCAACAGGAAACGGTTGGCTATCTGGTTCAGTTCTCTCACTTTCTGGTCGATGCTACCCAGCAGGCGCAACTGGTTGAGATGCTTCATCGTAAGGGTAGCGCTCTTGTAGCTCTTTACCCATTCCGGTCTTTTCTCTTCAGAGAATTTCAAGATAGGATAAAGCTTATCAGATACAAACATAAACAAAGGTGACTGTTCCTTTACATCGCTTTTCTTGACCCAAGCCTCCGGACTTTCATAACATTTATGGAAGGTGGCGTTTATCAAGTCATCTTCATCATATTTGCCATTCTTCAACTTATTGAAATAGCTCCAGATTCCCCTGGTTTTTCCAGCCAGATCATCAGCAGTATATCCACCTTCTTCAAGACTATCAAAGAAAGTAGCAGCAATCTCCTGCAGTTTTTCTCTTGTCTGGCTTCTGATTTCTTTCATCTTGGCAGTAAATTCCTTGAAGAATCCTTCCTTTGACATGCACTGATTCAGAGCATCAGAATTTTCCTTATAATAATCCTTGAAGATATTCTCACCAAATTTCTTGATGGGGCCTATTACATTCCAACTTCTATCATCGTCAATACTTTCCTGAATGTAATCCAAGATCCAGAAGAGTAGACGGTCAGTACTGGTTAAACTTTCTATCAGTTCATCCACAGCCTGCTGTTCTACCTGATAATCGTTCAATCCAATACGTAGATTAGCTGTGAGATCCAGTTCTCGAGCCAGATTACGCAATACCCCCTGAAAAAAAGTATCAATGGTCTGTACGCGGAAGTAATTGTAGTTATGCAAGAGGAGTCTCAGGGCTTCTGCTGCATTCTTTCTTATTATTTCTTCTGAAAGATGGGGCAAGGCAATCTTGATTTGCTCAAGATAGCCATTCGATTCTTCCAGTCCCTGCGCAATACCATAGAGCTGACTCAATATACGCATCTTCATCTCTTCTGTTGCCTTGTTGGTAAAGGTCACAGCGAGAATGGTGCGATAAGCCATTGGATTCTCTATCACGAGAGTCATGTATTCTTTGGCGAGAGTGAAGGTCTTTCCTGATCCTGCACTTGCCTTATATACAGTTAATTGTGAATTCATATTTAGCTTTGAATTTTATCTTATTTTTAAGTTTTAAACAGTTTACCAGTTTCTGAACAGTTCGAAACCGAAGCGACAACCGATACCATCAAATGAGGCATTATGGAATGCTGCGAAGACACCCAAAGTCATCAGTCGGGTAGTAACTCCATATCCTAATTCCGAATAAGGATGCAGATGACGGACAACAAGGGAACTGATGTATAGCCTTTCCTTCTCTATGAATCTTCCTATCAGCGGAACCCATGCCACTGCCAGCATCGGCGCTTCGTATGTAAAATTGGTGCGGGCGTAATAATCGCTGGCATTATACCATTGAGAACTGAGCAGTTCGAACTCTCCGCTCCAGTCATCATTCCAGCCTCCAGGTATGTTATTGTCATGGAAATTTGTGTAGTCTACAAAATCCCAATGATCGCCTTTCTTGGTATAGAAGCCCGTACCCACTCTAAGCGAGTAGGAGCGGCGACGGGAGGAATAGAAAATACTCTGAGCATCCATTTCTACCCGTTCATATTCGATATTGGAGCCAAACAGACCCTTGATTCCACGTTCATAGTCCAGAGTGAGAACGGGACCACGCTTTCCTTTAGGCGACCATTGTATGCCAATGGCTGGGGCGGACGACTTATAGCTTGAAGGATAGCCGTGGGATGTATAAAACGTCGGATTTACAGCCAGACGCTTATGGTTAACCAGACCCACCTCAAATGCCAGATGCTGGTTGAAACGCCAATGGTTGGTTATCTTCAGATAATCGTTCTTGAACTCATAATTGCTGATGGTATCTGTCGGTGTATCCGTATCAACAAACTTCCGTGCCACCCGATTGGTTGTGATATGGTTACCATTACCCATTTCTGCCTTGAGATAACCTTCATGAAGGTTGTTATATCTAAAGATAAAAGGCAAGCGGAAATAGAAACGATGCTGTCTCATACTATATCCGCCCTTGAATTGCAAACTAAGTAGAAAGTTGTGGTCGAAAGCATATTGCGTTCTCAGGTCGAACTTATATACCAATCCCTTGCGTTCAGAGTAACCCATATAGAGCGGATTAAAGATAGGACTCAGCTTGAAATAGCCCTGATTTTCCTTACCGAAATCTTGAGAAATACGGTTCAGCATATTATCGCCTACCATATCCCAAAGCACATTTTTTACAAAATCATTTTCCTTATGAGCTAAAGTCTCCTTGACGTTCTTGTTCTTGTAGTAAGATTGATAAAGACTCTCTTCGTCCAGGTTTAATTCCTCCGGTCTCACTCTTGCCATGATAGCCGTATCAGATAATTGCTTGAGCGAATCAGCCTGTAAATCGGGCAAATCATATACCGTAACATATCTTCCAACAATCTTATTGCCAAGGAACCGGAAATTTGCTCTCATATCACATCTTTTTGGAACCAGCGACTTAAAGCCTTCCGCGCCCATCTTCACAGAAATGAAGAAGCGGGTCATATCATATTCACCTTCAAAATCAACCATACTGATTTTTCCGGTCTTGCTGTCAACAATCGCCCTCGTAAGTACCGTCTGCGTATTCCTGATTCTTGGATAAGCGTAAACCTGAGCCATGCCAAAGGGGAGAGGAGTGACCGAATACTTGTAATACATCCGATTGGACCGATGGAAAGGGGAGAGGATGTTCTCCTGAAAGAGATTTTCTTCATACACATTTGGAGTCATGTATCTCAACGCCTGCTCCATCGTTCGACTCCTGTGCGGAATGGTACTGATGCCCAAAATGCGCTTGTTTATCAACTGACCATTAGCATCATGACTCATCCGGTTGTAATACTCGCTGATAAACTTTCTTCCACCTCCGTGAGCCACAGCATACATGGTTGGAACGAGCATGAGCAGGGCATTACGCCGATTTGTACGAAGTTGGAATTTTGTATATGCGCAAGAGGTATGAGCTGCTCTGCCGGTAGTATCTACCGTCTGGGCATATCGAAATATCAAATGCATCACCGAATCAGCATAGGCGTCTTTCGGTGACGATCTTCTGGCACAAGCCCAACAAGGCAGCAGCGTGAAGAACAAGAGGCATAATAGATATTTCTTCATACAAATAAAAAAATCGGGAACAGAACAGTCTGTACCCGATTGCAAAGTTAACTATATCTGCGCAAATATCCAAATTTTAACCTAGATATTTTGCAAGAATTTTTATATTTCCGGATTCACGCAACTTTGTAATGCTTTTTTCGCGTATTTGGCGAACACGTTCACGCGTCAATCCCATCTTGTCGCCAATCTCTTCCAAACCCTTTTCGGTTTCTCCGATGCCATAGCATGCACACAGGATTTTGCGTTCTCTTTCCTTCAAGACCTTATCAAGAACAGCTCTCAATTCCTGAGCCATACTTTCATGATCAACGCCTTTGTCTGTACGGCTATCATCACCACTCGACATCACATCAACCATGGCATTATCGTCATCATCAGATCCGAATGGGGCATCAATACTTACATGATGACCACTCGCCATCATGCTCTGGGCTATCTTGTCTTCATCAACGCCCGTTCTATCAGAAATTTCCTGCACGCTTGGCCTACGCAGATTCTCCTGTTCGAACTTGTTGATTTCCTGATTTACCTTATTCAGTGAACCTACCTGGTTGAGAGGCAGTCTGACGATACGACTCTGTTCAGCTATAGCCTGCAAAATACTCTGACGAACCCACCATACCGCATAGGATATAAACTTAAAACCTCTCGTTTCATCAAATCGTTCAGCCGCCTTGATAAGTCCGATGTTGCCTTCATCAATCAGGTCGGTAAGTGTCAATCCCTGATGCTGGTATTGTTTAGCTACAGACACCACAAAGCGCAGGTTGGCTTCTACCAATCTATTCTTAGCTCTTTCGCCAGCTCTACCTCCCTTACGGATAATCTGAGCCAGTTCTATTTCCTCATCGATAGAAATCATGGGCGCACGACCTATCTCAACAAGATACTTGTCGAGCGCCTCACTATTACGATTTGTTATACTTTTCTGTATCTTAAGTTGTCTCATATCTGCTATATTTTCTTTTAGTTACACCCATTTAAGTGCGAATATAGCAAAAAAATCGATACGTTGTTACTTTTGATAACTTACTTTAACATAATTATTTAACTGTCTCATTCTGAGAGAATTTCATAAAGGCATCTTTATAGCCGTTAAATACGTTGATATCTACCTCGCCTCTGATGCCAGCCACACGTCCATCTGGACAGAGCTGCCAGTAAACAAGATGAATGTCTGGCTTATATTCTCCATACCTTGCTATCCATATCAGATAGTTATGTTTAAGGTCCGGAGCCATTGATAGATAGCGGTTTACGAATATCTGACTGATGTAGAGTATCGGCTTGGTACCCGTAGCTCTCTCCACGATTCTTAGCCATGTTCTTACCCGGCTGAAGAGCACACCTACACCACCCATTTTTCTGATCTGGCTGGGCAGAGGCTCCACATCCAGCACTGGTGGAAAGTCGCCTTTGCGTATATAGCTGTGCTTCAGAAAATAATGCGCCTGCTGGGCTGCTGGCGAAATCGTACTGAAGAAGTGATAACTGCCAACCTTGAATCCATGAGCCTTGGCTGCCAGATAGTCCTTCCTGTAATAGGGATTCAATAGCGAGGCACCTTCCGTACTCTTAATATAGATGTAGCGGATAGGGAAGTTGACAGCTCCTGATACCGTTTTCTTACTCAGTCTACCCAGATGCGTGATGCGCAGACGGTCCCAGTATATTGGATATTTCTTTCTTCCTTTTCCATGTTGATATTTGGAGATGTCGATACCATAGATACGCTCGGAAGTATAGACCAGTCGCTCTCCTTTATATCTGTCATTTTTCCATTCACCTACGCGAAGTGGCTTTCTAGGAGCGATGCTGAATCCCCAGCCTTGTCGGACTCCATTCTGCCATTCTCCTTCATAGTATGTTCCGTCATAAGCCTGCCATCTGCCATATCCGTTTGCTTGATAAAGACTGTCAAACGACCCTTCATAGTAGCCGAGCGAATCCGGTTTCAGCTTATAGTTGATAGAACGGCGAAGGGTAGTTCCATGTGTCTTGGCAAGCGATGAGGCAAGGCGAGGAGAGAGTGCGGCAACACCATCCGGAGTCGTTTCTGAAGTTAACTGGAAGAGATGAAGACCAGCCGTATTCCTGCCGTCCATGGCTTTCAAAAGTTCACAAGATTCGCTAGTCCACTTGCCATCTGCCTGTCTGAAAAACGCTTTATAACTTATGCAGCGCACCAGTTTCACATGTCCTTTCTTTCGGATTTGTTTCAGGGAATCGAGCATTTTTCTTGCAGAATCTCTTAAGATGATTTCCCGCTGAGTATAGCCGCTTATTGGGTTATATCCGAGATCTTGAACGGAGTGAGAATGTAAATAATAATTCAACTCTCCAACCTTCCATTTTGAGTCAGTATATACGCTATCAAGCGAATCAACTTTTTCTTTCAGGAGAGTATCTGCATCCACCTTCTGATAGCGGTTTTTACTGATGCTGCTATTGTATGCAGCAGCCAGTCTGCCCCCACACGAAGGTATGAGAGTCCATCGGTTCATAAAGTTGGCTGCCAGGCTTACCGTATCCTCATCAAAGCATAAGACCAGCTTGCCGTCTTGTCTCAGTTCGTAATGCGAATAAGCCTTAATAGTGGCTCTTGCCGCCATTACTCTCTCTCTGCTGGGATTGAGACAGTAATATATCCAATATCCCAGCGCTGCTAACATGACTACCAACAGGGCTCCAGCAATGCTGAAGCCCTTGATTCTATTGTTTTTCATTATTCTGCACAAGTTCTATTTCCAAAATTATTTGGGTTTGATCTGTTATCTTGCTCCTGTCAGAAGTTCTTTCACCTACCAGCCATACGATTTCGCCCTGGCTGTCGGTAATGACATGTTGCCCCATCTTCTGTACCACATTCCGCTTGCGGTCGGTAAGATAATCGCTTACCAATTTACTTCCTTTCATACCGAAAGGGTAGAACCGGTCACCCTTTTCGCATAGGCGATAGGTTAGTGGAAAACTTACTTTATCTGCATCAAGCGTTATCAGATGACTACTCTTGCTTGGAATGAAGTCAGCAGTCCGTGGATAGCAATGAAGTTTTATCTTCAAGCTTTTTCCTAAGTTGTAATTACCTTCTTCCGGCAAGCGGAACGGGCGTTCACTCTGAATGGTATCCAAATCAGCCAAAGCCGTAACCAACAATTGATTTCTATCGATGGCAACCATATAACTGCCATTCTTCCAGAGCTTTCCCACGCCACCGTCCTTGGCAACCAGACTCTCATAAATATCATCAATCACATCACCATGAAAACCATATTTTCCCAGTTCGCTGTGAAGCATGAATTCAGGAGAAGGAGCTTTCATGATGGGTTGCTTCTGCAGGCAAATCACATGCTCATCTGCCGAGCCTTCATTGCAAAAGTCCTTGACGCCTGCATCAGCTCTATCATGATTCATCAATCCCTCCAGCATCGTTTTCGCCTGCCTCAGATATTTTGCAGTCTGGTCGATGTTCTCCTTGGCAGCCGGATTGATTGTTTCGAGTAATGGAATCACGTGATGGCGGATTCTGTTGCGCAGAGCATCATCCTCCAGATTGGTAGAATCGGTTACATAATCCTGCCCTTGCAACTGGAGATAGTCTAGAATATCCTGACGGCTGATGCAGAGTAGGGGGCGCAGGATGTTTCCATTCTTGGGAGCAATGCCAGCCAGTCCGTCCACGCCACTGCCTCTGAGCAGGTTAAGAATAACTGTTTCTACGTTGTCATCCCGGTGATGAGCCACACAGATGCCATCGGCTTCAATATCCTTAGCCAGTTGGGCAAAATATCGATAACGCAGGTCGCGGGCAGCCATCTCGATGCTCACTTTGTGCTGACAGGCGTAAAACTGAGTATCAAAATGAATGCGATGCAACGTTATACCAAGTCTTTCGCAAAGATTGACGCAGAATTGTTCATCGCGCTCGCTCTCTTCACCGCGGAGATGAAAATTACAATGGGCAGCGCTTACGCTCACTCCCAGTTGTTGCAAGATTAAGAGCAACGCCACGCTGTCGGCTCCACCTGATAGGGCAACTATATATCTGCCACGACTTTTAAAAAGATTGTGGTGGATGATGTATTTCCTGACGATAGACTCTATCTTGTTCATTGCCTTGATACTTTACCTGATTATTTATATACTTGATACTTAACCTATTATATAATAGGTAATATTGTTTTATTCCGCCTGCTCCTTGAGAAATTCCTCAGCTCTCTGCAAGTCTTCCGGGGTATCGATACCTACGGTCTCTACGTCTGTAGTTCCCACCTTAATCTTATAGCCGTTCTGCAACCATCTGAGCTGCTCCAGACTCTCCGCAATCTCCAGCGAACTCTGTGGCAACTGGGTCACTTCTCTGAGCACTTCCTTGCGATAGGCATAGATGCCCAGGTGCTTGAGATAAGGGAAATGGCTAAGCCAATCCTTGCGTTCCTTGCCACGAACGTAAGGAATTACGCTGCGCGAGAAGTAGAGAGCAAAGCCCTGATTGCTGACAGCAATCTTTGGACTATTTGGGTTCTCTACAGCTTCCATCGAGGTGAAAGCCTTGCCCAATGTAGCAATCTGAGTGGTTGGGTCGTCGAAGCAATGACAGATGGTATCCAGCTGACTCTTAGCAACAAAAGGTTCATCTCCCTGAACGTTTACGATAACGTCCCAATCACCGCCAATCTTCTCGATAGCTTCTTCGATGCGGTCGGTACCGCTCTTATGGTCGGTGCGGGTCATGACAGCCTTGCCGCCAAATGCTTCAACAGCCTTGAAGATGCGTTCGTCGTCAGTAGCAACGTATGCTTCTTCCAGTACTGCAGCCACTTTTTCATAAACATGCTGTATAACTGGCTTGCCGCCCAACATGGCGAGCGGCTTGCCAGGGAAACGCGTAGAGGCGTATCTTGCTGGTATAATTCCTATGAATTTCATAATCTTATTCTCTTTATTTTTATTGTCAACGCTTATAAGTTTATTACGAACGCAAAAGTACAATATTATTTTGTATTGACCAAATTATTTTATGCAAATTATACTTTTCAAAAACGTCTATTTATCATAATACACGTTAATATTTTAAGATAGAGATAATATAAAGTAATAAAAAAAACAAAACCAATATGTTATTTACGGATTTCTTTGTACCTTTGCAGAATGTAATTTTAGATTAGTATAAACGATATGAACACTGATAGACTTTTCAGTCAGGCAGGAAATTTGCCTGCATACCAGATTGCCGATGCAGTCAATCAGAAATTGGCAGAATCATCCAATCTCGTCATTACTGCGCCACCTGGTGCCGGCAAATCAACCTTGCTGCCACTTACCATTCTCAACGCATGCAATGGCAAGATTCTCATGTTGGAACCGCGCCGGCTGGCTGCTCGTCAGATAGCTGAACGAATGGCCAGTATTTTGGGCGAATCTGTTGGCAAGACGGTTGGCTATCGCGTACGCTTCGAAAATAAGACGTCTAAAGATACTCGCATCGAAGTTCTCACTGAAGGAATCCTCACGCGTATGCTGGTGAATGATCCCACGTTGGATGGCGTCAGCATCGTCATCTTTGACGAATTTCATGAGCGAAGTATCAATTCAGATCTGGCGCTTGCCTTGACCCGACAAGCTCAGGAGATTATCCGACCGGATTTAAAGATGGTTATCATGTCTGCAACGATTGATACAACCGCCATTTGCCAAACGCTCCGGGCACCACTCATAGAAAGCCAAGGTAAGATGTTTCCGGTAGAAACCGTCTATTCAGCCGATGATGTCAACGCATACGATATGGTTCAGGAGATGGTTGCCACGATTGTCAGGGCCCATCACGATCATCAAGGCGATATTCTGGCGTTTCTTCCTGGCCAGGGAGAAATTCTGAAATGCGAAGAAATGTTAAACGGAATAATAGCCAAGGCTGATGATTCTTCTGCTGATAATATGTGGGCAGCCACAACCGTCTATCCGCTTTACGGCAATCTCTCGCCGGAGAAGCAGCGAAGCGCCATTGCTCCCTCACAGGAAGGAAGCCGAAAAATCGTGCTTGCAACCCCTATCGCCGAAACTTCGCTTACTATTGAGGGCGTGAGAATCGTGGTTGATTCCGGACTCTGCAGAAAGCTGGTCTATGATAACCGAACCGGACTCAGCCAGCTGAAGACTGTACGAATCAGCAAGGATATGGCTACCCAGCGAAGAGGTCGTGCCGGACGAGTAGCTGAAGGTATCTGCTACCGTCTCTGGACGCAGACCTCAGAACATCTGATGGAAGATCAGCGCCGTCCGGAAATAGAAGATGCAGATCTCGCTTCAATGGTTCTGGATATTGCTGCCTTTGGAGAAAACAACCCTGAATCCCTACCCTGGTTCACTCAGCCACCTACCGCTAATCTTCTGTCAGCAAAGAGTTTACTCGTTTCTCTCAGAGCCATTCGGGAAGATGGAAGCATCACAGCTCTTGGCAAGGAAATGGCATCCCTACCCTGTCATCCACGCATTGCCCGCATGATGCTGAACAGAAATTTCGCAGCTTTGGCCTGCGATATTGCAGCGCTATTGGAAGAGAAAGACCCGATGAGCGAATCTTCTGATACGGATATCGCCTTAAGAATCTCCATCCTTCGTTCGCAGCGCAGGAAATCGAACCTGGGAAGATGGAACCGCATCGCACAGATTGCGCAGGAATACCGCAGAATGCTCAGAATCAAGGAAGATAATGGAGAGATAGATGCTGAGGAAGTGGGCAGTCTGATAGCCCAGGCTTATCCGGAGCGCATCGCTAGGGCGTTGGATAATATTGGCAATTTCCGCATGGCAAACGGCAATACGGTCTTCATCGACAAGTCTGATGCGATGTCTGCACAGGAATGGATAGCCATCGCTTCGCTCAATTCTGCCAACTGCAACGAATCTGCATCCGGTAAATCTGTTTCCGGTAAATCTGCTTCCGGTAACGATGTCGGTGGCAAAGGAAAAGTTTTCCTCTGCGCTCCCGTTGCTGTCAGTGACCTGCCATTTACGGAGGTTGAAAACATCTCCTGGGACAGTAAAGCAGGAATGGTGAAGATGCAGATGGAACAACGTATAGGCAAGCTGGTGATTGACAGCAAGCCGATTCAGAATGCGGATAAGCAGCAGATCATTGACATCATCTGCACCGCAGCCAGAAAAGACGGACTCAGCATGTTCGACTGGAACGAAAGCGTACAGCGCCTGCAGCGACGTGTAGCGAAGGTGAGCGAATGGCATCCCGAATTGGAGATACCCGACCTTTCAACAGAAAAACTCCTATCGACCGCTGCCGACTGGCTCCCTTTCTATCTGGAGGATGCAGGGCGAGTGATGACCAGCATCAGCGAGATGAAGAAAATCAATCTTGAGGAAGCCTTGTGGGCACTCATCCCATACGATGTTCAGCAGGAGATAGAGCGCCTCGCCCCTACCCACCTCCGTGTTCCTTCGGGCAGCAACATCCGCATCGACTACCGCCAGGGCGCAGAAGCCCCTATTCTTAGTGTGCGCCTGCAGGAATGTTTCGGAATGACAGAGACGCCGACGGTGAATGATGGTAAGCAGCCGCTGCTGATGGAGTTGCTTTCACCGGGATTCAAGCCGGTGCAGTTGACTCAGGATCTCCACAGCTTCTGGGAAGGAACCTACTTCGAAGTGCGCAAGGAGCTCAAGCGCCGATATCCGAAGCATTTCTGGCCTGAGAACCCACTGGAAAGTGAAGCAGTAAGAGGAGTAAAGAAGAAGAAATAGAAACAAGAAAATAGGAAATAAAAAAAAGGATTGCAAACTTCATGATGAAGAATGCAATCCTTTTTAAATTTTATATCTTCTTCAGATGAACTGAAAAACTCAATATATTGAGATTAGTCCTTGAAGAAATCCTTAACAGCCTCGTTAGGTACCATCT
>OLGZ01000562.1_pt1 | contig 28370 bp, 24 predicted proteins | sample 1605981 | NCBI WGS metagenome assembly OLGZ01 (sample SAMN03283291) | human gut metagenome | biome: human-associated habitat; material: feces | host: Homo sapiens | place: Peru | collected 2012 | reverse complement strand
TACATATCAGGCTTATGAGAATTTGTACTGCTTGATTGGATATAGAATATATGTTGAAAAAGATAAAATAAAAAATAATGTAAAATGTCGAATTTGCGGATTGTTAGGAATGTTTGTTGCAAATACTATTAGATTTTTTGCACAATATGATCTTTTGAAAAAAGATGTAAACAATGAGTACTTTTATTATTGGAGAACCGCAGTAGGCTGTGCGTTTACAATTTCGTTTATTTTGTTCTTTTTGTCATTTGACATTAAAAACAGAAACATTAAAATTATAATAAACTATATTGGTGCACAAACCTTTTTTATATATTTAATTCATATGCTTACATATGCGATTGTTGATAAGTATATTGGACGAGAAAATATAGTTCAATTCTGGGGAGACGGAACAAAAGGACTAGTAATTTATTGTATTATGTATCCAATAATAATTTTTGGTATAGCTTTATGTATAAAATGTATATGGGATCTTATTTGTTATGGCTTGAAGTTAATTGGTTCCAAAATGTGGGGAAATAATAATGAAATGTAAGCGGGCGAAGTAGCTGCTCTATGAAAAATATTTTAAAGTAAAATGGGGGGATATGATTATTTGTAAGACGAAGAAATAGAGGCATGTAGGGCAGAGAGATGTAATTATGGATATATACAGACCGTACAAATTTGTGAATTAAAGGAGATTTAAATATGGAGGCAGTTGATAAGTTAAGACTTTCGCTTCAAGAAAAAAATCCTTCATTATTAGTGGGAGCTGGATTTTCTTATGGGGCTCAAAATGAACATGGAGAAAAATTGCCATTGGGGAAAGAATTGGTTGAACTTTTATATAAAAGGATGTTTATAGAAAATCCGCCCGAAAAAGAAATTTTTGAGGAAGATGAACCCGGAGCAAAAAAATATTTAGATCAGGAAGATTTAAAGGGATTATGTGGGTTATTACGGGATGAAAATAGAGTAACGGAAAGAAATAAATACCTGACGCATATTTTCAAAGGGGCTACTATTGATTTAGAAAGTAGTCTATTCAATATAACTAATTATAAATGGAATAGGATATTTACTTTAAATATTGATTGTTTATTAGAGTATATTTACAGTATTAAGAATATACCGGTAAAAGTGTGGAATAAAAATAATGATGATCGAAGAAATAATACGAGTGATACCGTTATTATTAAACTACATGGATGCGTAAATAATGAAAAAGAGGGATATATATTTGACGAAAAAGAATATATTGATTTTTGGAATGAGGATAATTGTTTTTTAAGAGACTTTGGTGATACATACTGTAAAGGAGATATGATTTTTATAGGTACAGAATTTCAGGAAGAAGATTTAAAAACAATTATTGGAAAATATCATTCAAAAGGATATGATTTAAAGGGACATGATTATTTTTTTATTGCTCCGCAAATAAATGATGTTCGCTTAAGAAGACAAATATCCTCAATAGAAAATTTTTATTGGATTTCTTGGACTGCAGAAGAATTTTTTGATTTTCTTAAAGAAAATGTTTTATTACAGAAAAGTATTAAACAAGATTTATTAGAACGAGGAATGTTATCAATAGATGAATTATTTAATCAGAAACAACAAGATTATGAGTCCAAATTATATGCAGGATATGAATCTAAATTTGATGATTTTTTTCATGATTGGGACATAGTTCGACCGGGAATAGAAAATTTTGAAAATAAACTTATAAAAAGTGGTAGAAATATTGTAGGTGCTGTTATTGGAAATAGCTATGTTGGTAAGACTTGTGTCGCAAAGAGAGTTCTTGTTGATTTGCGTTCTAAAGGTTATTTGACATTTCAATTTAGTATGAGATCTTCAGAATATATGCAATTGTTCTTGCAGTATATAAATAATATGCCTTTAAACACAAAAGTTGCAGTATTGTTTGAAGAAGCCTCATATTATTACAATTTAATATATTCACAGCTAATCAAGCAGTGCCCCGATAATATTGCCCAATTGGTAGTATTAACATCGGAAACGAAAGATAATCATTTTATAAAAAAGGATATTTTAAAAAGTAGTAATTGTATAGAAATATTTAATATAGATGAAAAAATATCATGGAATTTTGCCGAAGCTATATATGATAAATTAAAGGCAAAACATTGGCTCTCTAAGCCAGAAATTAGTGGTAGTGACAAGAATTCAGTGAAAAAATATGCATATCAGATTAATGATATTATAGAATTTCTATATAATATTTCTCATGGCCGTGGCTTTGAAAAACATTATTTAGATATGTTTAACATGGTTCAGAAAGATGTAAATTATAAGTACTTACAAGCTGTTACATTATTGCAAATTTTGGGATTAGGGAGTGTGCCAATAAGAATATTTTCTACATTGCTAAAGGATGATAGAACCCATTTGGATTATAATGAATTTGTAAATGAGTTTAATGAGGTATTAGATATAAAGGAAAATAGAATAAAGGTGAGGTGTTTAAGACTTATACATAATACAATTACATCAGAGATGGATGAAAATGGAATAAAAAGGATTTTATATGAAATTATAAGACAAACAACAGGACAATTTAATGAAGGCGATGTGAATGAGTGGAGTGAAATTTTTCAGAAGGCGTTGACTGTAAAAAGAATATTGAAAGAAAAAGTTCTTTCTCTTTCAACAATAAGAGAATTGTTGAATGAAGTAGAAGAATACGGAGAAAGATATAGTTTTTATTGGATTCAACGGGGGATTGCTGCGCAAAAAGATGGAGAATACGATTTGGCTGACCATTATTTTAGAGAAGGGATACGTCTTAGACCTACTTCATATCAAGCTCGGCATGCTTTGGCAAAGAATTTAATGGAACGAGCAATAGAACAGATTAAAAACGGAGATATATCATATGCACCATACTATATGGATGAGGGTATTATGGAGATTAAGAAGATAATTGATGATCCGGCCTATAGCCGAGGGTACAAGTATTCTTTACATGCTCTAATCGATATGAGTATAAAATATTCAAGTCAATCAGGAAGAAATATAGACGGAACAGATATTGAATATATGAGTGAAAAAATATATAATTTGGCACGAAATGATATAGACTCATATATTGTTGATTTAATTAGAAAGTATATTAGCTATTGTATTTTACATAATATGGAAGAATATTGTACAAAAATAATTAATAAGCATTATGAACAATTATCTGATATAAAGTTGGGTGAGGCAAAAGATTACTTGTCAGAAAATTTAGATTGGGAGTATTGATTTGATAGTAACGATAGTTTGATGTAGAGGATGATGTTTGTTATGGAATTGTAGAAAATTGATATATATTCTTTGAAGAAATATGTAAAGTAAAAGGTTTTGCGAGTAATATGCAAAAATGAAAAAGCCACAATTATATGTGTTACAGATTTTAGCTTGGTACTAGCTATTGTTAGCATATAGAGGACTTTCGATAACAAGAGTGAAATAGTTAATTAAGATTATTAGGATGATGTATATGGATGTGTTTTCGACCCAAATAATGAAGGAAATATAGATAACATGCGTAAAGAGTTGCTATTGTGGAAATTGATTGAGACTAAATGAAATATACCTTGCAATAATTTAGTATATATGTACAATATAAATAAGTATTATCACAAGGATACAAATAATCTGAAGACACAATATTATATGGAGAATAGTAATCTAACAGAAAGAGAGAAAACTTATGAAGGGAATTATTTTAGCCGGAGGTTCCGGTACACGTTTATATCCATTGACCAGAGTAACATCGAAGCAGTTGCTCCCGATTTATGACAAGCCTATGATTTATTATCCGATGTCCGTACTTATGAATGCTGGGATTCGGGATATTCTGATTATTTCAACGCCGGCAGATACACCACGTTTTGAGGAGTTGCTGGGAGACGGGCATCAGTTTGGTGTGAATCTGACTTATGCTGTGCAGCCATCACCAGATGGATTGGCACAGGCATTTATCATTGGTGCAGATTTTATTGGTGACGATTCTGTGGCAATGGTATTGGGAGATAACATCTTTGCTGGACATGGTTTGAAGAAGCGCCTGAAGGCGGCTGTGGAGAATGCAGAGAGCGGAAAGGGCGCTACTGTATTTGGTTATTATGTAGATGATCCGGAGCGTTTTGGTATTGTGGAGTTTGATCCGGATGGAAAGGCAATTTCGATTGAAGAAAAGCCTGCAAAGCCGAAGAGCAATTACTGTGTAACTGGTCTTTACTTTTATGATAATCATGTTGTAGAGTATGCGAAGAATCTGAAGCCGTCTGCACGTGGAGAGCTGGAGATTACCGATTTGAACCGGATTTACCTGGAGAAGGGAAATCTGAATGTAGAATTGCTTGGACAGGGCTTCACATGGCTGGATACAGGTACACATGAGAGTCTGGTTGATGCAACGAACTTTGTAAAGACGATGGAGACGCATCAGCATCGTAAGATTGCATGTCTGGAAGAGATTGCATATCTGAATGGCTGGATCAGCAAGGAAGAAGTACTGGAAGTGTACGAGCTTTTGAAGAAGAATCAGTATGGACAGTATTTGAAAGATGTTTTGGATGGTAAATATCTGGACGTACTTAGATAACATAGCGATTGTAGATGGTAGAGCTGGTGTATACCAGCTCTTTTTTCGGTAGATTTTGTAACTTGACGCAATAGTAGTGAATTGTTAATATATTAGAAAGATAAACGGAATTTAGGAGTATTACGATGGATAAAAAAGAAAAACGGGCATGTATTATAAGATGGATTGTGTCCGTATGCCTTATAGTGATAAGTGTTTTAATGTTTGTGTATATTTCTAAAAGCTATGCAAGGAATGTATTATTTCAAAAATCGCATAGCTTTGTTTGGGTTTCTATATTATTATTTTTGCCTTTTGTGTTGATGCATTGTAGAATGCATGGTCTGATTAAAGGAATTCGCTTAAAGTCAAAGATATTAAATGGATTGTATTTCCTTGGCATTCCGGCTGTTGCATTGTTAATAGAGGAGATAATTTGGAATGAAGCGCTGACACAGATGTCGATTAAAATTTTGGCACTTAATTATGCGCTTGTATTGATTATAACATTGTGTTTATGTTTGATTATTACGAAAGCATGGGTGTCTTATACGATAGTGCTGGTATTTCATTGGTTATATGGTTTGATAAATCATTATGTGTTGTTGTTTAAAGGCAGACCGCCGATTTATACTGACTTACTGGCAGTAAAAACAGCAACATCGGTCATGGGAAGTTATGTATACGAGTTAACAAATCGAATTATCTATGGAACATTATTATTACTATTTGTGCTGGTTTTTCTTCATATACTGACACCGGCAGATTGGAAGATATGTACAGAGAAGAAGTCTGCAAAGATAGTATTTCATGTTTTGCGGTTTGCTGTTTCTGCAGGATTAGTAATTACAGTTCTGAATATTAATATTGGTGAAAGAATGAAATTGAGCATTGATGCATGGAAGCCGACAGAGAGCATGCAATATAATGGTGCACCAATATCTATGTTGATTAGTATTGAAAATTCACATCCGAGTGAACCAGAGGGATATTCCAAAGAAGCGGTGTATGAGATTCTGGATGAGTATACAGTGGAAGATGGATCAAATGTAAATAACGAGGAGAAGCCACTTGTGATAGCAATCATGAATGAAACCTTCTCGGATCTAGGGGTACTTGGACCTCTGGAATCCGAAGATTATTTAAGTTATTGGGATTCCTTGGATTCTTATGTGATGCGTGGAAATGTTTATACTTCTGTTGTCGGTGGTGGAACATGTAATTCAGAGTTTGAGTTTTTAACTGGGGATACAATGGCAAATATAAGTTCTACTGGCTATCCGTATCAGAATTATAATTTGGAATCAACGTTTAATATTGTAGAGTATTTAAAGGATGTGCAAGGATATAATACGGTGGCGTTTCATCCATATCAGGCAAACAATTGGAATCGACCAGCAGTTTACCGAAACTTTGGATTTAACACATTTTTATCTATTGAGGATATGACAGAAGATGAGATCTCCTATGTTAGCTGGGGAGCATCTGATGCGTGCGATTATAATAAGGTGGAACAGATTGTAGAGGAAAATCAGGATCAGCCGTTGTTCTTATTTAATGTAACGATGCAGAATCATGGTGGATATGTTGCAAAGATTGAAGATGAATATCCGTTTATACAGGTAGAGGATAAATATGCAGGATACACAGATGTAGTAAAATACCTTACGCTGATTCGGGAGTCGGATCATGCGTTTGAGGATTTGATTGCATATCTGGAAGAATATGATAAACCAGTAGTTTTGTGCATGTTTGGAGATCATCAACCGGCATTAGATGAAGGGTTTATTCAGGATATCACATCTTCCTATTCTGGAGATAGTGAGATAGAGAAGGCAGAACAACGATATATTACGCCATATATGATTTGGAGTAATTATGATACAGGCGTGAAACAGGTGCAGAAGGATATGAGCTTAAATTATTTGGGCGCAAATTTGTTGGATGTAATGGGATATCGTACAACTTATACAAATTATCTTCTAAATCTTGAGAAAGAAATCCCAATTATGAATTTGGTAGGGTATCGTACAAAGGATGATGTATGGCATAGTTGGGATGAAGAAAATGCATTGGTCGATGACTACAAGAAAGTGCAGTATTATGAGATGCTGGGGAGAAAAAATAATGAATACTAGGAAGAAAATATTAGAATATTTTAAAGGTCATAAGTATGTGCAGCTTCCCATTATTGTAATTGTAATTGTGCTGATGATCTGTATAATTCCAAGATTGTTTGTGAAGAAACCAGTTATTACCAATATTACATCAGCGTCGGAGACCGATGTAGATGCGCATATTACAGACTCTTTGATCACGATTCATGGAGAAAATTTGCAGAATACATTTGCGATATACATTAATAATCAGTGGATTCCTCAATGTACGATTTTAGCCAAAGATGATACACATGTTGATGTTCGTATGCCGGATTCTTATTTTGGAGAAGATGAAGTTACCTGTGTTGTGCAAGTACAGGTAAAGGTGAACAGTGATTATTTTGCAAAATCAAATAAGCAAACGATTTATGTGAAGAGAAGGTAAAAAGTAACAGATATGAAAGAGTTGATTCCGATTGTGATTCCGGCATATGAACCAGATGAGCGGTTGATTATGTTGTTAGAAGAATTGAAGAAAAATGATATGAAGCCGGTTATAGTGGTGGACGATGGAAGCGGGGAACAATATGCGGATGTGTTTTTACAAGCAGAGAAGTTAGTGACCGAATATGGAGGAACGTTGCTAAAGCATACTGTGAATTGCGGAAAGGGACGGGCGTTGAAGACGGGATTTTCGTATATCTTGCAGCATATGCCAGCGGCGATTGGGTGTGTGACCGCTGATTCGGATGGACAACATACGGTTTCCTGTATTGAACGAGTGCAACAGGCTTTACAGAATAATCCGATGAATCTTATATTGGGAGTGAGAGATTTTGATAATGAAAATATTCCGTGGAAAAGCCAATTTGGAAATACCGTAACAGAAAAAGTTTTTGCTTATGTTGCAGGGATACATGTTACGGATACGCAAACTGGATTGCGGGGAATACCTAGAGCATTTATGGAATCTCTGTTGCAAGTAAAAGGTGAACGGTTTGAGTTTGAAACACAGATGTTATTGGAAAGTAGAAAGCAATTTCCGATTAAAGAAGTGAAGATTGAGACGATTTATGAATCCAAAGATAACCACCAGACGCATTTCCGACCATTGGTGGATTCGTGGAAGATTTATAGAATTTTAGGAAAGCAATTTTTTTGTTTCATAATTTCTTCGTTGTCGTCAAGCGTGATAGATATTGCTCTTTTTGCATTATTTTGTATGTTGTTCAAACAACGAATACCGGAAGCGTATGTGGCGGTGTCAACGGCAATAGCCAGGATAATATCGGCAACATATAATTATATTATTAATTATAAAATTGTTTTCGATAGTAGAAAACAGCATAGTATATCGGTTGGGAAATATATATTATTGGCAGTGTGTCAGATGGCATTAAGTGCTGGACTGGTAACGGGTGGAACACTTTTGTTATCATTTGTTCCCGAGGTTATTGTAAAGATAATAGTTGATACAGCTTTATTTTTTGTAAGTTATCATATACAACAGCGATATGTTTTTTGAGGAAGGATAAAAGGAAAACATGGAAAATGTGAAAAAAGGGATACAGTATGTAGTATATGCGTTGATCTTTGTCCAGATTGGGTTAGGAATTTACTGGATATTCCGTAATTTTATGAACATTCCATGTTTTGGAGATAGTACAGAGTATATAAAATTAAGTGAGTCTTTGCAAATAGACGAATATAGAACAATTCTTTATCCACTGATATTAAAAGTTGCAATTGCTATTCAAAATAGAATACATATTCCTTTTCAGGCATTGATATATATTGGACAGTTTGTTCTCAGTTTTGCGAGTATATATTATACTTGTTATGTTGTCCTTTCGGATGGTAAGGATTCGCCTAAATGTACAAAACTAATTATTTATACATTGGGCATTATAACGATTCCAATCATCAATTTTTTGAATTTTACAATATTGACAGATTCGTTGGCATTGTCATTTTTGCTTGTGATTCTCGTTCAGATTATTAAAGTTTGGAAATCGAACAAAGTGAGAGCGGGAGATGTAGTTTTACTTGCAATTGCTTTTTTATTAGAAGCACTGATGCGGGCAGATAGAATTTATTCATGTACATTATTTCTGGTCGTTTACAGCTTGATACAGTTAGCAAAGCATGTGGATTGGAAGAGATTCGCTATTGTTGTAGCAGTTATTTTGTTGACGGCAGGAAGTGCATTTGGAATAAATCGTCAAACACAGACAAAGGGACTGTATAACCGGGTTGAGACAAACTTGGATTTTATATTACTAGATCGAGTTGTATGGCCGAATATGGCAGATAATTATGATGATTTTAGTAATGAAATTAAAGCAACAATATCTTTCGAAGAGGCTGCCAAATTTGATGAGCATAACAACAATGTAATGTATTATCTTGCACCTAAAGTGGAAGAACGTGTAGGAAAAGAACGTGCATCGCAGATGTATCGGGAGATGGCAAAGGTCGTATGGAAAAATGAACCAGGTAAGGTGATACTAGATACAGCAAAATGCTTCTTGGGATTTTTGTTTCCGCATACGAATGCGTATTTATCTTATCGGGGATGGACAGAAACAAATAATGGCTGGAATTTGCACTGCTGGTCTATGGTTACCCCACAATTAAGTGATTGGTATTTTCACTATTACACCTTTGTTTTTGGAATAGTATTATTTGCTGTTGCGATTTTAGTGAGTATTATTCGTTTAACTGTATTGAAGGATAAGGACTATGCACATTATATGAAAAAGTTGTTGCCTTATTTTTGGATGGCGGTCTTAATCTGTGCATGGTTTTCTTTGGGCGATGGTGCACCGCCGAATGACCGGTATGTGACATTGTGTCATCTGGTATGGAATTTGTTTATTTATGGTACACTGGTGGATCTGCATAATGTAAAAAAGTAGATAAGGGTTAAGCAAGAAAAAGTAAAGGAGAGGGTTACATGAAAAGAGGAAAGAAACTATTTACGTATTTGCTTGTGCTCGTGATGCTGCTGGCAAATACTGTAACAGGAGTTGCCGCGGAGTTGGACGAGCCGTTGCAGGAGGCAACACAGGTTGTTCATGAGGACGGAAGCGGACTGCTGTCGGAGGGTGGTTTGCTGGAAGCAGGCGATGCGGTTGCGGACAGCAGTTATGACCATTCGCATGACGCAGCGATTGTGACTGCCATGGAGAACCTGCAGGATACCATAGATGTGACAGGCTATGGATTGACAACAACCAATGTGGGAGATGTTATACACGGTATTTTGAACATGAATCCACAGTTGTTTTATGTATCGGGTGGATTCAGATATTACAGTGACAGCCAAAGTAATGTTACAGAATTGCTCATTACATATAATTATACGAAAACCCAGATTACTTCTATGAAAGCGGAGATCGATGCAGAAGTTGCGAAGATGGAAGCTGCGATTGATACAACCGGACTGAGTGATGTGGAGATTGCACTTGCATATCATGATTACCTTGCGACAGATGTAGCATATGATTATGAGAATTATTTATCGAGTTCTTTGTCGAGCGATGATTATAATATCTATGGCACACTTGTTAAGAAGAAAGCGGTTTGCCAGGGATATGCACTGACGTTCATGTATCTGATGAAACGCCAGAATGTTGTGTGTGGCTATGTTTCAAGCAATGCTGCAAATCATGCGTGGAATGTCGTATATTTGAACAACCAGTGGTATCACATGGATGCCACATGGGACGATCCGGTGTGGGATAATCTTGGAAGAGTGAAGCACACGTATTTTATGATTTCAGATGCAACCTTGCTATCCTTGGAGAGTAAACGGTCTGATTATGTAACGAGCGTTCCGTATGGCTATACCTATGCTAAAGCAACTGACAGCCGCTATGAGAGTGGATTCTGGAGTGGTGTGCAGACATATATGTATCCATACAATGGAAACTGGTATTATCTGGATGGATCATACGTGGCAGCAGAAAAGAGCGCGAAATATCAGCTTTCTAAATATAATTATGCAAGCCAGACAACTACCTGTTTATATGGTCCGGAATATGCAAGGTGGTGGATTACAGACAATCGTGTGTGGGCATCTTATTGCGGACGTATGGCGGCACGAAATGGCGTGATTTATTTCTCAACACCGACGACGATTGAACAGTATAGCATTTCAACTGGAGCAAGAAAGACGATATATACACTGCCATCGGACACTGCAAAGGGAACTCACATATTTGGACTTGGATTTATAGATGATGATCTATATTATGTGATTGCGGATACGGCGAATTATGAAGGACAGGAAACCTATAATAAGGTAAATCTTTGCACTTCTCATGTATATGGAGCGGTGCAGACAATCAATCCAACGTATGAGCAGGCGGGAAAGAAATATCATGTTTGTAAAACATGTGGATATAGTGAAGACATAGAAAATCTCCCGAAATTGGTTAAGGTGTCGACAATTACGATTGTAGGTGGCAAGAAAACCATGACGGTGGGAGAGTCATATACGGTTGAGGATGTGCGAGTGGTACCGGATAACGCTACTAATAAGGAGGTCACTTGGTCTTCTTCCAATCCAAGTGTTGCATCCATAGATACGAATGGAACAGTGACAGCAAAGGCGGCAGGTACAACGACGATCACAGTAACAGCAAAGGATGGGCAGGGGGCCAAGGATTCTTTTGCCGTGACAGTGAAGAAGGCCGATTCTTCAGAAACACCGGATCCGGATCCAAATCCAGATCCAACGCCAACGCCGAACCCGACGCCAACGCCGAACCCAACACCAACACCAGATCCAACCCCGAGTCAGCCGGTTACACCAGCTGTAACTGTGCGGTATACAACCCATGTGCAGACGTTTGGCTGGCAGGGAAATGAGAATGATGCAAAAACATGGTTTACAAATGGTGCGATGGCGGGAACGAGCGGAAAAGCGAAGCGCCTGGAAGGTATCAAGATTCGTGTGACAGGCAATGATAATCTGGGAATCCAGTATACCACACATTGTCAGAGCTATGGCTGGCTACCGTGGTCTGCCAATGGTGAGATGAACGGAACGGAGGGCGAGGCAAAACGTCTCGAAGCAATCAAGATTCAGCTGACAGGATCGGATGCAGGCAAATACGATGTATATTATCGCGTGCATGCGCAAAGCTACGGTTGGCTCGGCTGGGTGAAGAATGGCGCACCATCAGGAACAGCCGGTTATGCAAAACGTCTGGAGGGAATCCAGATTGTGGTTGTAAAGAAAGGTGCTTCCTTCAATACGAGAATGGGAAATATCAATTCCGCATATGCGCTTGGCTATTATGCGAAGGCGGGTACGTCTCCGGTTGTAAATGCAAAGAATACATCCAATGCCGATCCGCAGATTGCAGGTGAAGCACAGACAAACGTGACCTACCGTACCCATGTGCAGAGCTACGGCTGGCAGGCATGGAAGTACAATGGTCAGATGAGTGGTACAAGTGGTCAGGCAAAGCGACTGGAAGGTATCAATATTCGTCTTTCTAACCAGCAGTACAGCGGAGACATCGTGTATACAACACATGTACAGAGCTATGGCTGGCAAGGAAATGAGAATAATCAGTCAACGTGGCGGAAGAATGGCGTGATGAGCGGCACAAGTGGAGAGGCAAAACGTCTCGAAGCAATCCGGATCAATTTGACCGGTGAGATGGCAAAGCATTATGACATTTACTATCGCGTGCATGCACAGTCATTTGGCTGGCTTGATTGGGCAAAGAATGGCGCACCATCCGGTACAGCCGGTTATGCAAAGCGTCTGGAAGGAATCCAGATCATTTTAGTTCCAAAGGGACAGGCAGCGCCGGCGAAAAATTACGGTGGCATTACTTCGGTTCGCGCATCGTATATTGCAAAATAAACATACATAAGATCCCCTCAGCATACATTTTGCTGAGGGGATTTTTTTGCGTTGGAGGAGCGATGGATAGCCTGTATGGTTCGGCGTGTGGCGCCTATATATATGATGAGGATGTGCTTGATTTCCTTGTGAAATACGACAACAATCTGGCGGGGGAGATGCAGATCCTACAGCCGGATTGTAGAACGATTATTAACAGTCAGTTCCTTGTGGCGTATCGTAGTGTCTATGATGCGGCTGGCGCAGCGCTCTCGGCAGATACACTGTTTCGGTTAGGCTATGACCGGATACCGAAATGCTTTGGGCTAATGGACACCTCGGCATTGCAGGGGATTGGAATTGGGGCAGTCCAGACGGTGCCGGGGTTGTCGCTTTCGGGAAAAGATGTGCTGGTCGGGTTTATTGATACAGGTATCGACTTTGCGAATCCACTGTTCCGCAGAGCCGACGGTACATGCCGGGTGACGGCAATCTGGGATCAGACACAGACGGCATATGAAGCGGGTGAACCCAATATGTCTGTACAGAGCGGGGAGATCGATACACGCCCCATCTTTGGATATGGCAGGGAGTATCCGCAGGAGCTGTTGAATCTAGCAATACAGACGGAACAGCCGTATCAGATTGTACCAAGCCGGGATACTGACGGGCACGGTACATTTTTGGCATCCGTGGCTGCCGGGAACACCTATCTGGATGGGGATGATATATTTTCCGGTGTGGCACCGGAATCGGATATTATCATGGTGAAATTAAAGCAGGCAAAGCAGCGTCTGTGTGACTTTTTCCTGATTCCCGATGGCGTTCCATGTTATTCGGAGGCAGACATCATACTTGGCGTGAAATACCTGATTAACAAGGCGATGGAGCTGGGAAGACCGCTTGTAATCTGTCTGGGACTGGGGACGAGTCAGGGGGATCACAATGGGAATCTGAATCTGGAGCTTTATCTGGATACGGTTGTGACACTGCCGGGAATCTGCGTGGTCGGAAGTGCTGGAAATGAGCTTGGCACAGGCGGGCATTTTGCAAGCCTGTCTACAATCAATCTGGGCAATCAGAACGGGATCTCACAGCCGCGGACACGGACGGTAAGAAATGAGATGGAGATCTATGTGGAAGATGAGAATCCGGGTTTTTGCACGGAGATCTGGGGGCGGGCGCCTAGTCTGTACCAGATAGCGGTATATTCCCCGACCGGGCAGCGGTTCGATCAATTATTTCCGAATCGTGACAGCTCTGGGATGATCACATATTTGTATGAGGGGACGACGCTCTATGCGGAAAGCGTGGTTGTCGAGAATAATTCGGGCGATCCGTTTATCCTGCTGCGGTTTGAGAAGCCTGCGCCCGGTATCTGGCGGATTGAAGTGACAGAAAATTACAGCAGCTTTCCAGCAGGGTACGATGCATGGCTGCCGATCCGGCAATTTCTGGTTGGCAATACGCGGTTTTCGCGATCAGATCCAGAGGTGATCCTGTGTGCGCCTGCGAATGCGCGTGGGACGATAACTGTAGCCGGGTACAATCATCTGGATAATTCGTTGTATGTGGAATCCAGCCGTGGCTATACCAGAAAAGGACGGATTCAGCCGGATTTTGCGGCGCCAGCCGTGCGTGTGGCGGGGCTGCTTGCGGGAGGCAGCGGGACGCGACCGTTGTTCGTGCGCCGGAGCGGTACGAGTGTCGGGGCTGCATTGACCGCAGGGGCGGCGGCACTTTTCTTCGAATGGGGCATCGTGCGTGGCAATTATTATGGGATGAATACCGAAGTGATCCGGCAAATTCTGATTCGCGGTGCGCGGACAGTTGTCGATATTGCATATCCAAACCCTGCGTGGGGATGGGGTGTGCTGGATATATCACGTGCTTTCGAGACCCTGCGCGGTTAAGCAGACCGGATAACAGGATAGTTGGATGGATATCATGCTGATACTGGACAAATAGAGAAAAAAAGGGTATCATAAGAGAAATATGTCGTACGATTCAAATTCGAAAACAGGAGTTGTATAGATTATGATATGTAAACATTGTAAAGCGGAAAATGAAGATGGTGCATTGTTCTGCAGCAGCTGTGGAAAACCGCTGGAAGATGAAGAATATGACCGTGAGAAAATGCGGGGGAATACGAAGCTGTATATCGGAATATCTATCGCGCTTATGATATTTCTGGCAAGTGGTCTGGTGTTTGGATTCTTCTATTTCAGTAACAAAGTACAGAAAGCCAACGATGAGCGAAATACAATTGCTTCAGAAAGCGATGTGGCAGCCAATTATTTCCGGTCACAGATCCGGGAACAGGAGGATGCGATCACAGAGTTGCAGTCCCAGATTGATCTTCTGAAAGCGTCGATTTCGGATTATCAGAATAAGGAAGAAGACTATAAGAAGCAGATCACCGCGCTTGAGGATAAGGAAGAGGTGATGGATGGTCTGGCAAGCTTCACGGATGCGGTGCCATCCCAAGGCTATGAGGATATGTTTGTCAGTGATACATTCCTGAAGTTCACGACAAATGAGGCTGATACATCAGAGGAAGGTGCGGAAACGACAGAGGCACAGACGCCACAGGAAGCCATACTGCGTGTATGTATTTCCGGTGATATCGAGGTAAGCGTGGAGTCCTCGGATGAGGATGTTGCGAGCTTCGCATGGGATACTTCTCCAGTCGGACCATCGGTAGCGAGACTGCGTGTGATCCCAGGCAAGAAGGGAACGGCAATCTTGACATTTACAAACAACTTAAATGACGAGCAGATTAAGGTTTACGTCTACGTACAGTAACAGACATCCATATAGGCATCTGCAATATGAAACAGCCCATGTAAGAAGTATAGAATAAATAAGAAAAGCACAGTTCAACTTTGAACTGTGCTTTTCTTATTTGTTCGATTCCTGATTGCCAATTATACTGTTGGAGCCTTGTAGTTGTCGGAGATTGTTCCGAACTCCTTGTACTCCTGAATTCTTGACTGGATACGCTCAGACTGATCCAACAGGCTGCTGATAGAAGCATTGTGGTTCAGGTGATCAATCAGAGTTGCGATATACTTGCTCAGGTCAGCAGACTCATACCAGTCATGGTTGAAGAGCTCTGGATCCTGATAAGTCAGGTTTGTTGTGATAACTTTCTCGATGGTACCCTCTGCCTTTGCCTGGTCGAAGATATCCAGACCAGCAGTAAACAGACCGAAGGTTGCAAGACAGTACACACGTCTTGCCTTACGAGCCTTTAACTGACGGGCAACATCCAACATACTCTCACCGGAAGCAATCATATCGTCGATGATGATAACATCCTTGCCCTCGACACTGTCACCAAGGAACTCATGTGCAACGATTGGGTTCTTGCCATTTACGATCGTTGTGTAATCACGTCTCTTATAGAACATACCAACATCAACACCCAAGTGGTTTGCAAAGTAGATCGCACGGTTCATGGCACCTTCATCCGGGCTGATTACCATCATGTGATCGCTGTCCAAAGTCAGATCCGGTGTTGTGCGGAGCAGTGTCTTGATGAACTGATAGGTTGGCATGATATTCTCAAAGCCACTGTAAGGAATCGCGTTCTGGACACGAGGATCGTGAGCATCAAATGTAATGATATTGTCAACGCCAAGTCCGACTAACTCCTGCAATGCGATTGCACAGTCCAGAGACTCACGGCTGCTGCGCTTATGCTGACGGCTCTCGTACATGAAAGGCATGATAACGGTGATACGGTTTGCCTTGCCTGCCATGGCAGCGATAACACGCTTCATATCGGAATAGTGATCGTCTGGGGACATCATATTTGTCTTACCACAGATCTTGTACTCGATGCTATGGTTTACAACATCAACCATGATGTAAACATCAGTACCACGTACGGAATCCTGTAAAGTACCCTTTGCTTCACCGGAACCAAAACGTGGACAAGAGGATTTCAGGATATAGGAATCTCTCTCGTAGCCTGCAAATGTGATGTTGTCCTTGTGCTCGTTGTGACGTTCTGCTCTCCAGCGTGCAAGGTAGCTATCCACTTTTTCACCGAGGGCTTTGCAGCTCTCCAAAGGGATGATTCCGAGCTTTCCAACTGGAACTGTAATAAGATGACTTGAATCTGGCATGATTTTTTCCTCCATTGTGTGATTACAGCTTAGAACCCTGTATCATTTCTTTTTTTCTTTTTTGATACCTTATGTTTTCACCGTACAGTTGAAGTACAGTGTAACGTTCAATGATGCGGGACATGATACGTTCGGAATACCGCTCCTGTAATTCCTTCATGGAAAGATTGGTCGAGATGACCGTCGATTTTCCGGTAAGTCCCCTCTGGTTGATAACTTCAAAAAGCTTGGAGCAGACAAAGGCATTGGTTGTCTCTGTGCCCAGATCATCGATTACCAACAATTCGCTATTATAAATATATTTGTATAATTCTTCAAGTTCTAATTTTTTATTCATCAGATATTGTCCGAAAACCTGTTCAAACAGATCGTTTGCGGACAGATAGAGAACGGTGTGCCCTTCGTCCAGTAACGCTTTCGCGATACAGTTCGTGAGAAAAGTCTTTCCGAGACCGGTTTCTCCATATAATAACAGGTTTCCGCGTTCGGTATCCTGTGTCGCAAATGTATTCACGAAACGGTGGACAAGATGCAGCACATTTTTGGCATTGTCATATGGACTGACAGACCAGTTCCGGTTCTCCGGAATCGTGTGACTGTAATAATCCAGATCAAATGTATCGAAGTTCTCGGAATCCAGAACCTGTGTCATGTTGGACTGGCGATATAAGGCATCCACAATCCGGCGTTCAAAGCATGCGCAGACCTTGCCGTCCACATAGGCGAGATCCTTGCAGACCGGACAATCATAGATTGGTTCCAGATATGTAGCAGGGTAGCCGTGTGTCAGGAGCAGTTCCTGTATCCGCGCAGAATTGCTGCGGTTCTGATTGGAGATCTCCTGTGTGTCAGCTGCCTGTCCGAGTGCTTTTTTCTTCGCGAGCGCGATATAGGAAAGCTTGTTTTCGGATTGCAACTGTTTGATCTCTGGAATCTTCGCATAGATTTTTTCCTGCCGTTCCTGCAGGCGCCGTTTGTTGCGCAGGCGAACCTGTTCGTAATCATGCAGGATATTTTCTTTTTTCAGCAACTCAAAATTCATTGACCGTTTACCTCTTTGTGGAACAGCTGCTCCATCTCATCAAGCTCGGAGCTCATGCTGCTCTGTGTAAAGTTTGTAAATGCATTTCCGCTTTTCTTCGTGGTAGCAGAGGCTTTCTGGTTCTTGGCTGTCTCGGCGTGGGCGAGATCTTCCTGCTTGATGCCGGCAAAATCTGTCACCCCTGCGTTATGCCATGCGGTCAGAATCCCATTTACATATTTGATCGTAGGATTCTGTGTATGTAAAACTGCACGCTTGCAGGCTTCCTCTACGATATCCTCACCGAAGCCGTAGTCCTTTGTCCATGTCTTAAAGAATTCCTGCTCGATCGTTGTCGGTGCCCCGCGCTTAATGCCAAGCGTCTTGTAGAAGACACGGCAGACACCGCTCATAAGGGCGTATTGTTCCTTGGCCTGTGCCTTTGTCTGAATGCCGTCCTGATACCAGCCGATGGCGGTTGCTTCTAAGTAACGGCAGTTTTTCTTCTTCATTGTGGTACAATATTCGATCAGATACTCGAATAAGTCGACACTGAATCCAAGCGTATCATATATGTACATCAATGACTGCGTATCCGACTGTGAAATCGGCTTCTCAAATAAAGTCTCTACTTGATATAATATATCTTCCCAGTCCTGATCACGCAAGAGTTTATCGATATCTTTCTGTGTAAATTTCGGCTTTTGTGGTGCGGAAAGTTCCATCGCAGGTGTTGTGATCGGTACAATCTTGTTGGAAGCCTTCTCTGAGCGCTCCGCTGTGTCTGCTTTTTCCACATGTGCAGATGTATCATCGGAACGAAGCAGGGAAAATGCATCCGATTCTGTGGATAACTCCATTTCCGGTGCCTTCAGTGGCAGAACCACAATCCCGGTTGGCTGTCCCTTTCCGTCAAAGGTCAGACGCAGTGCATCCTTTGTCACCCAATACTTGATGGCACGGCAGATATCTTTTTCTGTGAGATTAAAATGATCCGCAATCTCGGCAACCGAGATCTGCTGTTTGCTGTTCAGCAACCGGATCAGATACAGATACACCTTTACAAACTCCCCGTTTGCATCTGTCATATAATAGTCGATAAAAAAGTTCGAGATGGAAGAATAAGTCTCGCTATTTTCAGTTGAAATCGTAATTGTCTTCATAGTTTTTTGAACCTTCCCTTCATCGCTTCGCTTAGAAGCATTTCAAATTATAGCATGAAGAAAATTAAATTCAAGCGAACATCTTTTCGGTCGGAGCGTTTACGAAAATTGTGGAAAATGTGGATAATGTGGACAATCAGTTACCATAAAAAATAAGGGTGTGGAATCAAGCCGTTTGCAGACGATTTATGTTACAATTATGTTAACTAAAAATGAAAAGACCTGTTTGGTAATTTTCCCCAAACAGGTCTGTGGATAATGTGGATAACTATTTTTTTAACAGTGTATTTCCGATAGAATCAACATTTCCGGCGCCCATAGTTATCAACAGGTCATTTTTTTTGCAATTTTTTTTCACATACTCTGTGATGCTGTCGAAGTCACCAAGGTAGATGGCATGACCACCGTTCGCATTGATCTTGTCACAGACATCCTTCGAGGAAACAAGTCCGGTATCCTGTTCTCTTGCGGCGTAAATATCTGCTAAAAGTACGTGATCGCAGGTCGCAAGTGCCTGTCCGAATTCGTCCAGAAGCGCCTTGGTACGGGAATATGTATGTGGCTGGAAGATGCACCACAGTTCGTTGTGTGGCGTGTTCTTGGCAGCCGCCAGGGTTGCAGCAATCTCGGTTGGGTGATGCGCATAATCGTCGACGATTTTGACACCATTTTCTGTGACGCCCTTGTGCTCGAACCGACGGTGAGCGCTGGAACAGCGAGCCAGACCGGCAATCGTGTATTTGCGGTCAATGCCGAGGAAATCTGCGACTGCGATAACAGACAGAGAATTCATGACATTGTGGATACCGGTTGCATGCAGTTTGATCTGATCCTGCTTCTCGCCTTTGACAACGAGTGTGTAAGTTGGGTGACCTTCTTCGTCGAAGGTAATATCAGTTGCACTGTAATCATTTCCTGCATTCATACCGAAGGTAATGATATTGCAGTGCAGATCTTTTGTTACATGTTCGTAATATTTCATATCTCCATTTACAACGAGCAGACCGTCGTCTGGCAGGATCTCTGCGAATGTCTTGAAGGAATCTGCGATTTCCTCAATGCCGCTGAAGAAATCAAGATGGTCCGCGTCCACATTCAGGATGATACTGATATATGGATGGAATGCGTGATAGCTGTTTGTGTATTCACATGCCTCTGTAACGAAATAATCCGAGTGTCCCACGCGGATATTGCCGCCGATCGCATCCAACATACCGCCAATGGAAATAGTCGGATCGGTCTGTGCCTCCAGCAATACATAGGAGAGCATGGAGGTCGTTGTTGTCTTGCCGTGCGTTCCGCTGACTGCAACGCCGTATTTGTAATTGAGCATGATCTGACCGAGGAGCTGTGCCCGTGTCAGCATCGGAATATTTCTGCGCTTGACTTCTACAAATTCCGGATTGTCTGCATGAATGGCTGCGGTATAAACGACGAGATCAATATCATCGGAGATATTTTCTGCTTTCTGTCCGATGAAAATGTGGGCACCCAGATTCTTCAGAATCTCTGTGATCTCGGATTCCTTCATATCGGAACCGGATACGGTAAAGCCCTCCTGCAATAAAATCTCGGCAAGTCCGCTCATGCTGATACCGCCGATACCCATGAAATACACATGGATCGGTTTTTCAAAATCTACTTTATACATGGTAATAATCTGCCTTCCTTAATCTCTGTTTGTGCTGTATTTGGATCGCATGCGGGTCATGCGAAGCTATATTTATTCCATATTATAGCACGATTGATTGACATTACAACAAATTTACGAAATTTATATGCAATGCCAATTGACTTCATGCGGCATTTATGACATTATATATTTTAGTAGTTTTTTATTAAAATTACGACCTATAAGAGAGAATTTATATTAGGAGGAACAGCATGAAAGTATGTGAAATGTGTGGAGCACAGAATGATGATGTCTTCACAAAATGCTCAGTTTGTGGCGCAGATCTGCCATCTATGAACAGCCAGGATGGCGATGATGAGAAGACCGTTCTGATCGATCCGGATCAGGCACCAGCACAGCCGTCAGGTCTGTCATTAAAGACAGATACAAGTACATATGGACAGGCAGATGCAGGACAGACAAACCCACAGCCAGTAGCACCACAGTTTGGCGGCATGGGACAGCCACAGATGAATGGTATGGGACAGCCACAGATGAACGGCATGGGACAGCCGGGCATGAACGGAATGCCACAGCAGGGTATGCCGGGACAGGCACCATATGGACAGCCAGGATTTGGAGGTCCGGTACCAGCGCAGCCGGCAAAGCCAAAGAAAGGTCTGATTATTGGTATCATTGCAGCAGCCGTTGTTGTATTGGCAGTTGCATTTGTTCTGATCTTCAAGGGCGGATTCGGAGCAAAGGGAGGAGCATCTTCTCCAGAGGCGGTTGCACAGCAGTTTATCGAGGCAATGAATGATCAGGATGCAGATAAGATGGCAGCACTTTGCCCACCATTCCTTGATCCAGGACAGGAAGATATTGAGGATATGCTTGATTCTTATTCTGGATATGATGTAACCTTCAAGTATGAGGAAGTTGAGAGCAAAGATATGTATGACAGCGATGATCTGGCTGATTTTGAAGAGGATGTCAGTGATTATGCAGACAAAACAATCAAGCTGCAGGACGCTTGTGATCTGGAGTTCTCCTTCAACGTAGCAGTGACAATGGACGGCGAGACTTATGATCAGTCCAGCACATATACGATCACATGTATCAAGTATAAGGGAAACTGGTATCTCTATGAGTAAGAAGACACAGACGATTCTGACAATCTGTGTAGATATAAGTATGCTGGCAGTCATTGTGGCTACCAGCTATTTGTTACTCACGGGGAAATTGCAGGGGAACTGGATTCATGTAGCGCAGATCGCAATTATCGCTGCGATTCCGACGCTCTTTTTTGTAAGCTTCTTGAATTTTGGTATGCAGAAATACGAGAAGATGCGCCCGGAGGATGCGTGGGAAGATGAGAACGATGAAACAGAAGAACAGGATGAAAATAAAAATGCACCGCAATCATAATAACTGCGGTGCATTTTTTATTGTTGATCGAATGTAATGCTGTCTGCCCATTGCAACATGGACTTTTCCAACGAGTCATACGAACGGTGCTTGCACACGAATTCACAGATCCAGTAATTGTTCCCTTCCTTCAGCATGCAGTGCAGATAGGTGTATTTGGCACCGGATACGGTCTGCGTGTTGCTGAAATAATAGTAGTTGTTCCGCTGTACCAGCTTGTCAGAGGAAATACCGTTCAGACTGCAGATTTCCTTTGCATAATCCTTCAGTCCTGCGATTTCGTAGCCCTGATATTCGAGGTCGGAAGCATTTTCTGTTTTTACAGAAAATGATACATCATCGCTTACAAAGTAGGCATCAAAACCGGACATCTTACTTTCTTTGAAATTATCGGTCAGGGTAATCGTCATCGTGCCAACGGTGAAGTTTTTCGGATTGCCACTGCATCCACATAGGAGACAGGCGGTAAGCACGATCAGGCACAGACCTAAAGTTATTTTTTTTGATTTCGAACGCATAGTTAAACTCCTTTCCTAGTTGCCGTCGTCTTGCTGATGCTGTTTGGAGAGTCCTTCCTGTATAAATGCATCGATGTTACGTTCGGTTGATTTTAAAATGGCTGCCAGCCGTTCCTGTTCGGCGGCTTTTTCTTTTGCAACTTCGATTTCGCGTTGCTTTTTTTCTTCATCCTCTGCAGCCTCACGGTTGAGCCGAGCCATGATCTCGTTGGCACGGGCTAACACATCGTCGTCGACACCTGCCGGAATCTCATCCGGATCTAATGCAGAATTGGTGCTGCTTATGTCTGGTTCTGCATTGACAGCCGGTGCGGATGCCGTTGGTTCGGCAGACATATGTGCTGCCTCCGAAACCAGATCGTCGATATTATGCTGGCTCTGCCGGTTCGTGTCAAGCACGGCATCTGCAAGCGCCTGAGCATCGAGCGTTTCTGACTGCGATGGTTTCGTTGGTGCCGCATATTTGACGTCCGGCTCTTTTTCTTCTGGCCACTCGCCGCTATGGATGAGTTTATAGACCGGCTTATATACGATACACCACCATTTGTAGACGGTTCGTTTTGCCCGGAATAGAAAGTTATCGTACATGTAAGCCTCCTATATATTTTGTGTATAAATGTATAATGCTATCACTATAATAGCATGATTTTATCTGGAATAAAAGTTAAAAATTTGTTAGTTTTTTATGATAAAATACTTTTGAAATATGGTTGTAAATCTTGACATAAGCGATTATACTAGGGGTGTATGTCAAAATGGGAGAAGATTTGGCAAATAAATATAAAACGAGGTAATAAGTGATGAGAAAGACAAAGATTGTTTGTACGCTGGGACCTGCAACGGATAACGAGGATGTACTGCGGAAGCTTATGCTTGCCGGAATGAATGTGGCAAGACTGAATTTTTCGCACGGTACACACGAAGAACAGAAGAAACGTATGGACATGGTCAAGAAGCTGCGTGCGGAGCTTGGACTTCCAATCGCAATTTTGCTCGACACAAAAGGACCTGAGATTCGTACCCGCGATTTTGAGGGTGGAAAGGCAGAGCTTAAGGCGGGTGATTTCTTCACACTGACAACGAGAGATCTTGTTGGTGACAGCACCATTACCTCTATCACATATAAGGATTTGTATAAGGATGTACAGATTGGTACTCATATTCTGATCGACGATGGTCTGATCGAGCTTCAGGTAACATCGATCAGTGGAGAGGATATTTTATGTACCGTTATTACCGGAGGCCCGGTTTCTAACCACAAGGGCATCAATGTGCCGGATGTGCATCTGAATATGCCGTACTTAAGCGAAGTAGATCAGAGCGATATCCTGTTTGGTATTGAGCAGGACGTAGATTTTATAGCGGCTTCTTTCGTTCGTTCAGCTAAGGACGTATTGGAAATCCGTGAGCTGTTAAATGCGAACGGTGGAAATAACATCAATATCATTTCCAAGATCGAGAATTCTGAAGGCGTTAACCACATCGACGATATCATTTATGTGTCCGATGGTATTATGGTAGCCCGTGGAGATATGGGTGTGGAGATTCCTTGCGAGGAAGTCCCAGTTATCCAGAAGATGATTATCAATAAGGTATATATGGCTGGTAAGCAGGTTATCACAGCGACACAGATGCTGGATTCCATGATCAAGAATCCGCGTCCGACACGTGCGGAGACTACCGATGTAGCCAATGCAATCTATGATGGTACAAGTGCGGTTATGCTGTCTGGCGAGAGTGCTGCCGGTAAATATCCGGTAGAGGCAGTTGAGATGATGGCAAAGATTGCAGAGCGTGCAGAGGCAGCCATTGATTATAAGAAGAATTTCTTCCACTATGAGCGTGCAGCAAACCAGAACGTGACAGATGCGGTCTGCCATGCAGCTTGTACAACAGCCATTGACTTAAATGCGGCAGCGGTTATCATCGTGACAAAGTCTGGTGTATCTGCAAGAAATATTTCGAAGTACAGACCAAGCTGCAACATCATTGCCGGTACGACAAGTGACAAGGCATATCGTCAGCTCAATATGTCATGGGGCGTAACTCCGGTACATCTCGAAGAGCAGAATGAGGTATTCACACTGTTTGATCATGCAGTGGCAGCAGGTAAGAAGCAGGGCTTGTTACAGCCGGGCGATAAGGTTGTTATCGGCGCAGGTGTACCACTTGGTATTTCCGGAAATACAAATATGTTGAAGGTTCAGGTCGTAGAGTAAGAGAGGGTTTATGAAAACACTGGTGATAATTCCAGCCTACAATGAGGCACCGAATATTGTGCATACGGTAGAAAGCTTAAAAGCAGCATGCCCGGACGTGGATTACGTAGTTGTAAATGATTGTTCTGGCGATGATACAGCAAAAATCTGTGAGGAGCATGGATATACATATCTGAATCTTCCGATCAATCTGGGGATTGGCGGAGGTATGCAGACTGGATATCGGTATGCAGCAGAAAATGGATATGATATTGCAATTCAGATGGATGGAGATGGACAGCACAATGCGGAATATATTCCTGATTTGATTGCCCCGATTGAAAAAGGAGCGGCGGATCTGGTTATTGGATCACGTTTTATCAATAAAGAAGGATTTCAGACATCGGGTATGCGCCGTGCAGGTATCAATATTCTGAATACAGTTCTCCGGTTGTGCGGACATGTACGGGTAACAGATGCGACAAGTGGATTTCGCGCAGCGTCCAGGGGAGTCATTACGTTTTTTGCTCATAATTATGCACAGGATTATCCAGAACCGGAGTCAATCATTGCAGTGAATGCAAGTGGATTTAAGGTAAAGGAGGTTCCCGTAATCATGAATGAACGAACCGCAGGTGTGTCTTCGATTAGCCCGTGGAAGTCGGTATATTATATGATAAAGGTAACTCTGGCAATTGTGATTTACCGGATTGCAGGAAAAAAGTGGAGGTAAACAGATGATGACAACTATATTTCGTATAATTTTGTTGATCGGAGTGCTGTTATACCTCGCGATTATACTGGTGTTGATGCGGAAGGGACGGATGAGTTTAAAATATTCATTGATCTGGTTCCTGTCCGGCGTGATTTTGCTGATTTGTGCGATTTTTCCACAGGTGATTCGGTTCTTTACACAGTTGATGGGAGTGTATTCTGAGGCAAATGCGGTATTTTTTATTGGTGTATGTTTCCTGATTCTGATTGTGCTGTCATTGACGTCGATTGCGTCCGGACAATCAGAGAGAATCCGGACATTAGTGCAGACACAGGCAATTCTGGAAAAACGCGTGCGCGAATTGGAAAAGAAGATGGAGCAGATGGAGCATGAAACAGAAAAATAATTTTACGGCAAGGGATCATACATTTGTGATCTGTGCATACAAAGAAAGTAAATATCTGAAAAACTGTATCCGGTCCCTGGAGAACCAGACAGTGAAAAGCCACATTCTGATTGCAACATCAACAGGAAATGCGTATATTCGTGGTTTGGCAGAACAATATCATATTTCTTTATATGAAAATGATGCCCCATCCGGGATTGCAACGGATTGGAATTTTGCGTATCGGCAGGCACATACAAAATTAGTAACGATTGCACATCAGGATGATATTTATAATCCAAATTATCTGGAAGAGATGTTAGATGCATTGAATCATGCAAACGATCCGATTCTTGCGCATTCGGCTTATTATGAGATTCGAGATGGAAAACCGGTGTATAAGAACCGGTTGTTGACGATTAAGAAGCTGTTGTTGCTTCCATTTACAACAAGGAAAACGTGGAATAGTATATTCCTGCGTCGACGATCTCTGTCGTTTGGATGTGGAATATGTTGTCCGTCCGTTACGTATGTGAAGGCAAGGTTGCCAGAAGAACCATTTACAGTTGGCTGTAAGGCAGATTTGGATTGGGAAGCGTGGGAAAGATATTCTAAGCTGCCAGGAGCTTTCTGCTATGTGAAGAAGCCGATTATGGGGCATCGTGTACATGAGGAATCAGAAACCTCGCATGTGATTGGAGAAAACAATGGACGAAGTCCAGAAGATTATGCTATGTATCGGAAATTCTGGCCGGAATGGATGGCGAAATTGCTGATGCATTTCTATCAAAAGGGACAGGATAGTAACCAGTTATAGGAAATTGTAAAAATTACTTGCTATCTGGGACAAAAAGGGGTACAATGTCAACAGTGATAATAATTATCAATAAAGAATGATATTATCAATACTGAATGAAGAGTAAGGAGGATATTACCATGGCATTTCAGATCAACGATGGATGCGTTATGTGTGGAGCATGTGCAGGCGCTTGTCCTGTAGGCGCAATCTCAGAAGGCGATGGCAAGTACGAAATCGACGCTTCTGCATGTATCTCATGTGGAGCATGTGCAGGAACTTGCCCAACAGGTGTTATCTCTGAGGAGTAATCATTGAATTGATTACATATAGAAAAAGAGTCTTGGTTGTCAATCAAGGCTCTTTTTCTTATGTCTTGAAATTACAATATGGAAATTATTTTATATGACCGATATCACCTTCCTTCGCTGCGCGCATATCATATCCGTATAGATATAAGAAGCTTCTGTGATAGTTTTTATATTCCTTCGTATGATATGACACATCTGTAAATATAATTGGAATAAAGCTACAGGAAATACCTGTAAAGAAATAAGAATTGTAAATAACTATGCAAGATTTACCATACTATATTATTGGGAAAAATGCAAGTCTCTGGAATCGAATTTCCAGTAATATTTTGTGAAAATATTGAGAAATCGCTTTACATGTGGGAGTTTTGTGATAAACTAAGTAATACAAAAAATAATGTTTTTGTAAACACTTGCGAAGGAGTTGACGAGTATGAAGCTAGAACGATTAAGCGAGAATCAGATACGTTGCACACTTTATAAGTCAGACTTGGCAGATAAGGAACTTCATTTAACGGAATTAGCATATGGAACAGACAAAGCCAAAGAGCTGTTCCGGGAACTGATGCAGCAGGCATCCAGTGAATTAGGATTTGAAGTGGATAATGTTCCGCTTATGATAGAAGCAATACCTGTATCGCCAGAGTGTTTGATTCTGGTTATTACAAAAGTAGATGATCCGGAGGAACTGGATACAAGATTCTCCAGATTTACACGTCCATCGGATTTGGATGATTCCTATGAGGACGATGAGGAGGATGAAGATTCGGATGGTGGTCTTGGATTGGCAGATGAAGCCGATGGCGAATCCATTGTCGAGGACAATCCGGTGAATGGACTGCTGAAGGCAATCGGCGGATTGGCGGAAGACTTAAGTGGTCTGATGAGTGGTAAGGGCGTAAAACCGGCACATCCTTTCCATCCGCATCAAGACAGGAAAAACCCAGTGCCTGAAGCATTCCGATGCCGCCGTCATTCGTCGCACTACCACCTATCCCGATGATAAAACGCTCACATTCCTTTGAAATGGCATCCTTTATCATCTCACCGACACCATATGTAGTCGTATGCATCGGATCTCTCCGGTTCTCCGGAACAAGTGGAAGCCCCGCCGCCGCTGCCATCTCCATGACAGCAGTTCGCCCGTCTGCGGCATCATATATCGTATATTCCGCAGTGATCCTATCACCAAGCGGTCCGGTCACATAACATCGCTCTCTGCTGACACCGTTTCTTCCATATATAAGAGCCTCCGTCGTGCCCTCTCCGCCATCTGCCACAGGACGTACTCTGACCTCTGTATCCGGCAATATTGACTTTATTCCTTTTTTTATGGCATTCCCCGCTTCAAGACTCGTCATGCTTCCCTTGAAAGAGTCAACCGCTACAAGTATCTTCTTCATAATAACTCCTGTCTGCATATTGCAACACCAGTCATACATCTTTGTACATGGCTGACGCTTCACATCGCTTTTGTATATTATAATACCTTCTAAATACCAGTTTGCAATAAAAAAATACAGACATCCCGCCTCGCGGAATGCCT
>OLGZ01000561.1_pt1 | contig 28402 bp, 33 predicted proteins | sample 1605981 | NCBI WGS metagenome assembly OLGZ01 (sample SAMN03283291) | human gut metagenome | biome: human-associated habitat; material: feces | host: Homo sapiens | place: Peru | collected 2012 | reverse complement strand
AAGCCCTGCACCGGGCATGGAACAGCGCAAAGGCTGCCCCGGTCAACGCCCAGCGTATCGAGGAAGCCCAGCAGGCCGCCGGGATCACCGAGCCGGTGAACACCTGGGCGGGCTGGAAAGCCGCCGGGTACATGGTGGAGCATGGCGCAAAGGCCTTGTTTCAGGCGGTGCTGATCCACAGCAGCAAGGGGGACAGCCAGACCTACCGCGCATCGTTCTTCGGTGCATCGCAGGTGAAGCCGCTGGAAGCACAGTAAAGGGGGAACGGACGATGAAAACCGAGATCCCCACCAAAGAACTGGAAGAAGCCATGAACGCCGTTTTGAAGCAGGCGCGCAAGATGGAAGAATCAGACGAGCCAGAGGAACGCCGCCACGGCTTCGGCATGGAAAGCGCATTGACCGCCCTTTCCATCTATCTCGACCTGTAACCCGGCGGCAAGATCGTCAGCAGCCCAGAACAGCAGCAGGGGAACAGGGGGCAGACCGACCCCGCCCCTCTCGCTCTGGACTTCCTGCACTGTACTGTGAATATTTTCTCGCGGAAAGCAGCGGGCAGGGGGAGGGGGGAGGCCCCCGGGTGGCTACCCGGCGCCCCCTGCTGTCCCGCGCCGATATTTACACACGAGTAATTTTTTAAAAGTCGTCCATCGATGGCGATGGCTTGAAATGAGAGAGGTTTTACGATATGAAGATTGAAAAGCGTGTCAACCTGTACGCCTTTGAGGTTGAGTACATCGACCAGCGGGAAGCAAAGCCCCGCACCGTCCGCCGGGAGACCGTTGTTCTGGACGGTGGGCGCGTGTCCGCGCTGGAACGTCTGGGCCAGTCCCCGCAAAGCTGGATTTGCCAGCAGTACGCCCGGCAGGGCTTCACTGTGGGCGCAGTCCACAAGGGCGATCGCCTGACCGCCAAGGTCGACACCGGCTTTCTGTGGAAGATGGCCGTGCTAGATGTGGCCGCCGCAAAGGCTGGCAAGGCTGTGGCCCAGCTGCTGGAAGGGGGTGCAGCATGAAAGACCAAATCCGGGAATGGATCACCGATCACGGCTATACCGTGCGGGGTGCTGCAAGGATTCTTCATATCCCACTGAAGGACTTTGAAAGCAAATTATCCGGTGAACAGGCCTTTTCGCTGGATGAAGCGCACCAGCTGGCCGAATTGACCGGCACAACCATTGACAGCCTGTTTTTTGAGGACCTGAACGCCGATCTGATTTGCCATATTGATACCATTACACGGGAACTTAAACGATACTCTGCCGTTGCCCCCGAAAAAGCCACAGAGTGCGCAGATTTGGCATGGACCTTTGTAAAACGCTGGGTCTGGCCCGAACCCAAAGGAAAGAAAGGCGGTACAACAACATGAAAAAATCCACCTTCAGCCCAGTTCCATCAATGGCCGACTTTATACTTGTGAACGACTACACGTTGTTCAACAGCGCAATTTATCAGTTTATGAACGGCCTTCGCAAGCTGTTTTTCTCCTCTGGAACTGAAGAGCAGAACAGCAACCTTGTATTCCTGCTGATGGATGTCTACTTTTTAGGCCGAGTTCAAGGTATCCGCGAGGAACGCCACAACCGCAAAATGAAGGGGGCGCGCCGCAATGTTGACTGCACTTAAATTTCACGGCTGCACCGTTCACCTGTTCCGCATTGATGGCCGCAGCTACTATGTTACCCGCATGGACTTCTTTGCCGCCCTCTTTGTGGGCCCGCTCAGGGTCGCCGTTGTTGCACCGCCGGGCATGAGCTACCAACAAGCCGCCATGAAAGCCGCTCGACTGGTAGCCCAACAGCACCAAACCGGATAAAACCGGACTATTCCCACACAAAAAGCACTGAACCCCGCCCCAATGCGCCGCAGATCATCACGGCAGCACACCGGGCAGGGTTCTTTTTGTTGGTAAAAGTTGGTGTTCAGACCTTAACAAAACTTAACATCTGCCCGGCGGGCCTGTTAGCAAATGTTAGCATACGAACAGGCGAGGAACAGGCGAAAAGGTTAGTAAAAGTTAGTATTCCGACCTGTCAAAACCTGTCATCCTTTGTTATGGTTCAGGCACAGCACCCGCCCGCCGGTCATCCAGCACAAGGCACTCTGTAAGGCAAACGACAAGGCATTTTTTCAATAGTAAGGCACAAATAAGGCACATTCTGGCTGTTTCGCACCACTTGCAAAACAGAAAAGCCCACGATTTGCACCGTATTTTTAACGGTCAATCGTGGGTTTTTCTTTGGTGCGCTCGAGGGAACTCGAATCCCTGGCCCTCTGATTAAAAGTCAGATGCTCTACCGGCTGAGCTACGAGCGCATACAATATTTGTACAATATCAAAAATATTGCCGTATAATATTACCACAACTGCGCCCAAAAAGCAAGACTTCGCGGCAAAAAACTTTCTTTCACAAAAATGGGCCATGCCGGACGCAAACTTTCCCTTTACAAATCCGGTAAGAATCAGTACAATCAAATCAAGTATCGTTCACGATGGTTCCGGCCGTGCCGTGCGCCCACAGGCCGCACACAGGCCGCTGCGATAGGAGGTCTTTTTCTGATGAAAATTTCTCGACGGTCCGTACTTCGTTACACAGGTCTGACTGCGGCCTGGCTGACCCTGACCGGCTGCGCCCCCACCGGGAATGCAAGTCTTGGCGGCTGCCTGCCCAACTGGATGAAGAAGGTGCTGCGCGTGCCTTCGTCTGACGCCTCTTCGGCCAGCTCCTCGGCTGCGTCTTCGGCAGCCTCTTCGGCAGCGTCCAGCGAGGCCGCTGCATCGTCTGAGCTGGCGGCGTCCTCGCTGCCGGGCGTCGAACAGCCGGAGGCCGCGGGCAGCGCGCTGCCTGCCTACGACGCCGACCCGCTGACCGGCGAGGCCCGCAGCACCGACGGCCGCATCGTGGGCGTCATGGTCAACAACATCTGCAATTCCGAGCGGCAGAACGCCCGCCCGCAGCGCGGCATCGGTTCGGCCGACCTGCTCATCGAGAGCAAGGTCGAGGGCGGCATCACCCGCTTCTGCGCGCTTTATTCCAATGTGAACAACATCCCGGAGATCGGCCCCATCCGCTCCGGCCGCGACCAGTTCCTGCAACTGCTCATGCCCTGGAATGCACTGTACTACCACGACGGCGAGAGCATCTTCTGCACCCAGTTCATCCATGTGTACAACTACTCCGGCCTGAACATCGGCGGCAAAAATCACTTCAACACGCCGGTCCATCCGCATGTGGCTCACCGCATCAAGCGGAATGAGAACGTCGCCTACGAGCACACCGAGTTCACCTCGGCCAAGGAGATCAAACAGGCGGCTGCTGACGCCGGCATCGGCCTGACCTATCCGTACGAGGGCACCTTCTTCCGCTTTGCCGACTACCGCACCGATGCCGTGAACGATCTGGCCGGCGCGCCCTCGGCCCGGAGCATCCTCATCACCCACTCGGCCAGCTATAAGACGAGCTTTGCCTACAACAGCTGGAACCGGAACTATAAGATGTCCATGTACAGCAACCGCACCAAGAAATTCGAGACTGCGGTGGACGAGCTGACCGGCAAACAGCTGACCTTCGCGAACGTCGTGGTCTGCTTTGCCAACATCGCTGCCTACGCAGGCGACTCCCACGATGTGCAGGAAGTCCAGTACGTCGAGGGCGGACAGGCCTATCTCTTCACCAGCGGCGGCGTTCAGACGGGCCGCTGGGAGAAGGATCACCCCACCCATCCCATCCGGCTCTACACCGACGCGGGCGAAGAGATGACCCTGAACCGGGGCAAGACCTACTTTGCTCTTGTGGACAACGATGAGTGGAGCAACTTCAGCTATCAGTAAGACCAGCCCCGCGCTGCGGGACAGAAGAGGAACAAGATGAAATTTTGGAAGCGGACTGCTTTGTGCCTTGCGCTCTGCGCCGCGCTGCTGACCGGCTGCGTTCCCGCTGCGGACACCGCCTCTTCGGCGGCTCCCACCGACCCGCTCACCGGGCAGGAAGCGCTCTGGCCGGGGCAGCGCCCGGTGGCCGTCACGATCGAGAACGAGACGTCCAGCACCACCCAGTGGGGGCTTTCCTCGGCATCTCTGGTGCTGGAAGCCCTGACCGAGCCCCAGAGCGCCACCAGCCTGTGCCTGGTCTACCCGGCCGTGGATGCCGTGCCGCAGGTCGGCCCGGTGGCCGCCGGGCAGGATCTTTACTGGCGGCTGCTCGTGGGGCAGCAGGTGCTGCCCGTCCAGCGCGGCGGCGGCGCCTTTGACCAGAACTATCTGGACTACTACTCCCTGCGCGCGGTCGATGCGCTGGAAGTGGGCACCAACGCCTTCACCTGCGACACCACCTGGACCAGCCGCCCGCTGTGGCGCACCAGCGGCAATGCGCTGGCCGGGGTGCTGCGCAGCCTGAACATCTCCTCCGCCCTGTCGGAGTCCCGCCTGACCGACGCCGCTTCCAGCGCCGCCGGAGAGAGCGAGAGCGAAGCATCCCCCACCCTGTCCGTCCCGCCGCTGCTGCCCCAGCAGACGGAGGGCAAGCTGCCCGATGCCTCCGCTGCCGATGCCGTCTGCGTTCAGGTCCAGTTCGGTGCGGACAACGCCACCGGCTTTGTTTACGACGCTGACAGCGGCACCTACAAAATGCTCCATGCCGACGGCACCCCCCAGCTGGACGCCAACAACCGCCAGCAGGCCGGTTTTGACAACCTGCTCATCCTGTTCAGCGCCTCCTCCCTGCGGGACGACGGCCTCACGCTGGACTACGACCTGAGCATGGGCGGCGGCGTCTGGCTCAACGGCGGGCATCTGTGGACCCTGACCTGGACGCAGGGCAGCGACTCTACCTTCGCCTTTTATGACGCCGACGGCCGGCCTTTCAACCTGCTGGCTGGCCGGAGCTATCTGGCCCTCGTTTCCAGCCTGACCGGTCAGGAACTCACCGTGACCAATTCCGCCGGGGAAGCCCTGACCGCCGCATCGGCCCCCTGACAGACAGCAAAAATCCCCCGTGCCATGCACGAGGGATCTTTTTGTGTCATCTCATTACAGGTCCACGACGCTGCCGACCTCGGCAGGGGTCGCGGGCACAGCGCCCAGCTGGACTTCGTCCATGTCCCGGCGCACCACAAAGTGCATCGTCTGGCCGGAGGCAAAATCGGGCTGATAGGTCAGCTCCAGCGTGTTCCAGTCCTCCGGTGTCTCGCAGAAGCAGTGGAGCATGGCCCCGCGCCCTGCGGCCAGATTCAGCGTAAAGGCCGAGGCATCTGCCGCGTTCTCGCCATAGAGCGGGGCTGCAAAGCTGCCGCAGCGCACAGGCTGGCCGTCGCAGACGGCCGTTAAGCCGGTGCCCAGGCGGTACAGCTCTTCGGTCGTGGTCATCTCGCGGCTCTGCAGATAGCTCGTGCCCACGGCCAACGCCTTTGCCGAGAGGTTCTCCACCGACAGATACACCAGGGTGCTGCCCAGTTCCGGCGCAGGGGCATAGCCCAGCAGCTCCACAGCGGCCTTGCCGTCCAGCAGGGCCGGTTCGCCCTCGTAGCAGGGGGCCAGCGCCGCAGCCGAAACACCGGTGAGCAGGGCAGCCGCCAGGCTGACCGCACCAGAGCCGGCACATTTCAGGAACGAGCGGCGGGACAGAGATTGTGACATCGGGGATTCCTCCTAACAGCGGAAAATAGTTCTCTCTATACAATAGTAAATTCCGGACAGCCTGTCAAGGTCTTTGCCCGGAATTTTACCGTGTATTTACTCGTATGCCTCGTTTTCCTCGGACTCCGCCTGGCCGCGCAGGGTATCGGCGTAGCCGAAGGGCACGATGTCGATGGCCTCCACCAGACGGTCCCGCATCCAGAGCTGAACGTCCGTCTGGACGGTGTAGCCGCAGCCGGGGTCTGCCATCCACTGTTCCGGGTGGCGGGAGGGCAGGGCCCGCTGGCTGAGCATGCTCATGATGACGCCGCCGTGGGTCACGCAGGCTGCCTCGGTAACGTCCATCCGGATCATATACTCAAACAGCTTGAGCAGCGTCTCCGAGCAGCGGGCATGGAACGCTTCGGTCGGCTCCGCGCCTTCGGGCACAAAGCCGGAGCCGGGGGTGATCCACTTCTTGAAGTCTTCGTCCTTGACCAGCTCCTTCACGGGGTGGTTCTCAAAGACGCCGAAGCCCGCCTCCCGCAGGTCGTGGACCGAGAACTGATGGGCCGCGTTGGGGAAGAGGATGTTCGCCGTCTCCACGGCGCGCATCAGCGGCGAGGAGAACACGGTGTCCACCTGGGGGTACTCGAACCGCTCCTTCAGGTCGGCCAGCTGGGCGCGGCCCTCGTCGCACAGGGGGATGTCCGTTCCGCTGCCGATGTACAGCCCCTGGAGGTTGCCCGCCGTGATGCCGTGGCGGATCAGATGCAGTTTGAATGTTTTCATGGGTCAAAACACCTCGATTTTCGCAAAGATCGTCTCATTGTGCCCGTTTCTTTGCGCCGGGCGCAATTTTCACGACCCCGGCGCGGCACAAAATATATACCAGTTGCCCCTTAGTTTAGCATAGATATGGTAGTCAGAGCAAGAGCTTTGACAAAAATGACGAAATTCGTCAAAAAATTCCGTCATTTTGCTTGCTTTACAAGTCGTTTTCCATTGTGTATAATCAACATGCTGTAAACCAAAAATCAAAGAAGTCTCATTTTTCACTGAGGAGCCAAAGATCATGGAATTCAATCGTATCATCAAGCTGCTGCGCAAGGAGCGCGGCATCACCCAGAAACAGGCAGCGGAAGACCTCGGCGTCTCGCAGGCGCTGCTCTCCCACTACGAAAAGGGTATCCGCGAGTGCGGTCTGGATTTCGTGGTCCGTGTTGCAGATTACTATAATGTGTCCTGCGATTATCTGCTGGGCCGCTCGGCCGAGCGCAACGGCATGATGCTGACCGCCGACGAGCTGCCCAACCCTGACAAGATGAAGGACAACATCTATCACGGCAGCGTGCTGCCCACCATGAACAAAAAGCTGATCTCCAACAGCCTGAACGTGCTGTATGCCAAGATCGGCGAGTGCCACAGCAAGGCTCTGACCACCGAGGTCAGCAGCTACCTGATGATGGCCGTGGCCAAGATGTTCCGCCTGCTCTACTCTGCGGAGCCGCACAACGCCCAGAGCCTGTTCAGCGTGGAGGCCCGCCGCTGGCCCGGCTATGCCGATGCCGTGATGCGGATGAACGAGGCCAATGTGGAAGCCCTGCTGGCCGGTGAGGACGTCGGCGTCGGCGAGGGCGTCAAGGACCCGGCCTGCCTCTCCATGACCACCGAGAGCCTGACGCGGGAGTTCCCGCTCTATACCCCCAGCCTCTTAAATCTGGTCAAGACCAGCGAGACCCGCGTCAAGGGCCTCGGCCCGGAGCAGTAAGCCCCTGTGTGAAACTCGTGTTAATTTTTCCGCAAAAGGCTTGCACTTCCCGGCAAAAGATGTTATAAACGAATCATAGAAGAAAAAGACTATGCCAATTAAGGAGGCAGTTTTATGTCGAACAAGATTTCCCGCCGCGCCTTTCTGAAGGTCACCGGCGTTTCTGCGCTTGCACTGGGTGCCGCATCCATGCTGGGCGGCTGCCAGTCTTCCAGCGGCTCTGTCGAGGTGAAGGTCGGCGATAAGGTCAGCAACTGGAACAACCTGGGCGTCCAGCTGTCCAGCGTCTTCACGCTGTCCGATGCACCCGATGTGGCTGGCCACCAGTATGTCGCCGTTCTGGTCACGGCCGTCAACCGCTCCAAGACCGACAGCATGGCCATCGGCGCACAGAACATCACGGAGATCGACGCAGCCTATCCCCTGACCGATGAGGCTTCCCGCGCCGCCAACACCGCCCCCTACTTCCACGCACTGTCCGCTTCCACCACCGACTTCACCGTCACCGTGGACGGCCAGGCTGCCGAGGCCGGCGCTTACGTCTCCCTGTACGATGCCGCCACGGAGAGCTTCTCCGATGTGCCCAGCCTGCCCCCGCAGGGCACCGGCTACATCGAGCTGGTCTGCATGGTGCCCGCCGGCTGGCAGCAGATGACCGTGACCTACAACCCCACCTTCGCATCCGGCAAGAGCATCACCTTCGTGATGAGCGCTTCCGACCTGAAGAACAGCTGACCTTTTGAGACGAAATTTCGTCTCACCTCTGTTTTTTTCGGGTGAGATCTTCTCAAAAAATCTGTGAAAAGCATTGACATCCGCCCGGTTTTCGCCTATTGTATAGGCAAGGCCGTTTTGGCAAAATGATATGTGATCCCACACAAAGGAGGAACCATCATGTCTTTCGCATTTTCCCGCCGCTCGTTTCTGAAATACACTGCCGTCGCCGCTGTCGCCGTTGCCGGTGCCAGCCTGTTCACCGGCTGCAAAATCGATACCAGCGACTCCTACAACGCGCTCCGCACGACGCCCGGTGAGCTCACGGTCCTGCAGGTCACTGCCGCCATGGGCAAGTATGTGGAGGCCAGCAAGAGCTACACCGCACCGGATGTCACCGGTACGACCATTGCTTTCCCCTTTAAGATCACCAATGGCCGCTCCAACCCCATCTATGTGAACCCCAACAACTTCAAGGCCACCGTTCTGGACGCGGAAGGCAAGGTCATCCTCGCCAAGTATACGGCTTCCAACGGCCTGACCCTGGATGCCTCCCTGTGCGATACCAACCTGAAGAAGGACGCCTCCGTGTCGGGCAATGTCAACCTGACTCTGGGCGCTGCTCTCGAACCGGGCCAGTCCATCGTGCTGACCTACTGCCCCGACCTGCAGTACAACGAGTACTCCCTGAACTGGAAGACCACCCGCCCAAAGGGCTGATCTTCTGCAAACGCTCCGCATGTTCCGCCCGGACTGGTTCCGGGCGGTTTTTGTTTGCCCGCGTTCTGGCAAGGTGCCACAATTTCCCATCTGATTTTCAGCAGTTTTGTATCTTGTGTACAGGGTATTTTTCCTTTACAATAGGGTCATGGAAAAGGATGGGAGCGCAGCGGCTCAGAACATGCCGCCGCGCTGTTTGTTTTCCGCCCGGAACCGGAAGTCCGGACTTTTGATGAACAGGAGTGTTGCAGTTATGATCAACATGGTAAAGCTACCCACCAATAAGAGCAGTCTGTTCCTGCGCGTGGCAAAGGGGCATTTTGCCACCAGCCACAGCCATATCAACTATTACATCGACGTGACCACCCAGAAATCCCGTCTGTCCGAGGCCAAGGCCGTGGCAAAGGAGCTGGTGGCTGCCTATCAGCATAGCACCATCGTGGATACCGTCCTCTGCCTGGACGGCACCCAGGTCATCGGCACCTGCCTGGCCAACGAACTCACGAAAGACGGTTTCTCCAACATGAACGCCCACCAGACCATCTATGTCATCACGCCGGAGTACACCACCGGTAGCCAGATCATCCTGCGCGACAATCTGGCCCCCATGGTCAAGGGCAAGCATGTGCTCATTCTGGCGGCTTCCATCACCACCGGCTACACCGCACAGGCTGCCATCGAGGCTGTCAACTACTACGGCGGCACGGTCGCGGGCCTGTCGGCCATCTTCGCCACCGCCAACGACTGCCTGGGCATCCCGGTCACGTCCATCTTCGACCCATCCAACCTGCCCGACTACGCCAGCTTCGATTCCCGCGACTGCCCCCTGTGCAAGGCGGGCCAGCGCATCGACGCCCTCGTCAACAGCTTCGGCTATTCCGCCCTGTAAGCTGCCCCCATCGTCCTCTTCTGCCCCGCCGCACCGGACACGCTCCTGTTCCCATGCGGCGGGGTTTTCTGTGCGCAAAAATGCCCCCGGAGGGCCTTTCGCAGCTCTCCGGGGGCATCTTATGTGCGTTGTGCTTTGGCGCACACGACCGGCGTTTTACTCGATTGCAATCAGATTCGGGTTCTCAGGCAAAGCCTTCGTCTGCTGAGGAGCAGGCAGCTCGACATGCAGGACGCCATCCTCGAACTTTGCGTGGATGTCTTCCTTCTTCACATCGCCCACGTAGAAACTGCGGGCGCAGGTGCCGGAGAAGGATTCGCGCCGCAGATAGCGGCCCTCTTTGTCCTTTTCGTCATTGCTGTGGCTGCGCACTGCCTGAATGGTCAGGTAGCCGTCGTTCAGATCCATCTGAACGTCTTCCTTCTTGCAGCCCGGCAGGTCAACCGCTACTTCGTAGCCGTTGTCCGTCTGTTTGACATCGGTCTTCATCATGTTTGCACCGCGCTTACCAAAGGTATCACGAGCCTCACGGTTCATCATACGTTCCAGTGCAGCGTCATTCCAGAACGGATCGAAGAAATCATCGAACAGGTTTTCATGGAAAACAGTCGGCATAAGCATAAATCATTCCTCCAATCCCGGCGTTCGGGTCGGGGCAAAAAATCTGAAGCGTCCACTCGGAAAGGCTTTCCGGAGCGCCTTGCGGCTCTCCGTTTGCCCTTCCTCCTGAGCACGGCCCTGTTATAGCACACATTTTTAGCACTGTCAATAGAAGAGTGCTAAAATTCACAGAAGGATAACAGTTTGATAAAATCCCATGCGATTTTTCCTCAAATCATGCTTCTCTGCGTCTGTTTTCGGTTTGTGCGCTGCCGTTCAGCGCTTTTCCTGTTTCGGGAAGACGAAGGGGTCGTGCCGATAGACGGCCACGAGGTAGGCTGCCATGACGCACCAGATGATGGGCTCACAGAGGATGACCGCATCGTACCCAAACTTCGGGATGAACAGCACGACGAAGACGACCTTGCCCACCAGCTCGATGACGCTGGAGAAGAGCGGCAGCACCTTGTTGCCAAGGCTCTGCAGGGCGTAGCGGGTGGAGAGCAGGATGCCCAGCACCGCGTAGAACGGTGCGTTCCAGAGCAGGTAGCGGGCACCGTTTTCAAGCACGATGGGCTCACTGGAGCCGGAGACGAAGGCCACCATCCACGGCGCTGCCACCCGCATCAGCAGAACCGCAGCCACGGCCACGACGTCCGAGTAGAGGTAGATCTCCTTCATCCCCTTGCGGACGCGGCCCGGCTGGCCCGCACCGCAGTTCTGGGAAACGAAGGTCGAACCTGCCGACGCCATGCTCAGCAGCGGCATATCGGTGAACATGAACATCTTGCGGGCAGCGGTGTGCCCGGCGATGACCAGCGTACCCAGCCCGTTGATGCCATACTGCAAAACGACCGAGCCCGCCGAGACGATGCTGCTCATCAGGCCCATGCAGATGCTCTGGCTGAACAGCTCCCAGTACAGATGCTGGCCGACCCGGAAGTGTTTTTTCTCCGGGAGGAGCAGCTTGACTTTGGCGAACACATACACGATGCAGAGCAGGACCGACACGCCCTGGGAGATGACCGTAGCCACCGCTGCGCCCTGCACCCCCATCCCCATCCGGGCGATGAAGAGCAGGTCCAGCAGGATGTTCAGGCCCGACGAAAGGAGCAGGAAGACCAGCGGCATGAAGCTGTTGCCGATGGCGCGGAGCAGACCGGCACAGAGGTTGTAAGCGAACATGACGAGGACGCCGTAGTCGATGACGATGATGTACCGGTAGGCGTCTTCGAGGATCTCCGCCGGGGTGTCCAGCAGCACCAGCAGCGGGCGCAGGCCCACCGCACCGGCCAGCGTGATGCAGAGCGAGGCAATGAGGCCGATGACAAGGGAGCCTGCCACCGTCTTCTTGAGCAGATCGTGATCCTGCGCCCCGTAGGAGCGCGCTGCGACGATGGCAAGGCCGTTGCCGATGCCGAGGCCAAAGCCCACCAGAAGCTCGTAGATCGAGCCGCAGGAGCCAATGGCGGCCAGTGCCGTGTCGCCCAGCACATTGCCCACGATCATGGTGTCCACCGTGTTGTAGAGCTGCTGGAACAGGTTCGAGACGAAGATGGGCAGCATGAAGACGACCAGGCTCTTGAAAATGGGGCCGTGCATCAGGTCTACGTTCATCGTAAATGGGGATCTTTTTGCGGTTTGGGTCATGCAGTTCCTCCTATCAGACCGGAAAATGACCCTCTCCGTCTGGGACAGAGAGGGCCATTCTGGTGATACCGTTACAGTTCCTGTGCTTCGAAGCCGTTGACGGTGAGCACATCCACCTGGGTGAAGCCTGCGGCCCGGAGGGCAGCGGCTGCTTCGTCAAAGTCGAAGGTCAGGCTGGCCGTGTCGTGGGCATCGGCCGTGATGATGACCCTGCCGCCCATCTTCTGCCACTCGCCCAGCAGCCAGGCACCGGGGTAGAAATCCTTACGGTAGCCGCGGTAGACGCCGCCGGTGTTCACTTCCAAGCGGCAGTTATGCTCTTTGGCCACGGCCAATGCCTTGAGGGCAGCGGCCTTGTAGCGGGGAGACTCCTCGTCGAAGAACTCGCCCTCGCCGTTCAGCTTCTTGATGAGGTCGATGTGGGCCAGGATGTCCGGGCCTTTGGCCGCCACCTTTGCCACCTCGGCAAAGTAGGCCTCGACTGCGGCCAGCGGGTCGCCGTCGAAGTCATCGAAGATGCAGTCGTGCAGGTCCTGCGGGCGGAAGTCGATCTCGTAATACCGGCCGGTGTTCTTGCCGTACAGATGATGCGCGGCACCGATCCAGTAATCGTAGTTTTCGGGCTTATCCTCACTCAGCACGTCCCACTCGATGCCGCAGAGGATGTCCACCTTGCCCCGGTACTCCGCCTTGAGCTTGGCGATGGTGGCCTTGTACTGCGCGGTGCGGCTGGGGCTCATGCAGTATTCGCGGTCGCGCTGGGTATAGCTATGGCCGGAGAAGCCCAGTGTAGTCAGACCCTGCGCACAAGCGGCGCTGGCCATCTCCTGCAACGTATTTCTGCCGTCGCACATTGTCGAGTGGCAATGCACGCTGGACTTCCTGTAATCTGCCATAGAAACTCACTGCATCCTTTCCTGTTTGACCTTGTGGTCGATGACATGTCGTTTTTCAAGCTCACGGGTGATGTCCTCCACCGTGATGCCTGCCTGGACCATCAGCACCAGCACATGGTATGCCAGGTCGCTGATCTCGTAGATGGTCTCGGCGCGGTCTTCCTTTTCGCCCGCAATGATGACCTCGGTGCACTCTTCGCCCACCTTTTTCAGGATCTTCTCCTTGCCCTTTTCGAACAGGTAGGTGGTGTAGCTGCCCTCCTGGGGGTCGGTCTTGCGGCCTTTGATGAGCGCATAAAGCCCCTGCCAGCTGAACTGCTTGAGTTCCGGCGAGAGATACACTTCGTGGAAGAAGCAGCTCTCGGCACCGGTGTGGCAGGCGGGGCCGTCCTTGACCACCTCCACCACCAGCGCGTCGTTGTCACAGTCGGCGGTGATGGACACCACATGCTGGACATTGCCGCTGGTGTCGCCCTTGCGCCAGATCTCCTGGCGGCTGCGGCTCCAGAACACGGTCCGCCCCTCGGCGATGGTCAGTGCCAGCGTCTCGGCGTTCATGTAGGCAAGGGTGAGCACCTCTTTGGTGTAGTGGTCCTGCACGATGGCAGGAATGAGGCCCTTTTCATCAAATTTCAATTCCATCGTAGTTCTCCTCCCCCTCAAAAGGGGATACTTACAGTTTATCCTAAATGGGACTGAAACGCAAGAGCTTAGACCCGCATTTCGATGCCATTTTCGTTCAGGTAGGCTTTCAGGTCGGCAATGGAGAGCAGTTTCTGGTGGAAGATGCCCGCTGCAAGGCCCGCGTCGATGCCCTTGTGATGGAACAGTTCCAGAAAATCTTCTTTTTTGCCTGCGCCGCCGCTGGCGATGATGGGCACATGCACCCGCGCGGCCACGGCGTCCAGCATTTCGAGGTCAAAGCCGTTCCGCACACCGTCGGTGTCGATGCTGTTCAGGCAGACCTCCCCAGCCCCGTGCTCGGTGCACCAGGCGATCCAGTCCAGCGCATCGCGGCCGGTGTCCTCGCGCCCGCCCTTGGCAAAGACGCGGAACTGGCCGTTCACCCGCTTGACGTCGGCGGAGAGGACGACGCACTGGTCGCCGTAGCGCTGGGCTGCCGCCGGGATCAGGCCGGGGTCCTGCAGCGCACCGGAGTTGACGCTGACCTTGTCGGCCCCGCACTTGAGCACCCGGTCAAAATCTTCCAGCGTGTGGATGCCGCCGCCCACCGTCAGCGGGATGAAGATCTCGCTCGCCACCTGGGTGAGGATATCGGTGAAGAGGGCGCGGCCCTCAAAGCTGGCCGTGATGTCGTAGAACACCAGCTCATCGGCCCCGGCGGCGTTGTAGAGCCGGGCCATCTCCACGGGGTCGGCCACATCCCGGATGCCCTCAAAGTTCGTGCCCTTGACCACCCGGCCATTCCGCACGTCCAGGCAGGGAATGATGCGTTTCGTTATCATGTTCTGCTCCCTTCCGGTTCAGCGCTGCACCCGCGCAGCGCAGCGTTTCAGGTCCAGCGCACCGGTGTACAGGCTCTTGCCCAGGATGGCCGCCGCCACGCCCATCCGGTCCAGCTCTTCCAGCTCGGCTTCCGACGAGATGCCGCCGCTGGCCGTGAAGGCCACGCCGGGCACTTCGGCCTGCAATTGCCGGTAGAGAGCCAGATTCGTGCCCTGCATCGCGCCGTCACAGGCAATGTCGGTGTAGATGATGGCCCGACAGCCCGTCTCGGCCAGCCGTTTGCAGAAGTCCACGCCCTGTTCGGTACTGACCTCCTTCCAGCCATGGATGGCAACGTATCCATCCTTCGCGTCCACGCCCACGGCGATCCGGTCGCCGTACCGTTTCAGCATCCGGGCCGTGAAGTCGAAATCGGTCACGGCCACGCTGCCCAGGATGCAGCGGCCCACGCCGAGCGACAGATATGTCTCGATCCGCTCTTCGGTGCGGATGCCGCCGCCGACTTCAATGTACAGGCCGCCCTGTTTTGCCAGCGCGGCGATGGCCTCGTAGTTGGAAAGGGTGCCGTCCTTGGCACCGTCCAGATCCACGACATGGAGATTTTTTGCCCCGGCTTCCAGGAACTTCCGCGCCTGGGCACAGGGGTCTTCGCCGTAGACGGTCATCCGGTCGTAGTCGCCCTGCGTCAGGCGGACGACCTTTCCGTCCCGTAGATCAATGGCTGGAAATAATTGCATTATAGATCTCCTTTAACTGGCTTCCCCCTCTCAGGCGCTTCGCGCCAGCTCCCCCAAAGGGGGAGCTTTTCAACCTCCCACTTCGGGGGAGGTGGCATCGCATAAGCGATGACGGAGAGGGTTGGGCCGTTCACAATTCACTGAAGGCTTTCAGGATGCGCAGGCCGGTGTCTCCGCTCTTTTCGGGGTGGAACTGTGTTCCATACACCCGGCCCGCACGGACCACGCCGGTGACGGGGATGGAATAGTCGCTCACCGCCAGCGTGCTCTCCGCACAGTTCGTGCCGTAGTAGCTGTGCACGTAGTAGACGTATTCGCCCTCGTGGATGTAGCGGAACAGCGGGTCGTCCCGGACGATGTGCAGCGCGTTCCAGCCGATCTGCGGCACCTTCAGCGTCCGGTCTGCAAGGTCGGGTTCCAGCGGGCAGACCTCGCCTTTTACGAAGCCCAGGCCCGCGTGTTCGCCGTACTCATAGCTTTTTTCAAACAGCAGCTGCATCCCCAGGCAGATGCCCAGCAGCGGCTTTTTGGCGGCTTCTTCCCGGAGGACGGGCACCAGGCCGGTGGCTTCCAGCTTGGCCATGGCGTCACCGAACGCCCCCACACCGGGCAGGATAAGCCGGTCGGCCGCGCGGATGACCGCCGGGTCGGCGGTGACGACGGCTTCCTGCCCCAGATGGGCCAGGCTCGACTTCAGGCTGAACAGGTTGCCTACCCCATAATCAATGATCGCGATCATACCAGCAGTCCTTTCGTGGAGGGGATCTCGTCCCGGTGGGCGGCGTCGATCTTGACCGCCGCAGCCAGCGCGTGGCCTGCGCCCTTGAAGCAGGCTTCGAGGATGTGGTGGGTGTTCTCGCCCGCGAACTGGACGAAGTGGACCGTGGCGGGCACGTTCCGGGCAAAGCCCAGCCAGAACTCCGAGGCGCACTCCACATCAAAATCGCCGACCTTTTCGGTCTTGCAGCGGACATCCCAGTTCAGGGTGCACCGGCCGGACAGGTCCACGGCGCAGAGCACCAGTGCCTCATCCATGGGCAGATAGAAGCTGCCGTAGCGGCAGATGCCCCGCATATCGCCCAGCGCCTTGGCAAACGCCTGCCCCAGTGCGATGCCGATGTCCTCGGCGGTGTGGTGGTAGTCCACCTCCACGTCGCCGTGGCAGGTGAGCACCAGGTCGAACCGGCCATGCCGCGCAAACAGCTCCAGCATGTGGTTCAGGAACCCGCAGCCGGTGTCCACCTGATACCGGCCTGCGCCGTCCAGATTGAGGGTCAATTCGATCTGCGTCTCGTTGGTGTTGCGTTCCAAACTCACTTCCCGCATGGGTCAGTCCTCCAGTATCTTGTCCAGTGCGGCCAGCAGCGCCTGCATCTGGGCCGGTGTGCCGATGGTGATGCGCAGCCAGCTGTGGATGCGCGGTGCATCGAAATGCCGCACCAGCACACCGTTTTCCTTCAGTTTTCGGTACAGGGTGCCGCCGTCCTGCCGTGCCGTGCGGGCGAACAGAAAATTCGACCGGCTGTCCAGCACCGTGAAGCCGCGCGCTTCCAGCTGCTGCCGGGTCCAGCTGCGCGTCTCGACGATGGCGGCACGGGTGGTATCGAAGTAGGCGGTATCTTCCAGCGCGGCCTGCCCGGCTTTCAGGGTCAGGCGGTTGATGTTATAGGGGTTCAGGCTGAACTTGACCCGGTTCAGGTCGGCGATGAGCTTCGCGTTGCCCATGGCCAGACCCAGCCGGGCACCGGCCAGCTGGCGGGACTTCGAGAAAGTCTGCACCACCAGCAGGTTCTCGTACCGGTCGATGAGGGGCACACAGCTCTTCCCGCCGAAGTCCACATACGCTTCGTCCACGATGACCACATGGTCGTGGTTGGCCTGCAGGATGCCCTCGATGGCGCTGCGGGGCAGGGCCAGACCGGTGGGGGCGTTGGGGTTGGCCAGCACGATGGTGGTGTTCAGGCCGTAATAGTCGGCGGGGTCCAGCGTGAAGTCCTCCCGCAGCGGGATGATCCGGCTGGGGATGTGCATCAGCCCGCACCAGACGCCGTAGCAGCCGTAGGTGATGTCCGCATAGGCCAGCGGGTGTTCCTCGTCGCAGAAGGCCCGCAGCGCGAAAAACAGGTTCTCGTCGCTGCCGTTGCCGGGCATGATCTGGTCCGGCTGCAGCCCGAAGTGCTTTGCCGCCGCGTTCAGCAGCTCGGCACAGGCCGGGTCGGAGTAGAGCCGCAGCTTTTCCACCTCGGCACGGCTCACGGCCTCCAGCACCGCCGGGGAAGGCGGATAGGGGCTTTCGTTGGTGTTCAGCTTGATGTACTGCTGATCCTGCGGCTGCTCGCCGGGGGTGTAGGGGGTCACCGTATCCAGCCTCGGTGAAAGGAATCTACTCATACGCTTTATCTCCTTGTCAGCGTCCTCACCCTCTCAGGCCGCTTCGCGTCCAGCTCTCCCAAAGGGAGAGCTTTTCAACCTCCCACTTTGGGGGAGGTGGCATTGCGAAGCAATGACGGAGAGGGGAAAACGCCTTCCCATTTATTCGTACCGGATCGTCACGCTTCTGGCGTGGGCGTGCAGGCCCTCGCGCTCGGCAAAATCGGCGATGCGGGGGGCCACAGCCTCCAGCGCATCGCGGGTGTAATAGAGGAAGCTGGACTTCTTGACGAAGTCGTCCACGCCCAGCGGGCTGGAAAAGCGGGCCGTGCCGCTGGTGGGCAGAGTGTGGTTCGGGCCGGCGAAGTAATCGCCCAGTGCCTCCGGGACGTTCCGGCCCAGGAAGATGCTTCCCGCATTCTTGATCTCGTTCAGTACGCCGAAGGGGTCTTCCACGCAGACTTCCAGATGTTCCGGCGCGATGATGTTGCAGGCCTCAATGGCCTTGTGCAGGTCGGTGCAGACGATGATCTTGCCGTTGTCGTCCACGCTGGCGCGGGCGATGGCGGCACGGGGCAGTTGGGGGATCTGGACTTCCAGCTCTGCCTGCACGGCTTTGGCCAGCGCTTCGCTGTCGGTCACGAGGACGGGGCTGGCCAGCTTGTCGTGCTCGGCCTGGCTCAGCAGGTCTGCCGCCACCCAGGCCGGGTCACACCCACCGTCTGCCAGCACCAGGATCTCGCTGGGGCCGGCGATCATGTCGATGCCCACCTTGCCGAAGACCTTCCGCTTGGCCGTGGCCACGTAGATATTGCCGGGGCCGACGATCTTATCCACGGCCGGGATGCTCTCGGTGCCGTAGGCCAGCGCTGCCACCGCCTGTGCGCCGCCGGTCTTGAAGATCTTCGTCACGCCCGCCGTGGCGGCAGCGGCCAGAATGACCGGGTCCACCCTGCCGTCCTTTCCGGCGGGGGTGGTCATGACGATCTCCGACACCCCGGCAACCTTAGCCGGGATGACATCCATCAGCACCGTAGAAGGGTAAGCCGCCGTGCCGCCGGGCACATAGACGCCCGCCTTTTCGATGGGGGTGTATTTCTGGCCCAGCACCACGCCGGGCTTGTCGTTCATCACAAAATTCTTGTGCACCTGCTGGCGGTGGAAGGCCTCGATGTTGGCAGCGGCCTCTTTCAGCGTTTCCAGGAAATAGGGGTCCATGTTCGCGAAGGCCTCGTCGATCTCCGCCTGCGTCACCTGCAATTCTTCGATGGACGCGCCATCGAATTTCAGGGCGTATTCCTTCAGGGCTGCATCGCCGCGGGCGCGGACGTCAGCAAGGATGCCGTCCACGACATCCTCCACATTCTTTTCGGCGCGGATATCCCGGTTCAGGATCTCTTCCGGTCTCAGTTCGTCAAATTGGTACAGCTTGATCATTTTGTAGCCTCCTGTAAGGTCTCCCGCAGTTGTTCGAGCATTCGGTCCACTTCCCGGTGTTTGAACTGGTAGCTGGCCTTGTTGGCGATGAACCGGGCCGAGATGGGCAGAAATTCGGTCACGACCTTCAGGCCGTTCTCCCGCAGGGTCGTGCCGGTCTCCACGATGTCCACAATGACATCCGAAAGGCCCAGGATGGGGGCCAGCTCAATGGAACCGTTCAGCTTGATGATATCAATGTCCCGCCCGATGGACGCATAGTAGTTCTTGGCGATGTTCACGAATTTGGTAGCGACCCGCACCGGGCGGCTGGGGTCGTCCTGATAGTCGTTCGGCGCTGCCACGCACATCCGGCATCTGCCGAGGCCGGTGTCCAGCAGCTCATACACGTCGGCGGAAGCTTCGGTGAGGATGTCCTTTCCCACGATGCCCACATCCGCCGCGCCGTGCTCGACATAGATGGCCACATCGCTAGGCTTGACGAGGAAATACCGGATGCCCGCTTCGGGGTTCTCGACCACCAGCTTCCGGGTGGCGTTGTAGTCCTCGGCGCAGCCGTAGCCGATGCGGGCCAGCAGGCCATAGACCTTATCGCCCAGACGGCCTTTCGGCAGAGCCACATTCAGCATCACCCGGTCGGTCTTCTGCTGCTGGACCGGCGGCAGCGGGGCGCTCAGGCGGTCCAGCTCATCCAGATAGACCGCAAACCCGATGGCGTCCGCGCCGGGGGTGAATTTCTGCATCAGCAGGTCGTAGCGTCCGCCCTTGAGCAGCGGGCGGGGCAGGCCCTGCAAATAGCCCTGAAAGACCAGCCCGTTGTAATACTCCATCTCGCCCGCCAGCGAGAGGTCCAGCCGGACACTCCCGCCCCCGGCGCTCAGAGAGCGTGTCAGCGCCCGCAGCTCGGCGGCAGCGGCCCGCATCCGGTCATTTTTGCAGAAGGCCTCGGCGCGGGCCAGCGTCTCTTCGCAGCCGCCGCAGAGGGTCAGCATCGCACACAGCGTATCGGCCCCGGCATCGTCCAGCCCGGCGGCCTTTGCGGCGGCCCGCAGCTCGTGGGCGTTCTTCTCGCGCAGCAGGTCCAGCAGGGCGGGGCGGGCCGTTTCGGGCACTGCCAGCGCATCCAGCAGACCGAACAGATACCCCATGTGGCTCAGCTCCAGCACCCAGGCCGCGCCCAGCTGTTCCAGCGATTTTGCCGCCAGCCCGACTGCCTGCTGCACCTGCGCTTCGCCCACGGCGCCCAGCATCTCCAGGCCCATCTGCGCGATCTCCTTGAAGGTGTGGCTCTCTGCCGAGGGGCGGTAGACGTTCTCGTGGTAGTAGTATTTCAGCGTTTCGCCGGGGGCGGGCTGGGCCGTCTTGGCAATGGAGAGGGTCACATCCGGCTTGAGCGCCAGCAGCCGCCCGTCCAGATCGGTGAAGGTGATGACCTGTTCCGACGACAGAAAGCTCCGGTTTTCCTGATACAGACCGTATTCCTCAAAGCGGCCCATGTGGTATTTGCGGCAGCCCGCCGCCTCATACAGTGCCCGCAGCGCAAAGGAGGCCCGCTCCTTCGGCTGCAGATCCGACAGATCAAATCCCATTCTGGTTTCCCTTTCCTCTTTCCTGCCCTGTGCGCGGCACCGTCCGCGCCATTTGCTCTGCGAAATCGTTCTTGAATTTATTTTACTTTATCTTGGTAAAGTTGTAAAGCACGAAAGCATCAAACTTTTCTCTTTTATCTTACCGTTTTTCTGTGCGTTTGTACAGAAACGCGAAATTGTTTCATCGTACCGGCAAATCAGATGATGCGTTCCGCAAACGCACCGCTCCCCAAAGCACAAAAATGCCCCGCCGGGCGCAGGATGCGCACAGTGGGGCAAAACGCGATTCTTCGGGGGCCGACTCAGCGATCCAGCAGGGCCAGCACACCGCTCTTCGGGCGGGCACCGACCGCCTGATTGACGAGCCGACCGTTCTGGAAGACCAGCAGCGTGGGGATGCTCATGACGCCGAACTGGGCGGCGAGGTCCGGCTGCTCGTCCACATTGACCTTGCCCACCTTGACGTCGCTGCGCTCCTCGGCCACCTCGTCCACGATGGGCGAGAGCATCCGGCAGGGGCCGCACCAGCTGGCCCAGAAGTCCAGCAGCACCGGCTTTTCGCTGTGCAGTACCTCGGCATCAAAGTTTTCGGTTGTGATCGTAATGGGTTCCATATCTTTTACCTCCTGCGGGTGTGTTTGTTGTTCGATGGTCTTAGTATACCCCAAATGCCGCCCCGCTTCCGTAACCGGGTCACAAAACACAACAAAAAGCGGCGGCCCGCCCCAGTTGGGGAGAGCCGCCGCTTTTCATTGTTCTTTGGAGTACTCCGGGCTGTCTGGCCTCAATGTTTTAGGCAGTGATGACGACCAGAGCGGTGATGGGCCACAGGCCGACAGCAGCTGCGCCAGCGCAGATGCCCTTGAATGCGCTCACCAGATCCTTCTGCAGGTAGTTCACATAGGTGTTCATGCCGCCCTCCAGCAGAGCTGCGGTATCCTGGCCCTTGTGCGCTGCGACATAGTTGCGGGTAGCGACCATGCCCTTGTAGTAGTTGTACAGGTTCCAGATGCTGAATGCAGTGCCAGCCAGAGCAGAAACAGCACCAACAACACTACCGCCCTGCGTATAGGTCATTTCCTCTTCGTTCATGACGTTGTAGTTCGCGGGCATCTTCATCTTGTTTTCCATAATAACACTCCTTTGAAAAAGCAATAATATCCCAAGCAGTGCATTCGCTGCACTGCAGGTTTCAAAATAAATGCTAAGAGGCATCCGGGACTGTCTGCTCAGATGAGCATCAGCACCACGCTGACCGGGGCCAGACCCACCACCGCAGCGGTGGAGACCACATCCCGCAGGAAGTTGGACGGGCTCTGGCTCATATCCTCGCCGATGTCATCCAGCGCACGGCCGATCACCGTGAAGACATTGCCCTTGCGGTTTCCCTTCTGGTTCAGCCAGCTGCGGGCCGTTCCGATGCCCCAGACATAGCTGGCACCCAGCACCACGGCTCCTACGACCGTTGCCGCCGTCGAGAGCGCATCCAGATAGCTGCCGCCCTCAACATAAGTCATCTCATCCTCCGACACCACGGCGCAGTGTGCGGGCATCTTCAGTTCGTTCTTCATCTTTCGTTTTCCCTCATTTCGACGGTTTCCGTTCCTCCGCCGCATACAGCAACCCTGCTGCATTCCTCACTCACTCTTTATACGCTCATTTTACTACGTCTGTCGATTTTCTGCAATAGATTCTGTGCAAAACTGTGAAAAATCGGAAAGTCGCATGAAAACTTCGCAAAAAGTTTGTGAAAAAGGACTGCGTTTTTTACAGCTCAGCCTGCCACGCCCGCACGGTAGAGATACGGGTCGCTGGTAAAGCTGGAATAGCTGTACAACACCAGGATGGCGTCGTAGTCGTTGTCTGCGATGAGCTGGTCCAGACCGTAGTTGTAATTGCGGAAGTCCACCACATCGATGGCCGCATAGTTTGCCGTCAGATACGGCACGAAGCTGTTGGCGTAGCTGTCCTTGATGACGAGGATCTTGCCGGTACCGTCGCCCTCCACCCGGCTCAGGCCGTTGTTGCCGTGGAGGAACATGGCGTACTTGTCGTAAACGTCCAGCTTGCCCGTATCGTACAGGCCGGTCTGTGTGCCCTCGGTGGGCTGGCCCGGCGCAGTGACGTTCCAGATGGTGAGCCGGTTCTGCAGATCGTACCAGGTGATGGTGTCCGGCTCGGCATTCCAGGTGCGCGCCTTGGAGTAGTGGGTGCCGTAGAAGTTTTCCGCCGTCTCCACAGGATGCGCACTGCGGTCAAAGGGCGTCAGGCCCTGCGCTTCGCAGAACTGCTCGTAGGCGTAGTAAGCCCCCAGCGTCGTCCAGTGGTGGTCGGTGCGATAGTACAGATACTCGTCCTTGTGCGCCCGCAGCGCATCGGTGACGCGGAGAAACTGCACCGCCGGGAGCGCTGCCTGCGCTTCGTCGATCCGCCCTTCCTCGTCCATCTGGGGCGCAGCGAGGGGCAGGTCTTCCGGGTAGAGCACGGAGGCCGACGGCACGAGCATGAAGCTCACCTTGCCGGGGTAACGCTCGCCCAGCGACTGCACCGCCGCCAGATTCTTGTTCCAGACCCGCTCTTCGGTGGGCAGAACGCGGTAGCGCCGGGCAAACATCCGGTGCTCCCGCCCCAGCAGGATACCGCCGCTCTGGGTCTTCTGGAACAGGGTCGTCTCGGCCAGGCTCTGCAGGCTGATCCACTGGTCCCGCCCGAAGACCTGATCCTTCACATATTTGGTATAGTTCGTAAAATAGTTGTTCAGCCCATCCACCGACACGGCCGTCAGTTTGGGCCGCTGGGTGAGGGTGGTGTTTTCCAGCTCGCTGTAGGCGCGGTCCGGCGTCACCAGGTCCAGCACGAACAGCGCCGCGAAGAACAGGGTGAAAGCCGCCAGCACCGGGTACTGCTTCAGGGAGGAAACACGCTTTTTCGGATCCATGTTTCACGTCCTCCTCAGAAATTGAAATACAGGAACGGGCTGTTCGTGCTGCCCACGACATAGGCCGTGGAGAGCACCAGCAGCACCAGCACCGTGGCCACCCGCGTTGCGGTGCGCTTCTTCAGCAGGTCCCAGACCTTTTCGATGAGCGGGGTGCAGCAGACCACCGACACCGCCAGCAGCACACCGTAATTCCGCAGGAAATACACCGGCGACACACCGTCCGCAGGCACGAAGAGCTTATAGAACAGGTAGTTGAACCCGACGCCCCAGTCGTTGCCCACGAACATGGCCCAGCCCACCACCACGAGGAAGAGGGTGTAGACATGCGGCCAGACTTTGCCTTTTTCAAGGTATTTCAGCAGGAACAGCTTCTCGACGGCCAGCAGGATGAAGTAGTACAGACCCCAGCAGATGAAGTTCCAGTCCGCGCCATGCCAGATGCCGGTGAGCAGCTCCACGACGAAGAGGTTGAAGATCTGCCGCTTGAGGCCCTTGCGGTTGCCGCCCAGCGGGATATAGACGTACTCCCGGAACCAGCCGGACAGGGTCATGTGCCAGCGCCGCCAGAATTCCGTGATGGAGCGCGAGATATAGGGGTAGTTGAAGTTCTGCGGGAAATCAAAGCCCAGCATCTTGCCCATGCCGATGGCCATCATGGAATAGCCGGAAAAGTCGAAATACAGCTGCAAGGAATAGGCGATGACGCCCAGCCAGACCAGCGCCGTGGAGGCATTGCCCAGACCCACATAGGTGGTGGCGGGGCTGTTCTGGATGCCGATGATGTCGGTCCAGAGCGCGCCCACAGCATCCGCCAGCAGGACTTTCTTCGCCAGACCGAAGGTGAACAGGGTCATGCCCTCCTCGATCTGCCGGAGGCTGTAGCGATGTTCGTAGACATGCAGCTGAGCCGAGACATCGCGGTATTTGACGATGGGGCCTGCGATGAGCTGCGGGAACATGACCACATAGGCACCAAAATCAATGATGTTGTGCTCGGTCTTCACATCCCGGCGGTAGACATCAATGGTGTAGGAAAGGGTCTGGAAGGTGTAGAAGCTGATGCCCAGCGGCAGGGTGCTGATGCCCTGAATGGCCGCGAACTGGGTGCCAAACAGGCTGTTCAGGCTTGAGAGGACGAAGTTCGCATACTTAAAATAGAACAGCATCCCCAGGCTCCCCGCCAGAGCCACCAGCAGCAGCGCCGTGCGGGCGGCGGGCTTGTCCTCCACGCGTTCCAGCCCCAGGCCGCAGAGGTAGTTGATGAGGATGAGGGCCAGCATGACCGGGAAAAACCGGACTTCGCCCCAGCAGTAGAACACCAGACTGCACACAAAGAGCACGGTGTTCTTGAGTTTGGCAGGCGCAAGGTAATAGAGCGCCAGCGTGATGGGGAGAAACCGGAACAGAAAAAGGATGGTGCTGAAAACCAAGGTGTTCCTCCTTTGAAAAAGGGCCGATGCCGCCAAGGCACCGGCCCACGATGATCGTTGTTACTTGAGCAGAACGTCGTTGACGGCGTCGGTCAGGTCTTCCGTGCACGCGTTGGAGGCGATGACCATCACCACGCGGTCGGCGCTGTTGGCGATGACGGCATTTTCCACATTGGCCTGTGCCGCGGCAAACTCGGCATAGTTGCCGTAGAAGGCCACCTGGTCCTGCTGGTAGGCCTTCAGGGCCTCCACGATCTCTTCGGCCTTGCCCTCTGCCGGCTCGATGACCAGCACCAGACCGGCATCGCCGTTGTCGTTGCTCTTCACGCCCTTATAGCTGGCCACATCCTCCGCCTTCAGGCCGAAATCGTACTCGATGTTCATGGCAGCGATCTCGAACTGGTTGGAAATGGGGTTCGCTTCCAGCAGCGCATCCACCTCGTCGGCCAGCGCATCGGGGCTGTTGGTGCCGTCGTCGGGCAGGGCGCTCTCCACCTGGGACAGCACCACCGAGGACGCCGCCGGGCTTGCCGTGGAAGCCGAGGAAGAGGAAGCCGTGCCGCCGCAGCCTGCGAGCAGAGCGCAGCCCAGCGTGGCAGCCACAGCGGACAGTATCAGTTTTGAACGGATCTTCATAGATTATTCCTTCTTTTGCATTCATTACACTCAAGCCCGGCGCTGTGCCTTCCGGCGCGGCTGGCCGGGCCATTGCTATCTTACCATACCCTTGCCGGAAATGCAAAGGTTCGCGCAAATTTTTACGGTTTCTTCACCGGTCTTTGCCAGCGCTTTTCCGCTCAGCCAGCAAGGGTGTGCAGCTGGGCGATGTAGTCCTCGAAGCACAGGCCGCTGGCGCTGATCTTCCGGGCATTTTCCACGCCCACATAGCGCCAGTGCCAGGGCTCGTAGGTGATCTCGGTCTGGGCCTCGGCCCCCTTGGGGTAGCGCAGGATGAACCCGTAATCTGCCGCGTGCTCGCACAGCCAGCGGAAGGCCGTGGTGTTCTCGAAACCCTCGTCCAGGCCGGTATGCTCCGGGCTGTTCAGGTCTGCGGCCAGACCGCAGTTGTGCTCCGAATAGCCCGGCGGGTTGACGACCGCCGCCGCCTTTTCCTTGGCCGTGGCCAGGTCATAGCCCTGGTCGGTGTAGTATTTCGTCTTCCGCTCGTACAGACCGGTCTGGTACTTGACGCTGCGGTAGCCGCTCTGCATCCAGATGGTCACATTTTCGGCGGCAGCGGCTTTCTGCATCTCCAGAAAAGCATCGCAGGCCACGGTCTGCAGCGTCTTGTTCACAGCGGTCTTCGAGCCGCACTCTTTGGTCTCAAAGGTATAGTCGTCCGGCATCTTGTTGGTGTGGTTCACCAGCACCATCAGCGGGTCGGCCAGCATGGCAGCGGCCTCGTCGGCGGTCAGGCCCAGAGCATTGCCATTGGTCTCCTCCACGGTGCTGGACGCTGCCGGAAGCAGGCTGTTCTCCGCATCCTCCGCCGGGGCGCTGGCCGCGCTGGCGGAAGGCACCGGGGCGTGGCGGTTGAGCAGGAACGCAGCCCCGCTCACGAACAGGCAGACGGCGGCGGTCAGCCCGGCCACCCGGCGGATGGCACGGCTGCGACGGCGGCGGCGCACTTCAGCGCGGGTCATGCGGCGGTGCGGTTGGTTCACAGGTCGTTGATTCATAAGGCTTCTCCTTGTATATTCTCTCCGGGCCGGGGACATCCTATCCCCGGAGGTGTTCTGCATGAAACTGACAGCGCAGGAATATGCGCGGCGGGTGCAGCGGGCAGGCCCGCATTCGCCGCTGGGCACCGACTGCCTGTGGGCTTTCGGCGTGGGCGGCGGCATCTGCCTGCTGGGCGAGGTGCTCCGCCAGTGGTATCTGGGTCTGGGGTTCGAAGCCGACCTTGCCGGTACCCTGACCAGCTGCACCCTCATCGCCCTCTCGGCGGTGCTGACGACGCTGGGCCTTTACCAGAAGCTCGCCGCCCGCGCGGGGGCCGGGTCGCTGGTGCCCATCACGGGCTTTGCCAACGCCGTGGTCAGCGCGGCCATCGAGTTCAAGACCGAGGGCCGCGTGCTGGGCACCGGGGCCAAGATGTTCACCATCGCCGGGCCGGTCATCGTGTACGGCACACTGGCTGCGGTGCTGTACGGCGGGGTGCTCTGGCTGCTGGGCGGCTGATCCCTCTCACTTACCATACGCTTTGCCGGGCGCAAAGATTGCACACTCCCGGCGATTTTCCAGTATACCACAAAATCCGCAAAAAAACATCCCTGAAAGGAGGAATTTTTCATGGCGACCCGGCGCGGCGACACCCTGATCTTCCAGACTCCGCCCGTCATCGCGGCCCATGCGGCGGTGGGCGGCAAAAAAGAGGGGGAAGGCCCCCTTGCGGCGGGCTTCGATGCGCTGAGCGCCGACAACCGGTTCGGCCAGTCCAGCTGGGAAGCCGCCGAGACCCAGCTGCAATTGCAGGCTGCGCGGCTCTGCCTGAAAAAAGCGCAGATCACCGAAAACGAGGTCAGCCTGGCTCTGGCCGGAGACCTGCAGGCCCAGTGTACGGCCTCCAATTACGCCATGCGGGCGCTGGGCATCCCCTATGCGGGGCTGTTCGGGGCCTGCAGCACCATGGCCGAAGCGCTGGGGCTGGGGGCTGCGCTCTGCTCGGCCGGGCTGGCCGACGGCCTGCTGGCCATGGCATCCAGCCATTTCTGCACCGCTGAACGCCAGTTCCGCACCCCGCTGAGCTATGGAGCCGTCCGCACCCCGACCGCCCAGTGGACGGCCACCGCCGCCGGGGCCTGTCTGCTGCGCCCCGCCGGGCAGGGGGTCGGCATCCGGGCCGTGACCTTCGGGCGGGTGCAGGACTATCAGATCCGGGACATCAACAACATGGGCGCAGCCATGGCCCCCGCCGCCAGCGCGACCCTGCTGCACTACCTGCGGGACACCCACGCAGAGCCGCCGGATTTTGACGCCATCTACACCGGCGACCTGGGCCATGTGGGCAGCCAGCTCTTCCGGGAACTGCTGGCCGCCGAGGGCCTGCTCATCAAGAACCATGTGGACTGCGGCTGCATCCTCTACGACGCCAACGAGCAGGCCGTGAAGAGCGGCGGCTCCGGTGCGGGCTGCTGCGCGGCGGTGCTCTGCGCCCACATCCTGCCCCGGCTGGAGCGCGGCACCCAGAAGCGGGTGCTCTTCCTCGCCACCGGAGCTCTGATGAGCCAGACCACCTTTCTGCAAAAGGAGAGCATCCCGGCCGTCGCCCATCTGGTGGAGCTGGCTGCGCCGGAGAAAGGAGCCGCATCATGAACTATCTCTGGGCTTTCGTCATCGGGGGCGGCATCTGCGCCGCCGGGCAGATCCTCATCGACCTGACCGGCCTGACCCCCGCCCGCATCCTGACGGGCTATGTCGTCGCGGGAGTCGTGCTGTCGGCCCTCGGCTGGTACGCCCCGCTGGCCGAGCTGGCCGGGTGCGGGGCCACCGTGCCGCTGCTGGGTTTCGGCCACCTGCTGGCCAAAGGCGTCCGCACCGCATTGCAGGAGGAGGGGGCCATCGGCATCCTCACCGGCGG
>OLGZ01000554.1_pt1 | contig 28537 bp, 19 predicted proteins | sample 1605981 | NCBI WGS metagenome assembly OLGZ01 (sample SAMN03283291) | human gut metagenome | biome: human-associated habitat; material: feces | host: Homo sapiens | place: Peru | collected 2012 | reverse complement strand
CGGGGCACCTTCCCCTCGAGGGGAAGGCTGACGATACGGGAATACCGTCATCTAACATGCGGCGAAGCCGCCACCGGAACCCGTAGGGATAAGTAGCTAGGGATTAGGGATTGGGGATTGGGGATTAGACTGAGAGACATCAGACACCTGACTTCTATCCTCCAGCCTTCAGGCATCGCCCCATATATATTCGCGGCAAAGCCGCCACCTGAACCCTTAGAACCCTTTGAACCTGTTGAACCTGTTGAACCTGTTGAACCTGTTGAACCCCAAACCCTGAACCCGCCAACAAAAAAGCGAACCCCTTTCGAGGTTCGCTTTTTTCATACTGCTGTTCGTTTATTTTTCATCTCTATGCTTGATGGCTGCTTCGATGAGGCCGCGGAAGAGCGGGTGCGGACGGTTCGGGCGGCTCTTGAATTCCGGATGAGCCTGGGTCGCTTCAAAGTACGGATGATCCTTGAGCTCGATCGTTTCGACGAGGCGTCCGTCCGGGCTGGTGCCGCAGATGACGAGCCCTGCTTTTTCAAGCTCCGGACGAAGGGCATTGGAGACTTCGTATCTATGGCGATGACGTTCGTAGACGATCTCCTGACCACCGTAGAGTTCTCTGGCTTTGCTGCCTTCCTTGAGCTTGCACGGATAGATGCCAAGGCGCATGGTGCCGCCTTTTTCGGTGACGTCTTCCTGGTCTGGCATGAGGTCGATGACGGGGTACTGGGTGTCCGGGATGAATTCGGAGGAGTTTGCACCGGTCATGCCGCATACATTTCTGGCAAATTCAATGACGGCGCACTGCATACCAAGGCAGAGGCCGAGGAACGGGATCTTATTGACGCGCGCATACTTGATGGTGTCGATCTTGCCTTCGACGCCACGGTAGCCGAAGCCGCCGGGGACGACGATGCCGTCGATGCCCTGGAAGACTTCGCGAAGATCCGGTTTCTCTTCTTCGAGGACTTCGGAATTGATCCAGTGGACCTTGACCTTGTTTCCGAAGGCGTAGCCGGCATGGGACAGAGATTCGACGACGGAGAGGTAGGCGTCATGGAGTTCGACATATTTCCCGACGAGAGCGATGTTGACCTCTTTTTCAGAGGAAACGATGCGGTCCACCATGGCTTTCCAGTCTTCCATGTCGCACTTGGTATCTTCCATGCCGAGCTTCTGGAGGACAATGTGGTCGAGACCTTCTTCCTGCAGGAGAAGCGGTACTTCATAGATGCTCTTGGCGGTGAGGTTATTGATGACAGCTTCGGGTTCTACGTCGCAGAACATACCGATCTTTCTCTTCATCTCCGGAGAGAGTGCCTTCACGGTACGGCAGACGATGACGTCCGGCTGGATGCCGATGGAGCGCAGCTCCTTGACGGAGTGCTGGGTCGGCTTTGTCTTGAGTTCGTCAGCGGCTTCGATGTATGGTACGAGTGTGACGTGAATATAGATGACGTCATTTCGATTCGGTACGTCTTTCTTGACCTGACGGATGGCTTCGAGGAATGGCAGGGACTCGATATCACCGACGGTGCCGCCGATCTCTGTGATGACGATGTCTGCATTGTCATTTCTGCCGACACGGAGCACGCGGTCTTTGATCTCGTTCGTGATATGCGGGATGACCTGAATGGTGGAGCCTAAGTATTCGCCCTTTCTTTCTTTGTTGATGACAGACTGATAGACCTTGCCTGTGGTGACATTGGATGCCTTGGACAGATTTTCATCGATGAATCTTTCGTAATGACCGAGATCCAGATCGGTTTCCGCGCCGTCATCGGTGACGAAGACCTCGCCGTGCTGGTACGGGCTCATGGTGCCCGGGTCGATATTGATGTAAGGATCGAATTTCTGAATGGTGACTTTGTAGCCTCTGTTCTTCAGCAGTCTGCCCAGGGATGCAGCGGTGATGCCTTTGCCCAGGGATGAAACGACGCCGCCTGTTACGAAGATGTATTTTGTCATGGGACCTCCTTTGAGATAGGGTGGAACGGGAAAACGCAAATATGGAAATCTTCAGTCGTCGATTTTCTGAAATGGTTAATGGGTTCGGGTTGATGGGTTCAGGGTTGTGGTGGCAACTTCGCTGCAAAATACATATTTGCGGCGAAGCCGCCCAAAGGATGAACCTTGAACCCTTTTTATCACATTTTTTCCGGAGCGGTAATGCCTAAGATGGTGAGGGCGTGGACCAGGACGTACTGGACGGCGGTGATGAGACCGAGGCGCGCCTGCGTGACTTCGCTGTCTACACCAAGGATACGGCATTCTCTATAGAAATGATGGAAGAGTGCTGCCAGCTCGTACGCATATTTGGCGATACGCTGCGGAGCTCTTTCTTTCGCGGCTCCGTCGATGAGCTGGTGATAGTTTTCCATCTTTTTGATCAGATCCATTTCACATTCTTCTTTGAGGCAGGTGAAATCGACGCCGGTGAACTGGGGATCCCAGGTGACCTTGGCTTCCTTCGCCTGACGGAAGAGGCTGTGAATGCGGGCATTCGCATACTGGATGTAATAGACCGGGTTATCGCTGGACTGTTTCTTGGCCAGGTCGATATCGAAGTCCATCTGGGAGTCCAGTGTGCGGGCGCAGAAGAAATAGCGCGCTGCATCGGTGCCGACTTCTTCCATCAGCTCACGCAGCGATACGGCCTGTCCGGTACGCTTGGACATTTTGACCGGCTGTCCGTCGCGGAGAAGTGTCACCATCTGGAGTAGCATGATCTCGAAATCATCCGGGTCGTAGCCCAAAAATTTCATGGCTGTCTTCAGACGGATGATATAGCCATGGTGATCCGCTCCCCAGATATCGATGAGCTTGTTGTAGCCGCGGCGGATCTTATTTCCTACATAGGCGATATCGGAGCAGAAATAGGTCGGCACGCCATTCGTGCGAATGACCACACGGTCCTTGTCATCGCCGTTCTTTGTGGTGCGGAGCCAGAGAGCGCCGTCCTTCTCGTACATATTGTCTTCGTCCTTCAGGACTTTGAGCGCTTCATTCACCTGATCCGGATAGAGAGATCTTTCGGAGAACCAGTTGTCGAAGTCGACATGGAATTCCTGCAGATCCTTCTTGAGGTCGGCGAGCTTTTCCTGAAGGCCGAGCTCTTTGAATATCTCCAGACGTTCTTTCTCATCCATATCGAGGTACTTCTTGCCATCCTTGGCCAGGATATTCTTCGCTGTATCGATGATATCCTGTCCATGGTAGCCGTCTTCCGGGATCTCGGCATCCAGACCGCAGAGCTGGAGATAGCGTGCATTTATGGATTCCGCCAGATGATCGATCTGGTTGCCGGCATCATTCACATAGTATTCCGACAGTACATCATAGCCGGCCGCGCGCAGCAGATTCACCATCGCCGAGCCATAGGCAGCGCCTCTGGCGTGTCCGATGTGGAGAAGGCCGGTCGGATTTGCCGAGACATACTCGACAAGGATGCGGTCTTTTTTATTTTTCGGCAGATCCCCATAGGAAGGGCCAGCCTTCAGGATCTGCTTCAGCTCACTGTACACCGTATCTGCGGCAAGGTAGAAATTGATGAAGCCGGCACCCGCGATCTCCGTCCGAGTGACCAGCGGTGTGTCCAGATGCTTCACGATGGATTCTGCGATCATGCGCGGTGCTTTGTGCGCTGTTCTCGCCCACTGCATAGCCGCATTGGTGGAATAATCACCAAATTCCTTGGATTTCGGCACTTCCAGACGCTGTACAGCCGCGTAATCGCCCTCCGGCAGTTCACCGGCAGCGATAGCTGCCTCTTTCGCTTTCTCAATGATTTCTTTCAGTTCTTCTCTGACTTCCATGAATCCTCCGGATCCTCCCGAACTTCTACAATAATTTCATTCAAATGGTTAAACAGGCCTTTCAGCTCCACATCATAGGAAAGGCGCATACGTCCCTTCCCCGCCTCGATCGAGTCTTCGATCTCGCGCGTCACGACGTAGATATCCATCGTGCCCATCGGGGTCTCGTACAGGGAGTGGTTCTTCTCTCCGATGCGGTAGACCTGCTCCTGCAGGAAGCTGCCGTCTCGGATGAGGCGCACGTGGTCTTTGTGGATCTCCAGCGTGGTCGTCGTCCCTTCCATGCCGGCCAGCTTGGTCTCCTCATAGGAAACGTACTTCATACCGTCCTTCTCGCCATAGATGCCCGGCGTTTCCAGGGTGATTTTCTCATCCTTTCCCGCCTCATTCCGCTGCAGAGAAGTGACATTGATGATGACCTTTTTTTCCAAGACTGACCGCCCCCTTGTTCTATTTATAATCCTATTTATTATATCATAGAAAGCCGCCTTTTCTAAGAGCTTCTACGAATTTCCATGACTACTTATTGTAGCGTAGTTTTGGGCGGCGGTCAAGGAGGGAGGGTTCGGGGTTCAGGGTTGTGGTGGCGGCTTCGCCGCAAGTATAAATAGGGCAATGCCCTAAGCTGGTGGGTGATGCGGTATCCTAGCATCGTCATTCCAAGCGAAGCGAGAAATCTTTGTCATTCGCAGTCAGGGACTCGCGCTTCCCCCCACATGTGCCGCGCTGTTCCGCTTTTCTCAGCTGTCTTTCATCCCGCCTGTGCCCTATCCGCCCCTTCGGGGCACCTTCCCCTCGAGGGGAAGGCTGCGATGCGAGGGAAGCCTGCCAGCAAGAGACTTTCGGACATCGCCATTATTTATACTCTGCGGCGCTTCTATATTCTGATGCGCCGCACCGCCATTTCGCATTTCTCATTTCTCATTTCTAATTTCTCATTCAAGCAAAGCTTTCATTCCCAGTCAAGGGGGCAGCACGCCCCACAGGCTAGCCCTGAACCCTGAACCCTTCCCCTCAATACAAAATCCCGCCGGAGTGAATCCGACGGGATCTTTCCCCCATTATACTTCTGCCTTTTTCCCGATGCGGCGTTCCTTATACGCAGCGAGTCTGGCATCGCGGATCTCAAGATGTCCGAAGTATTTCTTCGTCTCCGAGACGATGACGCCCGAAAGCCCAAGAAGCGCGATGAGGTTTGGAATGGCCATGAGGCCGTTTACGATATCAGCCAGCGCCCAGATGGCTTCCAGCTTCAGGAAGACTGCGGAAGCCAGCACGGCGATGTAGCACACGCGGTACACAGGGATGGTCTTCGTGCCGAAGAGGTATTCCCAGCAGCGTTCCCCATAGTAGTTCCAGCCGATGATGGTGGTGAAAGCAAAGAGCGTTAAGGAGATAGTCAGAAGGAAGGGAGCAAAGACGCCGTAGGTCGTCGCAAAAGCCGCCTGCGTGAGCTCGGCGCCATTGAGCTCTCCCAGCCACTGGCCGGACACGATGATGGTGAGGCCGGTCATGGTGCAGATGATGATGGTATCGATGAAGGTGCCTGTCATGGAGATCAGTCCCTGCTCGGCCGGCCACTTGGTCTTGGCTGCTGCCGCTACGATCGGCGCAGAGCCGAGACCGGACTCATTCGAGTACAGGCCGCGGGCGATACCGCTTCGAAGGACGAGCATGACACCGGCGCCTGCGAAGCCGCCGGCCGCTGCGGTACCATTGAAGGCCCCGTCGATGACGAGAGCGATCGCATGCGGCAGTTCACCCGCATTGAGCCCGAGGAAGATCACAGTGACGATGAAATAAACGACTGCCATCGCCGGAACGATCTTGGAGGCTGTCTTGGAGATCGATTTCAAGCCGCCAAAGGTGATGATCGCGACAAGGACCGTGATGACGGCGCAGGTGATGTAGGTGGAGACCCCGAACCCTGCCTGCACGGAAGCCGTGATCGCATTCATCTGCGTGGTCGTACCACTGCCGAGCATGGCCGTCATGATGCCGAAGATTGCGAAAGCGACAGCGAGAGGCTTCCATTTCTTGCCAAGACCCATTTCGATGTAGTACATCGGGCCGCCGGCAATATTGCCTTGGTCATCCACTCCTCTGTACTTGACCGCAAGGCACCCTTCCGCATACTTGGTCGCCATGCCGAAGAAAGCGGCAAGCCACATCCAAAAGAGCGCGCCCGGGCCGCCGAGCTTGATCGCCGTCGCTACGCCGACGATATTTCCCGTGCCGACCGTCGCAGCGAGCGCCGTGCAGAGCGCCTTGAAGCTGTCGATGTCGCCATCGCCCTTGTTTCTCGCAAAGAAGATCAGCTTCAGCGCGCGCGGCAGTTTCAGTACCTGCAGGAGCGAGAGCCGGCAGGTCAGCAGTACCCCGGTGCCAACGAGAAGCACCAGAAGCCATGGCCCCCACACGAGCCCGTCGATCTGGTTCAAAATATCTGTCATCATGTTTCCTCCTATTTTCCCTTACTCTGAAAAGAGTGAGCGCCCCAAAGGGTCGCCTGTGAACCTAAGGAAACGCTGATTAAATCGCAGAGTCAGATTTCATAAGAATTTTTATACACTGCTTCGTCATTATTCTCCTTAAATAGCGCGCTATTCGCGTCGAATCATTCCTTGCATTTTATAAAAATTCAAGAATGAAATCTGGCAACGATTTAATCAGTGTTTCCCTAAAAAGCCGGTTCTGTATAAAATAAAAACAGAACCGGCTTCATGAGCTTTCCTCATGAAATCGGCTCTGTCCTTTGGCCTGAGAGATTACAGCGTTTCCGCCTATGCCCCTTCGGCTCTCATTGAAGAGATCTCCAGAGATCTGTCCCCATGAAGTTTCGTGTTCACTGAACGCCTGATAGTGTTACTCCTTCGGCAGCCTCGGGCATTGCCCTCGGTCTTTTTCCCCATGGATCATCCAAGTCAGTATAGAGTTGTTATGTTTGTTATTTGAAAATATGAAGCGTTTGATCGTAAGGTCTGCGGATGAGATGCACCATTCCGCATTTGGCGGCTTATTCCATTTCCGCATCCTTCTCTGTCGCATTGACAGCCACAGCGACCGCTGCGTCGCCGGTGATATTGAGGCAGGTACGGAACATGTCGAGCACACGATCGATGCCGGCTACCAGTGCCAGCCCTTCGAGCGGCAGACCGACAGACTGCAGGACCATCGCCAGCATGATGAGGCCGGCGCCCGGTACGCCTGCGGTACCGATGGAAGCCAGTGTCCCGGTCAGGACGATCATGATCATCTGATCAAAGGTCAGCGGGATACCGAAGACATTCGCGATGAAAAGGGAACAAACGCCCATGTAAAGCGCCGTCCCGTCCATATTGATGGTCGCGCCCAGCGGAAGGACGAAAGAAGCGATATCTCTCTTGACCCCCAGCTTCGTCTGGATATTTTTCATATTGACAGGAAGCGTACCGGCAGAAGAGCAGGTGGTGAAGCCGATCGCCATAGCTTCCGACATGCCGCGGAAGAATGTGAGCGGACTCATGTGTGCAGAGACACCGGCAAGCGTCGAGTATACGCCGACAGCATGGATGCAGCAGCCGATCGCCATACAGAGGATGACCGATAAGAGCGGAAGCAGCACCTTCGGGCCATTCATGACGACGACCGGAAGCAGCAGGCAGAAGACGCCGATCGGTGCAAGACGCATGATCATGGCAATGATCTTGTAGCATACCTCAGCCATCGCATCGAAGAAGGCGATCAGGATCTCCGCACGCTTTCCGCCGACGGAAATGATACCGGCCCCGGTGAAGAGCGCAAAGATAATGATCGGAAGGATGTCCGCCTTCGCCATGGAAGCGATCGGATTCGACGGGATCATTGCGACAAAGACCTGCATGATCGACGGCGCTTCCTTCACCTTCGGTGCTTCTGCCGTCGGCAGAGCCATGCCGATGCCCGGCTCGATCGCCATAGCGACGGCAAAGCCGATCACGATCGCGATCGCTGTCGTCACCATGTAAATGACGAGTGTCTTCACCCCGATGCGTCCCAGCTTCTTCATATCCCCCATGGATGTCATGCCCACGATGAGAGAACAGAAGACCACAGGAACGATCATCATTTTGATGAGATTGATAAACATGGTGCCGATCGGCGCGATCCACATCTTGACCGGAGCCGCCGCACCCTCTCCCAGCATCAGTCCTACCACCACAGATAAGACCAATGACAGAAAAATTTGAATAGACAGATTCATTTCTTCCCTCCTGCACCAGAGCGGCTGCCCCATGGACGCCATTGCCCTGACCTATTAAAATCAATGACTATATTATAGGCGCACCCATACTGAATAACCAATAGATTTGTGAAATCATCTATACATTTTCATATAATTTGCAATCCGATGTTTAGCAAATTATATGATTTCATTCTCTTATATTTTGTATTATATAATTTTTGCCATTTTTCTATATTTTTCATTTTTTATAATCATTTGTTTATTGATGTATACGCTCGCAATAGTTGGTGTATATGCTTGTCTCGCCTCAGGGGTAGCGTGACCGGGACCGGCATGCCTCCATATCCCGCTGCCAGAGAAGCATCGAGAAGCCGCTGCGATCTCACGCTTTCTTTATCCAAGGCTCCTCATCCTCTTCCTGCAATCACCTGCTCCGCTCCTTGGGAAGGGCTCCATCAAAAAGGAGCAGCCGCCTCACAGCAGCTGCTCGCTCATTCCTAAGGGATTTCACTCTATTTATTTTATACCTTATATATAGGCATCAGATCTTCTGTGCTTCTTCTGCTTCCGCAAGAGCTTCCTTGCGAGCCGCTGCCTTTTCCTTTTCGATCACAGCCTGGAAGGAGAAGACTTCTTCCTTGATGACCGGAGCCAGGACGAGGATGGAGATCAGGTTCGGGATCGCCATGAGGGCATTCGCGATATCGGAGAGGTTCCAAACCAGATCGAGTGTCTGGGTCGCACCGACATAAACTACCAGAGAGAAGACAACGCGGTAAATGATGTTGTACTTATGGGTACCGAAGAGATATTCCCAAGCCTTTTCACCATTGTATTCCCAACCGAGGATGGTGGAGTAAGCAAAGAGGATGATACCGATGGAAACGATGTAAGAACCGATGACGCCGATATTGGAAGAGAATGCTGCCATGGTGAGTGCTACGCCGGTGAGCGGCTTGCCATCCGCGCCGACCATGCCGAGCACGCCGGAGGAGGCGATGGTAAGGCCGGTGATGGTGCAGACTACGATGGTATCGATGAAGGTACCGGTCATGGAGATGTAGCCCTGTCTTGCCGGGTGATCCGTGGTGGAAGCTGCGGCGGAAATCGCTGCCGAGCCAAGGCCGGCTTCATTGGAGAAGCAGCCGCGCGCTACGCCATAGCGCATCGCATTCATCACGGAAACAGTGATGGTACCAACGACGCCGCCTTCGACAGCCGTAGGATCGAAAGCCATCATCACGATGAGGTAGAGACCATGCGGAATGTTTTCGATGTTAAGAATGATGCAGGAAAGGCCAGCCAGGATGTAGAAGACAGCCATGCCGGGAACAACGACGGAAGAAACCTTGGAGATCGAAGTGATACCGCCGACGATGACAGCGAGGGTCATGACAGTCAGGACTGCGCCCACGATCTCATTCGATACGCCGAAGGTGGTGTTGATCGCGGTGGAGATCGAATTCGCCTGCGTCATGTTGCCGATACCGAAGGAAGCAAGGACAGCGAAGAGAGCGAAAGCAGTACCCAGGAAGAGACCAGCTTTTTTGTTCTTGAAGCCGTTCTTCATGGTGAACATCGGGCCGCCCTTCATTTCACCCTTGGCATTCACTTCACGGAACTTGAAGCCGAGCATACATTCAGAGAACTTGGTCGTAAGGCCGAAGCAGGCGGAGATCCACATCCAGACCAGAGCGCCAGGGCCGCCGGCAAACATCGCCGTCGCGACACCAACGATATTACCTGTACCGATGGTCGCAGCAAGCGCCGTCATCAGCGCAGAGAAAGGAGAGACGTCACCGCTCCCGACCTGGGTCGTGCGGGACTTCTTCGAAAAGATGGTTTTTAATGCGTATGGCAGATTTCTCCATGTCAGGAAACGCAGCTTCAGTGTCATGTAGACACCCGTACCGACCAGAAGACACAGCATGACAGGCCCCCATACGAAGCTGTCAAGCTCACCGACAAGTTGATTGATTTGCACCATATCCATTGTAAAATCCCCCTTGTTCCCGTAACTGCTCTTATTATGATAAGAAACAAAAAATCGCCGCACTCAGTCTTATATTCGAAGAAGACTGAAGCTGGCGATTTCATGGTTCATGAAAACAAGGGAGTTACCCGAGTGCCAGCCCTGTCCTTTTGCCTGAGAGATTCAGGATTTCTACGGGTGAAATCCTTTAACACCTTCGGCCCTCGCATCTTTTCAGCGAGCTTCTCCAGAGTCGTGTCCGTACACAGTTTCGTGTTCTTACTGAACGCCTGATAGTGTTACTCCTTCGGCAGGAGATCATAAAGACCTCCATTTTTCAGTGTACATCATCCACCTATATGGTATGCGGCAACATACATTTTTCGCTTGGACTTCCCGGATTCTGAATTCCGAAGTCTCAAGTGATTTACCTAGATTATACACGATGAAAATCAAAATGCAACATACGAATTTTCCTCATTTTTATATTGTAAACCTTTTGCTATACTAAAGTTTCTTTCTTGCTCTTTTGGCGATGATTTTCTGTGTACTTGCGAGACGGATATGATTTATATCTTTTTTGTAGCTACTCATAATGAAATAAATTTCAATAGCTTTTGTACATCTATTTCGTTATAGAAATCAATTTACAAATTCATAAGAAATTATTATCACTACGAAGAATTAGCGGTCACTCTCGTTTCGTATACGCGCTAAATGAGAATGAGAAAGCGAAATTCCTTACCCATTTCCCATACATTTCATTGAATAGAGAAGAAGATTCCAGACATTTTTATTTTCAAAGGAGGCTTCCCATGAAAAAAATTCTCGTCTTTCTCTTTGCGTTTCTTCTCCTCGTTGAATGCATCCGCGTCACCGGTCTCTTCCGACGGCTGCTTCAAAGGCATTCCCCTTGGGGGCAAGGGGAAGATCGCCGACCACTTCCCAGATAGCAAGTTAAAAGTCGTCTCCTCCTTCCCCACAGCCACAGGCTGCGGAGAAAGAGGAGACGACTTGGGGAGGATCTACACGCCAAAGTGACGGCTAGAGGAAGAGGATACCACTTGCGTCATCTGTCCCTTGAGACCCTTCAGCATCCTATTTCTTCCCGTAGTACTTCTCGTATTTCGCCGTGAAGGCTTCCATGTACGCCTTGGCTTTTTCCAAATCCGCGGCGTCCGGATGTTTGGCGGCTTCTTCTGTGGTCTTTTCCATTTCACCAGTGTTGTGAGCGCTGCCGACGGGCATCTTGCGCATCATGGCAATGAGGGCGGGGTCGACGGCCCCTTGGATGGCAAGGACGCCCATGATGGTATTTCCTTCAGAGAGGCAGGTCGCCGCATTCGCAAAGCCGGTATAGGCGTGCTCGGAGGCGGGACTTGCGCCCATGGTTTCAAAGAGGACGACTTTCTTCTTCGTAAGCGTGCGCAGGTATGCCTTGCTCTTTTCATCCGCCGTCCCCCGGTCCATCCAGTAGCCTACGAAAATCACGTCATAGCCGTCCGCCGCGGGTGCCGTTTCTACTTTAGAAATCGTGCTTCCATCCGGTGCTGCCGCATACAGGGCTTCGGCCACTTGGCGGGTATTTCCTGTGCGGCTCGAGTATACAATCAAAAATTTCATCATTCACCTCATATTCATCATGCCGCCCCAATGGGATTTTTTCTTTGTGTCGGGTTTGCCAAAAAGCATGTAGTCCGCGGCGTGCATCATGCGACGGATCATCACACGGTACCAGTAGCGGCCACTACTCGTGTAGCGATAGACACCGCCCGCTCCCGTGACGAGGCCCCAGGATTTCCATATATCGAGAAGCGGCGTCAAGAGAAGGTCCGCCGGAAGGACAGTCTCTTTCGCAAGTCTTGCCGGCTCGATGACCCCCCGGTCGCCCGCACCTTCTATCGCTTTATAGAACGCGCGGTAACGACTGCTTTGCCTTGCACCCATCGGGAGAAATTTTCCCATGCGGACCGCGGCGCTATACATCGCATCCGCCATCGGCTTCATGAGCCCCACGCCGCCGATTTGCCCGCCGCAGGCCATGCCGAGGGGCAGGATATCGCCCCCGCTAGAAGAGAGGGTATTGTACAAGCTTCGTTCCGCCGGATGCCATTTCCAGTGGGTGCAGGAAATATTGGCAGCACCGCTCCTTCCGAGTTCGTCCTCAGCGGTGCGGAATAGACTTTGCAGTACAGCGATGTCTAAGCTCTTCCCCCATTTTTTGAATTGCTTTCCTAAAGGGGAATTGGGCAGGATGTGGAGCTGATAGAGGTCAAGCCCCGCCATACCGCATGCCTTGGCATCGCGGATGTCCGACCGCATCGTCTCTTCCGTCTCGCCGGGAAGGCCGTAAATCAAGTCAAGAATCATCAGGGCATCTTTTTTTGCAAACGCCGAAAGTTTCTTTAACACCTCTTCTCGCGGGAGCGGCCGGCCGACAGCATTTCGAATCTTCGTATCAAAGGACTGCACGCCGAAACTGAAGCGGTTCACTCCGCAGGAAATCGCGGCATCCATTTTTTCTTCCGTCATGTCAGAAAGGCTCGACTCCATCGTGATTTCTGCGTCCTTTGTTAAAGGCAGCACCTCGTGAATGGCCTCCATGATAGAGGAAATATCCGCAGCAGATAAAATACCCGGCGTGCCTCCGCCAAAGAAAATAGAGGAAATCTTTGACCTGGTAAGGTACGGGCGATTTTGCAGCGATTGTATTTCCTTTACAAGAAGATTCGCATACGCATGCTGCGCCGCTTCGTCCGCCTGCTTTTTGTAAAAAGCGCAATAGGTGCAGGACAGGCGGCAGAAGGGCACGTGGATGTAGACAGCCGAGGTCTTCGTCGGCTCGCCCTTTTCCCAGATGTCTTTCATGATGCCCGGCAGTTTGATGGGAGAAATCAGCGTTTCGTCCCGCGGAGAAAATGGCTCGTCCTGCCAGTCAATGTCCCAAGGCGAACGGCACACGCCGCCGCCCTTGGCAAAGACCGGCTCTTGGTAGAGCCTTTCGATATTTTTTTCGTACTCACTCATAGTTACTCCATACTCTCAGAATGGTTGGCGGTTGGTGGTTGCCGGTACTTGATTCTTGGTTCTTGGTTCTCAAGCGGTATCGGCTAACCTTAAACCCCTGACAACCACCAACCAACACCAGTCCCCCTTAGAACCTCATCTCCGGATACACCTGACCGGCCATGCAGCGGATGGCTTTGGGGTAGTCGATGCCGGGGCTTGAGAGGAAGAGGTTTTGCGGGAGAAAGTAGACGCGGCCTTCTTTGACGGCCCGCAGCTCCTGCCAGGCGGGCTGGTTTAGAAGGGATTCTTCAAAGACTTTTTTCTCCTGCCCTGGTGTGACCATGGTAGTCAAGAAGAGGATATCCGGGTTCTTCTTCATAAGGTCTTCCATGCTGAAGGGCATCATGTGCATCTCGGAGGCGCCTTCTTTGGCAAAGACATTTTGGAAATGGAGAATTTTTGCGGTCTCTGTCGCAATCGTTCCTTCTTTCGCAAGCATCACGGCGTGCGCCGCACCAAAGATGACGGCGCAGGTCATGCCCTTGTCCGGCACTTTTTGGGACAGTGCGTCGATTTCCTTTTGGAACTCTTTCGAGGCCTTCGCACCTTCTTCTGTGTGTCCGGAGACATTCCCCATGATTTCTATCGCTTGCGCCACTTCGTCTTTCGTCGAAATCGATAGCAGCACAAGAGGAATGTGATTTGCTTCTAGTGACGATGCCAGCGGATTGTGCAAGCCTTTAAGGCCAATGACAAGATCCGGCTTTTCTCCAATGAGTTTCTCCATATTGATCTGATAGGAGTAGCCGAGATTCACTTTTCCCTTCGCGTAGTCCGGCACGTCCAGCGAGGGCGAGCTGCCATAGGCCACGAAATCTCCACCCGCGGCGTGCATGATATTGAGAAACGCCGGGGAGAGCAGCACAATTTTTTCCGGCTTCTTCGTGAGGACGATTTCCTTTCCCGTCGTGTCATGAAGCGAGTAAAACGCCGCAGGCGGGGGCGGCATGGCTTCCTTGCCGCAGCCCGCCGAAAGGAGGCAAAGTCCTGCCAAAAGACCAATCAGAAATGGTTTCATTTCTTTGCCCTCTTAGAATTTGTGCTCCCAGCCGATTGACCAGAAGCGGCCGTCCAAGTCGCAGTCCACATCTTTCTTATCAAAGATGTTTTGTACGCTGCCATAGAAGCGGGTGTCTTTATTCACCTTGCGAGTCAGTGAGAAATTCGTCAAGCTGTAGGATTTTTTGACGCTTTCGCCGCTTTTTTCCCATGCCTTTCCGGTGACGAATTTATAGTCGAGCTGATTCCACAGCACCGCGCTCCATCCGGTGTCTTTGTGATCATCATAAATCAGCTGATAAATCTGTGACAGTCTTGCGCGCTGTGTCAGATCTTTCCCAGCGCTCGTGTCTTTTGCGTCGAGAAGTGTCGAGGTCACTTTGAATTCGAGGGTATCATTGAAGCGATACCCCAAGGTATTTTCCAATCCCTTGATGCGCGCTTTATTGACATTTTCATAGCGATAGAGATTGTGTCCATTGCTGTCTTTCCCTTTGGGGATACTTGCAATCAAATTGTCGACATCATTATCGAAATAGGTCAAAGAGCCGTAGCCTTTCCCAAATTCCGCTTCGATGCCCAAGTCCCAGCTCTTCGATTTCTCCGGTTTCAAGTTTGGATTTCCTGTAAGATGGACCCAATTCCCGGGTCCTCCCATTGGCGTGTCAAGATCATAGTAAAGCTGCGACACGGACGGGGCCTTGAAGCCGTCACCGTAATTGGCTTTGATGCGGAAATGGTCCGTCGCATTGTACGTCACGCCAATTTTCGGAGAGGTGTGACTGCCATACGCACTATGATGGTCGTAGCGGATGGCCGGTACAATGAACCATTTCCCGTACTCGATTTCATCCTGCAAGTAGGCGGCGTAGGAGCTTAGCGTCTTTTCAGAAGAGGACTTGGTCGTGCCATTCTCTGTGATATTATGCACACCATCCCCATTTTTGCCAAGACCCGTGCCGGCGACTTTATCTTTCACATACTCCGCACCAAAGGTCACGCGGTGATGATCATTGACACGGAGGCTATCTCTCCCTTCGATGGCCCACATATTGTGCTCATCATGACTGAAATCGTAAGTCCCATACTTGCTTGTTACAAAACTCTCATAAGACCTCATGGACATCCTATCAGATGGATCCGGAATAGCCTGAAGTACCTTCGAACTCTTTGTTATGTCCCAATTGAATTTACTCATGTACGCCTGGATTTGCCAGTCGTTTTTATCCGTCTTCCCATTCCAGCTGATGCCATAATTTTGCTGCTTATAGTCTTTGGTGCCGCCGCCATCGATCTGTGCCTGTCCCTTTAATGTCATAGGTCCCATCGTAACAGGGAAATCTTTAAGTACGGCCTCCCCCCTATCGGTTTTCAAGTGCTGACTATAGTAATCCATGTACGCATTGACATAGCTATGGTCATTCACATAGTAATTGAGGGATGCGTTGTAGGTCTGCGCCGTCCCGTAGGGGTCGGACTCCGTCGCCGTATCGGGCATGCTGCGGTTGATTTTATTAAAGCGGGCATCCAAAGTCATGGAGAAATTTCCGATGCGCCCAGTGTCAGCATGCCACCAGTGGCTCGTGTCTTCGGAGGTGTGTTCAAGGCCGGTCAAAAGGGTCTGCTCTTTTGACGGTTTCGTGATAATATTCAAAACGCCGCCCATGGCTTCCGAGCCATACAGAGCAGACGAAGGACCGCGAACGATTTCAATTTTTTCCACATCGTTGATATTGATGCGATCAAGCGACATCGCATTGCCCAGTCCGCTGGCATCGGCTTCATTGGAAATACGACGCCCATTCACCATGACGAGGGAGTGCTTCGTTTCCATCCCGCGGATGATGATATCATGCCCGCCGCCGCGGACTTTGGATTTCTGGAAAATATTCGCATACATAGAGAGGGCATTCCGTACGCTCGTTGCTCCGCCCCGTTTGATATCCTCTTGTGTGATGACCTGCGTCGAGGCTGGGACTTTCTTTACATCGTTTTCCGTACGCGTCGCGGTGACGACGACTTCATCAAAGGAGTAGACGGGCAGCTCTTCGGCCTGTGCCGTTACCCCCCCCCATGACAAAAACTGTGATGGCTGCCAACAGCGCTTTTCTTTGTGCGGTTTTGGTGTTGTTCATAGGATTTCCTCATTTCCTGACAATAAAAAAAAATAGACCGCCGCGGTCCTTTTCGTTTTCCCTTCCGCAAAGGACACTTGACATTGGTAGTGTATCACATTTTCTTGAAAATTCAAAGAACTGTTAATTTGTTATTTGTTCTACTTTAATACATTAAGCGCAATTACTAATTGGTTATTATTCGAGAAACAAGCTTCTGCATTCCCTCTACTGGAAAATCTGCCGGGCATGTCGGCCTATATTCAAAGGTCATGAGCCTTCGACTATACAATGTGAGTGACTGGTGACTAGGGATTAGGGTTAGCCCGTGGGGCATACCGCCCTTTGATTACGTGCAAAAGAGGTTCAGCGGGTTCTGTGGGTTCTACGGGTTCAAAGGGGGCGGTGCGGCGCATTTCGTCATCCTGAGCGGAGAAAAACGTCGTATATGAGAGAATGGCTTATCTAAAGCATGAGAACTGAGTCGAAGGATCTAAGCGCCGCGGAGTTTTAAAATATGCGGTATTCACGAAAGATGGGAAACCTGTGAACCTTTTGAACCTTCAGAACCTGTTTCCCCTATGAGACTTCGTAAGCAGGAAATAAGAATAGTCTCTTTCAAATGTGGTGGCGGCTTCTCCGCTTTTTTAGAAAAGACATCCCCGTATCGTCATTTCGAGCGCAGCCGAGAAATCTTTCTTGCAGACCGTCAAACGTCGCTTGCTTGAAAGCCTTAAAGCGATGCATCGAGTCATCGTTTTCATAGAGGCTTATAAGAGCTGATTCCATTCTGCAATGGAGATCCCTCGACTTCGCTCGGGATGACAGCCCGGGGAAACCGCCAGTCCCCTTTCTAATCCCTAATCCCTTCTCTCTAAAACCTGCGGCGCTTCCATCTTTTTCTCGCCGCTACCACCATTTCTCATTTCTAATTTCTAACTAAAATACAAAAGCCCGCAGGAGATCAGCTCTCCTTAGCGGGCTTCCTTGCTCAAGATATGCATTTCGCCATTTATAAAGAGGTAGGGCCTCCGCGGCGGGGAAGACTTTCTGGGGATCTTCCCCGCCGCCCGGCAAACTCCTTGGATCAGTTTAGGAGGACTTATCCGAAGGAGTGCCCTTTGCCGGATGGGGTGTCATATTATGCCGCCGGGAAGGAAAATGGGAAAACCTTCAGGGAGGAAATAATATGTTATATCAGGACCTGATGCTAGTCCTCGAGACTTTCTTGCGCCTTGGACATTGTGACCTTGCTGGGATCTAAATCTTCGTATTCTTCGTATGCTTTACCAGTTTTGAGATGGTCGAAATATTTAGCTGTCTCTCTTACGACGACGCCGGAGAGAGCCAGAAGGGCGATCAGGTTTGGAATAGCCATGAGACCATTGACGATATCCGCCAGGACCCAAATGGCTTCAAGCTTCAGGAATGCGCCGCTTGCGACGAGGATGATGAAGATGATGCGATAGGGAAGGACGCCCTTCGTGCCGCAGAGATAGATCATGCAGCGTTCCCCATAGTAGTTCCATCCGAGGATGGTGGTGAAAGCGAAGAGGATCAGCCCGATCATCAGCATATAGCCGCCGAATACGGGGAATGCATCTTTGAAAGCAGCATTCGTGAGTGCTGCACCGTTGAGACCATTCATCCATTCGCCGGAAACGACGATGGAAAGACCGGTCAGTGTGCAGATGATGATGGTATCGATGAAGGTACCGGTCATAGAGATCAGACCCTGTTCTGCAGGCCATTTGGTCTTAGCGGCAGCCGCTACGATAGGAGCAGAGCCGAGGCCGGATTCATTGGAGAATACTCCTCTGGCGATACCATTTCTCATCGCGAGCATCACTGTCGCACCCAGGAAACCGCCGGCTGCTGCACTTCCGGAGAAGGCGCTGTACACGATGGTCTGAATGGCTGCAGGCACTTTGTCTGCGAAATACACAAGTACACCGATAGTAGAAATAAAGTAAATCACTGCCATAGCCGGAACGATCTTCGCTGCGGCCGATGCGATAGACTGCAGCCCGCCCAAGGTGATGGCTGCGACCAGAATGGTCAGGATGAGAGCGGTCCACATAGGATCGAGACCGATCGTCATTTTGGTGATATCGACGATGGAATTTACCTGAGCGAAAGTACCGATACCGAAGTAAGCGACCAGTATGCCAAAGATGGCAAAGAGCGATCCCAGCCATTTGAACTTGGGACCCATACCATTCTTGATGTAGAACATCGGGCCGCCGGCGATCTCGCCCTTGGAGTCCACTTCACGATATTTCACCGCCAGAAGACCTTCGGCATACTTGGTGGCCATTCCGAAGAATGCGGCCATCCACATCCAGAAAATAGCGCCCGGGCCGCCGGCAGCGATCGCTGTCGCGACACCTACGATATTCCCTGTGCCTACCGTAGCAGAAAGTGCTGTGCAGAGAGCTTTGAAGGAGTCGATATCCCCGTTTCCCTGATTCTGTGCTTTGAAAATCAGTCCCAGTGCCTTCGGCAGCCGGAAGATCTGCAAGAACTTCAGACGAAGCGTCAGGAGGATGCCCGTCCCTACCAGCAGTACCAAGAGCGGCGGTCCCCATACAAAACTATCGATCGCATTCAGCAATTCAAGATTTAAATCCATTTCTTTGTCTCCCTCCAGGAAAGTAAGATAAATAAAAAAGCCGGCTTTTCCAATAAAAAATAACTCTGGAAGCCGGCATTGTCTACCTTAACGATCACAGGAAGTGTGACGTTTTTTCTCTGTCCTTTTGCCTGAGAGATTGGGATCTTGCGACCCTTACACCTTCGGCGCTCTTATTATGAGACTCTCCAGAGTGTGTCCACATGCGGTACTACCTCTTTCGAGATACCTGAGAGTGTTACTCCTTCGGTAAGCCTTACGGCTTTCTCCCACATGTTTCATCCACCAATATGAATTTGATGTTTGCATTATAAGGCCCTTGCTTTCATTTTGCAAGAGGAAATTTTGGTTTTTATTATTTTCTAATAATTGACCGCAGATATAATTTTTAGAGGCTAAGAGTGACTGGTGACTGGTAACTAGGGATTAGTGGCTAGGGATTAGGAGTCTCAAGTGACTAGTGACTAGGGACTGGTGACTGGAATGCCCGTCCATGGCATCGCCATTATTTATACTCCGCGGCGCTTCCTAATTGTATGCGCCGCACCACCATTTCTCATTTCTAATTTCTAATTTCTCATTCACTCGAGGCTTTCAAACGCAATCAAGGAACGCTCTGCTTCATCATCTTTCCTTATGATTTCTTTCCTTCTCCTCGTACATGCGCCGATCGGCCAGGATGCGGATATATGCTGTGTCGCCGGACTCCTTCGGATACGCGGCAAAGCCTATGCTGCATCCCACGTGCAGTGTGTGATCATCGATCCGAAAGGGCTTCTCCAGCATCTCCTTCAGCCGTTTCTTGATCTCTCCTATCATATGCTCATCGAAATCCATGCTGAAGAGGATCGTAAATTCATCGCCGCCGATGCGGAATACATAGTCATTTTTACGAATGCACAGCAAGAGGCGCTTCGCCGTTTCCTGCAAGAGCTTATCCCCCATCGTATGCCCGTAGGTATCATTGATGGGCTTGAACCGATCCAGATCCAGATACACCAGCACAAAAGGCAGCTTCTTTTTCTCTTTGTCCTGCAGCATCATCGTGAAATAGCGCTCATTGAAAAGTCCGGTCAGCCCATCGGTATTCGCTAAGGTTTCCAGTTCATGCTTCTCCCCGATATCCTGACTGATGCACATCACCTTTTCCAGCATGCCCTTTTTGTCCCAAGAGATCGGCACCACCGTCATAAGCCGGAAGACCTGTTTCTGACGGCCACAGTACTCAAAGCGCATGAGATCATCCTTTTCTCTCAAAACACTGACGAGATATTCTTTGGACAGCAGCTGGCTGAGCTTCATATGCTCCGCGTCCCCCGTCGCAACATATGTCCGGGAGACTTCTTCCACGAGCTTTGAAAAAGAACCCGTCTCCGGATACAGAGCTTTCTTCAGCTGATTCTTCCCATAATGATACTGGTCCGTCTTCAGATCGGCCACGACGTAGCGATCCGCTATGCGCCCCATCCCGCCAAAGAGTTCTCGCATCATCTCTTTCTGGCTGGTGAGTATCTTCTTCTCCTGCTCTTTCTCATGCAGTTTATGTCTGGCCTCCTTGATGGTCACACCGATCATGAAAAAAGCCAGCAGTGAAAAGACAGCCGCCAGTGCAAAGATCGTCGCATTCCGCACGCGCACAAGCCCTTCATCCACCACGCGGTCACGGACGAGCCCCACCAGTGACAGATGACCGATACCGAGCGGGCGATAGACAGTATAGTACTTCCTTCCCGCCAGAGAGAGCAGAAGGCTTCCTCCCTGCTCCTCACGAATGCCTTGCGCCATCCATTCCAGGCTCCCCTTCTCTTCCGCTGCATCATGCACCTTGGAATAGGAAAGGATATTATCCACATGCTCCGGGATCTCACTCTTCGGTGTCAGGGACAGCACCACATTGCCCGCCGCATCGACGACATAGCAGTCACTTTCTCCATCGTAAATATTGCCCGTGATGAGACGCTCCACCAACTGATTGTCATAGGAAGCGGCTATCCCCGTGTAGTCGACCCCATCAATCGTCATAGGTTCTTTGAAAGGCACGGCAAAGACGACCCGCCGCACGCCACTCGTCGACACATAGCTCGAGATGATCGGCTTTCCTGCCTCGTAAACATTTTTGACGGCCGCTTGGAAGCTGTCCGTCTGCCCCTTGCTGCCACGATCCGTCACAAAATTGCCTGCCTGATCGAAGAGATAGAAATCTCTGTACATCCACTGGCTTCGCTCCCCGAGAAGCACCTTCCATTGCTCATTCGTCCTGTATTCCGCCGGTAACAGCTGGATATTTTTTTCATAGACCGAGAGAATATTCCAGTTGCGCTGGGTGAACAGGCGAAACGAAGTCCCCACCTGGGTATAGGTCGCACGCAGACTCTCGGTACTTTCCTGATAGATCATGTCCTGGGTATAGCGATAATAGGAATGTATACCACCCCATCCCAGCAAAGTAATGATCGCCAAAACAGCCGCCTTTTTGTACGCCTGATGCATGAGATCTTCCCCCTTGCACATAATAAGCCGCAAATAACGATAAAGTTTCTATAAAATTATACAAAATGTAATCATTTTCGTAAAGAAGCACACCTGTGATTCTTATCATTTTATCACAAAAAAAGACGGCTGCCCCTGTCATAAGTGACAGGGGAGCCGTCTACCTGATTCTGATTTTCTTATCTGCTAAATGCACTCTCATCCCAGTGCGACATCCAGAGCCATCATCAGCATGAATCCAATGGCAAAAGAGATGACCCCTACATCCGAGTGTTCACCTGCTGACATTTCAGGGATCAGCTCTTCCACCACGACATACATCATCGCCCCAGCCGCAAAAGAAAGGAGATAGGGCATCATCGGCACCACCATTGCTGTCAGAAGAATGGTGGCTACAGCGCCGATAGGCTCCACTATGCCGGAGAGCACCCCGCCGGCGAAGGATCGCCAGCGCCCCATCCCTGCGGAATGGAGCGGCATGGAAATGATCGCGCCTTCCGGAAAATTCTGGATCGCGATCCCCAGCGAGAGCGCCATGGCCGACGCTGCCGTGATGCTCTCATGCCCGGATAAGAATCCCGCATAGACCACGCCGACAGCCATCCCTTCCGGAATGTTGTGCAGCGTCACCGCGAGCACCAGCATCGTCGTCCGCGCCAGATGACTCTTCGGCCCTTCTGCTTCCTTGGCATTCATGTGCAGATGCGGGATCGCATGGTCAAGCAGCAGCAAAAACGCCATCCCAATCCCAAAGCCGATGACCGGCGGCAGAAACGCCCAGCGGCCCATCGCTTCGCACTCATCCAGTGCAGGGATCAAAAGGCTCCAGATCGAAGCCGCCACCATGACCCCGGAGGCAAACCCCGTGAGACCTCTCTGCACAGTGCGGTTCATCTCACCCTGCATGAAGAAGACACACGCTGCGCCAAGCGACGTTCCTAGAAAGGGGATCAATAATCCCCAAAATGTATCTGTCATAGTTCCTCCTTATTGAAAATTATTTTCAACATCTTTATAGCGCGTCCAGAGAGCTTTGTCAAGGGATGAGGGATTAGGAGTGCCTAGTATTGCATTTTTTAAGTCGACTTCCGAATCAGTTAGAAGTGAGGAGTGAAGGGTGAGTAGCTAGGGATTAGGGATTGGGGATTAGGAGTGACTGGTGACTGGTGACTGGGATTTCTCCGGCATCGTCATCCCGAGCGCAGTCGAGGGATCTTTACTGCACTGCGGGAATCAGCGTGTATGCGCCGAGGGAAAATGATGTCCTAGTGCTGCCTCACATCAGGCAATGAACGTTCTTCAATAAAGACCCTCGGCTACGCTCGAAATGACGATGCGCCGCGCGAAGCGCTGTCAAAACTCCGCGGCGCTTCTGATTTTTATGCGCCGCACCACCATTCCTAATTCCTCATTCCTAATTCGCACAAAGCTTTCATTCATAATCATTGGACGGAGCCGCCCAAGGAGCTAACCCTGAACCTTGAAAACAGGGATGAGTGTCCAGGGAGCAGGAGTAAATGATGATGAGACCAGAACCCCAAAAGGCCCGTATCCCGAACCATTTTATGTGAATAATTGAATAACTTCATTCACTTATCCACATAAAAAACAGCCCGATATTATCGGGCTTTGTTCACATATATTCACTTTTCTTTTCACAGCTGTTCACAGGTTGTTCACATTTTGTGGATAAGTGGAAAGTTTTCTTTCTACCGTCTGACAAACCTCCCCATCTCCCGATTGATCTCCCCTGCGATCATCTGCTTGGCATTCCAGTCGCCATGCAGGCCGTCCATCGCAAGCTCTGTCGGCATAACAGGAAAGGCAGCAAAGGGCGCCGCGGTATCGATATACTCTTCGCTTCGGATGAAAGCATTCACCGTGTCTACCGCCTCCCGCCAGTTTTCATTCGTCTTTTCTCTATAGTATTTCTCTATATTTTCCGGATTGATGGGAAGGATCGTCATCAGGACCGGCGTGATGCCATGGGCGCGGCATTTCTCCTGAATCCGTTTCAGATGCTTGATGACCTTTTCCGGATCGGCTCCCATACGCAGGTCATTGATACCGCCCATGATCAGAAGCTGTTTCACGTGAAACGGCAGCACGTCTCGATCAAATCGTTTCTCCATCATCTCCGTCGTGTCACCGCTCCTCCCCAAATTCACGGCAGGAAAGTCCAGATACGACACATAGCTGTAGGCGAGATCGGACGGACTGTGGTAGAGGTGTCCCCCGCCCTGTGTGATGCTGTCACCGAAGATGCCGATATCAAAATGCACCGCCGCCTGATTTCGTATCTTTTCCGGCAGGCTCCAGACACCGACCGGCTCTCCGTCGCTCCCTATCCCGCGGACACGCCAGTAGTATGTCCCAAGTCTTGGCTGCTCATCATAAACATTGGAAAGTGTCGTCACCTCGCTCCAGACGCGGTATCTGGAGGGACGCGTGTCATCGATATTCTCCGGATATTCTTTCGTCACTTCGACTTCATAGGATGAGGCTCCCGGATTTCCTGTATAAGAGTAGACGGGATAGAGAAGGAAGGCGCCATTCCCCCGTCCGCCCGCCTTCGGATAGGGGGCATTTCTGGAAATGAGGCGCATCGTGCTCCTGACTTCCATCGGCGCTGAGAAGGGAGCTAGTCCCTCCCAGTCGGCATTGATCGGACGCACGCGCCAGTAGAGCGGCGTACCGTCCATGACAGGCGGGATACGGACAAGGATGCGGTTCATATAAATGCGGCGGTCGTGATAGACCGTCTCTTTTAGAGGCGCATTCCGATCCAGATGCTCCGGCAGTCCTTTGAAGATCTCCACTTCGTAGCGGACGGACTCCGCATTTTCCGGCCAGGAAAGAAGCAGAAGCGGATCTTCTGCCTTTCGGGCATCCGCATTTTCATAAGAGATGGCATTTTCCATCAAAACGGAGCCAAGGTCCGTCTCGGCCATGGCTGCCGTGGGGAGCGCCGCAAGAAGCAGCGCGGAGAGTAGGATATGTTTCATGGTTGTTTTCTTATTTTAAGGGTTATCCCCTGGGGCGTGCTGCCCTTTGATTTCGCACAAAAGAGGTTCAGCGGGTTCTATGGGTTCAAGAGGTTCAAAAGGGGTTGTGCGGCGCATAATAATCAGGAGTGCCGCCGAGTATAAATAGGGCGATGCCCGAAAGTCTACTGGATAGTGGATTTCCCATCTTTGTTTATCCATGAGCGCAGATGGCATGCTTACCGCTACAGGAAAAGCAGCCTCTGCCCCTTCGGAGCACTTTTTTCGAAGGAGGGCGATCAGAGAAGCCAAATTTCTAATCCCTAATCCCTAGTCACTAATCACTAATCACTAATCCCTCTATCAAAAAAGCAGGCTTGCGCCTGCTCGTGATCAATCATTTCCGGGGAGGAAGTACGTCGGATCGACCGCATCGCCATGGATGCGGACTTCATAGTGGCAGTGCGGGCCGGTACTGTTTCCTGTACTCCCGACGAGAGCAAGGATGGTGCCCTGCTCGACCTGCTGTCCTTCCGTGACGAGGATCGCAGAATTATGTCCATAGCGGGTCGTGATATCGCCGTCGTGCTTCACCTCGACGAGATAGCCATAGCCGTCCACCCAGCCTGCGCGGGTGACTGTACCGGAGGCCGTCGCTGAGACAGGCGCGCCGTAGTCGGCAGCAATATCGAGGCCTTCGTGGTAGGTGGAGCCGATGCCCCCGGGACTTGCGCGGAAGCCGTAACTGCTGGAAACCTGCCCTTTGACCGGCCAGATGTCCGGCGTCGCAGACGAGGCGGAAAGCAGCGTGGTCTGCATCCCGTAGGTCTGATTCATCACCTGCTCACGCAGGACGATCATGGTCTTGATCTGCGCATCGAGACGCGCATCAAGCTGACGCATCGATCGCAAAAGACTGCCCGGCGTCGCATAGGAGGTACTTGCCCCCTGCTCTTTTACGGCTGCCGTTTTCGCCTTATCCGGTACGGTGGAGGCACCGCCGATGCCGCCCGTCATATTCTGCGCGGCGCCATTGCTATTGGCCTTCACCATGTCCTGCAGCTGATCGGAGAGCTTTTCTATCGTCGCTGTCTTGTCCTCCAGCGACTTCATCTTCTCCTCTGCCATTTTGAGCTGGTTCTGATAGAGCTGGTTCTGCCGGGAGAGGCTCTCCATAGACACGGCAGAGTACACCGCCGTCCCGAGGCTCGCTGCCAGAAGGAGGCCCGCTGCGACGCCTGCGATCTTCAGTTTTTTCCATTCATCACTGTTGAAATGAAAGCTCACTTCGCCAGTGTCTGTATTTTCATTTCGTTTCATAGTTGTTTCCTTATTTCAGGTCATCCTCTCGGATGACAGGTCTCCCGTCACCGAGCGCGAGCCTTTATTTCCCTGCCGTATCAATGCGATGGTTATCCGGCTGAGACTTAGACAGAGCTTCGCCGCGCGTCTCATTCACAAGCTCCTGCGCTTCTGAAGCCATATCCGGCATCAGGGTATCCAGAGCCATATTGATGCTTTCCGCTTCTTCCGAAGAGAGAGCCTCCTTGCACTGGCCATTCACGATCTGCTTCGCATAGATGCGGGAGGTGTCGTGCCCCGCCAGCGAGGACAGGATGAAGCCGTTGTTCTTGCCGTCGAGCACGGTCAGCGAGAAGGAGAGCTTGTCGCCGGTGTCATCGAAGGCATCGTAGCGCACAAGTCCCACCTTTTGGAAGGAGGACAGCTGCATGGTCGCGAGAAGCTCCTGCTGATGCAGCATATTTTCGGAGGAACTCACCATTTCCCGAAGCTCTCTCACTTCAGTCGAGAGGCGCAGCTCGAGCGAGCCGCCGTCTTCGCCATTCATGAAATATTTGTACTTCTTGGCCAGACGGTTCAGCTTATTTCTCATGAGTAGCATATTCACGAGAAGAAGGATGAAAAGCACGATGACGATCGCACCGATGACATAAAAGATCATATTTGCACTCTGCATGGTTTGTGTATATCTCCTGGGGATAGGGTTGTAGGTTAAAGGTTTGGGGTTCAGGGTTCGGGGTTAGCCCATGGGACGGGGCGTCCCTTGATTGTGGATGAAAGCTCTGCTCGAATGAGAAATTAGGAATGAGGAATTAGGAATGGTGGTGGCGGCTTCGCCGCAAATATATATGGGGCGATGCCAGAAAATGGAATTTAAATCACTAGTCACTTGAGACTCCTAATCCCTAGCCACTAATTCCTAGCTACTCATCCCTGCTTTCAAACTTCAGGGTTCAGGGTTGTAGTGGCGGCTTCGCCGCAATTATATATAAGGCGATGTCCGAAGGTTTCTTAGGGAACAGGTTTCCCGTTTGAACTTTTCTGACATGATTCGTTTGACCGCAAACGGAAAAGATTTCTCGCTTCGCTCGAAATGACGATACGAGAGAGTCTGATGTCTCTTAGTCACTAGTCACTACATCCTACCTTTTCCCATTTAAAAATTCCGTGATTCGCTCAAATTCTTCATCATTTTTGAAGGTGATGGAGATCGTGCCGCTGTGGGCATTTTTCCCTCGGCCGAGTTTGATGGCGACGCGGCTGCCGACGGACATGCCCAGTTTCTCTTCAATAGAGCGAAGAAACGCATCCGCCTTGGGATCTGTCGTTTCTTTTTTCTTCTTTTTCTTTTCCCGCGCCATGTCTTCGACCCGACGCGCTGACAGCCCTTCCGCTACGATCTTTTGTGCGAGCTCACTCTGCTCCTCTTCGGAAGCAAGAGAAAGAAGCGGCCTCGCCTGACCCATCGTAAGCCTGCCGGAGGCCAAGAGGAGCTTCACATCTGAAGGAAGCTCTGCGAGACGGAGCATATTGGCGATGTAGGGGCGGCTTTTGCCGACCTTGGCCGCCATCTGCTCCTGCGTCAGCCCATAATGATTCATCAGCTGCTGATAGGCTTCACACTCTTCGATCGGGTTCAGGTCTTCGCGCTGCAGATTCTCGATCAGCGCCACCTCTGCCATGGATCTGTCATCATAGGCAGAAACGATCGCCGGCACCGTCTTGAGCCCTGCGAGGTCCGCCGCCCGCAGACGGCGCTCGCCGGTGACGAGCTCATACTCAAAGTCGCCGTCCTTGTCACGATAGCGCACCGTGATCGGCTGGATCAGTCCTTTTTCCTTGATGGAAGCCGCCAGATCTTCCAGCGACTTAAAATCAAACTGGCGGCGCGGCTGCCAGGGATTGGGATGGATCTTGGAAATATCCAGCTCAATGACCTTGCCCGTCTCATCCAGTGCATTTTCCAGAAGAGAGCCGAGCCCCCGTCCCAATTTTCGCTTAACCACGTTTCAATACCTCCCGGCACAGCTTCTTATACGCCTCTGCTCCCTTGGACTTGGGCGCATAGGTCAGGATCGGCTCACCGAAACTCGGAGCCTCCGATAATTTCACAGTCCTTGGAATCACTGTCTTGAAGACCTTGGAGCCGAAATACGTCTTGACTTCCTCTGCCACCTGCAGCGACAGATTCGTCCGTCCGTCGAACATCGTGAGGAGGATCCCCAGGATACGGAGCGACGGATTCAGCTTGCGGCTGACGATCTGCACCGTCTTCACCAGCTGCGAAAGCCCTTCCAGTGCATAGAATTCCGCCTGGATCGGGATCAGGATCGAATCGGATGCGACAAGCGCATTGAGCGTCATCAGCCCCAGCGATGGCGGGCAGTCGATCAGGATGAAATCATAGACATCCTTCAGCGCTTCGATCTTTTTCTTCAGGATGTGCTCCCGTCCGTCCATGGCCGACAGCTCGATATCCGCCCCCGCAAGATCGATGGAGGAAGGAAGAAGAGAGAGCTTCTTCACCGCTGTCTTGACGATGGCCTCTTCTGCGTCCGCATCATCGAGCAGCACATCATAAAGATTCTTTTTGAGCTCCACATCCTTAGAGAGTCCGCTGGTGGAATTTCCCTGCGCGTCTTCGTCGATAAGAAGCGTCTTTTTCCCGCGGTCTGCCAGGTAGGCCGCCAGGTTCACCGCCGTGGTCGTCTTCCCCACGCCGCCCTTCTGATTGATAATGCTGATAATCACGCCCATAGCTTTCTTCCTTTCATCGATAGTCACTTTATTATACCATGATTGTATGGGGTTATGGGAGAAAAAATGAAGCTCTCATCCTTCCGAATGCCCCCGCGGAAGCGGATATGCTATTAAGTTAAGGCAATCGTTAGCTACGTAACGTCTTGCTTCCCCCTTCGGGGGAAGTGCCGAAGGCAATAGGGGCATGCTAGCGGTATAGCGTGCT
>OLGZ01000552.1_pt1 | contig 28708 bp, 24 predicted proteins | sample 1605981 | NCBI WGS metagenome assembly OLGZ01 (sample SAMN03283291) | human gut metagenome | biome: human-associated habitat; material: feces | host: Homo sapiens | place: Peru | collected 2012 | reverse complement strand
CAAAACCGCCGATGGTGATATTGGCATTGGGGTACAGCTGCCTGGCGATCCGCCCGCTGATGGAATCCAGCTCCACGCCGTACAGACGGCTGCTTTGCATCTCCTCTGGCAGCATCCCAAAGAAGTTGCCCACGCCCATAGACGGCTCCAGGATATTGCCTGTCTGAAAACCCATATTGCCAACCGCTTCATAGATTGCCCGGATGACCGTGGGACTGGTGTAATGGGCGTTTAGGGTGGATGCGCGGGCGGCTTCATATTCTGTCGGGGTAAGGGTAGCTTTCAACTTCTGATATTCAGAAGCCCAGCCGGATTTGCTGTCATCAAAGGCATCCGGCAGACCGCCCCAACCCACATACCGGGACAGGATTTCCTGTTGTTCCGGACTGGCCTGTAACCCCTCTTGCTCCAAATTTTTCAGCAGACGGATAGCAGCCATATTGGCCTGAAACTTTGCTTTGGGGCCACCGGTGCCCAGGCCATCATCCGTGATACGGAAGTTGTGGGCATTCCTGCGAAGATTTTCCTTGTATTCTTCATAAGAGGCTTGTTCCGCATCGGCTACACTGGGGAATTCCTGCCACTTTTCGTCAATGGGAATGGACACCGGAGTGTTTTGGACGGGAGGCGTGGTTTCCTCTGTGCGGAGTGTTTGCACGACAACATCATAGGGAAGATTGTTTTTTTCGCCGGGATAGACAGCTACTGTTTCGGCGGATGTTACCGGTTGATCCGACTGCTTTTCCTGTTCTTCAACATATTTTCTTATAAAGGCAATGGATTCCGTGCGGAAAATAGGAAAGCCGGTAGCGTTGGAGAAGGTAATATCCTGAAAATTTACAGAGCTTGAATCCAGATTTACCCGGTCAACCAGAAAGGTTCGCCCGTCGATCTTAAAGGTGGATTCACCGGGGACCAGGTGTTCTTTGGCAAATTCTTCGTCGGAAATCCGCTGAACATCCTCCGTGACCATACGGATAAAGGGATTATTGTTTAGCTTTTCCGGGTCAACCACTTTACCATCTATAATGCCGCTTTCGGCAAGTCGTTCCCGGATGGCGATGGGGTCAATATCGTCCAGGCGATCCTGTTCTTCCTCGGTATAGAATTTCTCTGTTCGGATAAGCTGGGCAATCCGGCGCTGTACTTTTGCCCAGGGCATTTCATAGCTTTCCGGGCTGCCGGGACGGACAATAAAAGGCTTTTTCTCAGCACTGAATTCCTGCTCCAGCCATGCGGCGGTATCGCTTTCCCGACCATGGGTGCTCATGTACCTGTAAACTGCCCGCTTGCTGGCAATATCCCCATTCCAACGGCGCAGGGCATCGTCAATATCATCCTGAGACAGAGGGCGCAGAAGCTCATGGAGCTGTGCATAGGTTCCGTCAAAGACTTTACTGTGTAAGCGGCTGCGGAATTCCGGCATATCCAAAAACGGTTTGAGAAGTTCCGTGTTTTTCATCTGGAGAACTGCACGGCGCACGGCGGCGTTGCATTCGATTAGGGCGTTTTCCCGGTCAGTGTGTCCACAGGCATTGCGATAGGCCGTATCCTCCGAAACCGCCGCAATTACCACCGGGGTGTATCGGTCTAGATAATCCTGCACTGTAGGCTGGGTCAAATCGGCTTCGGGTGCGTGAAACACCCGTGTACCGTCTGCTCCAAATTCGGCTTCTTGTGCGTTAATGGCAGCCTCTGCCTCATGGTCAATAGAACGCAGGGTAAAGATGCGTCGCTCTGTGCCGGTTTCAGGAATGGCTGCTATGGTCACATCAAACTGTTCCCGCAGTTTTTCTGTATACTGCTCCAGATGGTGCGCCGGAATGCCGCACATTTCCACACGACCGGCACCCGGAACGGGTCTTGCGGCAAGCGTCAGTTCAAGCAGCTTCGCCGCCTGTCTGGCATCCTCACCATACATCTCAAAGAAGTCACCGACCTGAAACAGCACAATGTCATCCGGATGGGCGGATTTTATCTCGTTGTAAGCCCATTCAGCGGGCGCAGATTCTTTTGAAGTAGGCTCGGCGGTTTCTGCGGGCAATGCCTCCGCTTTTTCCGGCTGAGCTTCCACGGATGCATCGGAAGTGATTTCTTGGGGCTGATTCTGCTGGGTTGCTTCCTTTGGAGGAATGAGCCGCCCGGATTCTGCCAGAGCATCGTAATACTTGACCACCTTCGTCCACGGAAGCTCTATGCGGGGGCAGTTCGGCTTGCTGTAGCGAATGCCTTTTCCGTCAGTCCAGACATCACTCATAAAATTGCGGGAGAGTGCGTTGTTACCGCCGCTGATACCGTATTCATTTTTCAGAAAATCCAGCTTTTCCTTTGCGGTGTGCGGTGCCTGGTAAAAAGCGTAAATTCGGAAGCTGCGGCCAGATAGATGCTCGTTGATTTCATCCTCGGTGATGAAGCCCTTCTCCGCTGGCAGCTCTGCCAGCTCACTGACGTATTCTCGCCGGGGAAGGGTGTATTCTTCCAGTGGGCGAATCAGCTTGGTGGGGTTATACACCTGAAACCGCATTATGCTCTTGTCAGCGTCGCAGGCATCCCGGAAGTCATAGACCTGGTTCATGATTGCCTGGTAGGATTGCAGGTCAGACAGCAGATTCATGAGCTTTTCCGTTTCTTCCGGGAAACCACCCCGGAGAGAGCGAACGATGCTCATATACCCCGCTTCCACAGCTTTCTTGCTTACATCACGGGACATATACCAAAGCTGTTCTGCAAGCTGCCGCTTCTCGAAGGTTCCGCACTCTGCCAGCTCTACATTGGTAGCAAACTGCCCCTGCTCCAGCAGCTCGCCAATTCTGTTGAAAACATCCTGCCAAGAGATGATCTGGGCATTTCTGGCATACCGGGCGGTGCTGCCATAGGACAGGCGCATACCGTCCTCGGCATACCATGCGCTTACTTTCTGACCATCAAATTGCAGACCATAGCCGCCATGGTATGTCTTTTTCAGGAAAATTATCAGATCGTCCTGCGGATGCTGCTTGGCGTATTCAATGGCGACCCGCATCCGGTGGTTTTGCGTGTTGCTGCCATAGCGGAGGAACTGGTCAATATACTCCTGGGGCATGGAAAAAGCGGAGGGTGCCGCTTGGACACGCTCCGCTTTGTCGATAGTTTGGATTTGTTCGTATTCGCTTGCAAAGAACGAAACCTGTTCTCCCTCAAAAGGTGGGTCTTCGATGATTAGCCGTAAATCAGCTCCCGGCAGATTACTTCCTCGACCTGGGCTTTCAGGCTGTTCATGTGCTGTACCCAAGCCATCTGGTTCTGCGCTTTGTCCGGTGCCGGGTTCTGCTCCAGCAGCTCCGCCATCATCCGATTCAACCGCTCCTCGGCGGTCTGCTGAATCTCCAGAAGGTGCGGAAATAGCTGCTGGCGCATTGCCAGGATGCTGTACAGTGTCGGATTCTGCTCCTTCAGGAAGCTCCGGCGCATCCGCCCGTACTTGTTCAGAGGAATCTGGGGTGTGGGTTCCAGTTTGATGTTCGGAATCAGATAATCCCCGTTGCGAATGTAAGTCAGTTGGCTGTTCATATTGATTGCTCCTTTCCTGATTGCGGTCATAGCTTCTGACGGTTCTTTCAATTTGACGAAGCACCTCGGACGAAATCGTATTGACTGCGGTTCCCAGTGCGGCGGCTGCTTGCGGCGTGTTGAAATCTGCTACGTCCGAAAGGTCTTCAAGTCCGAGATAGTCATCCGGGTTTCCAAGACAGCGGCTAATTAGCAGATATAAAACGCTGTTTGAGAGTGCTTTCCGGAAGTTGATTCCCAGTGCATCTGTATCATACACGCTTAATCCACTGCCATCAAGGATATGGGCAATTGGGGCACTGTTTTCTTCCCAATACACAGAAGCCATTTGCATTGCCAGAAGCTCCAGATGGTTTTCCAGCGCACCAACATCATCTGGGATACCGTAGCTCCGCTCCAAATCCTGGACGATTGCGTTTTCGTGCTCCCTGCGCATTTCCCAAATGTTGGGGGTTCTGGAATTGGCACGAGTGCCGGTATCCGCAATGTCAAACAGATAGCGCACACGGACGCTTTCACCGCTGTTATCCAGGACGGCAATGCCCACAGAGCCCCGTTTGATATACCGGTGCATCTTTTCATTCCAGATTTCATAGCTGGCCACAGCGGTGGCATCCGGCCTTTGCAGATAGATTCCGATTTGCTCATCATAGGAATACTTGTAAAAACGTCCTGCAAATCTTAAAAAATGCGTCCAGTTTTCGTAGCTTTGGGTGCTGTTGGCGGCGATAAATTCACTAAGCTGGGCAAGAGACTTTCGCTTGTCTTCCATGGTATCCTCCATTTCTTATAGATTGCGATATAGGTCAATCCTTTCAAAATCTGCATCGGATAAAGAAGCTAATTTTTGAAGAACCGACGCAGTTAAGCGGTACAGATGGGAATCCTCTGGATTTTTCAGATCCAGTTTTGCGGACATTTCTTTGAGTGCTGCTATCAGCCCCAATCTTGTGCCGGGACTGTATAGCATCATCAGGATTTCTTCATCCGTTGTAAAATCCATAAAAAATCAACTCCTTTTTCATTTGAAATGTTAGAAAAGCAAACTGTAGTGGAATCGAGTTATTGCAAAAATTGTAATAACTGAGCGCATTACCTACTTGCGGCTGCCACTGTTGGGAAACTCCATTCGGAAAATAGGCTTCCCATCTTCTTCAATATCCATAAGGACATCCGCTGTGAATACCTTTCCGGTTCGGGGGCTTTTGCAGTCCTTCAGCCGAACCCGCTTTTCCCGCAAGAGCTTGGCTGCCATGTACTCGGTCATGGGCTTTTCAATTTTCCGAAAATACGCACTGTTCTTCCAAAGAACAAACCGGCATTCCCGATTCCGGCAGGCCCAGCCAATATCCTTGGAAACGACTTCGCTTCCGCAGTGGGGGCAAGCTCCAATTACATTGCTGCGTTTCATAAGTGCATCTGCTCCTTCTACAATTTCATAGTGATTGGTTAAATCTGTTATCATCTGGGAAATTTTTTGCATGAACTGTTCGGACGTATACTGTTCATGCTCAATCTGAGAAAGCTTGTTTTCCCATTCGGCGGTCATGGAAGGGGACTGAATCTGTTCCGGGGCAACGGTGATCAACGCCTGCCCAATTGCCGTTGGCAGCAGGTGCTTGGCCTTCCCGGAGCCTTTGCGTTCCAGATAGCCCTTTTTTACCAGCTTTTCGATGGTTGCGGCCCGTGTCGCGGGGGTTCCAATTCCTTTTCGCTCTGCATCGGAGGGGAACTCGTCTGCACAGGCTGTTTCCATTGCCTGTAAAAGCAGATCTTCGCTAAAATGCTTGGGCGGTGTCGTTTTCCCCTCTTTGATTTCGTATTTGGAAACCGGAAGAACTGTGTCTGCTTCCATATTTGGGAGGGAAGATGTATCGCTCTGTTTCTCCGGAAAATACTGTTTTGCAATGCCTTTCCAGCCTTCACAGATGCTTTCTTTTCCGGTGAAAGTGAATTCTTCTCCGGCACATTCTGCTGTGACAGTTACCTCCGTAAAGCGGTAAGGCGCTCCAACAGAGCAAAGCAGCCGCACGGCAATCAGCTTTAAGAGTTCCCGTTCCCCCTTGGGCAGGGCCTCCATGGCATCTGCGGTCAGTGTCAGTGTTGGAATAATCGCATGGTGGTCTGTAACTTTATGATTGTTCATGACCTGTTCAGGCCGCAATGGGACTTCACCGGACACATGGAGCAGTGCCGCAACCTGTGGAACCAGCTGCGCTAAGGTAGGCTCCATATCCTCCGTAAGGTAGCGGCTGTCTGTTCTGGGGTAGGTGACCAGCTTCTTTTCGTAGAGAGACTGCGTATAGTCCAGGGCCTGCTGTGCGGTGAAACCCAGCAGGCGATTGGCATCCCGCTGGAGGGTGGTCAAATCGTAGAGAGCAGGCGGCTTTTCGGCGTGTTCTTTTCGTGTAACAGAATGAATCATGGCATACTCCGCATTTTTGCAGGCACTTAGAATCGCGGCGGCATCTTCTCTGGTGGAGAATCGCTGACTGTCCAGGTTTATTCCGTTCGCATTGAGCCGAACGGTGTAAAACTGTTCCGGGGAAAAGGCCGCGATTGCAGCCTCCCGCTGAACCGCCATTCCCAGAGTTGGGGTCATGACACGCCCAATACTCAGAGGCTGACCATACAGGCAGGAAAAGAGCCGGGTGGCGTTGATGCCGATGATCCAATCGGCCCGCTCCCGGCATAGGGCAGCATGGTATAAAGAATCGTACTGCGAGGAGGACTTCAAATTTTGAAAGCCCTCCCGAATTGCAGAGTCCTCCATACTGGAAATCCAAAGACGGTCAAAAGGCTTTGTACACTGGCACTGATGATATACGAGCCTGAAAATCAGTTCTCCTTCCCGCCCGGCATCCGTTGCACAGATAAGCCGGTCAACATCAGAGCGGTTCATCAGCTTTTGCAGAATTTGAAACTGCTTTTTTGTGCTTACGGTAATCTGATATTGCCACTTCTCGGGGAGAATGGGCAAATCCTCTTTTCTCCATTTTTCATAGTTTCCATAGGCGGTTGGCTGCGCCAGCTCCACCAGATGACCGATACACCAGCTGACAAGATACCCATTTCCTTCCAGGTATCCGTCATTGCGCTGGCTGGCACCAAGCACACCGGCGATAGACTGGGCAACAGATGGTTTTTCCGCAATGACCAATTGTGGCATTGACGTTCCTCCTTTTCGTGATATGTACATAAAGCGCACAGCGAGGGGGCCTCACTGTGCGCTTGCTTTCCTTATTCTTCTTCCATTTCATCCGGAAGCTCGAAATCATCCTCCTCCGGGTAGTCTGCATCAGGATCAGGCTTTTCCTGCTGAGACTTCTTTTTACTCTTTTGGAGCAGAACAAAGCCGCCTACACCCATTGCTGCAAAGAGCAGCAGGGGCAAAAGCGCGGACAGATTGCTGCTGCCCTTGTCTTCACTGACTGCCGGAGTCTCTGTAGGCTGCGTCTGGGGCGGCTCGGTGGGAGCCGGTTCTGTGGGTTTCTGGGATTCGGTATAGTCCTTCAGCTCATCTTCGTCCAGCAGACTGAGCAGATCCGCTTCATCAACCTGGTTTAGAAAGTGTACCGTCTGGTTCCCGTTGTCATCCCGGTCAATGATGATATAGAAATAGTTACCGTCTCTGGTAGTTACGGTGATGAACTGCTTGCCGCTGGAAGTGACCATATCATCGACAAGATTCATGTTGCCATCCGGGGTCAGAGGCGGCAGGGGTTCTTCGTTTTCGTTTGACTGTGCGGATGCGGGAATAGCCATCATGCTTACACAAAACAGGACAGCCAGGAACAGGGAAAAAAGCTTAGTCTTCATCATCGGTATCCTCCGTATTCTTTGTGATGGTTGCCGCAGCACCGGTAATGTTCTCCGAGACTGCGCCGTTGGGAAGTCCCTGCCCCAGCGTCTGGAGCAGCATGGCCAGCTGGTCAGGGGTTAGATTCGCGGCGTGAACAATGTCGTGGATTTCGGTGTTTTCACGCTCTTTATACAGCCGATCCAGTTCCTTGTATTTGACATCCCATTCCTCACGCTTCCGCAAGGCACGGGCACGGTCTTCGCCAAGTCTATCTAGTCTTACACTCATAGTAATCTCCTTTTTTCGTTTGGAATCCCCGGCTACATACCGGGGATTCTGCCATAGCAATAGAAATGCTGCTGCCAATAGGCGGTGTTGATGCTGCTGATTTTGACGGGGTTTCCGGCGTGAATCATTTTCCCGCCGCCCAGATAAATGCCTACATGGGAGGCGCCGCTTGCGTTGTAGGTGCCCTGGAAGAAAATCAGGTCACCGGGACGGGCCTGAGATGCAGAAATGATGGTACATTGGCGACGCCAGTTCTCGGCGGTTTGCCTGCCCAAATGGAACCCGGCACCACAGTTGTTGACTGCATAGGAAACAAAGCCGGAACAGTCAAAGCCGCTGGGACTGTACCCGCCCCAGACATAGGGCGTTCCGAGATACTGCTCTGCCTTGGCAATAAGCTGTGCTGCCTTGCCAGTGGCTTCAGCGTCAATGGAATCCAAAATGCTTCCAACGTCCAAATAAAAATAGGGATTGAAGCTGGTATTCCGATAGCTGAAAGAAAGCGTCATTTTACCTGTGCTGCCAATCTGGGCAATGACCTGTCCGTTTGTGACTTCCGCACCCACAGCAACGGCAATATTGCTACAGCCGCCGATTGCCACAGTGTAACCCTTTTCGTTTTTGAGCGTAATTACACCGCCGGTGATCCTCGCCACCTGCCCATCCATGACGGAGAGTACAGGGGTACCATTGGGAATCAAAACTTCTATATGCTCGTTTTCCCTTATGGTGTTCCCGGAGCATTGATAACCGTAGCCGTACAGAATGTTGCTGTGCCAATTCATGTCAACGGGGGAGCCGAACATAATGCGGTTGCCTTTGGTAATCTGGTAGATGTCATACATTTCCAACTGCTTGTCTGTAAGGCGGCTGCGAAGAATGCTTTCAAAATCACTGGAATCCAGTGTGACGTAGCAGATCGAAACGCTTTCTTCCTCTGTAATGGTAATGGAATCCCCACTGCCACCGGCGTAATACGCATCCCAGGTCTGATGCCCGTGATTCAGCGCAGCTTGATGGCCATCGTAGTACACGTCAAAATCCACACCGTATCGGGCAAAATTTCCGGTGTCCTCAACCTTGTATAGCGTTCCGTTCATAATGATTTCTGTCCCCATAGGCAGGCGAGGACTTTTGGCATCCACCGCTATGGTATGATTTGCTTTTGGATAAACGCCAGATGCCGTGGGCCCACCAGACCAAATGCCGCAGCAAATTGGGCAGCTGCAATAGGCGCTCGTTACCACCGGGCCAATGTAGTCACCAACTTCCACCGTCCTGGTCGTGGTGCGGACTTCGGTACGGATTTCTTCTGTATATCGGTATTGGGTATTGAAAATCGCATCCAGCTCTACCCGAACTTGATTGAACGTGAAATCCTGGTATTTTGCGCACAGATAGCTGATGAGCATGGTAGAATCATGACCAATCTCCGAGAGATTGTAATTGTACTCCTCGCATTCGGGATGTCTGGATTCCACAGTATTGATTTTCTGCTGCAACTGTGCCTCCAGCTTGGTATAGTAGGCATCTGCTTTGGTGATTTGAATGTCATCTGCAGGCCAGGAGGTTGCGGTGACCGTTGTAAGCACTCCACCGGTAATCATAGAACAGGACTGGAACGGGGCGGTTATCAGCAGAAAGGCCATGGCAACAATCAGCGCGGAGCGAACCCCGGTGCTGCTGGAAAGCGCAGTGCGAATGGATTCCATACCTTCCTTTGTTCGGCTCAGCACGGTACTTGCGGTACGGGCAGAATTCGTAACTCCCGGTGCGGTTCCCGCATAGTATTCCTTGCGGATTTTTGCTTTCTGCCGCCAACGGGAAATGGAGTTTGAATTGGGGAAATCACTTTCTGCGGGTTTGCTGCTTGTGCCAAAATTTGACTTGCCGGAATGCCGCTCCTGCTTATTAACCTTTTCGATTTGCTTCAGCTTGCGGCTGTATCTGCTGTGAACGATTTCTTCCGCAACAGTATCAGCTGCCCCAATGCCGTTTTCAAGGGCCTGTGTGCCGACATTTTCATCTTCATTGGCATTGGAGGCTACCGCGTCCCTCGCGGCATGGACAGACTTTTTCAAAAGGGTGTCGCGTTTCACGACACCCTTTCCGGAAGCTTGCTTGCGTGCGCTGGAATTGACCTGGGTGGAGGTTCTTTTTTTGCCAAATCGGAGCTGCTCTCTGCGGGATTTTGCCTTGTCTGCATCGGTCAAAAGCTTCTGCCTGCTCGCAGCCATGCCAGAAGTGGGGGCACCCTTGTTTTCGGAAAACTTTAGAGAGGGCTTTCTTGCGGCCATTTAGCCCTCCTTTTCAGGAGTGACCTCAGACAGTTTGGTGGTCATGATTCGATACAGCTCCAGGTTAGTGGGGAAGTGATCCACAAAGGGCAGAATCACATTGCCGTAGAATAGCAGCCCTTCGCCCTCGCCGGAATGGGTGACATAGGACAGCTGGTGGGGAGAGATATTCAGAGTGTTTGCGAGGATCTGTCTGTCACCGGCAGCCTGGTTCAGCATGATGATAAAATCGGAGTTTTCAAAGATGTTTTCTACTTCACGGCTGGTCAGCAAATCCTTGACGTTCTGGGTAATGCCGGTGGGGCAGCCACCCCACTTTCGGAATCGCTTCCAAATCTCGACGGAGTAGGCAGCAGTCTGTTCCTCCTTCAGGAGCAGGTGGAACTCATCGACATAGTATCGGGTACATTTCCCGGCAGACCGGTTGGCGGTCACACGCCCCCACACTTGGTCCTGAACAATCAGCATACCGATTTTCTTCATCTGCTTGCCCAGCTCCTTGATGTCGTAGCACACGAAACGGTTGTTCACGTCCACGTTGGTTCTGTGATTGAACAGGTTCAGAGAGCCTTTTACATAGATTTCCAGGGCTGTTGCTACATGACGGGCTTCCTTTTCCTCCTGCTGGAGCAAGGCATTGTAGAGGTCTTCCAGAATCGGCATTCTTTCCGGAATGGGGTTTTCAAAGAATGTCTGGTAAATCTGGTGAACGCAGCGGTCAATAACCGTTTTTTCTACCGGCTGCAAGCCCTCCTTGCCGCCCACAACCAGCTCACACAGGGAGAGAATAAAATCGGATTTCAGGGCAATGGGGTTGTCCTCCTCGGAGTAATTGCTGTTGATGTCCATGGGGTTGATATATTGAGTGGAGGAGGGGCTGATTTTGATGACCTGGCCTTTCAGACGTGTCACCAGCGCTGCATATTCCGCTTCGGGGTCGCAAACGATGATATCGTCACTGGTGGTAAGGAAGGCGTTGGTAATTTCACGCTTTGCAGAAAAAGACTTGCCGGAACCGGGTGTGCCGAGAATCAGGCCATTGGGGTTTTTCAGCTTTTTCCGATCAACCATAATCAGGTTGTTGGAAAGAGCGTTCAGACCGTAATACAGTGCTTCCTTTCCATCCTGAAACAGCTCCTGGGTGGTGAAGGGAACGAAAATAGCCGTGCTGGAAGTGGTCATACCCCTCTGAATCTCAATCTGGTTGTAGGCCAGGGGCAGCGAGGACATGAGACCCTGTTCCTGCTGATAATCCAGCCGACGCAGATTGCAGTTGTGCTTCTGGGCAATGGAGTTTGCCTGGAACACATTGGTTTCCAGCTCCTGCTTGGTATTGCCGGTGTTCAGCACCAGAAAGGTCAAAAGGAACATACGCTCATTCTGAGATTGGAGCTCCTTTAGCAGGGACTTGGCATCGTTTCCGTAGGTAGCAAGGTCAGAGGGAATGATGTCCATGTCATAACCGGCGCGGACGGCCTTCTTCTGCTCCTCAATCTTGCTCCGATCCAGTTCCGTGATGGTGTGCTTAATCTGCTTGATGGCCTTGTTCTGGTCAACAGACTGGATGTGCATGGTCACGATTTCACTGGAATCCATATCCAGAAAATCCTTCAATAGCTGGTCGCTGATGTCGGAAGCTGTGATTTGCAGATAACTCATAGCGCCATAGAGGCTGCCCATACGGAAGATACGGCTCCCAGGGAAGGCAAAGGAGGTAGGCGCAATGTAGTCCTTGACGGAAAGGCCGGACGTAGGCAGCTGTTTCCAATCGAAGCGGAATTTCTCACCATCTCCCATGTGGAACATACTGTGCATCAGCTGGAGCCGTTCCTTGCCGTTCAAAAGCTTGGCGGAAACGCCCAGGCGATGGAAGTTGTTCATAAGGTCAACCTCAATGTGGTCGAGGCGAGGCTTGGCCTGCTTCATGGTGTCAGCTTCAATTCCAAATGTCAGGTATTTGCTTTTGGTGAGGCCGTTGTTGCCCTTTTGCAGCTGCTGGCGAAGCATCATGCCGTACTCAGCCCGCACATCATCGAAGCCGTCGTTCTGATAAGGAATGCGGATGCTCTTTTCAAAGGCATCCGCATCGGTAGACATATTCATGAAAGACAGCTCAAAGTGGATGCTGGAATCAAAGAAATTCAGGAAGGAACACCATTCCTCAAAGATTGCGGTTTTATCCTCCTGCTGTGCCAGCTGATAGTTGATGTCCTGAAACTGAATCGTTTTGGTGTAATACCGGTCTGTAACACGGCAAATGCCGTCCGGGAACATACGCTGAAAAGGGATGGACTGCTGCGCGGTGCGGGGAATCCCATCGTCCCGTTTGGCTCGTTTCAATGCCGCCTCCAGCTCCTTCTGCTCTCTGCGGGAGAGCTTGATCGGCTGCGTTTTCGCGTTTTTTTTCTTAGTGATGGACAATTCGCTGTACCTCCTGTTCAAGCTTGTCCTGACGAATCAGGGCAGCATAATAGTTGTTTGTCCGATAGGGGCGCACCTGGGGACGGATGATTTTTGCCTGGATAAAATGTTGGGCAATCTTTTCCAGCGGCTGACCGTCCTTCTCATACATTCCGAGAAAAAACAGGGGCAGCATAATCAGCATCATGCCCAGTGTTGCGAGAGATACATTGCCGGTTTTCTTTAGCAGAAAGAAGGACGGAACGCCAAGCAATGCCGCAAAGGCAAAGCAGACCAGCTGCCGCTTGGTCTGATTCAAGAAAACCTTGGATTTTACCCGTGTAAGGTCACGGGGGACCGAAATATAAGCTGCCATAATGCCTCCTTAATGCGCATTGAGAACGGATTTTGCCAGTCCACCGGTTTTGAACAGCGTAAAGCAAAGCAGAACGGTATAGCCAACAACGCCCCAAAGGGAGGCGATAACGTCCTGGGAAAAAGCCACGCTCTGAATCAAAACGGCGTAAATACCGACACATACAAGAATGAGAAATCCCTGAAAACCGATGGCGAATAGAGAACGCAGGTAGTTTTGACCGACTTGGGATTGTTCTCTGTTTCCAAAGGTTGAAAAAGGAATGGGCGCCAGACTGACCATGAGGTAAATCTCAATCATACGTCCATAGACAATGACAAAAATCAGAATGCCCAGCACCCACATGGTGGTCTGTACAACAAATGACTGGAGATACAGCCCTAGCAGCGGCCCCAAATCCATGGCTTCAATGGTTTGCCGCATTCCCTGCAGGGCGGCATCATCGATGGCGGTGGAGCCGGAAATAATGCCTCCGGCACCGCTGATAACCTGCTGCGCCACATCGAATACAGCCATTGTGATGTTGAAACAGTTTGTGATAATCGTGACTGCCATAAAGGTCTTGAATACCCACTTGAAGAAGATCCAGGTTTCAAAATTTGCCAGATTGTTGTGGTCAATAATCATCTGAATCAACTCGTAGCAGGCAATAAAGGTGAGAATCATGCCTGCAATCGGGACGATGACGGATTCGGAGACATTCTGAATCATGCTGAAAATCCCCGGCGAAAAAGCCGCCGGGGTTGTACCGACCTGGGTTGTAATATCTCCGACCCGCTGATTCACAGAATCAAACATCCCGGACAGATTCTGCATAATTCCGCTGACCAGCATTTCTTTCAGCCAGTCAGTAATCTGTTCGAGTATGCTGTCCATGCGCTGCCTCCAGCTTAACCGAACAGACCGGACAGCAGCGGCACCAGCGTGGTGCCAATGAGCGCAACGCCGCCGCCAGCCATGAGCTGCTTCATGCCCTGGGATTTGGCACCGGGGTTGTCGTTGCCGTAGCCCTCCAGCAGGTTGATGGCACCCCAGATGCCAAGACCGGCACCGAGAGCCACGACAAGGGTCTGAAGAACGGTAATTGCAGAGTTAAAAAATGCCATAGTAATATCCTCCTTGGCGTGCCTGAAATGAATCAGACTGGAAAAGTGTGGAAATATAGCCCACCTTTAGAGACCTCTGTACACAAGGTCAGAAAAAATGGGCATTAAAATACCCGATACTGGTGATCGGCCAGTATCGGGGTATGTAGTAGTGTTGTCCTTTTTTACTTGCTCTTACCGTACATTACAATCTCGTGTCCACTTTCTATTCAGTACAACGAACTAGAAGTTATTTGTGCGCTCAACGAATTCCTTATCGAAATGCTTAATCTCCATTTTCAAAACCTCTTATATTCAAAGTATATCTGCATAATATCTTCCATCAACATTGGAAAAAGTTACTTCAGAAGGGAACAGATTCATGCCCCTGGCTGCCATTTCAACAACACAGCAGGCCCATTCACTTAGTTCATTCGGAAGTCGAAAGCACTCAGATTCTCCATCTTTTTGAATTGTTACGGTTGGAGTTAATTTCTGATCCACTCCAACCGATAATACATCAAAAGTCTGAGAACCTTCATGTAACGGCAAAAGGAGTTGCTTTCTCGAATCAAAATATACCTTTCCACCCCTTTGGTTCAGATATGATTCTTGATCAAAGGGAATTACCGGCTCGATGGGCAGTTTACAGCTTCTCTGATCAAAATATCTTGACAACTGCTCACAAGCAAACGCATTAAAGTATTCGCCTTGCATATCTATATCAGCCCGAATCTGTTCGACAGATTCGAAATGGTTCATAAAATTAAGCAAGGCATTGAATACAACCAAATCATCAGAATATATACCGGAGTAAGATTTGTACCAAGCGGGTTGCCACTCGCAAATAAGCCGATAAAGCTTTTTATAGAGTCCTAATTGAACTTCATTCAGGCAGAACCAATCTGTATCCAAAATCTTCTTATTGGTACTTTCGCCAAGAGACTGATACCGCAAGGAATCACACAGCCCTTTCAATAACTTGGATATAATGCCTGCCATCATATCTGCTATACGAAGCCCCGGATACTCTGTAGAATCGGCTTCATCTGGATTGTCCAGACCTATTTCGAGAGCTGCCTTTAATGTTTTGCTTTTTTCCTGTTCCTTTCCCTCTTTGTCAATAATCAGGCTGTAATTCGATATGCTTTTTTCCGCCAGATACTTTTTGAACCCATCAAAAGGCATATGGTAGTCCCAATCAATCTCTGGAGCATCCGAAATGTCATCCAGTATGAGTAGAATTTGTTGAAATGCTTTCGTTTCTTCCTGCTTTAATTGAGGATTATTTTTATTGCATTCAATCCTATCTCGGAAAAACTTCTTTAGCTCCGTTAAAAAGTCTTTTGGTGATTCGCAAAGGCACTTAATGATTTCCTGTGGCCGATACACAACGAGAGCCTTCGTAATGGAATACTTCATTGAGTCTGCATCAACGAGAAAACTGCTCCTGTATCCTCTAAAAACCTGTAACACAAGGTATTCGATCTTGCTGGAAACGGAAAAGTAAATATGAACATCTTTGTCAAACAGCGACAGAAAATCATTTACAAACTGAGTGTTTTGCTTGTTGAGGGAAGCAAAACCATGCTTAAATTGTTTTTGTTGAAACATCGTACTTTTGATTTCACCATTACGATCTTTTCTGTCTGCGTACTTGGTCTCAAAAGCAGCATGCCGTTGCAGAATATCATCCTTCTCGGCTGACCATCCCACAATCATGGTTACGAAATTATCATAGTAATTAGCGGCACTTACCGTCTTGTAGTTGATTTTTCGGCTATGCTCAGACTCATCATAGTAGAAATTATATTTAGACATTTTGTAACGCCTCCTTCATGTGAATGATAATTATAAAACGACCATCCCAAAAGTCATTTCAGTCACCTTATCAGCCATTGAGTTTTGCTTTTTATATTATTTCAATCGAATATAACAGGTCGATTTTCCAGCACCCTCACGCTTCAGTTCACCATCTGCTACCATTTTCCGCAGTGCACCTTCTACAGAACTGAGGCTCAAGGAAGGACATAGCTCCCGGATATCCTGCTTCGTAAAACGACCAATTTTATTCTGGCTTGCCTTGCGAACCATTTCAATGGCGGGAAGCTTTTCTTCTACAATGGCAAATCTATCTTCAAAGTCTTTATAAGCAGCCAGGATCGTGCCCAGCAGGTACTTGATAAAGGGAACCACATCCTCGGTTCCTTCATGCCAGCCATGCTGTGCACGGAGCAATGCGTCATAATACAAATCCTTGCTTTTTGCGATTTTTGCTTCCAGAGAGATATATTTTCCAACATAGAATCCGCTACGATACAAAAGCAGTGTCGTCAGCAATCGGCTCATTCTACCGTTACCATCATTAAAGGGATGGATGCACAGAAAATCGTGGATAAACACCGGAATTGCAATTAAAGGCTCCAATTCCATGTTGCCAATCACCTTGTTGTATTCCTCACAGATCCGATCCAATGCCTCTGGTGTCTCGAAGGGTGCCAGGGGTGTGAACAGAATCTCAGTGTGACCATCCGGATAGGTGGCACTGATATAATTCTGGGCATTCTTTGTCTGCCCCGCCATCGGGTTGTACATATGGCTGTACATAATTTTATGAAGTTGTAGAATGTAGTTCCGTGTCAGAGGAATGGCATCAAAGCTTTCGTGAATAATGGAAAGAACATCTCGATATCCAGCAATCTCCTGCTCATCCCGGTTCTTCGGGGTGGTTTTTTCTTCGACCAGCTGCCGAATTCGGGTGCTGGTAGTAACAATTCCTTCAATCGCATTGGATGCCTCTGTACTTTGAATCTTTGCAATCTCAACCAATTTCTCCAATTCTTCCGGACGCTGTTTCAGATAAAGCTCCTGTTTCCCGGCTTCCTTATAGATTGCGGCAATCAGTCCCAGAATCTCAGAATCCCATTTCTGGTTCCGAATCGCTGAATAGTTAAAAGCTCTCATTCCCTTACCCTCCGTTTCTTTCCCTTGTATTATATCCAATTTTAAGGGAAAGTCAATCGCTTTTGATGATGATTCCCTTTATTCATTGGTGAAAATAAGCGAAACAGCTTTGGATAAGGGATAGTATATGCCCGCTTTTGGCTGTTTATCCATTGTGCTGCTAGTAGTGATTATCTTCTTAACCTGCTCTTATCGTGCATTATAATTTCGTGTCCACCTTGTATGTGCCATTGATTGCTCTATATAATTCTTTTTTATTTATAAGCAAGCGATTAAATTCAACCTTGATTAGCTGAACATTATACATTTTTATCGCGTACATAAGCGCCTTTTTGGATATATTATATTTCTCCGTATAAGCAGAAACTGCGTTCTTCACCGTTGCATATTTTTGGTTTCTGTAGCATGGATATGTTCTAGGAATAGGCAAACCGTAGTGGAGGTACAAATCTAACACAATATCATCAATATATTTGCTGCTGACTGGCTTGAAATAGACGTGATTGATATTACCAGTTCCACTTTTTCTTTCAATGCAAGCAAACAAAAGCGATGCTTGCGAAATAGATACAACTTGGTCGTCCTGCATAAAGACAACGATGTATGATTGGGACGGACATGCTTGGGTCATTTCCAAGGCCTCGTTTAAAGTCTTCTTTTGGCGCTGGCATTGTTCCAGTACCGACTGTAATTCCTTATTGTACGCTGCTTCAGAAAAATTGTCATAATTAAAATAATTATTGCAAAGGCGCTCTCTTTGCTTTTGCTTTACGATTGCGGACTGCTTTTTCCTTTCTCTTTCGGCATCCATGCAGAGGGCAAATGCATTGCTATACGCAGCTTCAAATTCTTCATAGGGCACCCCCTGATATTCACTAATTGAAAAAAATCTTAAAACATCAATCAGTTCTTTCAACTGGTATTCGCTGGAATCCATCTGAAAATGACTATGATTGCTGCCTATTCCTCTGACAATGCCATGAGAGAAATCTCCGTATGCACCCCTTTTTAGAGCCAAGTAATAATGGAAATAGTTAACTCCATAAACATCATAAATATTCATACACCCAAAGAACACTCTTGCATCATCTTCATTCATGTAAATAGAACGAATAGAATCACAACCTTCAAGGAAAAAGTCGACATTCTGACAACAATAATCGCCTAATTCTTCAACAAGCTCAGCGTAAGTCTTTTCAAATATATTGTCTTGACACATACAATCCTCTCCTTCAAGGTGTCCTATACGAATTGTTCAGTAAAGATTCATATTACCGTTTTACATATCTTTGGTTCCTGCTTTGTGGTTTTTCAGGAATAGTCATTTCTACTAGCCCTTGCTCAATTGCAGGTGTCATATAGTTTTTCCGAAAGGTTTCTTTGGATTTCAGCCCCAGCTTTTCCATAATCGCAGAGGCAGTATATGGTACGTCATATTCCATGACGGAAAGCATTCGCCTGACATATTCACTTACACTTGAATCCGCAGTACCGAGCTGGGCAATCACCTCGTCAAGGATGCGGCTAATTTGCTTTAGTATAAACTCAATAAAAATGGTGGAATTTCCATTATTGTGGCACTGGGCGATGACATCGTAGTATTCACTCTGAAATTTTTCTATCTGACTTTCTAAGGGAATATATGCAAAAATATTTCTCCAGTTTGACAGAAGTACGGTATGCCACAGCCTTGCCACGCGGCCATTGCCGTCTGCGAAGGGGTGTATGAAGACAAATTCATAATGGAAAACGGCGGATAGGATCAGCGGATGAATCGTGTTCTGGTTCTGACGCATCCAGTCAAACAGCTCTTGCATCAGTCTCGGAACCATTGCCGGAGGCGGTGCAACGAAAATACACTGATCACCAGAAAAAACGCCTTCGCTTCCTCTCCGAAACTCCCCGGATTCCTGTATCAGATACTGGGTCATTCGTGCATGTGCTTTTTTTAAGTCCGTGATACTGTACGGATCATAGTCCTTTAAGTGTTCATAGGCAGTATAGGCATTCTTCACTTCCTGAATTTCCTTCTGATCACCGAGAACGATATGACCATTGATTACATCTCGGACTTCCGACAGGGATAAGGAATTGGCTTCAATTTTCAGCGATGAATGAATGGATTTAATTCGATTGTTTTTTCGCAGATGCGGCCTAGATTCCAATTCACGGCGGCTTGCAATCATGCCAACCTTTTCGGAAATGACAGAGGTCAACTCTAAAATCGTATTCGTAATCGTAAAAGGCGGTGTATATTGCTCCATAAGGGCACCTCAACTTGCTTATTATCTTGCTTATTATCTTACCACATATTATGAACAACTGCAATCGAAATTAGAATAATTTCTTCTACATGGTCTACGCAGTTTCCCTTTTTTCGTAGGCATAAATTGACTGTCATAAGTGAAGTTGGCGGTGAAAGGGGGCCGACTGGGTTCACCAGCCGGCCCGGAGTAGTTATCGCTCCTGCTCCTTCTTCCTCCTTGTTTTCTGCGCTTCGGTCTTGGCTCGCTCCTCTACGGTCTGCCAAATATCCTCCATATAGCTTGTCTCTTTGTGCTCCCAATCCTTAAAAATATCGGCAAGGGGGCTGGGAGATTTCAGCAATGCTTTTGCCTGTGCATCGGGTAAATCGCGATATTCCAAGGATAGCAGAATATCTTCCCGCACGGTGTACTCGTAGGTGTGGTTCAGAATTTCCTCCGGCGGCTGGGAAAGCAGACAGCTGCGATAAGATTCCTGTTCACCGAACATTTTTTGATATAATGCCGTGTTCAATTCCTCGTTGCTCATGCCGTGTTTGCCTCCTGGTATCAAACGAATCACCGTTTAACCGAACAGACCGGACAGCAGCGGCACAAGAGTAGTGCCAATGAGGGCAACGCCGCCGCCAGCCATCAGCTGCTTCATGCCCTGGGACTTGGCACCGGGGTTGTCGTTGCCATAACCCTCCAGCAGGTTGATCGCGCCCCAAATGCCAAGGCCGGCACCGAGAGCCACAACAAGCGTCTGAAGAACGGTAATTGCAGAGTTGAAAAATGCCATAGTATTTCCTCCAAAAGATAGATGCATGCCAAGGTCTGCGTGCCAGCCTGAGAACCAAAGTTTTTGCTAACCGCTGCGGGCTGTTCTGCTGCTGGTACTGCCCAGCCATGGGCATGAAAAAGGCCGCCTGTCAGGCGGCAAACTTCAAATGATTATCTGGTGTAATCCCGCTTGGGATTTGTGTCGTGGTGGGGCGCAGCTTTGCTTTGCGCTGTCTTTTCAGCCAGATTTCCCAGCATGGAATCTCTGGACTGCTCTTTGTAGGCTTCCATCATGGATTTCAGTTCTGTGTTGGAAACCATTCGGGAGGTGTTTTGCCAGATGGTACGCCCCTTATCGTCTTTGCTGGTGGGAACGTTTCTGGAGACTTTTGTAGCGCCGTCTTCCGGCAGCTTCATCCAGACACCTTTCCCGTACTGGTTATCGTGAATCATCTTCGCCGGAACGGCAAAGGTTTCCCACGGTGTCTTGTCCGTGCGTTCGCGGTTGGGAATCTTTACCTGTAACATCTCAACGCCGGACTTGCTGGTGAAAGACCTGCCAATCAAGCCCTTTCCAAATTTGATTGTAACTTGCCCCTGGGGCTTGGCTTCGTTTTCCAAAGGTTATCCTCCTAACTGTGCATCTCCGTCCACAACAGTAAAAACATCCTTTTTAGAGAGCTTTGCCTTGTGGTTCAGAAATTTTTCAATATCAAATGCGTTTTTCATATCGTAGTCTGCGGTAAGCTTAAAATTTGGATGCTGGGTCAAATCATACTTGTCGGACAGAAACGGGCGAACGCCGCGCAGCTGCAAAATGCACTTGCCGCCGTCCATAACGGCCAGCTCGTCTTGAGACATCAGCTCATGGCCCAGCTTCTGAAAATTTGTACCATAGGATGGGCTGTTGCCACGGGTATCAGAGGTGTTGAATGTGTCGATTGTTTCTTTGCCAAGTGCTGCGTTCAACTCCTTCAGCGTGGTAGGCTCAGAGCCGCCCAGAAAAATCTGGGAATCCATGTTGCCGATGATTGTGTCCGCATTGTCCTTGTAGATGGCTTTTAACTGGCTTCGTGCCTGCAAAACCAGGCAGGCGGAAATCTCACGGCTTCGGATGGTTGCCACCAGCTTTTCCAGATTGGGAATCTGACCGATATTAGCTGCTTCATCAATTAGACAACGCACATGCACCGGGAGCCGCCCGCCATAGACATCGTCAGCTTTTTCACACAAGAGGTTAAACAGCTGTGTATAAACCATGGAAATCAGGAAATTAAAGGTGGAATCCGTATCGGACATAATCAGAAACAGGGCTGTCTTTTGGTCTCCCAGCGTATCCAATTCCAGATCGTCGTAGGCAGTGATTTCCCGAAGTTCCGCAATGTCAAATGGGGCCAATCTGGCACCGCAGGAAATCAGAATGGATTTTGCGGTTTTGCCCGCTGCCAGTTTGTACAGCCGGTACTGCCGGTAGGCAAAGGTATTGGGCTTTTTACGATTCAGATCCTCAAACATCAGGTCTACAGGATTTTGAAATTCTTCATCATCCTCCCGTACCTCCATGGCGTTCAATAGCTCCAGCAGCGAGGCAAAATTCTGTTCTGTCTTCGGGGCTTCATAGTGAATATAGGCAATCAGGGCCGTGTAGAGGAGCTTTTCGGATTTTTCCCAGAACTCGTCGCCGCCTTTGGCCTCCCCTTTGGTGTTGGCAATCAGCGTTGTTACCAGCTTCAAAATGTCTTTCTCGCTGTGAATGTAGGCAAAGGATAGTGATAGGTAAGCCCCTGATATCATCTCAGGCTTTTCCCCCACTCTACACCGTGCGTGCAGCTTTCACCGCACACGGCGTGCCATCGAAAAATCTCTGTCAATACTTATTCAATCAACCTTTTGAGAGTCATGTGTTTACAAGTCCGGGCTGTTTAGGCCAATGGAAACAATCCTGCTTTTTCACGCAATAGATTCAACTTTTTAACTTGCCCTTTTTCTAAATGCAGAATATCCATATATTTTTGAATGGTATCTGCCCGTGTTGCGTGTATGAGTTTGCGTACGGGTTCAAACACTAAGACCAAATTCTCATACTTATCCGTGCCGCCATCTTTTTGTGGAATTTTGTGATGGCAGTGAATATCCGCAACACTAAGGAAGTCTTTCCCTGTCACAGCACATTTGCCCCACTGCGCAGAAAATAATGAAATGCGGTTGTCCGCAAACTCTACGCTTCTATCAAATAGCGGTTGCCTCATCATCTGGCACATCAGAGCAACATTTATCCGAAGACTATCGTGCAGTCCTTTCCTGCCGTCCACGGTGTATTGGCAAATGCTCCGCTTTCGAGCCATAGGGTGTTTGTGCTGAACATAACCGATTGGATATACTGGCTCATCTGTTCCGGCCACAAATCGTAGCATTTTGGACTTGCCATACAATTTCCTTTCGACTTGGGTCAGTTCTCTTCCGGCTTTTACAAGATTGCTTCCATTTTCTGTCCGTAATCGGTTAGTCAGTGTTTTCATGACTGCCCGATGCAGCACCGAACAGTCAAGATTTACATTTGTAGCAATACGGTAGTAATTCTGAATTCCCATGACCATGGAGTTATACAAAGAGATTTCTTCCTGTGTCTTTCTGCCTCGTCTTGGGTTTCCAATTCGTTGTGCCTGTTTGACCAGCTTTTCTTGGACGTGTTTTAGTTGCTTATCGTTAATATGCGATTTCACAACCAGTTTTTGACCTTTGGGGTGAACCCTGATTTTGAAACCAAGGAACACCGAATAGCGACGCTTGATATTGACAACTCTTGTTTTTTCCGGCGAAACATCGAGCCTAAGACGCTCGGATAACCATTGCGTCACCGCAGCTTTGGTTCTTTCAGCATCTGTTTTGTTCCGGCAGAATATTCTGAAGTCATCAGCATATCGCACGATATACATCTCTTTTAATCCTGTTTTCCGCATAGGGACATAACCATTGCACTTTGAGTATTTGTGTTTTACCGGACTATCCTGCCATTGGCTGTCAATCCAATGGTCTAGCTCATTTAGCACAATGTTGGCAAGGAGCGGAGAAATGATTCCGCCTTGCGGGGTTCCCTTGTTCGGTCTTACAAAAGTTCCGTCAGGCATTTTAATTGTTGCTGACAATATTTGTCGCAGAATATATAGAAGATGCTTATCATGGATTCCCATTGCCCATATTTGCTTTATCAGCTTGCTATGATTCACGTTGTCGAAAAATCCTTTTATATCGAACTCAATTACATAGTGCAAATGAGTCAGCTGCATGAGCCGATAGGTTCTGTCGATTGCGTGTTCTGTTGACCTGCCCGGTCGGAAACCATAGCTATTTTCACTGAATTTCGCCTCGCATATCGGTTCCATCACCTGTTTGACACACTGCTGGATCAACCTATCCCAGATACATGGAATACCAAGTGGACGGGTTTTCGTAGGATCATAGGGCTTTGGGATGTCTTTGCGCCGTACCGCCTTTGGGCGATACCCATGTGGACTTCCTGCTGCGATGAATCGGACTTTATCCACGACTTGTTCGGCTGTCAGTCGGCCAATGTCACTTATGGTAAGCCCATCTGTTCCAGCGGTTTTACTCCCTGCATTGGTCTTGATGTTCCTATACGCCAAGAGAATGTTTTCACGGCTCAAAATCAGAGACATTAAATTGGCAAATTCTTCGCCGCATTTGCTCCGTGCATACAAGTCGTCAAATACGCCCTGCATTTTGTAGTATTCCGCATGGCGCAGATTGTCCACGCACAGCAGTTTTTCTTTCTTGTTGTTTGCTTTCTCATTAGGCATAAGGCATCACTCTCCTTTCATGGGAAAGTGTCCCTTTTTGTCTTACTCGCAATCCTTATTACGACTGAATAGCATTTTCTTTGACTTTCCGACTAAAGCCCATTCCTCCAGCCCGCCTTTTTCGTTGGGCTATCATAGGTTCGAGCTTCGCTTTTCAGCACCAGTTCACACGGTTATTTGTTCTAACAATTTATCCGTGTTGCGGCAGATGAGCCGCCTGATACCTTTCCCCGTTCCGATAGCTTTATCTGTACATTTATATCCGTAGGTGTCCGCTCTAAGCCTGTCAGCGGGAACGTGCCTGTAACACGTTACGGTGTTTCATAACAACCATTTTTACTCCACCGCACTGACTGCATTTCTGCAACTGCACATTTCTGTACAGCGCACTTTTAGACCATTACATTCGCGGTTTTTGTCAGTTCGTCGTCGAACATTCTCACCATAGATATTTTATAGAACCCCGGCGTGTCATCTACGCATCCCACCTCTGGGACGGTTGCGTGTGGTTGCCCACTTACGGCAGACTTCCGCCGCCTTTACCGAGCTTCTGACACTCACCTTTACAGTCAATGCCAGTCGGAGTATCAGGTGGAGCGTCTCAAGGCGTTACCCTTTCATTCCACTCCTCAAGCTATCAGTTGTAGCTCCCGCTTTCACGGGAACCCCGCATTTTTATTCGCTATTTGGCCTTCGTCCATGAGGTTTGCCTCACAGAATAGCGGTTGTATGCGAACGAGTCGCACGATTATAGTGCATACTCTTTTGAAAATTGATGGTGTTGAAAATCCTGATGCAGTATCCCTTTTTCAAAAGAGCGTTGCCGCACTCAACAACGATGGAACCCTTCGGGTCTGTTACGACGTAGGAGCTGTGGCATTGCAGAAGATTTGGCTTTATCCAAAATCTAGTCTTGCCGGAGCCGGAACCACCTACAATCAGCACATTTTTGTTTCTGGCATTCTTGGGGTTGGCAGGACGGTTGGACATCATTAGGCACTCCGTTTGCGTCAGGATGATGTTGTCCTCAAATTTGGGAGCGACAAACGGGGCAATATCCTGTGCGTTTCCCCATCTGGCAGAACCGTATTCTTCATTGTGCCGGTATTTCTTGGCATTTTTTCCACGGAGATACACGGCTAATCGAAGACCGCATCCGCAGACTATCCCAACGCACAAATCGAACGGATGGAAGCTGGGCATAAAATTAGAAAACGCTACAGGAAGCGCCGCCATCAGGCCGAGAATGGGGGAGGCTGGAATATTCTCTTTTGCGATACGCCATGCTTCGCCAAGATTCGTAGCGACCAGGCCCAAGACAACATATGGGATAGAAAGAATTATCAGCCGTTTTAGATTCCGCTGATTCATAGCTCACGCTCCTGCTTTTTCTCGTGAACTTTTTTCGGCAAAGAGGCGGCAAGCACCTTCATCTTTGCCAAAAGGGCCAGCATACTGGGACGTTCTGCCTTTCGGGCTGTTTCAGCACTGAATTCCTTAAAAGCAGCGGTTAGCGCGTCACTGTCACGGGCCTTAAAAAAGACCAGGTAACGTGGGGGCACTTGGGACTTGTCCTTGGTAATCGCATAATCCACCCTATACTTATTTAGGATTCTCTTGAAGCCGGAGATTTCTGTTTTCTCGATTTCGATGTTGGTGGCCCCCTGGTTCTGCCCAAGAAGCTGACCGATGGTTTGCTCACCTACAATATGGGTGTCCATATTGTACGCCTTTTTTGCTTTTACATTACGCCGATGGTTCATATAAGCACGAAAGGCGTTCAGCAGAGAGCGGGCAGTCAGCTTTGTGGTGCTGATTGCCAGGTTCACGGTTCTATTTTCCACTTCTTCCTGCATTCACATCAGCCCCTTTCCGTGACAGCTTTACCTGGCGTCGTGACTGGGCGCTTTTGGAGAATGCTCCTGTGCTTTTTCTGCGCATCGCACCGTTTTATCCGGGATTGGGAAAGCCATAAGGTGGCCCCCAAGACGGATGAAGGTTTCCGGCTGATGAAAGAGCTTTTCGTAGTGGCTGAGCTGGTCTTTGGTTAGGGAAGAAAAGTTTTCTTCTCCCAGGCCGACAACGAGCATATTCCCGGCAGTAATATCGTAGATTTCACCGTCCTCTGTGCGCAACGCCCGATTCAGTGGCAGCTGATTGATTTTTCCTTCTTCATTGAGAATGATTGCCGCCTTATCCTCCCATGGATAAACGGCTTCAATCCAGCCACCAACAGCCTGCTGCAAAGATTTCAAATCAGAGCCTATCTGAACGACCTTGGGATACCGCTCCGGCTCGATCAGGAGAACGGTGAGGGATTCGTTCTGTTCCATCCGTGGCCTCCTTAATCCAGCGCGATTGCGGGAATGTTATATTTTCCGCAATGAAGGATGGTGCTTTTGTAAACCATGAGCGCCTGGAGAATGTGAATATCCTCCACGGTAATGGGCGCATCTGTTCCATCCTTATCAGAACGGAAGACGATGGAGGGACCAATCAGGTAACGCTTTTCGTCGGTTTCCACCACGGAATGCTGATATGCGCTGATTTTGAGACCGCCGCCCGGAAAATCGATTACCAGATCGTCGATTCCGAAACAGGGAACCGCAGTGAAGCACTCCTCCAAATCCATAACGGTCACAGGCAACTCCGGTGCCAGCATTGCATAGTACATGGGCGTTTCCGTGGTGATGGCTGCTTTGTTGTTTCTTTTTGAGGTCATAGTATTCTCCTAACGTGATAAATCCTGCTGACGGCGTTTTTGCCATTGGGTCAGCAGTTTGATAATGACATCGTGCATCTGCTTCGGGGTATAGGACTTCGGAAAGAACTTTCTCAGGTCGCCGCTGTCGATGGTGACCTTTTCCAAATCACCCTTTTTCTCCTCGGACATCATGGCGTACATCGCCATACGGTCACATCCGCCGTCCTGGCTGAGTTTCTTCAGCCGTTGTGCCTGGGACAGCGATGGGGTAGATTGCCCATACTCCATGGCATCCAGCAGATTGGTCTGTTCCTCCGGGGTGAGAAAAGAAAGCTCTACGGCAGGACTGAACGCGATTTTCTTCTCGTCCACCATCTGCATGAGTTCCGGTATCAGATTCGTAAGGTTTACATATCTCTGAACCTGGCGGGCACTTTCCCCGGTTTGTTCCGCAACGAGTTCACGAGATTCCTTTCCTTCCAACTTCCGGCCAACTTGGCCGGAAGTTAAATCGGTACGGTATCCTTGACGTTTCATAGCATCCATTTTCATCTTATAGGCTTTGGCTCGTTCACTGGGAAGCATGGTTTCACGCTGGAGATTGCTGTCTACCATTGTGATCACGGCGGTATCATCGTCCATCTGCCGAACGATGACGGGCATGGTTTCCAGCCCCAAAAGCTGGGAGGCGTGGAGCCGCCTGTGCCCGGAGATGATTTCATAACCGCCATCGACGCGTGGGCGGGCAATGGCAGGAGACAACACCCCAAACTGGGACACGCTTTCCACTGTTCGCTGCATGGCTTCATCGTCTACAATACGAAACGGATGGTTCTTAAAGGGAAACAGTTCTGTCAATGGAATATTCTGAACCGCTTCATTCTGTACTGCTATAGGAATCAACCTCCTTTGGGTAGAGTATCTGTCTGGCGAGAGACTTCTTTTTTGCGCTGATGGCCTTTCGACGGTCACTGCCCTGAATCAGGACGGGGGTACACATTTCCAGTACACGGCTGTAAATACGGGCGTGCGCAACATCATGGGAACCGCGCAGCTGCCTGGGGGGCAGATTGGTGGTCACGATCAGGGGAAGATTGGACTTGTAGCGTTCATCAACAACCGCATAAATCTGTTCCAGGGCATACTCTGAATTGCGCTCGACACCCAAATCATCAATGACAAGCAGCTCAAATTTGCCGAAGGAAGCGATATACCCCGTGCGCTCTCCAAATTGGAGATCACCCATTTGGGTCAGGATACGGGGAAAGTTGGTCATTAGAACGGGAACACCCTGAGACAGAAGTGCGTTTGCAATGCAGGCGGCGAGGAAGGATTTTCCGGTTCCCACATCACCCCAAAACAAAAGACCAAGGTTCTCCGCCTTGGTCTGCTCCCATTGATCTACATATCGCTTCGCCATCTGGACATAGGGATTATCTTCCGCAATCTGGAATGTCCAATCCAGGAAATGCGTGTCCTGAATTCCTTTTGACCGGAGTTCGGCAATTTCCATAATGCGCTGTAAGCTGTCCCAATTTGTTTCCATCATTCTGCGTTCCTCCCTTACTTACAGACTTTCATTACCATCGTAAGAATAAATGCTGCGATGAAAAATACTGCCAGCCTGTGTATCCTGCCTTGCCCAACTACGGATTGTTGCCAGGTGGTTTTCGTAGTGCTTTCCTGTTGAAGCCATATATTCTGAAAGTCGGTTTATCCGATTTTCCCAGTCATCTGGGAACTCCGTTTTTAGAAATTCCATCTCAGCACGGGATAGATATACATTCTGGTATTTTCCAAGTGGCGGGGATATTGCTGCTTTCTCTTCGTTATTATTTTTATTCGTGTTTGTTACTTTCGTATTTAATTGGTTCGTCTTTATTTCTGGCGGGTTATCCGGAGGCGGTAAGACCGGAGCCGGAAAAGCCGCATCCGGTTTTTCCGTGTGCGGCTTTTCCGGACACGGTGAATCCGAACGCGGTCTGGGACGTTCGTAAATTACATATTCGATGAGGCCCATTTTTCCAGAGGCACAGCGCTTTTGCTTGCGAATTAGGTAACCGTAACGCTCCAACTCCTGAAGCCCCGAAAGAATCCCGTCTTTTCCCTCACGCGAAATAGCAGCCAACCCCCGGACGGAATAGCTCCAGCTGTCAGGCAAGCTCAGCAGCATGGATAATAGCCCCTTGGCCTTCAAAGAGAGTGCTTTATCTTGCAGATGGTAGTTGCTCATTGTTGTGTAATTCCCATTTTTCTCAACACGGAAAACAGGTATAGGCATCAACTCCCTTCACAGTAAAAACGCTAGACTGCTGCTAAAATGGCTGGGGCCAGCCGCATGAATAGCATTTTCCCATTGGGCGTAATCAGCGTGTGGTGGGCAATCTGTCCGTAGCCAT
>OLGZ01000551.1_pt1 | contig 28730 bp, 18 predicted proteins | sample 1605981 | NCBI WGS metagenome assembly OLGZ01 (sample SAMN03283291) | human gut metagenome | biome: human-associated habitat; material: feces | host: Homo sapiens | place: Peru | collected 2012 | reverse complement strand
TACCGAGTGTGGCTGTTATAGGTTGTCGCCTCGTTTTATTGGCTATACCGAGTTGTTCGTGTTTGCCGGGTATCATTTGTGTTACCTGTATAAATCTAATACCATGCTAAAACACACTGCGGTGGTTCGCCCAAGTGGCTGGAGGCGCAAAGCCTCCAAGGAACGTTGCTTTATGGCAGGTCTATGCCATTGCATTCTCTGTAAAGATACAGACCAGTTTAGTGCGGCTTGTCTGTCTGCCGATGACGGACTGCATGATGAACTCCCGAAAGGCTCTGCTCTCAATGCTGTCAATACGGAAGGCTACCGCAATGACGAGTTCAAGGCTATACACATCATAGCTGATGCGGTCGTTCTTCCTGACATGACGGCGTACACCCTGCTCTTTCAGAATGCCATCCTTGAATATAGCCTTGACAGCCTTGCGCACATAGCAGCCGAACACATTATACATGTCGGCAATCTCCTGCATGGTCATCCATACAGTATCGGTCGGCATGGATACCGTTCCGCTCTCGCTGATAGTTATAACTCCTCTGTTCATTTCCTGTCCTCCTTATTTTTATTCTGGTCAGTTTCTTTTGTTTCTCTGCGCTGCATCAGCTTGTCCATGTCCTTGGATATCTTGTCATCGGTGATGACGGCATAGACCTGGGTGCTTCGCAGGTTGGAATGCCCCATCATCTTGGCGATGCTTTCCATTGATATACCCGAAGTAACCATGTTTACTCCGAATGTATGTCTTGCAACGTGTGCGGTAAGGTTCTCATTTATACCCAAAGCCACACCGAGTGAATGAAATTCAAACCACATGGAATCACGTGAAGAAAGAGGGAAAACAGGTTTGCTATCATCCGCTGTATTGTATAGCGACATTATTTGTTCAGCTATCGGATGCAAGGGAATGAACGCTTCGTTGTTGGTCTTTGCTCTTTTCTCACGGATGTATTTTCTACCGTCTGCCGTCATCCCGATATGGTGTGGATACAGGTTACGTAAATCGACATAAGCCAAACCTGTAAGGCTGGAGAAAACAAACATTCTTCGTGCCAACTCCAAAGCCTTATCCTCCATAGGAGTCTCCATAATGAGCAGCAAGTCATTTCTGGATATATGTCTACGCTTTGGTGAGCCTTTCTTTTCATATCCGACATCTTCCAATGGATTGAATTTCAGCAGACCTCTGTCAACAGCGATATAAACCAAGCGTTGCAGCCAACAGAGATTATGGTTCGTATTGGATGCACTATACCCTTTGCCAATCAAGAACAACTTATAAGATTTGCCAAATTCCTCAGTCAAATCTTCAAATGCAATGTCATTCATTCCTCGTAACCCGATGAACTCTCGCAAGTTGAGCTGCGATGTCTTAGATTGGCGATAAGAAGATGTTGAGTTAATACGGATGGAGCGCAGCCTAAGGCGTTCACGCTCCTCCTCGCCAGTGGCAAGCAATGTCATCGGGATAGTATTTGCATCAACAATAACATTCTTCAGAATCTCGGCGGTAACGATGCCCTTTTCCTTTGTTGCCTGCTCGTAGGCTTCGTCAATTCTTAGTCTGAACGCTTGCAGTTGTCCGTTCACTCTTGTATTCTTGGCTTCACCTTTTTTCGTGTCCCATTCTTCGGGAGCACAGTAAAGACCTGTTGCTATGGCTGACACTTTGCCGTCAATCGTGATACGGCAAAATATAGATGTGGTTCCGTCTGCCTTTACTCTGCCACGGTTGATATAATAAAACTGCTTGTATGTACTTCTCATTGTTATGTTCCTTTCTTATTTTGTGAAAATATTACAGGACAAACTTGAAGTCTTTGTTGGCTTCGATGAACTTGTCCATATCCTCAAATAGCTTTTTCGGGGTGACACGTGCATAGATTTGCGTGGTCTGAATGTTGCTGTGACCAAGCATTCTGCTGATAGTCTCTATCGGAACACCTTCTTCGAGCGTAACGAGCGATGCGAAACTGTGCCGTCCAACATGATAGACCAAATCCATACTTATGCCAGATAGTACTCGGAGACTTTTCATGTTACCTCTCAGCACTCGAAATTCCTGTGGCGGTAAAAGAGTAGGTCTTGTCGGGTCTTTGTATTTCTCCAACATGGCAAGCGCCTCTGGCAGTAACTTCACACGTGCAAGCATCTTGTTCTTCTTTCTGTGGTATTTCAGCCAAAGGCTGCCCTCCTCATCACGAAAGAGGTTTTCTTCCGTGATGGAAACCGTATCGGCATAAGCCGTGCCTGTATAGCAGGCGAAAAGAAAAAGGTCACGGGTCAAAGCCAACGATTTTCTTCGCTCTGGTATTTCGAGGTCACGAATTTTCAGGAAGTCCTCACGTGTCAATGCCTTTGGTGGATTCTCTTTCTTTTGAGGTAGCTTGAAGTGCATGAAATGATAACGCTCGGAGTGTCCTGCCTTGAAAGCTATTCGGCAGGTCTTCTTCAATATGGCGAGATAGTGGCGGACTGTATCAAGTGCAAGACCTCTCTCGTCCAAGCAAAAGTCCATGTACTCACGGATAAACTGCTCGTCAAGCTCACCGAATGCCACATCGTCAGTTCCATAACGCTTCTTGACGAACAATCCCAATGTCAGGCGAGTGTACTGGTAGTTTGGCAGCGTGCCTTTCTTGTAGTCGATGCCGATTCTTGACTCAATGTCCGCAATGATGGCGTCAAGCTGCTTCAACAAGGTCATCTGAGTGTCTGCACTGCATTGAAACAGATCCTTTATCGCCTTTGCGTCAAAATCCGTCTTGCGCTCCACAAGTGACTCGTAGGCTGAGTTTATTGCCAGCAACAGCTTGTCAATCTTGGCGTTCACTTCCACAGCCTCCTTGCTCTTGCCGTCAAGTCTGCTCTCACGTGGATTCCATAACTTTGGCGTACATGACAACTTGCAACCGAACTGCGCCATTGTTCGGTTGAGGGTGATGCGTCCCATGATGGGAGCCTTACCGTTCTTGTCCAATCCGCTCTTTTTAAGGTAGAGCAGCACCTTGAATTTTTCAACTTTCATCTGCTTACTTTTTTAGTTTGCAAAAATAATCAATCAGTAAGCATTCTCCGTCATTGAAAGTTGTGCAGAACAGTGCAACAAACACTGGTGACAAACTATTTGTTTTTCACCTCGTTAGCAGTGTTGGTTTCGGTAACTGACCGCTAACGGTTTGGTAACTGAAATAACTCAATATCCTGCTCGGCTTTGCTTTGCAGCCAATTGGCAGAATTATGAAATATTGCTCATTCTCAACCACTTGCAGTTCATTTCTCTCATCTTCACTTTCCGTTGCTTTTGCTTAAATTGTGCATTGCTTCCGTCATACTTATGCGACCCTTCAGATTGCATCTGGTACAGACATATATACAGTTTCCAAGATGCTAGTCCATAAGAATGTGACAACCACTCAAATCTATGCTGACATGGTGAGCGAAAAGAAGCGAGAGACCGTCAATAAGATTTCGCTTAAATAACTGATTCTATATTACTATTTTATCAAATTCAGCCCAAAAACTTGTCATTAAAGCAAGTTTTTGGGCTTTTTGTTTGATTTTCTGGCATTTAATTATTATCTTTGCACCATAAATAACTATATCATATTCATAAATCATAAATATTCTGAATAACAACTATGTTAGAGAAAGGTCTTAAATTTGTACTCCCTGTCATCATAGGTTTGATGGCATTAGCAATGTCCTACGTACTCAATGTAGAAATATTTCAACTCAACGTTGTTTTTAGCCTAAGTTTTTCTTTGGTTATTGCCATCATAGCAGGTGTGATATATAGTTTTTGTCTGTTCATGTTTCCTTCGTTTCTTCTAATAGTATGGAAGAAAGTAAGCTGGTCCATTAATCGACTTCTTCATCAAGCTCAAGTGAAAAGTGAAGAAGCGACTTCAAACGAAGACAATGAATCCACATCTATCTCCTCTCAAATTTCGGAGGTTGCAGACGTTACCGAAAATTTTACTAAAACATGGGCAAAGACAAAGGAGGAACTTCTCGCATATACGCAACAGAACATGTTTCCATATTTTCCAGAACAGTACCATCCTGCCCTATTACAAATTGTCGAGGACTTTGCAAGCAACAACATTACCTGTAGTTCACCCATCAAATGCACATTAAAAGAGACCGCGGGATTAAATTCTCGTGACATTTGCCATTTTATAGGTAACTTATATTTAAAGTTCAAGCAAGTAGACAAGAATAAGGTAATGAAAAGAAACGTTACTTACCAGTTTGCTAGAAATGCGTTTCCTAATATTATCACTCAGGAAGAATCTTTTATAAAAACGCATCTAGTAGAATATAATACTCGTAGCATAATTCGTAATTTTCCAAAAAAATAAGTTATAGGTTATGGTTATTTCTCATAATCAAGCAGTTATTCTTGAAATAACCAAATAACCTCGAAATAACCAACTACCTTTGCGGTCACAATTCATTATTAACAATTAAATGATTTTGAATATGACCGAAAGAAAAATTTCATTTGAGGCAATGCCTCAAGCAATCTTGGAATTGCTGCAGAAAGTAGATTCGCTTCATGAGAAAGTGAGCGAATTGAGTAACCGTTATCCCAAGCAGGCAGAAGAGGCTATGATTGGGATAGAGGAAGCATGTGCTATATTGGGACGTGCAAAATCTACTATCTATGCCCTCACACAGGCGCACAAAATTCCATATTATCAACCTGGAAAAATGCTCCAGTTCAAACGCTCGGAGTTGATGGCTTGGATGGAAAATGCAAAGCATGAAACCTCCATTCAAACCAATGAACGCATCTGCGAAGAGATGCAAAAAACAGTGCGCCATCGTCCTAAATCTAATTGGGGAATATAATATGAAGTACCTTGACTTAATCAACCGTTTTTGGGAAGAGAATCGTTCCAATCGCTTCACTACATCGGAATGTGCCCTCTACTTCTATCTTCTCAACGAAGGAAACCGCAAGTATTGGAAGATGCCGTTTTCTTGCTCGTCCATCCTTGTTATCGCCGAGACAGGGCTTACCAAGTCAACCTTGGTCAGAGCAAGAGAAGGGTTGCGAGCTCGTAAACTTATTTCCTTCACCGAAGGTATACAGAACTCACGTGCTCCAACCTATGTTATCAACGATGCTGATACTTATGTTGACCCTACTTGTGAAACCGCTCATATGACTAAAGGCGAGAGTGCTTGCAAGAAGAAGCTTGAAACCACATGTAAGGTGGAAGATAAAACTGGTAAGGACATCAAACATGAAACTTCCTCCGACTCCTTTTCTAAAGATAAAGACAAAAACAAAGAAAAGACGGAGGTGAATAAAGCCTACATGCCAATCGAAGAAATCGAGAAAAGGATGTTGGAAGACGAGAACTGGCAAAGAATAGTCTTGTCTCAGTTAAGGCAAATGGGATATGATGTGCCCAAAGATAACAAACTTGCTCCTTACATCCAACAGTTTTTCAACTTTCAACGTATCAGCAATGTATGTGAACGAGAAGAAGGCGATTGTCGCCAACATTTTTTTAACAAACTAAAAAAGGAGTATCTCTCCAAGAACAATCATGGAAGTAATCAATATGAAAGAAATAATAGACGTGGAAGCCTTGAAGTCTCGCCTACGTCAAAAGAAAACTATGAGTCGACGTTTTAGACTACCACTAACTAAGGAAGAAGCAGCAGACCTCTTGCTTGTAGCAGTCCAGAACGAAGTAGAGTATCGTCAGCGTCAATTCATCATAAGCGACGACTTGATGGAACAAGTAACCAAGATGGTTTCTTGGCTTACGAGTGAATCCTCAAAATTTGGCATTATGTTATTGGGATCATGTGGTAACGGAAAGAGCACTTTGGTCAAGGCATTCGACAAGCTTCTTACCCAGTTAGCCATTCCCCTGTATCGCAACTGCAGCATAGAAAGATATGACCTAAAAATTGTAGATGCAAAGTATGTGGCGAATCTTTGCAAATCGTATCCCAAAGACTATATCAGTCTTTCTAGAACCGAGATGCTGGCAATCGACGACTTAGGAACTGAACCGACAATGGTTATGGACTATGGTAACATTTCTTACCCATTGATTGACCTACTTACTCAACGATACGAGCTACAACTGTTCACCATCATCACTACAAATCTGACCGGTCAAGCCATCAGAGAAAAATATGGAGATCGTATCGCCGATCGCCTCAACGAGATGATGGAGAAAGTAGGTTTCGCCAATCCTTCATACAGAACTAACTAACGGAATGCGAGCTAAAGACAATTGATGGTGTTATGCAAGAAATACCAATGTGGAACAAATTCGCCTCAGCTTTTTGTTCAATCATTGGCTTCTTGCAGCACTCGCAAGCTCGCACTCTATCAGTCATAACAAATGAACATTTATAAAATGAGCAAACATAAAACCAGCAACAGTTCGGTCAAGAATTTGCGTTCTCGTTATATAAGAGCTAGAGTGACCGAATCAGAATACATAAAGATTTCTTACCTTTCCAAACAGTGCGGTTTATCGCTCAGCAGCTACTTTCGTAAGTGTGTGCTTGGGCAGCATCCAAAGAATCGCTTAACAGAAAAAGAAGTGGAGGCACTTAACAGTTTGGCTGATGCAAGAGGGGATATTGTAAAGATAGCAAATGCCCTGAATGGTAGAAGCAAGGAAGAACGAAAGCGATATTTTGGCAACCCACGTTTCATGGAACAATGGATAATTGCAATCAACAAAATCATAACAAGATGGTACGAGATACAGAAGAACATCATGGAATAAATTTAGGTTTAAAATCATCAAAAAAAATCAATCATGATAGCAAAGGCAAAAGTAATACAGCATGGACATAATGCCATCAACTATGCAGTCAATAAAGAACAAGCAGAAATTATTAGGCTCAACTTCTTGCCACAAAACATTACACCCGATGCCATGTGGCTTAGAATGATAGTCCATCAAAAAATTCACGAAAAAAGAAGTAGCTCTCGTCGTTCTCTAAAGAATAACATGATTCGAATTGAGGTTTCACCAAGACCCGAAGAAAGTCAAGGATGGACGATTGAAGACTGGAATAAACTAGCTAAAGAATTTATTGAAGCATTTGATGCTATAGACTTATCAATTAGATCAAAACGCAAGAGCGCTAAAAGTACCAGTTTAGGTAATTCTCAATATGTAGTAGCTTTACATCACGACAGTAAGAGTGGTATTCCACACCTCCATATCGATGCCAATCGTATCGACATGGAAGGCAACATAAATGATGCTCATTTCATCTATGAGAGAGCCATGGAAGCAGCTAAAATCATCAATCAAAAGCGAGGTTGGAGACAGGCAACTCACTATAGCATCAGAAACAAGATGAAACTTTCAATGGATTGCAATGCTGTTTTGAGCAGCATGAAGGCATTCTCTATAGATGACTTTTTCAAGCTTTTAGCAGAAAAAGGGTATGAGATACGTCTGCAACGGGATAGCCTCAATACGGTAAGAGGTTACTCTGTGAAGATGGGAAATTCTATCTATAAGTCATCCGAGATTGGTACAGGAAGAAGATACATGCCGTCAAAATTGAAAACTACCTGGAAAGAACTTCATCCTGTTTTGGAGCACGAACCTGTCAAGCAATCGGTTTCGAAACCGCTAACATTATCAGACTCATTCTATGCTAGGAATGATATTTCTAGCACGAATGAAAGTGTCGGCAATTCAAGCTCAAAATCTTCACAATCGCCAAGTGCTCAAATAGAAGTTATATGTAAATATGACTTCACTATTAACAAAAAGATACATACTGCTGAGATTTCTAAAAAGATGAATGATTTCATTCGCTCAGAAATCGTATCTAGTCAAGGAGCATTAACTTCAACCGAGGAAACTATAGACAGAATCCAGCGAGTAGCAATAGCCTTATTTGTCGGATATATAGATGCAGCCCTCACGATGTCTCAGTCATATGGTGGTGGCGGAAGTATTAGTTCCAATTGGGGCAAAAATGAAGATGACGATTGGCTTTGGGCAAGAAAGTGTGCCACGAAAGCTATGTGGCTTTGCAAACCTCGCGTGAGATATGGCAGAGGTCGTTAATGTGGAACTAAAATTCAAGAACAAATGAATATAAGAAAAAGTAAAACAGAAGAATTCGATGTCGACGTTTTTTTGGATGGCATCGACAAGGAAGAGAATCTGAAAGAAGCCTCTATACAGGTGGACATGCAGATTGATGAACTTCGCAACATCAGTAAAGATTTGACCGATTATTTCCGGCGACTAGACAATGCCCGTAAGAGTGTTGAGCAATATTGTACCATAAGCAACAAGATAATGATTGATGGTAGGACTGCAGCCAACACAATCACGGATAGCATCAATCAGGCAATTGAAGATACCAAGCACATTACAGTAAAAGCCAATCTCTGTTCCGAGGCCCTAAAGAGTATTTCTGATTTTAGTCAAGCATTAGCAGAATCTGAGAAAGCGGTATTGCAGGCTCATGGAGAAAAACAAAAGTCTCTCTTCCAAAAATACCATTATGAATTCTGCCACATGCTCGACGAAAACCAGGGAGTATGGCTATCCCCCTCCATGTGCAAAGTGCTACTCTGGATATTCCTGCCGTGTGTAGTAATCACTGTTGTTGTAATAGTATTGACAATATCTATGGCTTTTGGAAAGTAAAATCTAAAAAATACTGCCATTTATGCGATTTTCTGCCATCAAAATTTGCCCATCTTCTACATTTTTATTAAATTTGCACGAAAAAGCATAAAATATACAAGAATATGACAGCATTCTCATCAGGACAAAGAATCTGTGTCAGAGGCGAAGAGTTCCGAATCACTCGTGTTGAAAGAAACTACGATGGCAAGGAAATTCTATATGCTGATGGTCTCAGCGAACTTGTCGCAAACAAACACTATATCTTTGACACCAAAATCGAAGAAGAAAACAATAACAAAATCATGATTGTCTCTGCCACCAACACCCAGTTAGTAGCAGATGACAGTCCGCAATGCCGTGCCACCCGATTGTTGATAGAATCAACCATCCGAGGCAACGACTATTATTCCAAGAAGATTTGTGTCGCTCAAAAAGGCGCCTTCAATGTAGCCGACTATCAGATGGAACCTACGTTGAAAGCACTTGAACTGCCACGCCCTCGCCTACTCATTGCAGATGGCGTAGGTCTGGGAAAGACCATAGAGGTGGGAATATTCCTCAGCGAAATGATACGCCGAGGAAGAGGCCGCCGTATCCTTGTATGTGCTTTGAAAAGTATTCTTGCTCAATTTCAGGAAGAACTGTGGAATCGTTTTGCCATCCCACTGATGCGTCTCGACAGTACCGGCGTGGATCATATCCGCATGAACATTCCGATGAACAAGAATCCTTTCGACTACTATGACAAGACCATCATCTCCATCGATACGTTGAAGAACAATGGTAAATTCCGTGCCTGGCTGGAAAAGACCCGCTGGGACATCATCGTCATAGATGAATGTCATACGGTAGCCAATGAAGGAAGTCTTCGTGGACAATTGGCTCAGTTCCTTGCCAACCATTGCGACAGTCTGATTCTCACATCAGCCACACCTCATAATGGTTCGGCAGAATCATTTGCCAATCTGATGCGTATGCTTGAACCTACTTCCATCCCACGTGATGGAGAATATACCAAGGAAGATGTAGAGAAGTATTACGTGCGCCGCTTTAAAAACGATATAGAAGACGAGAACATCCGACAGAACTTCCAAGAACGAAAGGTAATCTCCGTTGATGTGGAACTGGCTCCTCAGGAAGAGGCGCTGCTTGCCCTGCAACAGAAGATCAAGTTCCGCTCCCTGAAGGATGAGACCGATGAGGAGCATCGGGATCTTCTCTTTGCCTTCTCCCTGTTCAAGACCTTCCTTTCCAGTCCTGCGGCTGCTTTGAAGGCTGTCAACAACCGACTGGCAAAAGACCACAACAATACCGAGGAACTGGAGAATCTGAAAGGAATCCTGGAAGAGATGAACCAGCTTCAGATAGACTCCCGTTATGAAGCCTTCAGAAACAAATTGAAGGAACTCAAGTGGAAAGGTACCAAGAAGGATGAGCGTATCGTGGTCTTCACCGAACGTATTGAGACCATGAACTATCTGGCTGCCCGCCTGAAAGAAGACTTCAAGATGAAAGATGACCAGATTGTACTCTTCAACGGCAGTCTGTCGGATACCGAACAGGAAGAACTGGTGGCTGACTTCGGCAAGGAAGACAGTAAGATACGTGTGTTCCTGTCTTCCGACTCCGGTTCACAAGGTGTCAATCTGCATTATTACTGCCACTTGATGTTCAACTATGATATTCCTTGGAGTCTGATTACCCTGGAACAGCGAAACGGACGCATCGACCGCTATGGTCAGAAAGAGACTCCATACATCTATTATCTGATAGCCAAGAGTACGAGCGACAGTGTTCGCAGCGACATGGCTATTCTCAAGAAACTGGTAGATAAGGAAGAGGAAGTACACAAGACCCTGGGCGATGCCCTCAGCGTCATGAACCTGTATAGCGCAGAGAAAGAGGCAGTAGCCGTAACCAAGGCCATCAAGACCCACGACACCCATTTTCTGGAAACCAACCAGGAAGGCGAAGAGCAAAAGACCCGCCGACGCCGTGGTGGTTTCTTCTCTCTCGGCAAAAACACGACACCAGCCAAAGAGCACAAGGTGCTGTACGAGCCTCAACTTAGCCTCTATCACGACGATATGCAGTTCTACCGTGACCTCTTTGCCGAACTGGAAAGCAAGGGGCGCAACGAACATGGAGAGATACAGGTGGTAGATGCTGAAATTCCATACGTGGAGGCGATGGAAAGCAAAGACCTGAAAGAGGTGCTCTATGATATTCCTCGTGAGGCATTGCCTACCGACCGTGTCTTCCGTCTCTGCAACAACCGGAAGGTGGTCATGGATGCCATCGCAGATTCCCGAAAGGAAAACAATAACAACTGGGCAAAGTTCCAGCCGCTCTATGATTTGCATCCTATCATCCAGTATCAGCTCACCAAGTTGGCAGCATCCGTTCCTAAGGAACAGGCATTCGTGGTCAAGCATAAGATGTTCCCTCAGGATACAGCCCTCTTCCTGATGTATGGAAGTGTAGCCAACGGATTGGGACAGACACTCGTGAGCAAGTTCTTCGTGGTACCGATGAATATCCAGAAGGGAACCCTCTGTGAGGCGCCTTACTCCCTGGATGATATGCTGAAAAAGTATCCCGATATGATGAATACCATCTATCAGGAGTCTGTGAGCGAGGAAGAACTGGCTCTACTCCAGGACTTGCTCTCTGATGCCCTCGAAAATGGAGAGACTCAATATATGTATAGCCGACAGAACGAGGAGAGCCACAAGATGAGCCAGCAACTCGAGATCTACAGACAGAAACTTGCCCACTGGGCAAACCAGGCCAAGCAGCAGCTCAGTATCCAGTTTGGTGAGGATGTCGTCCAGTTCCGCCAGAAGGCATACAGCAAGGCAGAAGAAGAAATAGAAACCATCGTCAGCAAGCAAAGCCAGTTTAACAACGACTTGTTTACGCTCGACAACAACGAACCTTACATCAAGGTTTTAGCCGTATTCTTTAACAGATAAACTAAAACGTTATGGCAGAAAACGTAAAATATAAATTCATCCAGAATGTGGGAGACTATTTCCCTTCCGGATATTTCTCAGAGGACTTTATCGATAAAGTCCAGAAGGCATCAGGCTTGAACTCCGACCAGATGACGGAGCTGTGCAAGCCATACGTAAAACTTCGTGGCGAGTACGAGAAGTACAAGAACTACATCCTTAACACCCATCCGCGTGTCAAGGATGCCATCAAGCATACCCACGACTTCCACACCCTGCTGCTCAATATCCTGGGCTACGATACTACCTGCGCCTACCAGCAGTTCATCACCATCAACGAGGACGACCATTCCGTGGTTCCCGTGCGCCACATCCTTACCCGCAACGGCAAGACCACGATGCTCGTGATGGAGATGCAGCATCTCATCAAGACCGATGAGCAGGAACCGGCCGGATTGTTCGAGCAGCAATATAATGTGGTGGAAGATGGACAGACCTCCTCTGTTATCATCAGCCACCAGCAGTACTATGCCGGTCAATGGAGCGAACTCTTTACATTGCCTAAAGACGAAGAGGCTCATATCTCTCCTGCCGTCATCAACAAGGCGATAGACGCCATCTTCCTTTTGCCGGAAGAGCACCGCCCTCATTTCATCCTGATGATGGCAGGCAACACGATGTTCCTGCTCGACTCCGACAAGTGGAATCGTGGAAGCTACCTGGAGTTCTCCATGGATGAACTCTTCTCGCAGGCAAGCATCTCTGCATTCCGCAAATACTACGCCCTCTTCCATCTGCTTATCTGCAAGGATACGCTGGCAGCAGACAGCGAATCGGTATTGATGGATAAGCTCGTAGAAGAAAGCTACAAGAGTGCCTACGAGGTTACCAAGGACCTGAAGGAAGGTGTGATTCTCTCTGTAGAGACCCTTGCCAACGAAGCCTTGTGGTATTGGAAGAAAGAATTAACCAATCCTGATACCACATTGAAGAGCAATCCGTTAAGCAGCATTGATTATACCGATGATACATTCGAGGCAGAAGTAAATGACGACTGCCTTAACATCATCTACCGTCTGCTCTTCATCTTCTATGCCGAGAGCCGTGATGAACTGGATATCCTGCCTACCAAGGACGAGGTTTATAAGGACGGTTACTCGCTGGAGATGCTCCGTGACCTGGAGAAAGCACCGATGAGAACGGAAGAAAGCCGCAACGGTTACTTCTTCAACGACAGCCTCAACGACCTCTTCTGGCTCCTTGCCAACGGCTACCGCCAGGGGCAGCAGGATAACAAGAGCTTCTCGGTAAGAAAGATTGATTCTCCTCTTTTCGACAACAGAAGATTGCATCACCTCAAGGATGTAAAGATCCGCAATATTGAATGGCAGAAGATTATCCGTGCCCTCTCTCTGAGCAACCGCGACAAGCAGGTGGGCAGAATCAGCTACGCCAACCTCGGCGTCAACCAGTTGGGTAGCGTATATGAGAGTCTTCTCGCCTACCGCGGTTTCTATGCCGAACAGGATTATATCGAAGTACACAAGGTGGGAAAACCTGAGGAAGGAACCTTCCTGGTACCTTACAGCCGAATGGATGATTTCGAAGCTGACGAGATTCTATGCGATGAACAGGGTGAACCTAAGATTCTGCCACAGGGCACCTTTGTCTATCGTCTGAATGGTCGTGACCGCCAGAAGTCTGCCAGCTACTATACGCCTGAGGTTCTGACCCGAAGCACCGTGAAATATACCTTGAAGAGCATCCTCGACGAGGTGGCTGAGGGCAAGCGCAAGGCGCAGGATCTTCTCGATTTGAAAATCCTTGAACCTGCCATGGGTGCTGCCGCCTTCCAGAACGAGGTAATCAACCAGCTGGCTGAGGCTTATCTCACCTATCAGCAACAGCAACGCCACGAAGCTGGTTTCAAGGAGTGGCGCATCGCCCCAGACCACTATCGTGATGAGCTTCAGAAAGTGAAGGCGTACATCGCCACACACAATGTTTATGGAGTCGATTTAAACCCAACTGCCATAGAGTTGGGTAAGCTATCGCTGTGGCTGAACGTAATTCACAAGGACATGGAGACTCCGTTCTTCTCCAACCGTCTGGCTTTAGGCAATGCCGTGATTGGCGCCTGGCTGAAAGTCTATGACAAGAAGGATATTATAGGCCATTCTGTTACCGTTAAGGGCAAATACAAATTGCTTCCTAACGAATGGTGGACCAAGGCTCCTCATAAGATTCACTTCAACAAGGTGAACTTTGAGAATGGAAAGGTAAAGAGTGCCGTGAAGCGTTCGGTGAATGAGATTTACCACTTCCTGTTGCCTGACAAGAACATGCTTGCCGTGCGCAGCATCAAGGATGTATTCATCCCTGCTGATGCTACGGAAGAAGAGCGATTGAAACTGAAAGAGACCCGCAAGGCGCAGATCAAGGGCATGAAGGAGATGTTGGACGACTGGACAGCCCCTATCAGCAGTGAGGAGTTCCAGATTCTACAACGTATCTCTGCCAAGATTGACAAGCGATTGTTGGAGTATTTCACCTTCCAATGGGACATTGAGCGATTGACCAACAACAAGACCGACCTTTGGGGAATTTATGGTCAGACTACGCTGGAGTTTGGATCTCTTGCCGAAAACTATGCAGAGAAAGAACGACTGAATGATACTCGCTACCGCCATAACAACGCATACTTCATTCTGAAGAATGTGATGGACTATTGGTGTGCCCTTTGGTTCTGGGAGTTTGATGATGCCCATGAGCTCCCTACCCGCCGTGAGTTCTGGAGTGACATCGAGGCGATTCTCCAGGTAAAGAACGAGGATTTGAATGCCCGTACCAAACGTGCCCTGCAGACTTATGTGGAGAAGGACGGCCAGCTCGGTTTCTTTGGAGAGAACCATCAGAACGACCTCTTTGCACAAGCCCAGTATGAGAACATGGCACACGAAGACCCTCATCATGATGGTGATACAGACTTGGAAGACAACGATGAGGTAAGCGAACTGAAGACACAGTCGAAGGAAGAAATTTTAGGCGACACCCAGGGTGCCGTCCGCACCTTCTTTGATGATAGTATGCGCTTCAAGACGGTAAAGAAGTATGCCGACCGCTACCACTTCTTCCACCCGATGCTGGAGTTTATCGAGGTGTTCTGGCTAAGAGATGGATTCGATATTATCTGTGGTAATCCGCCTTGGATCAAGTTGGAGTTTAACGAGGCTAACATCATTTCAGATAAGTACCCTGAGGTTGCTATCCGAAAGGTATCAGCTCCTGACGTGCGCCAGCGCATCAACGACTTCTTGGGTAATCCAGCCATGAGAGACCTTTATACTTCAGAACAATATGAGAACGTGGGAAGTACTGCGTTCTTAAACGCTTATTGTAACTATCCGTTACTGGTTGGTCAGCAGACTAACCTGTATAAGTGTGTGCTCGAAAATACAATGGATTTGGCTTCTGAAGAAAGAGGTTTCATAGGTTTGCTTACTCCAGAAAGCATCTATGATGATCCTAAGGGACAGCCACTTAGACGTGAATTATACAAGCGTTTGCGCTATCATTTCCAGTATGTTAACACTTTGAAACTTTTCAGTGAAATATTACATTGGGTAACGTATGGTTCAAACATATTAGGTGGTAAAAAGGCAACGCCATCTTTTTACAGCATAAACAACCTTTACCATCCATCAACTATTGATGGATGCTTTGTACACAACGGAGAAGGCCAATGCGGTGGATTAAAAACAATAGACGGAAATTGGAATACGAAGTCTCACAAAGATAGGGTCATCCTTTATGATGCAAGCAAGCTTGAATTACTATCAAAGATATTTGAAGATGGTTCTACTGCTGATTCCGCCAAATTAGTTAACATTCATTCTACTGAAGTTTTAAAAGTTTTGGAAAAAATAGAAGCATTCAATTCACATGTTAGAGATTTTACTCATATCATAACAGTTTGCTTTGATGAAACAGGTGCTCCTAATGCAGGTATTATCAAACGAGATACTCACTACCCAAATGTAGATGAGTATGATATGGTCTATAATGGTCCACATATCTATGTAGCAAATCCTTTCTGCAAGAATCCTCGCCGAGAATGTACTGTTGCAAATAGAGACTACGACACATTAGATTTGAATTCAATTGATGCGGACTTTATGTCACGCTCTAATTATCGTAGATTAATATCTATCAATGATTTTAAATCATATGTTAGAGGCTTTAGCCTTGGACAAAAAGATGGCAAACAAATATTTGATAATTATCTTGACAATTATAAGGTCGGCTTTAGAAATATGATGAGCCAAAGTGGTGAAAGAACGTTGATATGTGCTGTTTTGCCTCGCAAAACAGCACATATCAACGGTGTACGTTCTATTTCGCTCCTCAATAGAACGTACACCGTGGATATTGCTGCACTTTGTGCTTCTACTGTTATGGATTTCTACATGAAAACTATTGGGTCTGACAATTTAATGCCATCTCGAATGCAGTCATTTCCTCTCGGCGTAGCCGAAAAGTACCAGTCAGCCATGTACTCACGTACTCTCCTCCTCAACTGCCTCACGATCCACTACGCCGACCTCTGGCAGAGTTGCTGGCGTCCAGAGTACGCTCAGGAAGAATGGTCACTCTCCGACCCACGCCTTAAGCCATTCACTGGCTTAACCGAGGAATGGACATGGGATACACCTTTGCGCAATTACTTCGAGCGCCGCCAGGCTTTGGTGGAAATCGATGTATTGGCAGCGATGGCATTAGGCTTGTCTTTAAAAGACCTGGAGCTTATCTATACCATCCAGTTCCCTGTACTCCAACAGAACGAGAACGACACCTGGTATGATGCCAAAGGTAACATCGTCTTCACCTGCTCAAAGGGATTGAATGGTGTAGGCTGTGAGCGCAAGGAATGGGAAGCCATCCGTGGCAACCTCAGCGAAGACAGCATGACCTACGAAGGCACGGAAGCCACCTACATCCACACCATCGACCCCAAGAAGAGCGAAATGTATGGTGGCGAGCAAGTAACCTACTATGCCCCTTACATGAAGTGTGACCGCATAGCCGACTATCGCCGTGCCTGGGCATTCTTTGAGAACAGACTTTAATTTTGCACGCGCGCGTGCAAAATCTACCAAACGAACTCGCAAGAATATGAAGACTATACATAACAGCATAAGCGAACTTGAAAAAGTTCTGCAAGAATATAAGCAGTTGGGCATACAAGACCAGATAGACCATAAAAAGTTTTATCTGTACTCCATCATCACCCACTCCACAGCCATCGAAGGTTCCACCGTAACCGAGATAGAGAATCAACTCCTCTTTGACGAAGGCATCACTGCAAAAGGAAAGCCGATGGTGGAACAACTCATGAACCTGGACTTGAAACAGGCTTATGAGCAAAGCATGATTTGGGCAAGCGAACACCATTCGTTCTCTATCCAGATGCTAAAGAATCTCTCAGCCATCTTAATGCGTAATACGGGCAGTCATTATAGTACGCTGATGGGTGACTTCGATTCCTCAAAAGGAGACTTACGCTTGGTGGGGGTTACAGCAGGTATTGGAGGACGTTCATACATGGACTACAGAAAGGTGCCAATGAAACTGGAAGAGTTTTGCAAACAGATGAATGATCGCCGAGAAGCCCTGATCAAAAATCCCAATCCTATCGATGCTTATCTGCTCAGTTTTGATGCACACGATATTCTCGTTACCATCCACCCATGGGTAGATGGCAACGGCAGAATGTCTCGTCTCATTATGAACCATATACAATATGAGTTTGATCTTATCCCTACCAAGGTAGTCAAAGAAGACAAAGCCGAATACATACAAGCCTTGAATGATTCAAGGGAAGAAGAAAGCATGGTTCCTTTCCAGCTATTCATGATCAAGGAGCATATCAAGAATCTGAGAAACGAAATAGCAGAGCATAAAAAATCACAAAGCGAAGATTTCGCTTACCTGGAGACCAAGGTGGACCAGAAAGGTGGACCAGAAAGGTGGACCAGAAAAAGGAAAGGTGGACCAGAAAAAGGAAAGGTGGACCAGAAAAGTGGACCAGAAACTAGGATTTCCATCTTACAGCTCATACAAGAGAATGAATGCATCACTTCAAGAGAGATGTCTAACAGATTGGGAATCAATCGAAGTGCCATATCTAAACATCTCAAAAAGATGCAAGAAGAAAACATCATTCGTCGTGAAGGCTCACAAAAGTCAGGCCGATGGGTTATCATTAAATAAAACAAGCAGCTTATGTTACCTTTGCAACAAGCATACGAGGTACGTTCCGCCGTACTCGAATATATCAAAGCCACTTTCCACTTCAAGGACAATGAAGTGGGAAAGGCTTTCTACCAGTTTATTGAGGATTCCAGAAACGGACTCTTCAAGGGTCCTTATGTCTCCCTGAAAACTCCCTTTGTAAAGGCAAAGGAAGATGAGCAGATTCCCTTGGATATCCGTCCGCCGTTCACTCCTCACCTGCACCAGATACAGGCTTTCCGCCGTCTGACCACCCACGATGGGCATCAGCCGGAACCTACCCTGCTCACCACAGGAACCGGTTCGGGAAAGACCGAATGTTTCCTCTTTCCGGTACTCGACTACGTATATCAGATGAACCGGGAGAAGGTTTGCCCGGGCGTGAAAGTCATCATCCTCTACCCTATGAACGCCCTGGCTAGCGACCAGGCAAAGCGCCTTGCCGAAGCCATTTGGGGAACGGAAGAAGAACACCCGTTGAGAGGCAAGGTAACAGCCGGACTCTTTATCGGTGAAGGCACGAACCCCAAAGAGCACCCTACCCAGATGGGGAAAGACCATATCATAGAAAACCGAGACAGCATTGTACATGGCGAAGTTCCCGACATCCTGCTTACCAACTTCAAGATGCTCGACTATGCCCTGATGCAGCAGAAATATACTCCCTTGTGGCGAGGCAACCTAGGAGCAAGAGAACCGATGCTCAAGTTCCTGGTATTGGATGAGTTGCACACCTACGATGGTGCACAGGGCACGGATGTAGCCAACCTCATCCGCCGTCTGAAGCTGAAACTGAATCTGCCGGAGCACAGACTTACCCCAGTAGGAACGAGTGCTACCATCGGCAACAAGAAAGACTCCAAGCAACTGCTGTGCGAATATGCCAGCAGTGTATTCGGCGAAGAGTTTACAGCCGAAAGCATCATAGAAGAGCACCGTATCAGCGTGGAAGATTTCTTTGCAGACATCACGGAAGATGGACTGCCGGAGAAGTATGACCTGAAGCGATGCACCCTGAAAGAAACCAAGACCGTGGAAGCCTACCTGCGCACCATCCGACAGATCTGGTTGCCAGGCTGCAAAGCCGACCAGGCAGAAATAGGCACAAGACTCAGAAAACTGCAGATATTCAAAGACCTGCTGAGCGTTACCACCCAAGGCATTATCACCATGGAACAGCTGGGCAAACAGTTGGGAAGAAAGAATGCCGGTTTTCAGCGAATGCTCCTCAACTACCCAGCCTATGCAAATATAGCACTGGAGAATATGCTTGCCCTGATATCAGAGGCTAAGATGCCAGGCGGAAGGTTTCCGCTGCTCTATCTCCAGGTGCAGCTGTGGCAGAGAGAGCTGAGTGGCATTCAGCGGTTTGTACAGAATGAACCGGAGTTCACATGGAGAGACAGCATCCCTATGGACGACCGCATCTCCCTGCCAATCTACTTCTGCAGAGACTGTGGAAGCAGCGGTTGGATTACCACCAAGAAGGCAACCGAGCGGAAGTTTGCTACAGATGCATCAGCCATCAATACAGCATTCATGGATGGGGACAAGGATGTAATTCTTATGAATACAGAAAACAGGAAGAATGAGCCTATCGAGGATTACATCAACCAAAACGGAGTAAATGAAACACTCTATATCCATCCAGACGACCTGACCATCGGTGCGAAGACCGACCCTGAAGTGCTCAGAGTAAGAGTACTGAGCCGCAGGATATTTGCCCAGAATGGCAAGTCGCTGTTCCTGGACAAGAAGTGCCCGCTCTGCATGAGCGATTCACTCACCATCGTGGGCGGCAGAACCACCACACTATCGTCGGTGGGCGTGAGCCAAATCATGGCAAGCGACATGGACAGCGAGGATGCGAGCAAACGAAAGATGCTGAGTTTCAGCAACTCGGTACAGGATTCAGCCTATCTGGCAGGTTACTATGAAATCAGAACCTACCGCTTCCTCTTCCGCCAAAGTATCCAACAATATCTCAAGACGATAGACAAGCCCGTCAGTCTGGAAGAGTTGCAGGAGGGTTTTAAGAAATACTGGAAAGCAAGGCTGGAGGACGACGAGTACTACTATCGCTTCATACCAGACGACCAGATAGAGAAAATAGACTTGAAAAAGAACTATCGCAACCCTACTACAGGCGAGCTGACCGATAAGTTCAAGAAAGAGTTTGACCTGAGAGTGGATTGGGAAATCTGCTCTGAGTTTGGTATGATGTCAACCCGAGGTCGTACTTTGGAAAAGATGGGTTCCAGTGCTACCCTGTTCAGGGAGAACGACCTGCGCCTGGTATTCCACAAAATGGAAACATGGCTGAACGAAAACCATCTTGACTTTATATGCAAGGAAGAACCAGCCTTCCTTCACTTTGCCAATGGCATATTGCATCGTCTGCGCCAGCGTGGTGGCATAGACCATGAATTCCTGCGTCTGTACCGCACACAACAGTTGAAACCCGTGATGCTCAACTGGCCTCGCCAGAGCAACATCCACTTTCTGTATCGTGGATTCCGCTCAACCCGTGTGCCACACATGATAGGCTATCAGCCAGTGAAGACCAAAGAAGAAGTACTGGATGTGACGACTGTAAGAAACAATCGCCGCAACTGGTTCTACAAATATTTCATCAAGTGCCTGATACCACAGGATATGATGCTCCAGCCCAACGTAGAACAGATCAACGACTTCTATGTGATGCTGCTCAACACTATGACCGACTGTATGATTCTGGATAAGAAGGAGGCTCATGGCATGGTGAACTATGCCATCCGCCCGGATGCCATCTATGTGGAGGCAGGAGTCAGAAACCTGAAGTGTGACGAATGCGAATCACACCTGTTTGTTGGCAAAAGTGATACTTTGAGCGAAGGCACCCATTGCCTTGACTTCAAGTGCGATAAGGGTATTTACGAAGAAGGAGAATCGATGTCAGATAACTACTATCGCCAGGTATATGACAGAGAATCTTCTCCTCGTATCTATGCACACGAACATACGGGACTTCTGGACAGAGAGGTAAGAGAAAGGATTGAGCATGAGTTCAAAGACCATACCGACGAAAACGGCAAGCCACTGCAGCATGCCATCAATGTACTGACCGCCACCTCTACCCTGGAGATGGGTATTGACATCGGTGACCTGAACGTAGTAGCCAATACAGGCATTCCACCCAAGCCAGGCAACTTCCTGCAGCGCATCGGACGTGCGGGTCGTAAGGAAGGTTCGGCTCTGGTGCTCAACTATGCCAAGGCGGGCAAGCACGACATGTTCTACTTTGCCTCCCCATTGGAGATGATGGAGGGTGAAGTGAGCACACCGGGATGTTTCCTGGAGGCTAGAGACATCTTGCGCCGCCACTTCCTAGCCTATTGCATTGATTCATGGGTTAGCGCAGACTGCAACAACGAGATTCCGAACGTGCTCAGGGAACTGCATCTCAACCATACTCTGCTGACTGATCCGAACTTCTTCATCAACCGAATATTCGAATACATCAAGGGAAATCTCGCCCAGTTGGAAGAGAGATTCAGAAAGCAGTATCCCCAGAATACGCAACCCGTATTGGATGAACTCTTTGCTACGCTCGACTCCACCAAGTTCTATGAGCACGTAATCGTAGAGTTTGAAAACCTGATAGAGCGCATCAACCAGATACGTACAGAAAAGACCCATATTGGAAAGATGCTCAAGGAGATTCCTATGAACGATACGATGCGCCGGACGGAACTGCTAGATCAGAACAGAAGCCTGAGAGCCCAGGAAGAGATGATCAACAAGGAGATTGTTGTGGAGTTTATGACCAATGCCGGTCTGCTGCCAAACTACGCCTTCCCGGAAACAGGCGTCAAGTTGACCGCTACTATCTTCTCCAAGAAGGCATTGGGCGATGAGGCAGAAAATACGCCAGAACCAACTACCCTGGAGCTGGTAAGACCAGCCTCGCAAGGAATCAGGGAGCTGGCTCCCGACAACAAGTTCTATACACAGAAACTGAAGTTGCCAATCAACGGTTTGTCGCTGAAAGACAGAGCCGATTCAGTAAAGATGCTGAGATACTGCAGCGACTGCGATGCACTTGCCACCGAAGACATGCCAGAATACAACCTGAATACCTGCCCTAAATGTGGCAGCGATTCCTGGCACGCCAACAAGCATAAGTTTCTGAAGTTTACGGCTGCACTATCCAGCTGTTACCGCGACAAGGCTGCCATCAACGACAGCAAGGAAGAGCGTGAGGAGGAGTTCTACAAGACCATGAAGCATTTCCGTTTCGACCACAACGGAGCCATCCATTCGTATGGTCTGAAAAAAGTGGGCTTCGGTATTGAGTTCTGCAAGGACGTAACCTTGACAGAGGTGAACTATGGCAGCAGAAAGCAGCTTGCCGACCAGGTGACCATCAACAAGCAGCAGCACATATCGGGACTGGGCTTCGTTACCTGCCGGTATTGCGGCAAATCTACCCCAGTGCTCTATGGCACGATGGATGCCAAGGAGATGCATCATCCTTATTGCAACCATAAGGAAATAGGTTATCCTGCTGATGCTGCCCATGCAGATACATTCGATAATCTGTATCTCTACCGAAGCATGCATACGGAGGCTATCAAGGTATTGCTCCCCGTACAGCTCTTTGAAACAGAGGCTTCATCACAACTGTTCAAGGCTGGCATCGAACTAGGTATGCGCCATTACTACAAGAGTAATCCGGAGCACCTGCGCATAGATACCTACCAGGAATACAACAAGGCAACGCAGAACTTCGACAACTATCTGGTTATCTACGATACGATACCGGGTGGTACGGGCTATCTGTCTAAGCTATATAATAAGGTGGAGTTCTCAAAACTGATAGAAATCAGCTATGAACATATCCGCAACTGCGAATGTCAGCGAGAAGGCAAGGATGGCTGCTACCATTGTATCCTGAGCTATGGAAACCAATGGCAACGCCAGAACCTGAGCCGTGCAAGAGCTGAAGAACTGTTTAAGAAGATTGTTGACCAATTGGATCATTGGGAAGACATCAACGGTTCTGTGGGCAATATCACGAGCAGCGGTGTCATTGAGGATAGTGAGTTGGAGATTCTCTTCGTCAAGACAATGGAGAATGTCTGCAAGAAAAAGCACTGGAGTTGGAAGAAAGAAGTGGATGCCGTGGACGAGACATATAACTATCAGCTCATTATCAAGGATGATGAACGGGAGATAAAATACATCGTCATCCCACAATATAAGCTGGGTCCATCGCTGGGTGTAGAGAAAACCACCGTTCCGGATTTCCAGTTTATCTGTGCCTATGCTCAAGTCAAAGGTCAGGAACAGGATGTACAGGGCATCCCGCAATGGTCTGTATTCATGGACGGCTACGATTATCATGCCAGCAAGCAGAATCTGCGTTTCTATAGTGATGTTCAGAAGCGAGAAGCCATCAGTCACTCTTTAGGACTTCCAAAACTCTCATGGACATTGACCTGGGAAGACATCAAGCCTTATATCTCACCCGATGAGAATATGGATGAAGCTACAGATGAACTGTTCGTCAGTTCTCCTAACCGCGAATTGTTGGCAGATTTTCAAAATGACCTTTGGAGAATGAAGGACTCTGTAAAGCGTTTCGTCTTCATGCTGTCCCACCCTGATCTGTGCTGTCTGAGAGAAGAAGCATTCTCTTATCTGGCATCATGCTGGACAGATGAGAACCAGTACTTAGCATCGTATAGCCATATAGACCAGGCTGTGGAAGAAAACGCAAGGACACAATACGCAGACTTCTCTGATAAAGAAGCTGACGAGTGCCATTTCTTCGTGAAGACCACATTCATTCCAAGAAACACGCTGCTGGCTGGTTCTGCCTGGTATCCATACGATTGCGAAGAAGACTACCTCAACAGCGTGAGATATAAATGGGACATCAAGGAAGGACTTTCGGAAATCAACAAAGCCGACTGGACAGACTTCTGGCACCGATTCAATATCCTGCAATTCTTCAGCAACAAGGCACAGGAAGAGCCTATGGAACAGATAGACCTGGATGAAGTACTGCTCTACTTCCCAGGACTGGAGAATATCGTAACGGAACTTGTGAACAATAAGATTCCATTCGATACCGATGGCGGTTTCTCTGTTATGGATGAAAACGGACAGGTAGCTATGGAGGCTGCCATCAAGATAGAAGGTAAGGACATCGTGATAGATGATTTCTCAGACCGCCCCGAAGCTTACGACTACTTCGTGGCGCATGGCTATCAGGTATATACGCCTGAGACCTTCAACATTGTAGAACTTAAAAAGAAATGATAGATATGAGACTATTCTTGAGTGATTCATTTTTCGATAAATTCACGGAGTTGCCACGCAACGTACAGCAAAACGTGAGGGACTTCCAGAAGAAGTTCCGTCAGAACTCTCAGTCTTCTGCCATACACCTGGAATCCATCACCCAGTTTAAGGATTCTTCCTTGAAAACTGCCCGTGTAAACCAGGAGTATCGTGCCGTAGTAGGTGCGTTGGGACAAGACAACTATATGCTGCTCTATGTAGATAAGCACGACAAGGCATACCGCTGGGCACAGAACAAGAAGTTCGTTTGGAATGAGCATACGCAAACCTGCCAGATTATTCCTATCGATATACAGCAAGAAGAGACATACGTAGAAGAAAGCGGAAACTCGAATACTGCAACTGCCGAGAGTCCGTTCTGCGATATTACTGACGATCAGCTGTTATCAATAGGCGTACCAGAAGAACTGATCGGTGTCGTCAGAAATATCAGAAGCTTTGATGACCTGGACAAGGCAGAGAACAAGCTACCGCAGGATGCTTTCGAGAATATCTTTGACGTGATGGATGGTAACGATATCAGCACCATCATTGCCAATATAGAAGAAGGCAAGGCAAAGGAGGGTGAAGACACATTGCTGTCGAGCAACAACCGCCGCCGCTTCATTGAGATTACAACCGATGAAGAACTCGCCCGAATCATGGACGAAGGTATGGAGAAATGGCAACTGTTTCTCCATCCTTCACAACGCAAGCTGGTAGATAGCGATTACAATGGCTCTACCAAAGTGAGCGGTTCGGCTGGTACGGGAAAGACCATCGCAGCCATTCACCGTCTGAAATATCTCTGCCAGAGCAATATGTTCGGGAAGGTTCTCTTCACAACCTATACCACTGCCCTGGTAGAAAACCAGAGAGTACTTGTAGATAAAATGGGCATTGACAAGCAGAAGTATGCCCTCAACAACATTGATAAGGTGCTTTTGGAAGTAGCCAAGGAGTATAAGATTCTTCCTACAGATTTCCATGTATTGGATTACTCCGGCGACAAGGAATCCCTGGCTCTCTGGAGTGAGGTGCTTGACCAGAACATCTCGGAATTCGATGAACAGTTCCTTTATTCGGAATATATAGATGTGATCATCTATAATAACAACAAGGATTTGAAATCGTACTTGCTGCAGGCTAGAACGGGCAGAACGAAGCCTATCACCCGCAAACTGCGTGTGGAGATATGGAAACTGAAAGAGCAATATGAAGCCCTCAAGCAGGAACGCAAGAAAGTTGATCGCCTCGAGTTGTTCAATATGGCGGCTAACTATATGAAGGAGCATCAGATACATCCATACAGTCATGTTATAGCTGATGAGTTTCAGGATTTCTCGAACCCGGAACTCCGATTCCTGCGCCAGCTTGTAGCAGAAGGGAGAAACGACCTGTTCCTGACGGGTGATCCATACCAGCGCATCTATAGTGGAAGAAAGATTAACTTTACTGCTGCCGGAATCAATATCCGTGGCAAGAAGAGTAAGAAACTGAAGGTAAACTATCGCACCACAGAAGAAATCAAGCGTATGGCCGTTGCCGTAGTGAAAGGTGAGAAATACGACGACATGGATGGCGGTGAAGAGAACAACAAGGGATATATCTCCTTGGTTCATGGCGAAAAACCTTGCTACAGGATATTTGCATCAAGTAATGAGGAGGTAGAATATGTGATGAAGGTTGTGGCTGAATGTGAAAATAATGGCATCAGTCTCAACCATATCTGCATAGCTGCCAGAACCCGGGCATTATACAAAGATGTAGTTGACGGATTGCATCACAATGATATTCCTTATCAGGAGTTGAAAGGTGGAAACGCAACGGGTAATAAAGAAGGAATCTCACTCTGTACATTCCACTCGTTGAAAGGTTTGGAATTCCGCATCGTTATTCTGGTTGGTGTAACAGAACGGAGTATGCCATCAAAGGAGACTTCCAGTAAACCATTCTCCATGATGGATGTTCCGGAACGCAAAGAGTATCTGATGGGTATCCGCTCCCTACTCTATGTAGCCATTACCCGTGCCAGACAGATGGTATTCATCAGTGGATGGGGAGAAGCAACAGGATTGCTGGAAGTGATGGAATAATAATTGTTAGGTCGGACTTAGTCCGACCTATTTATCTTTTTTTACACTTCTCTCAATAAAAATTTTTCTAGTTGCTTTTGCTAATCGAAGTATAGACATGAAAACTAATAGAGCCCTATATGGAGTGTACTCTTCTGGCATCAAGAGACCATGAGCAACATCATTTCTTATGTTATAACCTTCATTAGTAAATGCTTGTTTGAATAATAAAAGGTCATCTTGATCAAAAACCTGAGTTAATACTTTCTGATTTAAAAGCTGATCCAACAGCATCAAACTTGAGCTCAAATTATCATTTTTACTTTTAATATTAGTCACAGGACTACCTAACAAACTTATTATATCACGAATCAAGCCCTCGAACTTTGGTGTTAAAAAATCTATACAAAATCGCCAATCTACGTTTTTATGTTCAACAAAGTCCTTATGACAATTTATAAAAGCAGATAACCCGATGTTTACCTTATCATAAAAAGAACTTTCATATTTACATCCATTTTTGGAGACGGGATACTTCTTCATAAATCCATACTCCTTCAAATTCTTAACTAATATATCAAAATTAAACAATTCATTCTCCATAGCTATTTGTATTAATTGTGAAACAAGACGAAAGCCAATCTGACAATAAAACACAGAAAAGTTTTGATGCACAATACTAGCTTTTGTGTCAATCTTTCTAACATTATTATACCCATCACTTCTTTTCATTTCCATCTGTTTATAGCAGAAATTTTCTTCAATACTTTTTTCTGCGAAATCATTAAGAGATTCTGATTTAATCCACGGCAAACAATTAAATTCGTTAATCAGACAGCAAAATACATATTCCCTATTATTAGAAGAAATAATACTTTCAATTAATTTGTTAATGTTTTTATCTAAACAATCATAAAAGTCCATGTCAAAAGTTAGTGGAAACAAAATAAACCTATGATGGCATTTAACTTTTTCATATTGCATAAGAGCTTCACTTTGTTTGTCGATTTTCTTTGCCAATCTATAATAATTAGCAATCTGCATCAAAATATTCGAATTATGATGCGACCACGCTAAGTTGTTTTCATCGGGTTTCAATAATCTATTATGCAATCTATCTCCAATTTTCTCATAAGCAAACTTTTCTGATTCTAAATCATTTGATTTTTTTGCAAGTTTAGCAATCTTTTGCAAAACGGAAATAGCCTGTTCATTATTTTTAAAATTGTTTACACGCTCTAATAAAAGTTTAGGAAGTCCTCTTATTTCCTTACTTTTTATAAATGATTTTTCTAAAGCTATCTCTAATTTCCACAAATTTTGCAACAAATTGCTATCAGAACTTTCAAACAAATCTAAAAGTTCTTTTTTGTAAGATAATAATTCGTCTAATCTATACTTTATTAATACATCTAGCAATGTTGTAAAAGCATATTTTGCCTCAAAACTAAAGCCTGGTTTATTTTTTTCTGCATCTAACAATGCTTTGCGTAAGGATAATACGTAATCATGCAAAAAGTCAACATCTACCACCTCAAAATCTAATAAAACTTTATGATATTTAAGTTTTAACTGAATATTATTCACTTGCGAAATTCGTTTTCTACAATAAGCAATAAGAACCTTCTTTTCACAAGGTAGTTTTATGTCAGTGTTCATAAAAGGATTGAGCAATACGAGCTCATAACTGAACATTTCAGCATCATATTTTTCTTCAAAAGAAAAATTCTTATTAAAATTTACAGAATTCAGTTTATATTTATCCTCTAAGGAACAATAAAAGTCTTCAATTTTAGCCATAAATAAACTACTAATTATCCAATAACCTCTGTTTCTATTTCATTCTCTAAATAAGAGAAAATATAAACGGCTCCCTCGTAATACACAAGCCACAACAAAATTACAAAGACGCAAAAAAGTCTCCTATGAATATAGTTCATCAAGAGCCGTCTTCATATCCCAACAATAGGGGCTTAAAACGACTAGCAAAAGCACCTATACTGCTATTTACGTATTTTATAATATTATGCGTTAAATCCATTATCTTTAAATTTAATATCTGAGTGCAAATATACGGCAATATTCCGAAACCACAAACTTTTGGGGTGCTTTTCTTCACTTTTGAAGAAAAGTTTTCGAAAAATATGATTTTCTCATCAGATATTTGCTCGTTTTCGAGATTTTTTATTACCTTTGCACTCATATACCGAGCAGAAAAAAGCAGCAAAGAGAAGCGTGGTACAAAGATTACAGAAAACATTCTGATAATCAACAACTTGAATTTGTTTCTCTATAAGATTGAGAAAGCAAAGCCAAGCCTCGTACCGATTAAAACGTAAAGTGCTGACTATTAGATACGTGAGGAAAGTGCATCGGAAAATAAGTCGTGATAAACAACGATTAATATCGACAACAAATGATAGTTAAGGTGCTCA
>OLGZ01000549.1_pt1 | contig 28822 bp, 24 predicted proteins | sample 1605981 | NCBI WGS metagenome assembly OLGZ01 (sample SAMN03283291) | human gut metagenome | biome: human-associated habitat; material: feces | host: Homo sapiens | place: Peru | collected 2012 | reverse complement strand
GATTTATTATGTAATTGGAGATATCTTACCGATTCAGATTCTTGTAACAAATCGGTTGTCACCGGAGAAAAATCTCTGGTTATATAGTTTGACAGATACTCTGGAAGATATGTCTGTCACAAGGCAGCTTTTAGAGGATTATAAAAAGAACAAAGAAGACCAACTGTATCAGGCTGTTATGGAGATCATAGTAAAAGCAAATGAGAATCGACTAAAGGAGGGAAAAAGAGATATGTGTAATGCATTATTAGAATTAATGAAAGATGAATTAGATGAAAAAAGAGAAGAAGGGGAAGCGCTTGGAGAAAACAGGATTAATCAACTGATTTTGAAATTGTCCGAACTAAACAGAACAGATGAGATTCTCAAAGCAGCTGCAGACAGGGAGTATCAGAAAAAATTATTAAATGAGTTTGGACTTTAGAAAGATTGGAATACATGAAAAAACCTCAGATTCGGGTGTTGCAGCACCGTTCCCTGAGGTTTTTTCATGTTCTATTTTAGGAGTTTTAAGTAATTGACTTATTCAATCGATTTTTCAATATTAATTAAAGGTGGATTCTTGTTCCGGTCTCACCAAGAATTCCGTCTTTTGCTTTCTCAAGCAGTGTGATCAGTGACTGTCTTCCAGGTTTTGATTCAGCAAAGTCAAGCGCTGCCTGTACCTTAGGAAGCATAGAACCAGGAGCGAAATGTCCTTCTTCTACATACTGTTTTGCTTCATCAACTGTCACATCGTCAAGCCATTTCTCATCCGGCTTTCCGTAGTTCAGTGCAACTTTCTCAACAGCAGTCAGGATGATGAGGAAGTCTGCGTCGAGCTCTTTGGCAAGGAGAGCACTTGCAAAGTCCTTATCAATAACTGCACTTGCACCTTTCAGGTGGTTACCCTGGCGCATAACCGGGATTCCACCACCGCCGCAGGCAATAACAAGGTCACCGGAGTCAACCATTGTACGGATTGTACCGATCTCAACGATCTCCTGCGGTTTTGGAGATGCTACAACACGGCGGTATCCGCGGCCTGCATCTTCTTTCATGATATAATCATATTTCTCAGCCATAATATCAGCTTCTTCCTTAGAAAGGAATTTACCGATTGGCTTGGATGGTGTCTCAAAAGCCGGATCATCAGCATCCACGCGAACCTGAGTAATCATTGTAGCAACCGGGATATCATGGATTCCTCTGTTGAACAATTCTTCTCTCAGAGCATTCTGCAGGTCATATCCGATATAAGCCTGGCTCATTGCAACACATACAGAAAGTGGTGTGTTTGGCTGTTTCTCATCCTCATGTGTCAATGCGATCATTGCGTTGTTGATCATACCAACCTGAGGACCATTGCCATGTGCTACGACTACTTCGCAGCCTTCCTGAATCAGGTCTACGATCGCGCGTGCTGTAATCTTAACAGCAGCCATCTGCTCAGGAAGAGTATTGCCAAGGGCATTTCCGCCGAGGGCAATGACAATACGTTTTTTCTTTTCCATTTTAGGATCCTCCGTATTTACTGTAAAGGTATTGTACAGGTCTGAAAGATTCAGGCCTGTACAATGAGTTACTAATTAAGGTAACTGTGAAACTGTTTTTGTCTGAGAAATTTAAGCTTACTCAAAAATTCTGGACATTCCTCTCTCTTCGAGTTTCTTCAGGATTTCCTGTGGGTTCTCGAATTTAGCGAGGAAGATCATAGCTGCGATGATGTATGGTTTGAAGCTTGCTTCTTTGTAAAGTGGATCTCTGTAACGATCGAATACGGAAGCATCAACTTCACCTTCTTCACAGCTTACGCCTGTGATGTCAGCTGGCAGACAGTGCATGTAAAGAGCTTTTCCGTCTTTTGTTGTAGCCATAAGCTCTTCTGTACAAGCCCAGTCTTTGTGCTCTGCGTTCTGAGCAAGAAGTTCTTTCTCAAGAGCTTTGATACCTTCTGTATCTCCGTTTCCGTAAAGCTCTGTACGTTTTTCCATAGCTGCAAATGGAGCCCAGCTCTTTGGATATACGATATCAGCATCTTTGAATGCCTCAGCCATGTCGTTTGTCTTTGTGAAAGATCCGCCGGATTTCTTAGCGTTCTCAGCAGCAACAGCCTCAACCTCTGGGAATACTTCGTATCCTTCTGGATGAGCAAGTACAACGTCCATTCCGAAACGAGTCATCAGACCGATGATTCCCTGTGGAACAGAAAGTGGTTTTCCATAAGATGGTGAGTAAGCCCATGTCATAGCAAGTTTTTTGCCTTTCAGGTTCTCAACTCCGCCGAACTCGTGGATAATGTGAAGCATATCAGCCATAGCCTGTGTTGGGTGGTCAATGTCGCACTGCAGGTTTACAAGAGTAGGTTTCTGCTCAAGAATTCCATCTTTGTTTCCCTGTGTTACAGCGTCAACAACTTCGTGCATGTATTTGTTACCTTTTCCGATGTACATATCATCACGGATACCGATAACGTCAGCCATGAAGGAGATCATGTTAGCTGTCTCACGAACTGTCTCACCGTGAGCAACCTGAGATTTTCCTTCGTCAAGATCCTGAACCTCAAGACCAAGAAGGTTACAAGCAGAAGCGAAAGAGAAACGTGTACGTGTGGAATTGTCACGGAACAGAGAAATTCCAAGTCCGCTCTCGAATACCTTTGTGGAAATGTTGTTCTCTCTCATGTAACGAAGAGCGTCAGCTACTGTAAATACAGCCTCGATCTCGTCGTCTGTTTTCTCCCATGTAAGGAAGAAGTCACCATTGTACATCTCTTTGAAGTTGAGTGCGTTCAGTTTGTCAATATATCCCTGTAATTTTGCGTCCATCTTTAAAATCCTCCTGATTAAAATGAATTATTTGTTTTTAGGTTTATTAGCCAAGGCAGTTCCGACCGGAAAATATCCCGGTCAGAACGCAATAGGTTCAATGAAATCGTTGCGTGATCACACGCAAATGCGTTAGCAATTACTGAATTACTCAGCGTAAGACAGTGGAAGTGCAGCGTATACTGCAGCACATGTTACGAGATCCTGTTTCCATGTCATCTCGTTTGGTGCATGAGCCTGAGCCTCTGCTCCAGGTCCGAATCCGATACATGGGATTCCGTTTCTACCCATGATAGAAACACCGTTTGTGGAGAATGTCCACTTATCTGTCAGTGGGCGAGCCTGACGCATCTCAAGTGTGTCAGCAGCACCGATTCTCTGATCTCCGTAAAGTCCTGTGTAAGCTTTCTCAAGAGCCTTAGTTACTTTGTGATCTTTCGGAATAGCCCATGTTGGGAAGTAGCACTCGATCTCGTATACACATCCTGTGTAGGACGGACGATCATAGTTGTACATAGAAACAACAACGTCATCACCGTATTTCTTAACGCTTGGCAGGTTACGGATCTCATCTAAGCAGCTCTCCCATGTCTCTCCGAATGTCATACGACGGTCAAGAGATACAGCACAGGAATCTGCTACTGCACAACGGCTTGGTGATGTGTAGAAGATCTGAGATGTTGTAACTGTTCCACGTCCAAGGAAACGAGCCTCTTCGTAGTCTGGGTTGAATTTCGGGTTAAGCATTTTAACAAGACCTTTGATCTCTGTCTCGTCAGCGTCATCGTTCTCGTTAAGAGCACGAACATCCTGAAGAATGTCAGCCATCTTGTAGATTGCGTTGTCTCCACGCTCCGGAGCAGAACCGTGACAGGAAACTCCCTTAACATCAATACGGATTTCCATACGTCCTCTCTGTCCACGGTAGATACCACCGTCTGTAGGCTCTGTAGAAACTACGAACTCCGGACGGATCTTATCTTCGTTGATGATGTACTGCCAGCAAAGTCCGTCACAGTCTTCTTCCTGAACTGTACCAACAACCATTACTTTGTATCCTTCTGGAATGAGTCCGAGATCTTTCATGATCTTTGCTCCGTATACACCAGATACGATACCGCCACACTGGTCAGATACTCCACGTCCACCGATCTCTGTCTCTGTCTCGTATCCATCGTATGGATCGAATTTCCAGTTCTCGATGTTACCGATACCTACTGTATCGATATGTGCGTCAAATGCGATGATCTTGTCGCCAGTTCCCATGAATCCCATAACATTTCCCTGTGGGTCAATGACAACTTCGTCAAATCCAACTTTCTTCATCTCAGCAGCGATTGTCTCTACGTGAGCTTTCTCATCGCAGCTTTCTCCTGGATTTTTTACGATAGCACGAAGGAAAGCTGTCATGTCTTTCTCATAGCCTTTTGCATACTCTTTGATTTTGTTAAGATCCATTGTTCTTCTCCTTTTGAAATAAAATCTTGTTTTTGTGTTACAGTTTCTTCTTATTAGTATAAGAAATGATTATCTCTCATTTCCGTCCCAGACAATTGATTTGTATCTGTCCGGATCAGTGTCTCCCTCAGTAGAGAAGAGAAGTACTCTTGAGTTCTCATCCAGTCCGAGGTGATCTCTGAGCGGTTTGTACTCATCCATTGTCATGATGCACGCAAGTGTTCCAAACGGTGCGGCTCCGGATTCTCCGGATGTAACAGGCTGATCACCTTTGAAAGGTGCAGCGAGCATACGCATACCTTTGGCAGCAACCCAGTCAGGTGTTGCGATAAATGTATCAACGTGGTTTTTCAGGATATCCCATGAAATTGTGTTCGGCTCTCCACAGGCAAGACCAGCCATGATCGTAACCATGTCTCCGTCTACGATGCGGATAGCTCCGTCCTTAGCACATGCTCCTTTGTAAAGACATGCAGCAGGCTCAGCTTCAACAACAACAACTTTCGGTGGGTTTTCCGGATAGCGGTTAGCGAAGAATCCCTGAACTGCTCCGGCAAGTGAACCAACACCAGCCTGAATAAATACATGTGTCGGACGCTCACATCCAGCTTCATGAAGCTGATCATCAGCCTCGTTAGCCATTGTTCCGTATCCCTGCATGATCCATGCCGGAATCTCTTCATATCCGTCCCAGGCTGTATCCTGAACCATTACGCCGTTCTCTGTCTTCTCTGCCATAGCGTTAGCCATACGAACACATTCGTCGTAGTTTTCTTCTTCGATCGTAGCTTTCGCTCCTTCTTTCAGGATGTTGTTCAGTCTTGTCTGAGTTGATCCCTTCGGCATAAGTACTACAGATTTCTGTCCAAGCTTGTTCGCTGCCCATGCAACACCACGTCCGTGGTTACCATCTGTTGCAGTGAAGAAAGTAGCCTGTCCGAATTCATTACGCAGTTCGTCAGATGTAAGAACGTTGTAAGGAAGTTCTGAAACATCCTTTCCTGTCTGCTTTGCAATGTAGCGAGCCATTGCGAAAGATCCGCCGAGTACTTTGAATGCGTTCAGTCCGAAACGATAAGACTCATCTTTTACATAGACCTCTTTCAGTCCAAGGTATGCAGCCATGTGATCCAGTTTTGCAAGTGGTGTAACACTGTACTGCGGGAAGCTCTCATGGAATGCGCGAGCTTTCGCTACATTCTCAAGTGACATTACCTGAAGCTGAGAGTCATCTGTTTTTGGCATTTCGTTTACTGCCCATTTGATAGTTTCCATTGTAGTGACCTCCTTAAATTAATACGTGTCATTTGCCCATGTAACTGTAAAGTGTGAATTTCGATATCCCCAAATACGAAGAAACTTTGTCGCCGGACTTTGTAATAAGGAAAGCACCGGCATGATCCAGATACTGGACAACAGCAACCTTGTCATCTTTGTTCATCATTGCAACAGGTTTTCCGACCTTTGCAACGGCCTGCTCGATCAACAGATCCAGAAGTTCGTTTACATTATGTGTGATGCGTCGAGGCGAATCACCTGTAAGATCCGGAAGAGTGTTTTTCGTAGCAACCAAAGACTGAATTGCTGTACTCGCAGCTGTAAAAGCTGTGATGTCATAGTTTAATGAGAAGATGTATGAGATTGATCCGTCGTCGTCTCTTATATAGAAGGTACTCGATTTCAGAATCCGTCCATCTTCTGTTTTAGTAAGATAGGAAAGCTTATCATGAATCGTTGACGGATCCGACTGAAGTGTCTCAAGAACAATTCCTGAAGGACCATCTCCGGTTTGTCGGTTCGATACATGTCCGTTCTCGATGTACACGATCGATCTCTCCAGATCTTTTGTCTTCAAATCATGAATTGCAATCTCACAGGAGCTTCCAAATTGAATTGCAAGTCCGTGTGCAAGCTGCTTAAGAAAATCTAAGGTATGACGCATATGTCCACCTGCCTTTCTGTATGCTTTCTGTCTTCATAATCCCATCATATCATAAAAATCGCGATAGTCAATACCTTTCCTAAAAATTTTTTAGGTTACAAAAAAGTTTTTTAGATTTCTTATTGCATTTAGATAATTTAGATGTTATTCTATGAGTATCAGAGACGTTGATGTACGAAATGCACATAACAGGCAGATGGCATTTTTATATCAAAGTGTAGAAATTCATAAAAAAGGAGAGTTACAATTATGTTGATCTTAGGTAACGGTAGAGTTGTGACAAGAAACCCGGAATGTCCTTATATGGAAGAGGGTGCAGTAGCAATTGATGGCAAAGTGATCTGTAAGGTCGGACCGACAGAGGAGTTGAAGAAGGCTTATCCAGACGCAGAGTTTATTGATGCAAAAGGTGGAGTGATCATGCCGGCGTTCATTAATACGCACGAGCATATCTACAGTTCTTTTGCAAGAGGACTTTCTATTAATGGATACAATCCAACAGGGCTGCTCAGCATTCTTGACGGAATGTGGTGGACACTGGACAGAAACCTGACACTGAATGATACTTATTTAAGTGCTATGGCTACTTATATTGATTCTATTAAGAATGGTGTAACAACAGTATTTGACCATCATGCAAGTTTTGGAGCTATCAAAGGTTCCTTATTTGAAATTGAGAGAGCAGCGAAGGAAACAGGAGTTCGTTCCTGTCTCTGTTATGAAGTTTCCGACAGAGATGGAAAAGACAAGGCGAAAGAGTCTGTAATGGAGAATGCAGAATTTATCCGTCATGCACTGAAGGATGACAGCGGAATGATCGCCGGAATGATGGGTATGCATGCACAGTTCACAATCTCAGATGAGACAATGGAACTTGCAGCAGCAAACAAACCGGATGAAGTTGGTTATCACATTCATGTTGCAGAGGGAATTGAAGACCTGCATCACTGCCTGAAACATTACGGAAAGAGAATTGTTGACCGTCTGATGGACTTCGATATTCTTGGGGAGAAGACATTGCTTGGACATTGTATCTACATCAATCCACATGAGATGGATCTGATTAAAGATACAAACACAATGGTTGTTCACAATCCGGAATCCAATATGGGAAATGCCTGCGGATGTCCTCCGACAATGGAACTTGTACACAGAGGAATCCTTACAGGACTTGGAACAGACGGATATACACACGATATGATGGAATCCTTCAAAGTGGCAAATATTCTTCATAAACATCACCTTTGCGATCCAAATGCAGCATGGGGAGAAGTTCCGAAGATGCTTTTCGAGAACAATGCAAAGATTGCAGGACGTTATTTCGACCAGAAGCTCGGTGTTCTTGAAGAAGGCGCAGCAGCAGATGTGATCATTGTTAATTACAATCCGCTGACACCAATGAATGAGAATAATATCAATGGCCATCTTGTATTCGGTGTGACAGGACATGACGTTGTAACAACTGTTGCAAACGGTAAAGTATTGATGAAAGACAGAAGACTGACGGAGATTGATGAAGCAAAAGTAATGGCAGACTGCAGACAGGCAGCAGCCGAACTCGGAAAACGTATCAACAGCCGTTAGGCTTAGATTGACGGATACTGTTCATTAATGTTAACATATATAACAGATGTGGACAGTATCTTTGGTCGCACATTTTGTCAAAACTAACCGGAAAGGACAATAGAATAATGAAAGAAAAGAAATCAGAAGCACCTCGCAGAGGAAATGAAGAACTGTTTAAGTGGGATGGTAACCCGACATTCGGTCAGATGCTTCCACTGGCTGCCCAGCATGTACTTGCAGCAGTTGTAGGATGTGTTACACCGGCAATCCTGGTTGCGAATGCGGCGAACAACGCAGGTGGAAATGTAAATATGGGTCTTTTGATCCAGATGTCACTTGTATTTGCAGCATTGTCAACATTCCTTCAGCTGTATGGAAATAAGTTACATCTTGGATCTGGACTCCCAGTCATCATCGGAGTAAGTTTCGCTTATGTTCCGACAATGACAGCAATTGCAGCACAGGCACAGGATGTGAATACGATCTTTGGAGCGATGATCATAGGTGGTGTCGTAGCAATTGTTGTTGGACTTACTGTTAAGCAGATCAGAAAGGTGTTCCCACCACTGGTAATCGGAACAGTTATCTTTGCAATCGGTCTGTCTCTTTATAAGACAGCTATCAACTACATGGCTGGAAACTCCGCGAACACATATGAAGTGATCGTAGAGCAGAGAGGTCAGACAGCAGCACTTGTGTATGGTTCCTGGCAGAACTGGCTCGTATCCCTTGTAACACTGGCAATCGTAATCGGTCTGAACCATTACGGAAAAGGACTTTTCAAACTTGCATCTATCCTGATCGGTCTGGTCTGTGGATATGTACTTGCACTGTGCTTAGGAATGGTTGATTTCTCAGCACTTTCAAATGCAGGTTGGTTCCAGCTTCCAAAACCGTTCGCTTTTGGTGTGAAATTCGATATTTCAGCGATCATTCCGCTGGCAATTTTGTTCCTTGTCAACTCTATTCAGGCAATGGGAGATCTCTCCGCTACAACAAGTGGTGGTATGGATCGTCTTCCTACTGACCAGGAGCTCAACGGCGGTATCATTGGTTATGGTATCAGTAATATTGTAAGTGCATGCTTTGGATGCCCTCCGACAGCAACTTACAGCCAGAACGTAGGTATCGTTGGTGCTACAAAGGTTGTATCAAGAAAGGTATTTTCACTTTCCGCATTCATCCTTCTGATCGCAGGACTGATCCCGAAATTCTCAGCACTTCTGAGAACAATTCCACAGTGTGTACTTGGTGGAGCAGTAGCATCTGTATTTGCCGGTATCGCAATGACAGGTATCAAGCTTCTCGTAAGTGAGGGAATGTCTACAAGAAATACAACAGTTGCAGGATTATCTATTGCAATCGGTATGGGTGTTTCTTTAAGCAGCGGATGTTTAAATCAGATGACATCAACAATCTACGACGGATTGGGAATGACAATGGGGCTTGAGAACTTCCAGTCCATTATCAATAACACATTTGCATCATCACCGGTTGTACTGGCGACAATTTTTGCAGTTATTTTGAATCTGGTTCTTCCGAAAGATCCAAAGCCGGAGGCAAAATAAAAGGAAACAGATCTTTGAGAAAAGACAGGTTCTTGGGGAATGATCTGTCAGAGATTTCAAAGATTTAATCATTACGGAAGAACCTGCCGATGGCAGGTTTTCCGTGATAAAAGAAAAAAAGAGAGGTAAAAAGTATGAGTGAAATTATGAGACCTATGTCATTTGAACAGCTTTTAAACTGGACATTGACAGAGTACAAAGAGAATGGAACAGTATTTGGAGAGCGTCATCCATATCATGCGGACAGCAAGTTCAACCGCACAATCTTCGGACGCGATCTTGAGACACCAATCGGACCGGCAGCAGGTCCAAACACTCAGCTGACACAGAATATTATCGCAGCTTACTACACAGGAAGCCGTTTCTTCGAGCTGAAGACAGTTCAGGTAATGGACGGAGACGAGCTTGCAGCATGCATCAACAGACCATGTATCAAGGCTGATGACGAGTGCTACAACTGTGAGTGGTCTACAGAGCTGTTTGTTCCACAGGCAATGGAGGAGTACATCAAAGCATGGTTCCTTCTGAAAGTGATCTCAAAAGAATTCGGACTTGGAAGCATGGACGGATTCCAGTTCAACATCAGTGTTGGATATGATCTTGCCGGAATCAAATCAGAGAAGGTTGACACATTCCTGAACACAATGCAGCATGCACAGGATTCAGAGATTTTCAAGCACTGCAAGGCTTATCTTCTTGAGCATGTTGACCTGTTCGAGAAAGTGACAGCAGAAGATATCGAAAGCATTTCCGGTGATATCTGTAATTCTGTTACAATCTCTACACTTCACGGATGCCCTCCGGAAGAAATTGAGAAGATCGCAATGTATCTGATCACAGAAAAGGGATTCCATACATTTATCAAATGTAACCCGACACTTCTTGGATACGAGTATGCAAGAAAGACAATGGATGACATGGGATACGATTATATCGCATTCGGTGACTTCCACTTCAAAGACGACCTGCAGTACGAGGATGCTGTTCCGATGCTGAACAGACTGATCGCTGTCTGTCAGGAAAGAAACCTGGAGTTTGGTGTGAAGATCACAAACACATTCCCGGTTGATGTAAAACAGAACGAACTTCCAAGTGAAGAGATGTATATGTCAGGAAAATCTCTGTACCCACTTTCCATCTCCGTAGCAAATATGCTGGCAAGAGATTTCGGTGGAAAACTGAGAATCTCCTACTCAGGCGGTGCTGATTTCCATAACATCGAAGGAATCATCGATGCAGGAATCTGGCCGGTAACAATGGCTACAACAATCCTGAAACCAGGCGGATACGACAGACTTTGCCAGATCGCAGGACTTCTTGAGAAAGAAGGTGTTGTATTCACAGGTATCGACGCTGCCAAGACAGAGAAACTGGTTGAGGAAGCGAAGACAAGCCCGTATCATGTAAAGGCTGTAAAACCACTTCCATCCAGAAAGATCAACAAACAGGTTCCACTGATTGACTGCTTCATTGCTCCTTGTAAAGAGGGATGCCCGATCCATCAGGATATCACAACATACCTGCAGCTTGTAGAGGCTGGTAAGTATGAGGAAGCTATGGATGTTATCACAGAGAAGAACCCGCTTCCATTTATCACAGGAACAATCTGTGCACATGCTTGTATGGGCAAATGTACACGTAACTTCTATGAGTCACCGGTACATATCCGTGAGATGAAGCTTGAGGCAGCTCAGAACGGATACGAAGCACTGATGAATAAGCTGACAGCACCTGCAATCACAAAAGAAGGCAAGGCAGCAGTGATCGGTGGAGGACCGGCTGGTATGGCAGCTGCTTACTTCCTGCGTAGAGCCGGAATGGCAGTTACAGTATTTGAGAAGAACGACGCTCTTGGTGGAGTTGTTCGTCACGTGATCCCAGAGTTCAGAATTCCGGGAACATCGATTGATAAAGATGCAGCACTTCTTGAGAAGATGGGCGTTGAAGTTCGTCTGAACACAGAAGTAAAAGATACAGCAGCACTCAAAGCAGAAGGATTTACAACAGTGATCCTTGCAGTAGGAGCTTCTGAGCCTGGAGTATTAAGACTTGAGCAGGGCGAAGCGAAGAATGCACTTGAGTTCCTGGCTGACTTCAAGGCAAACGATGGCAAACTTGACATCGGTAAGAACGTTGTAGTTATCGGTGGTGGTAACACAGCAATGGATACAGCAAGAGCTGCAAAACGTACAACAGGCGTTGAGCATGTATATCTTGTATACAGAAGAACAAAACGCTATATGCCGGCTGATGAAGAAGAGCTGGTAATGGCAGTAGAAGATGGCGTAGAGTTCATGGAACTCCTTTCTCCTGTAAAACTTGAGAATGGAAAACTGATCTGTGAAGTAATGGTTCTCGGCGACATGGATGCTTCCGGAAGAAGAGGCGCTGTGAAGACAGGAGAACTTAAAGAGATCCCGGCTGATACAGTGATCGCAGCTGTTGGTGAAAAAGTTCCGACTGCTCTTTATGAAGCAAATGGAATCAACGTAAATGACAGAGGACGTGCTCTTGTAAATGAAGAGACATTAGAGACAAACGTAGAGAACGTTTACGTTGTTGGTGACGGACTTGGCGGACCGGCTACAGTAGTAGAAGGTATCCGTGATGGTCTCAAAGCTGCTCAGGCAGTAATCGGAGAGACTCTTGTAAGAGACTTCGATGCAGAGACAGATGAAGCTGTTGTATACGAAAGAAAGGGTAACCTCGAAGACGTACGCGAAGACAGCACAGAAGCTAAGAGATGTCTCAACTGTGCAGGAATCTGTGAGAACTGTAAGGAAGTCTGCCCGAACAGAGCAAATGTAGCAATTAAGGTTCCGGGACTGGATAAACACCAGATCATCCACGTAGATTACATGTGTAATGAGTGTGGTAACTGTAAGAGCTTCTGTCCATACGACAGCGCTCCGTACCTGGATAAATTCACATTATTCATGGATGAGAACGACATGGCAGACAGCAAGAATCAGGGATTCACAGTACTGGATAAAGATGCAGTACACTGCAAGGTTCGTTTCTGTGGAGAAATCCTCGACTGGACACTTGGAGAAGAGACAAAGATTCCGGAGGCACTTCAGAAATTAATGGAGACTGTTTGCAAGGACTACACATATCTGTTAAGATAATAGCAGAAGGTTTTGGTGAGATTACTCCGGTGGAAATCGAGTGAGACCAGAGTGATAATACGTGAGAAAGATAGCTCACAGGCATCTGCCTGTGGGCTATCTTCTTTTCAAAAGAAGCAAGATTATAGAAAGAAGGTCTGTAGAAGTGATAAGTTATTTCAGAGACGGCAGACTTTATAAAGCAGACTCTTTTTTGTCAGCAGTAAAGCTTGATTCTACGGATTGTCCGGTGATTGCTGCTGTCGGTGCCGGAGGCAAGACCTCTACACTGAGAAGACTGGCAGAAGAGTATGCAAGCTCCGGAAGAAAGGCAATCGTTCTTACGACAACTCATATGAGAGAAGAGAGAACTCCGTGGAGTTGTGTGGCAGAGGAAGAGGAGTGGCTTAGAGAAGGGACAGTACTGCTGGATCGAGTAAAAAAATGTCTTGAGCAATACGGACAGGCCTGGATTGGAACAAAGGCGAAAAAGGGAAAGATGAGCAGTGTTCCGGAGACGATTTTGAAAGAAATAGAAAAATGGAGAATCCCATTGCTGGTTGAAGCGGACGGAGCAAGGATGCTGCCGTTAAAAGTACCGGGAGAACAAGAACCTGTGCTCCTGCCACAAACAACACATGTATTTTCTGTTTATGGAATGGACGCTTTGGATCAAAAGCTGGAAGAAATCTGCTTTCGAAGTGAAAAGGCGGCAGAACTTCTTGGGAAGAAGCCAAAAGACAAGGTAACAGAAGAAGATCTGATAAAGCTTGCCTGTCAGGAACAGGGTGGACGAAAAGGATGTCCAAAGCAGGCAGAGTATATTGTTGTGCTGAATAAGGCAGATACAAAAGAGTTGCAGGAAAGAGCATGTAAGATCGCAAAGTGTTTACATGAAAATGGAATCAAGAATATATTTGTGACATCTTATATGCTATAATGGGGATTGCAGTAAGAATGCAAAGAATATGTTCTAAAATGCTAATGAATAAGAAAATAAATGAGAATTTGAAAAAGGTTCTCAGGAAAATAGATAGGAAGTTGTTGGTATGAAGATATTGATTAAAGGTGCGGGAGATCTGGCGACAGGAATCGCATCCAGATTATATGGTGCAGGATACCAGATCATGATGACAGATATTGCTGTGCCGTTGACGGTCCGCAGACTGGTTGCATTTTCCAGAGCGGTTTATGAAGGCGAGGCAGTTGTAGAAGATATGACAGCACGCCTGGCAAAGAATCAGGAAGAAGCAGAGAAAATGATGGAACAGGGAGATATCCCTGTGATTGTTGATCCAAAGGCAGAATGCGTACAGTGGTTTCAGCCGGATGTGATCGTGGATGCAATCCTTGCAAAGAGAAATCTCGGAACAAAGATTACAGATGCACCGTTTGTGATCGGAGTCGGACCTGGATTTACAGCAGGAGAAGACTGTAATTGCGTGGTCGAGACAAAGAGAGGACATACACTGGGAAATATAATATGGGACGGAAGTGCAATTCCGAATACCGGAGTTCCGGGAAATGTCGGAGGATATTCTATTGAGCGTCTGATCAAAGCATCTGCAGATGGAGTGATTGAACCGAAGTCTGTGATCGGAGATCTTGTACGCAAAGGACAGATTGTTGCACTTACAGGCGGAGAGCCGGTCTATGCGCTGATGGACGGTATCGTTCGCGGTATGCTTCAGCCGGGGGTTCAGGTAACGAAGGGACTCAAGATCGGAGATATTGATGCTCGTGCAGAGCAGGAGCATTGCCGGACAATCTCAGACAAAGCAAGAGCAATTGGCGGCGGTGTTCTTGATGCAGTCTGCAGTTATGAAAAGAGCAGAGGAAAGTATGCATTGATTTTACTGGCAGCAGGACAGAGCGTGCGGTTCGGTTCAGATAAACTGAAAGCTGTTGTAGAAGGCGAAGCAATGTATGAAAGTGCGATCAGCCGTTTTGAAGCATTCCAGGGATTCAGATCCTATGTAGTGACAGGAAAAGAAGAAATCACACAGGCAGCTGAGAAGGCAGGATGCACAGTGGTATGCAATAAAGAACCGGAGAAGGGAATCTCTCTTTCTGTAAAGCTCGGCCTTACAAAGGCAATCGAAGATGCGAAAGAAGAAGGGACACAGCTTCGAGGAGTAATGTTTAGTGTCTGCGATCAGCCAAGATTAAAAAAATCTACGATTCAGAGAATCTTAAATACTGCATTTCATAATCCGGGAAAGATCGTCTGTGCGGGCGAAGGAACAAGAAATGGCAATCCGGTCTTGTGGGATAAGCGATTCTTTGATAAACTTTTGGAGTTAGATGGAGATGTCGGTGGTAAGAAGATATTGAAAGAAAACTTAGATTCGCTGAAAATTGTGCCGGTACAGGCGGGAGAACTTCAGGATATTGATCGAAAAGAAGACCTCGGAATGGCATAATAATAGAGTTGCTGGTTGCACATCGTGTGAGCAGTAACAAAAAAATAGAAGTTGTGAGCTGAAAGGAGAATGCAAATGCGGATAGGAGCAGTGATTGCGGCAGCAGGAAAATCTGGAGGATATCAGATCTATGATAAGATGAAGTCAGTAGATGGAATCCAGGTTCTGCGTCAGATGATTTTAAATTTCAAGAGAGCAGGCGTGGATGAGATCGTGCTGATCACGGGATATCAGGCGGAGCAGGTGGAGAAGAAACTTGCAAAACTCGGTGCAATATTCCTTCGCAGTGAAGATTATGAGAAGGAAGAGATGATCACATCAGCAATTCGAGGAATGAACTATCTGAAACCGCGCTGTGATAAATTCTTCTTCTGTCCGGCGGGAGTTTCTCTTTTCACAGAAGATACCGTTCGTGTGTTGATGAAAAAAGCGAAAGAAAACGAAGAGGATCATGAGAAAGTCTATGTACCGGTCTGGAAAGAGCGAAAAGGTCATCCGATCTTAATGGATCGTGACATGATCGATCAGTTTTCCTCTTATGAAGGCGAAGGTGGACTCAAAGGTGCCATGGATGCGCTGAAAGTGGAACGCGTTTTTGTTCCGGTGGAAGACAACGGTGTAGCGATTTACTCCGGACAGGGAGAACCTTTCCGTGCGATTTTCAAAGAGAAGGAAAAGGAGAGAAGAATCCGTCCGAGAGTGAAGCTTCAGTTGGAGAAAAATGAAAACTTCTTCGGCCCGGGAATCGTATTTCTTTTGCGTCAGATCGATACACTTGGATCCGTCAGAGATGCCTGTGCGAAGACAGGAATGTCTTACAGCAAAGGCTGGAGCCTGATCAGAAGTGCAGAGAAAGAACTTGGATATACTGTTGTAGAGCGCAGTCCGGGCGGAAAGCATGGCGGTGTAGCCAATGTAAGCGAAGCAGGGAAAGATATTCTTAGAAAATATGAACTGCTGGAAAAAGATGTGGCAAAATATGCAGAGAAGAGATATAAGGATATATTTGAATCCTGATCTGTCTTTCACATGTGACATGCGAAAATAATAAAGCTAATATTAGCAAAAAAACGGTCACATGACATTATTAAAATACAGTCAATGAAAAAAAGTTGTGTAAATCACAACTTTTTTTAGAAAAGCGATTGTTAAAATAAAACAAATCGGTTATAATGAGAACATCATTTAGAAAGAAAAGACAGGAATAATCTTATGAACGAGGCGCCTGTCAGGAGGAGACAAGATGAAAAAGAGAATTTTAGCAGCAATGATGGCAGCCGTAATGGTATTTTCTATGGCTGGATGTGGATCCAAAGCCGACGAAAAGACAGATGACACAGCAAAAACAGAAGCAACTGACAACAAAGGCAGTGATGAAGAAGAGACAGAGATTCAGGTATTTATCGCAGCCAGCTTGAAGAATGTAATGGATGAGCTCGCAGCACAGTACAACGAAGAACATCCGAACGTAAAGATTACATATAATGCAGACAGTTCAGGTACACTTCTGACACAGATTGAGGAAGGATATGAGTGTGACATCTTCTTCTCCGCAGCACAGAAGCAGATGGACCAGTTGGAGAAAGATGGCCTTGTAGTAGACGGAACAAGAGCGAATGTTGTCAACAACCAGGTAGTAGTTGTGACAAGAAAAGACAGCGGAACAAAGGTGACAGGACTTGATAATTTAAACGAAGCAGAAAGCTTTGCACTTGCCGGCGGAAGTGTACCGGTAGGTAAGTACACAAGAACTGCACTTATGAACATGGGAGTTCTTCCGCAGGTTGATGATCCTTCAGCAATCACAACAGAAGAAGTATCAGAAGCACTCGGCGGACTTGAGATCAGCGAGCAGGATAACGTAAGCAAGGTTCTTTCCGCAGTAGTGGAAGGATCCTGTGAAGTTGGAACAACTTATTACTCAGACACATACGGATTCGAAGATCAGCTTGATGTTCTTCAGACAGTAGGCTACGATCTGACAGGAAATGTAATCTATCCGATCGCACGCGTGGTAAATGATGAAGCAGACGACGCACAGAACGCAGCAGCAGATGATTTCATCAAGTTTGTTCTGTCAGACAATGCCAAGAAACTATTCGAGTCTTATTACTTCGATACAAATGTAGAATAAAGATAGTGTGATAGTAACGGATGTGTTACTATAGAAGCAGAGGCTGCCAGAAATGAAAAGTTTCGGACAGCCTTTTTCTTATAGTTACAAAGGAGAGTGATAAAATGGATGAAATGATGGAAATTCTGAAGAATCTGGATTGGAGCCCATTATTTATATCAATAAAAACAGGAATCGTAGCTACGATATTTTCCTTTTTCCTTGGAATCTATGCAGCGCGCAAAGTTGTGAAGACAACTCCTGGAAAAAAGGCGATCATTGATGGAATATTGACCTTGCCAATGGTACTTCCGCCGACAGTGGCCGGCTTCTTTCTGTTACTGATCTTCAGCAGGAGAAGACCGTTTGGAATCTTTTTATTTGAAAATTTTGGAATCAAAGTAGTACAGACATGGCTTGGATGTATCATTGCTGCCACAGTAATTTCATTTCCGCTGATGTACAGAAATGCCCGTGCTGCTATGGAACAGATCGATGTGAATCTGATCTATGCAGGAAGGACACTCGGCATGTCAGATACAGAAATCTTCTGGAAAGTAGTGATCCCGACCGCAGGGCCTGGAATCGCATCCGGAACGATTCTTACATTTGCCAGAGCACTCGGAGAATATGGAGCGACATCTATGCTTGCTGGAAATATTCCGGGAAAGACAGGAACAATCTCGCAGAAGATTGCAATGGTCATTCAGGACGGCGACTATATGACAGCGGGCGTGTGGGTTGCGATTGTCATGGTGATCGCATTCCTGGTGATCTTCCTGATGAATCTGATCTCGGGCAAGAAAATGAAGAATGTCAAGAGGTGGTAAGTGATGTCGATAGAAGTACAGATCCAGAGAAAACTGAATACATTTGAGCTGAACATAGACTTTAAAAGCGATTCTAAACGAATCGGAATCCTCGGCGCATCCGGATGCGGAAAGAGCATGACACTAAAGAGTATTGCAGGAATCGAGCCGCCAGAGAGCGGATTGATCAAAATTGAAGGAAAGACAGTTTACGACAGTGAAAATAAAGTGAATTTAAAACCGCAGAAGCGTAACATCGGTTATCTGTTTCAGAATTATGCACTTTTCCCGACAATGACGGTGGAAAAGAATATCGCCGCCGGATTAAAAGGGAAAAAGCAGGAGAATGCAAAGCGTGTGCGTGAGATGATTGAAAAGTTTCAGCTGACAGGACTGGAAAAACGATTCCCATCGGAGCTTTCCGGAGGGCAACAGCAGAGAGTTGCCCTTGCGAGAATCATGGCTTACAAACCAGATGTGATCCTCTTAGATGAACCATTTTCAGCACTTGATATGTATCTGAAGGACCGTCTGCAGCAGGAATTACTGGAGCTTCTCAATGACTACGAAGGTACTGTGATCATGGTGTCTCACAGCAGAGATGAAGTGTACCGGTTCAGTGAAGAAGTGCTGATCATAGACCAGGGACAGATCGTGACAGCAGGTGAGACGAAAGAATTGTTTCGAAATCCGCAGAGAAAAGAAGCAGCGCGTCTGACGGGATGCAAGAATTTCTCAAGAGCAATTTATGTAGATGAGCATACGGCAGAGCTGACAGACTGGGGAATTACTTTGCATACAGTGAAAAGAAAGATACCAAAAGGCATTCAACATATCGGTTATCGTGCGCATGAATTTATTCCTATCTGGGGGGAATGTGGGAAGAATCAGATACCGTTTGTATTAGAGAGTAAAGCGGCACTGCCATTTGAAGATAATTATTATATCAAACCGGCAAATGCAGAGGCGGATCCTTCTGTGATCTCCTGGTTTGTGCAGAGAGAAAATCAGGAGAAGATAAGAGAAAATGGAATGCCGGATGCGTTGGAACTGGCGGAAGAAGAAGTGTTGTTCTTAGAATAGAGAGCCAGAACAGAAACTTAAAAAACAAGTGATTTTGAGCGAACCGTTATGCCACGAAAAAATAAAAAACTCCTTTTTAGGATATTTACATTAGGGAAAAATTAGTATATAATAAGCACGTTTTTTCGAAAAAAGGAGGATATCATGAAGGCAGTACAGAATGATATGACTGTTGGGAATCCAATGAAGATGATCTTAAGTTTTACATTTCCCATCTTTCTTGGAAATGTATTCCAGCAGTTTTATAATATGGCAGATGCTGTGATCGTTGGTAAGTTCGTTGGAACGAAAGCGCTAGCCGCGGTCGGAAGCACAGGAACAATCATGTTTCTGATCTATGGATTTGTTGTCGGAATGACAGCAGGATTTACCGTTCTTACAGCACAGAAGTTTGGCGCAGGAGATATGCAGGGGATGCGACGTACCGTTGCGGGGGCAGGAATTCTCTCATTCTTGATCGGACTGTTTCTTACGGTTACATTTATGTTATTCATGAAACCGCTGTTACATCTGATGCACACACCGTCTGATATCTTTGCAGATGCATATAAGTATATTATGATCGTCAGCGGAGGAATCCTGGCGCAGATGCTTTATAACTTGTTATCCAGTATATTAAGAGCACTTGGAAACAGTAAGATTCCATTGTATTTTCTGATCATCAGTGCATTATTGAATATCGTGCTGGATCTGGTTTTGATCATTGTGTTTCAGATGGGCGCACCGGGTGCGGCAATCGCAACAGTAGTGGCACAGGGCATATCAGGTGTACTCTGTCTTATTTATATTATGTGGAAGATTCCGCTTCTTCATTTGAAGAAGGAAGACTGGCATGTCGGCGGGCAGATTTACGCGAACCAGCTAAAGATCGGACTTCCGATGGCATTGCAGTATTCCATCACGGCAATTGGAACCATGATGGTTCAGTCTGCCCTGAATATTTTGGGCTCTACACTTGTGGCAGCATTTACTGCGGCAAGTAAGATTGAGCAGGTTGTCACGCAGGCATATGTAGCGATGGGAACAACGATGGCAACTTACGGAGCCCAGAATATCGGAGCGGGAAATGTACCGAGGATCCGTCAGGGGTTCAAGGCATGCACAATCCTTGGCAGCGGTTATTCTCTTGTGGCGGCGACATTTATTATGACAGCAGGAAAATACATGACCTATCTGTTTGTCTCAGAGGATGTGGATATCATTATGAGTTCTGTGGATATCTATCTGAAATGTATCGGACTTTTCTTCATTCCGCTTGCAATTGTGAATATCTACAGAAATGGAATTCAGGGACTCGGATACGGACTGCTGCCGATGATGGCCGGAGTTGCTGAACTGATCGGAAGAGGTGTGGTAGCACTGATCGCAGCGAAGGAAAGAAGTTATCTTGGAGTATGTCTGGCAAGCCCGGCAGCATGGGTGCTGGCAGGAGGCCTCCTGATCGCGATGTATTATTATATTATGAATGTTCATATGAAGAAGATGTTTGGGGATTATACCAAGTAATAAAAAAGGGACGAAGTGGAATCTTGTAAGTGTGATTTCACTTCGTCCCTTTTTTGAGAAGATGGATGTTAACAAGTATGAGCAGAATTCAAAGAATGTGAAATATATTCAATCAATGATGCATCCTCTCGATTCTCTTCAGTTAATGGGATAACCTCTACATTGGGATGATTCACAATCTCAGGCCAGGAGGATTCGGCAGGCTCCTGCAAGATACCTAAGATTGGGATTGAACTATCCAAAAGGCTCAATACTTTTTGACGAAAGAATACAGCGTCTGCTTCATGAGGGCCTAGTTCGTCCATAATAATCAGAGAGCAATCGGTACATTTGGAGAGAATATTGCATCCAAGATGGTTGAAAATATCAGACGCTTTTTTCTTGTCAGCCTTTCCACACAAGAACAAGAGATTCTGTTCGTTTGGTATTTCATTTTCTTTTATGTGACACATGTGAACGGAATAATGATCTCCAAGATATTCTTTTGTCCGAAGTGTTAAGAAGCCGTCCACAGTTCCTTTGTAATCAGCTAATATTTTTTTAATTAATGTGGATTTTCCTATGTGTTTTTTGCCGGTTAAAAATATATGTTGCGCCATATCAGAATTCCCTTTCATCTCGCAGTAGAGTTACTTCAATGATTTCACCCGGATTCTTTACAGCAGTACCGAGTTCTGTGATATAAGTAGCACCGGCACTTAATGTGTCAACCATACTTCCTCCGCGCCACTTCTTCTGTTTCACTTTGTAGCCTTCGTCTGTCTGTTCAATATCCATCAGACATAAGATTTCCATGTTCGGAGGCGCTGCAATCTCAGCAGTTAATTCACCTTTTATTTTACAACGTTTTGGCATCGGAAGATGCAACATCTTATTCACGAGTTCGCGGATGCACCAGTCCATACCATAAAACATGGCAACCGGAGGTCCTGGGATGTTAATCACAGGTTTATTGTCAATCATTGCAACACACATAGGTTTTCCCGGTGCGGCAGCAACCCAGTGGAAGAGTGCAGCACCGCGCTCTTCAAGAATTCTTGCATTGAAGTCTTCTTCCCCTTTTGAAGAACCGCCACTTATGATGATGATATCAGCATCCGTTAATGCACGGTCTAAAATATGATTTAATTCATCCTTTGAATCCTTTGCGATTGGATATAAAATCGGTTCCGCGCCCATCTCGATCAGCATATTTTTTACAAGAATACTATTGCTGTCGATGTTTTTTCCACGAGGGACATCCTGTCCTAAAGGTACGAGTTCACTTCCGGTTGGCAAGAATGCAACGAGAGGTTTTTTGTAAACTTCGATTTCTGTGATTCCGCCCATTGCAAGACATGCAAGGTCGAAGGATTGAAGTCTGCGGTTGGTATGTCCTACAGTTTCTCCTTTATGGATGGTGCTTCCGGCCGGTCGGATATTCATATTTGGTTTTACGCAAATGCTATCGTTAATACTTAGTTTTCCATCTTCGGAAATAGACACATCTTCAATCGGGATTACTGCGTCGTATCGATCATCAAAATCATCTCCGGTATCAGCTCTGGCAAAATCTTCGCCGAGTACCCAGTCGGATGTGTCAGGGATTCCATTTTCAAAGCACTCAGAGATCACCGCGACACCATCCATTGCGGATGCGCGTACTACAGGAATCGAGTAGAGCGCTTCATAATCTTTTGCGAGAACGCGATTCAAAGCATTGTCGATGGAAATCATTTCTGTTTGTTTTTCAGGGTTCCATTTTTCTAATAAAGTTTCAATGATAAGTTTTCTTGTTGGAAGTTGCTGCATAATTATATTCCTTTCGTTATTGTTCCGTAATCAGGTCTCGATACTTTTTCCCGGACATCCCAGAGAATGGTTCCGTAAGCAGTGTGCGTAATTTCTTTGATCTGTCCATTTTCATTTAAGTGGGATTGTATCCAATTTGAGATTTTGGATGCATTTTCTTGTGTATGTTCTTCTGATGGAAGCATATGTTCCATTAGGAAGTCTACGTAGAGTTCATCGGGAGTGACCCAGGTTTCACGACTATGTTTTTCATAACTTGTCTCTGGATTATATCCAAGTAAAAATAAGACATTAAAAAGGGAGAAGAACCATCGTCCATTCCATTGAGGTTCTAATTGTCTTCCAAATACTTCCTGCATGATCTGTTCTCGGAGTAAATTCCTTCCGTCAAGATGCGTGATGTTGCAGCACCACGCACGGCTCATTTCTATAGATTTCATAAGCCCGTTCATGCCATGGATAGCAGGTGTCATAGAGCTGAATACTAAGTCAAAGGCATGCTGATAGCCCTCTTTTTCAATATCTAACGTCTGGAAATCACATGTGTGAAGGATTGCATTTTCCAGGCCTTCGTTATGAATATGGTTCATTCCGTGCTCGACCATTTTGTCAGAGATGTCAAGCCCCACCACGTTATGCACATGTCTGGCAAATGCGGCGGCAAACCGACCGGGACCGCAGCCAATATCTACGACATCATAGTTTTTATCAAGAAGTCCTTTTGACGCAAGATAATTAATCGCACGGTCAACGCGTTCGTCTCCTTTCTGCTTCTTTTTACGCGCATTTTCCCAAAAGTCTGCACGCTTATTCCACATTTTTACAGAATGATCAGGCATGTCTGTAGGCTGAGATTCTTGCAGTGAAATAAAATAATCCAAAATTGAATCCATTTTTAGAATATCCTCCTTTAAAAATTTATTTATTCATAAGAATGATTTACCGGTAAGCAAATAGTTCGCTCACAGCCGTAACGATCGTGCGTTGTTATCACGTCCATTTCGATATCATATACGGATTGTAAAGCTTCGGATGTGATCGTTTCTTTCGGAGAACCGAATCCGTAAACTTCTCCGGATTTCATGAGAAGCACCTTATTTCCAACAGAAAAAGGATGTTCAGGACTATGTGTGGACATAATAATACAGTATCCTTGTCGGGCAAGTCCTGCGATAACTTCCATGAGAAGTTGGTGATTGGCGTAGTCGAGGTTAGCCGCAGGTTCATCCATAATAAAGATTTTGGCTGACTGGCAGATCGCCCTGGCAATCAGAACCAATTGTCGTTGACCGCCACTTAGCGAAGTATATTTTTTGTTAGCAAGATGCAATGCATTTACTTTCTCTAGTGCAGCAAATGCCGCTTCTCGGTCGGGTGCCTTTGGTGTTTCAAAAGCAGAAAAATGTGATGCACGTCCCATGATCACGACATCGAGAACCGTGTATGCAAACACCGGAGAGTGATATTGCGGGATATAAGCAATCATATTTGCCAGTTCTTTTGTTGAATAGTTATCAATATTTTTTCCGGCAATCCGGATCTCTCCTTTTGCAGCAGGTAGAGACCTTAGTATCATGCGAAAGAGTGTTGTCTTTCCACAGCCGTTTGGACCGAGCAGACAAAGCACATCACCGTAATCGGCAGAGCAGCTGACACCTTTTAAAATGTCACCGTTGCCGTAACCACCGAAAACATTTTCTATTTCCAAAAGCATATAGTTATCCTCTTTCCTTTCGTTTGATAATGAGATAGATAAAGAATGGGGCACCCATAATACTTGTGACAACACCGAGTGGAAGCTCCATCGATAAGATAGAACGTGCAATATCATCCACGAGTATTAAGTATCCGCCGCCAAGCATTGCACTTGCCGGTATTAGTCTGCTGTAATCAACACCAACAATCGCACGTGCTAAATGTGGGATCATCAGACCGACCCATCCGATCAACCCGCCAAGGCAGACGGCTGCCGCACTAAGTAATGTCGACGCAATGATAAAGATCAAACGATATTTGCGAATATTGATCCCAAGACTTCTTGCCTCTTCCTCATCTAAAGTTAGCAAATTGATCTGCCACCGGAAAATGAAGATCAGTATTAATCCGATCATCATCGGAATCACACTCCATGCGAAGGAATTCATTGTAGTTTTTGTTAAGCTTCCCATAAGCCAGAATGTAATCTGTTGGAGCACATCATTTGGGTCTGCAACGTATTTGATCATTGTCACACCGGCGTTACAAAGCGACATGATCATAGTTCCGGTCAGTACCAGACTGAGCGTGTGAGAGTGCGCAGACTTTCGACTGATCAGATAGGATGCAGCCACTGCGATAACACCTCCGGCAAAAGCAGAAAGCTGAATGATCCAGTTGGAAGCACCGTTTAAAATAGCGAAAGCGGCACCGAGGCTTGCTCCGGAGGACACACCGAGAATATCCGGAGATACCAGCGGATTGCGGAACATACCCTGATAAGTCGAGCCGGCTACAGAAAGAGACGCACCGATAAATAAAGCAGATAAAATACGAGGCAATCGGATATTCCAGAAAATCGTAGTTGCCTGTGGCAAAAGATCTCCTTGAAAGCCAAATTTTGATAAAAATGCTTTTGATACTTGTGATGGAGTAAGCGGATAATATCCGACACCAAAGGAAAGTACTACAATGATAAATAAAACAATTAGCATGGCTGCAAGCAGCAGACGATATTGTCTTTGCTGTGCAGTATTTATTTCTTTTGTATTTTCTGTTAGATTCATAATCATTTACCTTTTATACTTGACGAATTTATTTCCGAGTGTTATACTCTGACAAAAGCGAGTGATTTTATAAAAACAATCGCTTATAAAATTATAACGTGTATCCTTTGTATAGTCAATCAAATAAACGCCAATTTGTTGAAATAAAAAGCGGAGGATAGAGGTGTAAGTTACAGATTAACACATAACCTGACAGCAAGTGTCTGGTTAGCGTGGGAATGGTAACAGAAAGGAGAGGATTTATGAAAAAGCACAAACAACTTCTAGCGTTGTTACTTTGTCTTGTGATGTCGCTCAGTCTTTTTGCCGGATGCGGTAAGAAGGAAAATACACAAGAGCCAAAACAGAGCACAGAGCAGAACGAAAACAAAGAAGTTGCAGAGACGCGTGAAATCACAGACATGGCCGGAAGAAAAGTAACTGTTCCGGCAGCAGAAAAGATTGAATCAGTCTTTTCTTCAAGTCCGATATCTGCAATTTTCTTGTACATGGTTGCACCGGATAAATTATTGGGGTGGAACTATGAATTGAATGATATCGAGAAATCTATCATTTTGGAAAAGTATCACGATCTTCCGAATTTCGGAATGGGAGATGCAATTAATTATGAGGCTGTAATCGCAGCAAATCCTACAATTGCCGTGAATTGCGGAAAGATCAATGATGCAATGATTTCAGACTGTGATGCATTGTCGGAAAGTTTGGGGATTCCGGTTGTCGCAGTAGACAATGAACTTAAGAATTCTGCGGAAGCATTTCGTTTCATGGGTGAACTTCTTGGCGTAGAAGATCATGCAGAAGAACTGGCTGCATATGCAGAAAAAACATTTAAAGATATCGCAGCACTTTCAGATATTCCGGAAGATAAGAAAGTCCGAGTATATTATGGAAATGGAGAAGATTCATTGGAGACTGCTCCTAACGGATCACAGCATGCACAGATCCTTGATGCGATCAACGCAATCAATGTTGCAGATTTAGAGCTTGGGGATGGATCTCGTGTTCAGATTTCAGCAGAGCAGCTACTCGCATGGAACCCGGATGTGATTGTTGTAAACGGTGAACCAAAGTCAAATAAAAGCGGTGGATCTGCGGCAGAAGACATTTTAAATAATCCGGATTATGCTTCATTAAAAGCAGTACAGGAACTCAAAGTATACGGGACACCGAATGCCCCGTTTAGCTGGGTGGATCGTCCGCCTGGACCGAATCGTCTGATTGGTATGCGTTGGTTCTCAGCACTGATTTATCCGGAGTATATCAAATGTGATATCAATGAAGAAGTACATGAATTTTTCGATCTTTTCTATCATGTTGATCTAACAGATGAACAGCTAGAAAATCTTCTTAATGGAACTTTATAATTATAAAAAATAAATAGGAAGAAATAAACAGGGACTGTGGCACATGATTTATTACTCAATAAAGAGTTTTCATGCAACAATCCCTGTTTTTTGCTTTCATCAGAAAGTCTGATTATTCACAATGTGCATTGCATCGCGGCTCGCATTCAACCACTTTGATTTCTCAGTTTCGAAGCGTTCGAAAAGCCAGGCAATGGCTTCATCCATCCCCTCATCGGAGAGCGGAAATGTCTTTTGTTCTTTCTCTTCTTCCGGTGTATCTTCGAAGCACCATGGCTCCGGATAAATGAATACCGTGAAGGTTGTGCTGCTCTTTCCATCATCTCCGCGGAAGAAATAGCGCATTCCGTGATGCGTGCCGGAAAAGGGTTCTTTCTTAAGTCCCCCGTAAGGGATTAGTTTTTTATCGATCATAGTGATACAATGTCCTTTCGTAAAAAAGAAATTTGTTCTGTTATTGTGTTTTTGAAAAAATGAAGTCAATGGTCTGACTTCATTTTTTATTATAGTGGAATGCGCTTTCTTCTGCAAGAAATGATTTATTCCATAGCTTTTTTGGCAAATTCAGTTGTAACAAGTTTTTCATAAGGAGCACGTGAATCCAGTTCTCCGGCACTTTCCAGAATATCCTGAAGCAGCTCGAAACTCTCTTTTTCAAATATAAGATCTGCTTTCCAGGTGTCCTGTGTATAATAACGGTTTACAATCGCTGTGATGGTTTTAAGATCTGTTTCAGGAAATTGTGGGGCAATCACGGAAGCAATCTCCTCTGGCGTGTGAATCTGAACAAAGTCCATACCTTTTTGAAGCGCATTTGTAAAGGCTTGGATGATCTCAGGATGTTTGTCGAGATAGCTTTCCTTCGCACTGTAGGCAGTGTAAGGAACATAGCCACTGTCAGTACCAAGTGAAGCAACAACATATCCTTTTCCTTCCATTTCCAAAGCGGTTGCACTTGGCTCGAATTCAACAGTAAAGTCTCCACTTCCCTCTGAAAAGGCGGCAGCAGTGGAACCAAAATCAATTCCCTGGTTGATGTTGAGGTCTGTTTGTGGATCAATTCCATTTTGCTTTAAGATATATTCAAATACCATTTCCGGCATACCACCTTTTCTACCACCAAGAACATCCTTCCCCTTCAAATTAGTCCATTTAAAATCTGTCATCTCTTCCCTTGCAACAAGAAAATTACCGGCGCGCTGAGTCAGCTGGGCAAAGTTGACAACAGAATCGTTAGCACCTTCGTTATAGGTGTAGATGGATGCTTCTGATCCCATGAATCCAATATCAGCTTCACCGGAGATGACAGCAGTCATTGTTTTATCGGCTCCAAAACCAGTTATGAGAGTGAGTTCAATTCCCTCATCTTCAAAATATCCATTTTCAATGGCAACATACATAGGGGCATAGAAGATGGAATGGGCTACCTCGTTCAATGTCACAGAGACAGGAGCAGAACTGGCGTCTGATCTGGTTGTGTTGGAGCCGGTTTCAGTTGTGTCGGTTTTAGAATTTGCATCATTATCTTTAGCAGAATCAGAACCGCAGGCTGATAACAGACCAACAGTCAGAGCAGAAGCGAGAATTACGGAAAGCAATTTCTTTTTCATAAATCCTCCAGAGTGATATAAGATTCTCGTTTAAAATATGCAAGAAAAAAGAATAGGTGCCAAATTCTACTCCAAAGGGGTGTTCATTTTGGGAAATATCCTTTATGCTTAGTATAAACAGAAAGTAGGTGAAGCATATGGATCTTGTTAAAATCGGAAAATATATTGCAGGGAAACGGAAAGCCCTGGGAATGACGCAGAAACAGCTTGCAGAAAAATTAAATATGAGTGACAAATCAGTATCAAAATGGGAAAGAGGCATTTGCTTACCTGATGTGTCGGTTTATATGGAACTATGTAAGATATTGGGAATCAGCATAAATGAATTTCTTGCAGGGGAGGATATTGACGCAGAAAATGTAGAAAAAAAGTCAGAAGACAACATTATACAAGTTGCGAAAGACAGTAAAAAGAAACAGAAAAATTTAAAAAGCATTTTAGCAGTGGTAACGACATTTACAGTGATTATGGTTCTGGTTTTAGGAGCAGTTTTCGTTCATAAGGTGATGCAGCCGAAGAATTATATTACAGCAGTTGATCGGACAAGTGCAGAAATGAAAACCGCAGAATTATTGTCAGGAACAGATGGGGCATATCTTTTCAATTTTTATGCAAAAGAAGAGTATAAGACATTGACAATTTATTTGTCAGAGTATCAGTCGGGAAAATTGATCAATAAAAGTAAAGTGGCAGATCTGGACTATGATGGGATCGAATCGGCTAAAAGAGGTGTGATTGCTGTGATACCGGATTTTGAATTGTTTCGAGTGAAATTGATAGTAGCAGACGATTATTCCAAATGTTCTACAGATTTTCCGATTCTGGAAGGTGTAGAAAACAGAGAATATTATGGAAGGAGTGCGACACAAGTGGAAGGCGAAGTTTCAATTCAGCAGGATACAGAAAAGGGGCT
>OLGZ01000545.1_pt1 | contig 28930 bp, 22 predicted proteins | sample 1605981 | NCBI WGS metagenome assembly OLGZ01 (sample SAMN03283291) | human gut metagenome | biome: human-associated habitat; material: feces | host: Homo sapiens | place: Peru | collected 2012 | reverse complement strand
CCCCTGAGCCGAAAAGGTGAATGCTTGGGGCAAGTGTTCACCCCGCTGTTCACCATTCGGTAACTGTCAGCAAAGTTACGACAAAAGGGCGATATCGGAAATCGAAAATTACCACATTGTGGTAAAAATAAATAATTTAAGTATTAATTTTATTTAAAAGTTTTAGGAATGGAAAAAAGAAAGTTCTTCTTTCTGCCGATGAGAAGTTGAAGCTCGCGGCTGAGATTTCGTCGAAGACTGCTGAGCAGCGTTTCGACAAGTTGTCAAACCAGTTAGTGAAGTCTGCCAAGCACATTTATTCAGAGAAGGCGACTTATCATGAGTTGACCGAAGGCATGCGTGCCTGGGTGTTGAAGAAGAGTGACATCAAGAAAGCGTTTCACCTGACTCGCAGTTTCTTCACCCATTTGAACAAGGGCGAGCATATGTTGCTCTCCGAGTTTGTTCGTTTTACCAATTGGATTTTCACCCATTATGCTAGCGAGGAGGTTCGCCTGAAGGTATGGATGGGTATTGGCACGGTGTTGTTCTGTCACACGAAAGAGAACGCCGATTACGGTTGGCATCCTTTCTCCCGTCCTCTCAACCAGATCTTAGAGGACATGATAGAGAAGGAAGTGAAGAAGCGAGTAGAGAAGGAGTTAAGAATCCGCGCCTTGAAGAAGGCACAGGAAGAGATTGGAAAAAAATGATTTCATTTTTTTAGTTTGATTTAGAACCATTAAGGCGCCGCCTTCCTGCTGGTGATAGCTGGTTGGAAGGGGGTGCTGCATATCCAATTCGCAAGTAAAGTCTGGAAGTAGTTTGAAGTGACCGTTTACCTACCTCTTTGATTAAAGATGAATAATGTATAATAATATTCAGATTATAATCATGGCCGGCGGCGTAGGCAGCCGCTTCTGGCCAATGTCAACCCCCGATTATCCTAAGCAGTTCATTGATGTGATGGGTGTGGGCCGTTCCCTCATTCAATTGACAGTAGATAGATTGAAGCCAATCTGTCCTGTCGAAAACATGTGGGTAGTGACAAACGAGAAATACATTCGCATTGTCAAGGAGCAAATCCCTGACATGCCAGTAGATAACATATTATCAGAGCCGGAGGCTCGCAATACCGCTCCATGTATTGCTTATGCCTGCTGGAAGATCCAGAAGAAGCATCCTGATGCCAACATCGTGGTGACACCATCCGATGCCCTCGTCATCAATATCTCGGAGTATCAGCGAGTGCTCAGCAAGGCATTGAGCTATACATCTGATAAGAACGCCATCGTTACTATCGGTATTAAGCCAAGCCGCCCGGAAATAGGCTATGGCTATATTGCCGCTGCAGAGCCAACAACCGTAGATGAAATCTACAAGGTTGAGGCTTTCAAGGAGAAGCCAAACCTGGAGACAGCCGAGCAATACCTTGCCGCTGGCAATTACTATTGGAATGCCGGAATCTTCGTATGGAACATTTATACCATCAGCAAGGCAATCCGAACCTTCCAGCCAAATCTTGCCAGCATCATGGACGAGATGGCACCTTCTTTCTATACCGAACAGGAGAAAGAGGTGGTTGGCAAACTCTTCCCAACCTGCGAGAAGATAAGCATAGACTATGCCGTGATGGAGAAGTCGAAGGAAATCTATACCTTACCAGCCGAGTTCGGCTGGAGCGACTTAGGCAGCTGGGGTAGTCTCCGTACCTTACTTCCACAGGATAAGGCTGGCAATGCCAAGGTAGGCAAGGACATCCGTTTGTATGAATGCAAGAACTGCGTGGTTCATGCAGCCGATGAAAGCAAGGTGGTAGTTCAAGGTTTGGATGGCTATATTGTAGCTGAGAAGAATGGGCAACTGCTTGTTTGCTCTTTAAAAGAGGAACAGAGAATCATGGAGTTTGGCAAATAAAATAGATCAGGGCTTTTAATCAGCCCTAGCAAAATATTGATATTCAAAAATGAAAATAGGATTATTAACTTTACCATTCAATAATAATTATGGTGGGTATCTCCAAGCTTATGCTTTAATGACTGTCTTAAAGCGGATGGGGCATGATGTAGAATTAATTTATAGAAGACCTAACAGAAGCCCCTTTTTTCACAGGCTTATTTACCCTCTTAAAACATTGGTAAAAATAATTTTGAGAAGACCACATGGATCATTTATAATGAATCCGGAAAGTGATCTCAGACGTTCTGGGAAACTGTTGATGCCCTTTGTCGATAAATACATTTCTCCAAGAACAAAACCATATTATACAACAACCGATATGGAAAAATCTTGTATGGGAAAGTATGATGTGGTAATAGTTGGAAGCGATCAGGTTTGGAGACCTCTATATGTTCCAAATATAAATGATTTTTTTCTAGAATTTATAAAAGATAATAGAGTAAAGAAGATAGCCTATGCTGCTTCTTTTGGTACATCTACTCCTGAATATTCTAGCGAACAAAAAAATGAATGTGGAAAATTGATTTCTGATTTTTTTTCTGTTTCAGTTCGCGAAAAGAGTGGTATAGATATTATAAAAGATTTCAATTGGAATGTAAATTGTAGTCCACAATTAGTATTGGATCCAACTTTCTTGTTAGATAAAGAAGATTATTTAAAACATATTCAAGTGAAAAAACTTAATCAACTTTTTTGTTATATTTTAGATAAAAACGAAAAAACGAGAGATTTAATTTCAAAAACCGAAAAGATTCTACATATATCTTCTTTTGATATAATGGAAGGAATAAATAATCGCAAGTTTGTTTATCAACCTTCTATAGAAACTTGGCTTAGTAATATTTATAATTCAAAATTTATCTTAACTGATTCTTTTCATGGAATGGTTTTTTGTATTATCTTTAATAAACCATTTGCAGTGTGCGTTAATCATGATAGAGGGGCTGATAGATTTTTGTCATTGTTGTCTCTGTTAAATTTGGAGACAAGGATGATAAAGGATGTAACTGATATAAATAAAGTTCTTGTAGAACCTATTTGTTGGTCAAGTGTTAACAAATGTTTGGCTCAATTAAAAAATGCATCTTTGAAATTTTTAAATAGTTCTTTAAAAAATAAGATATAAAGTATTGAATATTTCCCTTTTTTATCATGACCTTTAGCAACTGGTGGACAAAATGGATGTATCATTTCATAGAGGCATGAAGGATTTAGTTGATTTAACTATGGTATTTATGTACTTATATAATTATCGAAAAATAAAATTTTTAGGAAATAAAGCAGGATGAAAATAGCTATTGTTACGATTAATTTTGCAGGCAGTTCTTCTTCATTAGCAGAAGCCCATTTGATGAATGGAAATGAAGTGGACTTTTATCATGTAATGTTTAGCTCTCAACATAATCTAGAAGTAGAGAGCTTCACGTTGCCAACAATATCATCTCAAATTGGTATAAAAAGGGTGGAAAATTTGTCTACCGATGGATTGAGAAGATTCAAAACTTTCTCTAATAAATTCCATTTCTATAATGTGGTTTGTTTTGGTATGCCAAGAGAAGAGGGATTGATGAATGATATAAAGAGAGGCTTAAGTCTTTTGGTAATGCGGAAAGTGTTTAAAAATTTGAGGGATTATCATTATGACTTAATTAACGTTATTGGTCAGAACCATTTTTCGATTTCCCTATCTTCTTTGTTACATTCATGGAATTTGCCTGTGGTTCATTCTTTTCATGAGGTTTTAGAGAGACATTTGGAAAGCTCTTCTCTTTATCCAGGCATAGATAAGCTAATAAATAAGGGTATCCGTATTAATGTCTTTTCAGAGAAATCTGCTAAAGATTTAAAGAAGGTAATCGATATTTCAAATTATCAACTTAGTGTTATCCCGTTTGGGCTATTTTCTGGTTATAGAGAATATGGTGATGTGGAAATCCCAGAGCTAAATGATAAAGAAAACTATATTCTATTTTACGGCTACATCGAAAAATATAAAGGGTTGGATATTCTTTATGAAGCAATAAATCAGATAGGATGCTTGCCTGTAAAAGTGGTTGTTGCAGGAAAAGGCAATCAAACAGTTTTGGAAAGAATAAAAAATGATGAACGTTTTATTTTAATAAATCGTTGGCTGGGTAATGCAGAATTAGCAACATTAATAAGACATTCGAAGTGTGTTGTATGCCCATATTTGTCTGCTTCACAAAGTGGCATTCCTCAAACAGTTTTTAATTTTGACAAGCCTATAATCGCCACAGATATTGAATCCTTTAAAGCGGTTATTCAAAATGAATTGAACGGAATTATAGTACGGCGGAATAACGTGAAAGAGTTTGCTGATGCGATTAAACGTATACTAAATGATGATGAATTATACCATCAAATGGTCTCAAATATAAAAAAATATAGAGAATGTGAATCTATTATGGAGTGGAAAGCGTTTGCTAACAGATATTTGAAAAAAATAAAATTTAGAGAGAATGAAATTATTTAAATATAGTTATTGGCTATATGAACACAACTTTTGGGTAGTTTGTATAAGCTCTTTGCTTCTCATATTGTTTGGGGCAAAGCAATACTTGATTAGTGTTCTTTTACCTCTTTCGTTTTTTGCTATAGCTTATGCTTCGAGAAAGAAGTATTCAATGAATATATTTGATATATTTATTGTATTGATTCTTGTAAGTGACGTGATAAGTTGGACTATCAATGATTACCGTTTTAAATATGTACTGATATTCCGTCATATCATGGGACCTATCTCTTATATGATGGTCTATTTTGTTGGAAGGAATCTATCTGTAGAGAAAAGCTATAAGGTATTTGAGACATCGTTGTTACCTGCTTTGATAACAAGTGTAGTTGGTATTTATTGTTTCTTCTTTCCACCATCGTGGTACTTCTCGATTATGGAAGATGGAGCATTGGCTTCATTGGAGGACTTGCGATTGCATTCTATATTTTCTTCACCATATCAATTAGCATATCTTGATTGTTTCTTGTTAGGATATATCTTCTTTAGAATATTTCAATATAACGATTCGTTAAAAAAATACAAGTACCATATCGTAGTATTTGTTATAACTTTGGTTTTTTGTATGATGCGTGCACCTATGGTTGGTGTCGCATTATACCTATTTTTTGGTTTACTACTATCTTCTATAGTAAAAGGTAATTTTAAAAAGTTAATCAATGTTTTAATCGGCTTGATTGTAATGATAGGCGTTATGTTTGTTGTATTGAAGAATACAAATGCGCAATATGTAGATTATTTGGCAGAAAAATTTGAAATTGTATCCGATAAGAATAGTACATTCGTGGAAGACCGATATAAGTTGGTAGAAGCAGACGAGAGTTTCTTTGGTGATGGTGCAGGTCGCCATAATCTATGGGCTGATGACTTTAATGTTGGTACCAGTATACGAGATGGCGAGTATCAAAAGTTGATGCAGGAGGTCGGCTATTTTGGACAATATATTTATATTACCTTAATAGTGCTGGTTATACTTAAGTCATTGAAAAATTACCGGTATTTATTATTTGAAATGTCGACAATGATATTCTTGTTTGTTTCAATGATTGGTGCATGCCCTTTGTCGACAAGCGATAAGAGTAGTTTTGTCTTTTGGTTAGTTATGGGGCGTGTGGCATCCTTTAGAAAGACTAAATTAAGAGATAGTAAGTTCAACGATTTTAGGAGTAATCAATCAATTATAAATGTTAGAAAATAAAATGGTTTCAATAATTATTGCTACTTATAATTCTGAGAAAACTTTGAAGCGAGCTCTAGATAGTGTGCTTAATCAAAGTTTTCAGGATTGGGAATGTATTGTGGTTGATGGTGCGTCCAAGGATGGTACTATTGATATTGTGAAGGAATTTGTGTCAAAAGATTCTCGCTTTCGTTATGTTTCAGAGCCAGACAAGGGTATCTATGATGCCTTCAATAAGGGCTGGAAAATGGCGAAAGCTGAATGGGTGATGTATCTAGGGAGTGATGATGAATACTTACGGGATGGCATAGCACAATTAGTATACAAGATCGATGACAATGATATCGTTTATGGTGATGTGGTCCTCAAATATAATAATGGTAAGGAAAAACTCCAGAAAAGCAAAGACTATAATGTTCTGAAGGACATGGTAATGCCTTGCTGTCATCAAGCATTGGTAATGAGACGAAATGCAATCGCTGAAATGGGTGGTTTTGATGAATCATTCAAAATAATTGCAGATAAAGACTTGATTTGTAAAAGCTATTTTGCAAAATTAAAATTTAAACAGATGCATATTCCTGTGGCAAAATTTTATATCGGCGGAATTAGCCAATCTTCTTTTGATTCTGTTTTTGAAAGTTATAGAATTACGCAAAAATACTATAGTCAATTCTATTCCTATATGTTTTTATGGAAGTCTTTGATATTAAAATTTTTAGTATTGTTAAAACACCGTATTGAAGAAAAATATGACATATAAAGAGGCTCTTTCGTATATAAAGGCAGATTATTTGCGATATTCAAATAGTGTGGGGGGGGTACTCGATGTTCTTTTGCATCAGCGAGGTTTTGTATATATCTTTTGGTTAAGGCTTGCCTCTGTTAATGGGATATTTCTTCCTTTTTGTTGGTTAGTTCATCATGTACTTTCAACATTATATGGAGTTCAAATATCGAGAAGTATGACTTTGGGCAGAGGTTTTTATATAGGACATGGAGTGTCAATTGTCATCAATGCTTCTGCTGTAATAGGAGAGCATTGTGATATATATCAGATGAGCACAATTGGTAGTTGGCATTCTAATGCGGCAATAATTGGTAATAATGTTGTGATTGGTCCGAATGTGAATATTGTAGAAAATGTTAAAATCGGAGATAATGTTATAATTGGCGCAGGAAGTGTAGTGACAAAAGATATTCCTTCAAATTGTATGGTTGTAGGAAATCCTGCAAAAGTTATAAAAAAGTTGAATCTCACAACAATGTTGTGGGAAAAATATATTGATTAAAATGAATACAAAAAATGTATTGACTATTGGTATCGACTTTAATGTTGTACATGGTGGCGTGGCTGCTGTAGAAAGTGTATATAGTTCTTTCTATGAACCGTTTAACCATGTAGCCACGGTTGTAGATTATGGGTGTGCTCGTAAATTGCTGACTTTCTTTAAGGCATATGTACAGTTCTGGAAATGGATGTTATTTCATAGAGAAATAAAAATCGTGCATGTGCATGGGGCAAGTGATGCTAGTTTTTGGAGAAAGCGGATTTTTATCAATCTTGCTAAAATGTTTGGAAAAAAAGTTGTTTTCCATTGTCATGGAGCAGAATTTCAAAGATTTGCAACACGACACAAAAAAGCTGTTCTGAAAACTATTACTAAATGCGATTGCATTATTGCACTTAGTAATAGTTGGAAGGAATGGTTTGAAAAGACAACTCATCATAAGAATGTTATCGTTGTCAAAAATGTAATATCTCCCCCACGAATTAAGAAAGTTAAGCATGATGATTTCGTATTGCTATTCTTGGGGCGTTTAGGTGAACGAAAGGGTATTTACGACTTATTGGATGTTTTGATAAAGCATAGATCTGAATTTGAAGGAAAAATTAAGTTTGTGTTTGGTGGTGATGGAGATGTAGTGCAAGTTAATGAAATTATTAAGCATAATGGGTTAGAGAATATTGCCGTGTTCCAAGGATGGGTGAATGGAGAGAAAAAAGAGCGTTTGCTAAACATGGCTGATGCTTATATCTTGCCGTCTTATAATGAAGGGCTACCAATTTCTATCCTTGAAGCTATGAGCTACTCGTTGCCTATTATTTCTACAAATGTCGGTGGAATACCAGAGATTTTAAAAAATGGAGAGAATGGATTTATAATGTCCCCTGGTGATAAAGACGCTATGTACCGAGCTATTCTTGAATTGATGAATAATGAGAAACTCAGATCGGATATGGGAAAGGCATCTTATTCTAAGGTTCAAGAGCATATGCCTGGTTTTGTAGAACGTCAGTTGAATGATTTATATAGATCTTTATTAAATGAATAAGATATGCTGATATTTAATAAAAAATACATCAAGGAATCTCTAAAGTATTTGCTTCGTTCTTCTTTCTTCATAAATAAATATGTAAAGGAGATAGATGCTTTATACGAGATGACTCCAATGGAGTTAAAGAAGCGAAATGAGAAACGCTTCTTGGAAATCTTTAATAAGGCTTTTACTAGTTCTGCATATTATCGGAATCTATGTAAAAGTGTGGGAGTGACTTCTATTGATGATATTAAACATATAGAAGATATAGTGAAACTTCCAATCCTTACTAAAGATATGCTAAAAGAATATGGTAAGGAATTGTTAACGTGCAAAGAAAAGGGGCTTATCAAAAATCACACTAGCGGAACAACAGGTACTCCATTAACTGTTTATCAAAATTGGGAATCAGTTTGGAGGGAGCAAGCTTATTTTGTATGTTATCGTAAACGATGTGGATATATTTATGGAGAGCCCATGGTGTCGTTACGTGGAAATTTAACAAGAGATGAAATCTCTTTGAAAATTCATGTTAGCAATACTTTATTTCTTTCAAGTTATAATATCAATTCTAAGACAGCAGAAACTTATCATCGTATTATAGAAAAACATCATCCTAAAGCTATTGAAGGTTATCCAAGTTCGCTTTATAGCCTGGCGCTTGTGTTTAGAGATAAAGGATTAGAATGTCATATTCCTGTAGCGTTTACTTCGTCGGAAACGTTGTTTGATTATCAGCGAACATTAATAGAGCAGGTTTTTCAAACTCAGGTATATGACCATTATGGAACTACAGAGCGAACTATACGATTGGAAGAGTCGTTTGATCATGATGGTTATTTTGAAGATCCTGGATATGGCATTGAGGAATATTATGATGACCATATTATTTCTACGTCTTTAATCAATGATGTATTCCCTTTAATTAGATATAAAACTGATGATAGAATTGTCTTGAAAGAAGGTGTTAATAAATCTTTGCAAGGCTTTATAGATGATGCAAGTGGCATTGAGCGTATTGTTGGTAGAACGGATGATATTCTTGTTTGCAAGGATGGTTCTATGGTTACGCGTGTTGATTTCATTGAAGAAGGTGAACATATAAAGGCTTGTCAATGGATTCAAAATGAGAGAGGCAAGTTGGAAATAAGAATCGTTCCTGATGAGGGATTTACAAATAAAGATGTTGATTTCGTTATAGAGGAAACTTTAAAGCGATGTGGACATGGAAACATGGACATAACAACAAAGGTTTGCTCTATGGATGAAATGATTTTTAGTAAAAGAGGAAAATTTAAACTCATAGTAAATAATTTACAACAGAAGTAATATTATGAACATTAGTATTTTTGGCCTCGGCTACGTAGGTTGCGTAGGTGCGGCATGTTTGGCAAAGTTGGGTCACAAGGTGATCGGTGTTGATGTAAATGAGAATAAGGTGCGCTTGATGAATGAGGGCAAGCCAACTATCATTGAGGAAGGCATCGCTGAACTTTGTGAGGAAGCTCACAAGAAGGGGCTGATGTCTGCAACTACTGTTGCAGCTGAAGCTATTATGGAAACGGAAGTTTCTTTCATAGTTGTCGGTACTCCATCTAGCCCTGAAGGTCATTTGAACCTTAATTATATCTACACTGTGGCAGGACGTATCGGTCGTGCATTGAAAGAGAAATTTGCTGGTGATAAGAAACCTGCAAACATGCATCTCATTGCAATCCGTTCAACTGTTCTTCCTGGTACCAACAAGAAGGTTGGTGAGATTATTGAGCAGGAAAGTGGCTTGAAGCGTGGCGTAGATTTCAATGTTGTCAGCAACCCAGAGTTCCTTCGTGAAGGCACATCTGTTGAGGATTACTTCAATCCACCATTGACATTGATTGGTACAGATTCTGAGTATGCGGAAAAGGTTTTCCGTGAGATGTATGAGCATATCAATGCAGAGTTTATTTGCACAGATATCAAGGTGGCAGAAATGATGAAGTATGTCAACAATACTTATCATGCATTGAAGATTGTCTTTGGTAATGAGGTTGGTAATATCTGCAAGTCTGTAGGTGTTGATTCTCATAAAGTTATGGAAATCTTCTGCAAGGATAAGCAGTTGAATATCTCTCCTTACTATTTCAAGCCTGGTTTCGCTTATGGTGGCTCTTGCTTACCTAAGGATATGAAGGCTTTGAAGACTTTGGCACATGACAACTATGTAGATGTACCTGTTATTGAGAGCATCTTCCAGAGTAATGAGAATCAGAAAAAACGTGCAGTTCAACTTATTATGAATCAAGGTCAGCGTAAGGTTGGTATCTTGGGCTTGAGTTTTAAGGCTGGTACCGATGATTTGCGTTGTTCTCCTATCGTCGATGTTGTTGAGAGCTTGTTGGGTAAGGGCTTTGAAATCAAGATTTACGACCGCAACGTGAAGATTTCAGAGTTGACTGGTACCAACAAGGACTTTATCATGGCTAAGATTCCACACTTGCAGCATTTCGTTACTGCCGACTTGGATGAAGTATGCAAGAACAGCGACGTGCTTGTGGTAACTAATAAGGAAAAGGACTTTGAGGATGTTTTGAAGAATTATCCTAACAAGATTGTCATTGACTTGGTTCGCCAGTGGAAAGAAGTGAACTATGATGGCAAGTATGAGGGTATCTCCTGGGGAGACATCAACCAGAATCATGAAGCTCAGAATGAAGAGCATCAGATGAACTTCAGACAGACTGAGTTCTAATTAGTGAAAATGAATTAGTAATTAATGATTAACAATCATTGATGAGAAAATTACAATGGTACTTCAATCGACTTCGGGCAATGAATTTGCCGGAAGTCGGTTGGAGACTTCAACAAAAACATCTGCAAGGGCAGGAAAAGAAGCTTTTTGGTAAGCGTGATGTAGCCGTAACGGCTTACCTTTTCGATAGTCGGCTACAATCTCTGAAATTTGATTCCGATCATGTTGGTCTGAATTTCAGGAATATTGCTTTCCATCTGAATACAGTCATACATATCCTCGGTGGGTATGATTATCATATATATAAGGAAAGATGGAGTGCAGGATTCCAGACAGATAAAGAATGGGGAACTGATTTCAGCTATTCCTTAAGCTATAAACAGAAAGACGAAATAGGTGATGCAAGAACGAATTGGGAGTTGAATAGACACTTCCAGTTTGCCTTGTTAGCTAAGGCTTATTATGCTACAGGAGAGGAAAAATATGCAAAAGAGCTAGAAGGGTTGTTCTTGGATTGGAACAAAAAAAATCCTTTTCTCCATGGAATTTCTTGGACTAGTGTGATGGAGGTAGCTATACGTTGTATCCAATGGACTGTAGCTTTAGCTTTTCTTCGCAAGAAAGGATATACGGCTAATGGTGCCTTGCTCATGGATATGGAGAATGGCATCAAGAATATGGCTTCTTATATCGCACAGCATTATTCCAGATACTCTTCTGCCAATAATCATTTGCTGGTTGAAGCTACAGCCATCGCCTATGCCGGTTTTGCTTTTGGCAATGAGGCGTGGACACAACTTGCCATCCGCATCCTCGATGAAGAATTGATGAAGCAGAATTATAAGGATGGTGTGAATATGGAGATGGCTTTGCATTATCAAACCTTCGGAATGGAGGCATACGCTTTGGTGATGCACCTGATGAAATGTTATGGTATGAAGGTTCCTGAGACTTGGAAGAGGTTGATGGAAAAACAATGTGAGTTTGTGGCTTGTTCTATGGTGAATGAGACTAAGGCTTGCGAATTTGGTGATAACGATGAGGGTAAGATTTTAGATTTGGAAGGTGGAGAAATCTGCCATTACCGTTATCTTCTTCAACTTTGTTCCTTGGTTTTGGGAAAAAGATATGAAAGCTTTGAACATTTGTCCGAGACGATATCTTGGCTCTATTCTGAGGCCGAAATCGAAACCTTAAAGCAATTGCCTTTATGGACGCCTTCACAAAGTAGGACTTTTGAGGAAGGTGGTTATACTTTCCTGAGAAGCAAGAATGGTAAGATAGTAATAGGTATAGATCATGCACCATTAGGTTTTGGAAGTATTGCTGCCCATGGACATGCAGATGCATTGAGTCTTCAACTCTATGTAGATGGCAATTGCATCTTAGGAGATCCTGGAACATATATCTATCATTGCAATATACAGAAAAGAGATGAGTATCGTCGTTCATGTAATCATAATACAGTTTGGTCTATGAACCAGGAACAAAGTCAGATGATGGGAGCTTTCCTTTGGGGAAAGAAGGCTGATACTAAACTTTTGAAGTCTGATTTGACGGAAAATCAGGATTCCCTTCTTGCCGAATGCGTTTGGCAGAATGGTAATAAGCATAGTCGCTCTTTCTGCTTTAATAAGGCAGACAAATTGGTTATAGAGGATGATATGGCGACAACAAGTGATAGTTATGCTACTTTGGTATTGCATCCTGCTTGTCAAGTGAAAGTTGAAAATGGAAAAGCCGTCATACAACGAGGAACCATTACTGTTTGTATAGAGACAAATATAGAGCCAACAATAGAGAAATGTTGGTATTCTGAAGAATATGGAAAGGAGAAGGAAACGCACAAATTGTGCTATCCTTTAAATGATAATAAATTAAAAACTACAATATGGATAGAAAAGTATTGATTATCGTAGAGAACTTGCCTGTGCCATTTGACACTCGTGTCTGGCAGGAGGCAACAACATTGGCAGCAAACGGTTATACGGTTTCTGTAATTAGTCCTACAGGTAAGGGCTATGACAAGGAGTATGAATTCTTGCAGGGTGTACATGTTTATCGCCATAAATTGCCAAAGGATGGAAATGGTGCTTTAGGATATGCTCGTGAGTATGGCGCAGCTTTGTGGCATGAGTATCGTTTGGCTAAGAAATGTTATAAGGAAGTAGGCTTCGACTGTATCCACGGTTGTAATCCACCTGACGATATTTGGATGGTAGCAAAACTCTTTAAGAATAAGGGTGTTGATTATATCTTTGACCATCATGATATCTGTCCTGAGTTGTATGAGGCTAAGTTTGGTAAGACTTCTGGAATGTTCTATAAGAGCCAATTGTGGTTGGAACGCCAGACCTATAAGCACTGTAAGTTTGCTTTTGTAACTAATGAAAGTTATAAGAAGATTGCCATAGAGCGTGGTGGAATGAAACCTGAGGATGTCTTTGTATTGAGAAGTGGTCCAAAGTTGGAGCGTTTGAAGATTCAGGCGCCAAAGAATGAAATCAAGCGTGGCAAGAAGTTCATGGTTGGTTATCTTGGTGTAATTGGTCAGCAGGAAGGTATCGAATATCTTTTAAAGGCTGCTAAATATATCAAGGAATTACCTGGAAGAAATGATGTGTTCTGGGGTATCGTTGGTGGAGGTCCTGATGTAGAGCACATGAAGAAACTCAGTCACGACATGGGCTTGGACGACATCGTAGAATTTACCGGTCGTGTACCTGATCAGACTTTGCTTGATTATTTGAATACTGCTGATGTTTGTGTTAACTCTGATGAATATAATGCCATGAATGACAAGAGTACCATGAATAAGGTATTGGAGTATATGGCATTGGGCAAGCCTTTGGTTCAGTTTGATCTGACAGAGGGTAGATATTCTGCACAGGAGGCATCACTTTATGCTAAGAGAAATGATGCTGAAGATATGGCAAAGAAGATTCTGGAATTGCTTGATAATCCTGAGAAGCGTAAGCAGATGGGTGAGTATGGTAGGAATCGTGTTATCAACGAACTGAGTTGGGAACATACCAGCAAGGCTTTGCTTGCAGGATATGATAGATACTTTAGGATGAGGGGGAAGTAATCCCTCTCTTATTTATGGAAATGCTTTTATTGATTTATGATAAAAAATCGTAAGGAAATGTACGCTTATATACGCCAAGATATGAAGCGTAATTTCATGTGTGGGGGGGGCAAAATCTTGGATAAAAATTCTTTTAAATCCACGGCTTTGCTTCACCGTTAATCTGAGACATTATGAGTATTGGGCTAATCGAAAGTTTAGAGACCCTATAACTATTTTGATGACAATGTGGCATTATTTCATTCACAAGCATTTGTCGTATAAACTTGGTTTTACATTGTACAAGAATCAATTTGGACCTGGTTTATATATCATGCATTATGGTACAATCGTAGTGAATCCTGCCTGTCGCATAGGTGCAAATTGCAATATTAATGCTGATGTTAATATCGGTATGGGAGGAAGTATCATTGGAAATGACTGTTATATTTCTCCAGGGGTGAAGATTGTTAAACCTGTTCATATTGGCAATCATGTGGTTATTGGTGCGAATGCTGTTGTAACAAAGGATATCCCTGACGATTGTATGGTAGTAGGAATACCTGCTAAAATCATCAAACGTTTTGATCATAATATTCAACAATGGGTAAAAGTGTAAAACTGTTGTTTTTTATGGGCAAACAACAAAAGATTTTCAATGTTTCAGTATTGGTCCTCCCAGGAGATACCTTCTTCTTTTGAAGAAAGCTGTTTATAATGAGTATCATATCGCTCAGATGCAGCTTGGCTAGGTAAACAGTATGAAAGAAGATATATGGAATTAAAAAGATATATGGGGAACGGCTCCCGCTCCCCTTTTATTTAAGCTACTTTTCGGGGATGGAGCTTAGTAGCCCGATTTTGCTATAATTGATATAATGAATGTAATAAAAACAGATATAGATGGCATGCTCATCATTGGGCCTCGCCTGTTTAGAGATGCTTGTGGCTATTTCTTCGAGAACTTCAGTGAGCGTGAGTTTAAAGAGAAGGTGGAGCCATTGGTTGGCTACAAGGTGGAGTTCTGCCAGGACAACGAGAGCATGAGTAGTTATGGTGTGATGCGTGGCTTGCATTTCCAGAGGCCTCCGTTTACCCAGAGCAAGCTGGTGAGATGTGTGAAGGGTAGAGTGCTGGATGTTGCCGTGGATATCCGTAAGGGTTCGCCAACATACGGTAAGCATGTGGCGGTGGAACTGACAGAAGATAATCATCGTCAGTTCTTTATTCCTAAAGGCTTTGCACATGGCTTCGCTGTATTATCGGAAACTGCGGTATTCCAGTATAAGTGTGATAACTTCTATCACCCAGAGGCTGATGGTGGTATCTCGATACTGGATGATTCTCTCGGTATCGATTGGCGCATTCCTACGGAACACGCTATTCTTTCCGAGAAGGATACAAAACATGAGGTGCTGAAGGACTTTGAAAGTCCTTTTGAGTATTAAGAGAAAGAGGCTTTCCTAAAAATATTGAGGTGATTTCCCTCTAAAATCATCCCGTCCTTCTTTACCATTAAAGAAGGCTCCACCTTTCTCACCAAGCCTCTCTTCCCTCAGGGACGAGAGGATGTAACCGCCCCTCCGGTGCTCAGAACCGCTTCGCTATAAGGTTGGCGGGGCATCAGAGCCCTGCGCCATGTTGTGCGGGTTGGGACCGTCAGGGGAAATGATATTTAAATATATAGTAAAAATGAAATTAATTGCAGATATAGAAAAACTTAATCAAGATAGACCTGCAAAATTACTTGTAGATTCTATAGGGAAAATGGTAGATGATGAAACTCATGTTTATTATAATTTTCCTTTGTATAGGGGGGATTTGTATGAAGATTTGCGCCAAGTTGAAATTATGATGATTTCAAGAAAATATGGAGTCATCTATTTTAAATGTCTGAACACTTATAAAGTACTTTCTAAGCAAGAAAAAGTCTATCTTAATGATCTTTACGAGAATATTTATAGTAGATTGAGTAAGGATGCTCTGTTTCGTAAGAATAGAAAGGAATTAAATGTTGGTCTATCTTCTGTGGTAGTAGTGTGTGATGGTTCCAGTAGGTTTGATATCTCTGATCCCGAATTCATTTATGTCTCAATTTCTCAATTAGATAAACTCTTCAGTGAAGTAGAACAGGAATATATCTCACAAGATCTTTTCAAGCATTTGATAACTTGTGTTGAGGGAACGAGAAAAGTCATTCAAAAACGAAATAGAAATATCGTAAAAGGCCAGAATGGTAAAAGAACTAAATCTGAAATCCTAAATGACATTCAAAATCAAGAGGCGACTTTTGACATAGAGCAAAAGAAAACAGCTTTAGTTACTATTGATGGACCACAACGAATTAGAGGTCTTGCTGGTTCTGGTAAAACAATAGTGCTAACCATGAAAGCTGCCTTGTATCATTTGCAAAATCCTGATGAGGAAATACTATACACTTATTATACAAAGTCGCTTTATGGGCTTATACATGGACTTATAGATAGATATTACAGGGATTTTTCTGATAATAGGGAGCCAAATTGGGATAAAATCCATATCCTGCATGGATGGGGTGGTTCAGGTGTAAATGGCGTGTATTATCAAGCCTGTTTGGATAATGGAATATCACCGATTACATTTAGTAGTGCTGTTGGTCATGGAATGCAGCCATTTGATTTTGTTTGTACTCAAATGTTGAAAAATGAATTAAAGCCCAAGTACGATTTGAGTCTTATAGATGAAGGTCAGGATTTTCCTAACTCTTTTTACAGGTTGTGCTATATGTTGTCAGCGAATAAAAAAATAGTATGGGCTTACGATGATTTTCAAAATATATTTGATGTAAACTTGCAAGATGAGAAAGAAACATTCGGAAAGGATGTCAATGGTAATTATTATGTGGATTTCAATAAAATGACCAATCCATATAGGGATATTACTTTGCATGTATGTTATCGTAATCCTCGTGTGGCTTTGATTTTTGCATTCTGTCTGGGATTGGGCATTTATAATGAACATGTTCTCCAGCGCTTGACGGATAATGATCATTGGAAAAGCTTAGGCTTTGTAGTAGAAAAAGGAGATTCTACTGTAGGTTCAGAAATGATTATCTCTCGCCCCAAAGAAAACTCTCCGAGTTTTATGAATGAAGAGTATGGCTTTTCTGTAGAATTAATTAGGTGTGAATCTCTGGTTGATGAATGCGCTCATATTTGTTCACTGATTGTGGATGATATTCATAAAGAAGGATTGAATCCTGAAGATATTTGTGTAATCTGCTTGGATGATAGAAATATCGGTACGTATTACAATAATTTATCGAATCTTTTGATAGAAAAGGGCATTCGTACATACAATTTGCTTCATGCAGCTTATACTACTACAAGTTTTATGCAAGAAGGATATGTTACGCTGGCAACTTTGAATAAAGCTAAGGGAAATGAAGCTGGTATGGTATATATTATGGGTGTAGATAAAATCTTTAATGACCGCAACAATGTTATCCTTAGAAATAGGTTGTTTACAGCCATTACTCGAACGAAAGGCTGGGTTGTCCTTTCTGGCGAGGATTCTATTAGCTATTGTAAGCAAGAAATGGATAAATTGAAAAAAGAAGGATTGAAACTGCATTTTAGACAGCCTAGCGAAGAAAGTACTAAAACTATTTATGGAGGTAGTGCAAAAAGACAGAATCAGTTTAGTGATATTCAGCGAATTATTCAGGAATTACAAGATGAGGGTATGTCATTTGATGATATTATAAACCATGTCAAAGCTAAATAAATCAAGAGACGGTAAATTCGTAACCTCTATTCATGATGCAAGTATTATATTGAAGAAACTTAATCTTTTGCGTGGCGAGAACCTGTCTTGGAGAAAGGCCTCCGAGGACTTCTTGAAAGTTTCTAAACAAGATGACTATAAGTTGATGTATGATACGGCTGTGAATCATATGGACTACAATCTTATATTGGAAGATGGTTCTATCTTTCAATTTGAGAAAGAAGCCAATGATGATTTGCGTTTTGCTTATATACAGACTCCATACAATTATATCTCTTTCTGTGATTTTTTACTTTCGTTCGTTGATGAACAAGAGATTCCTACAGAATTAGAAGACTTGCAGCAACTAAAAATTTTGTATGAAACTGATTATGAACAGATGTTAGCTGAGCAAGGATGTAATGGTAGAGTATCATACTTTAGATATGATGTTGATAGCGCAAGATATATGCCCAATATACATTCTTATGCGCATCTTCATGTTGGGATAGGTAATGATATAAGGATTCCTTGTGCCACTATACTGACGCCAGTTGCATTTGTTGTCTTTGTTGTCAAGCAAGTTTATAAAGATTCTTGGGAAAGTTGCTTAAAAGATGAAGCGAGAAAAGAAAAAGTTTTGCATTATGCTCAGGATAGGATACTGCTTGATGATGAAAAATGGAATGTTATAGAAAGAAAGGAATTGGCATTAGTTTGAGAGGTATGTTATTAACCTATTATTAATGTATTTATTGTTATGATTATAGAGATGGTGCGAGCAGAATATTCTTTAGACATAATAGTGACTAAATTACATGAAATATTAGATTATGGTATTGGATATAGCGATGCTGTTGGACAAATTGCATTTCCATTACTTATAGCTCTTTTCGCTTTTGCTTTTCCTTTTTTGTTTTCAGTAATAAATCATATCAACTCAAAGTATGAATCAAAGAGTATATCTGAGCTTTTTACAAAGAGCTTATTTTATAGATTTTTTTGGTGGTTTTCAATTATAAACATCTTTTATATATTTGCTTTTGGCTTTCTTTCTTTATACTTAAAAGGTTTTCAAAGAAAGGTGCTTCTTGAGTATGGAACTTGGGGCGCTCTTCTTGTTGTATTTTTGTATTCTCTAACAATTCTTTGTTTCGTGAAATTTGGAGTAAAGTACAACAAAGGTGTTTCTTTAGTAAAGATAATCGAAAATAAGTACAGATTGCAAGATAAAAAATATAAAGTCCAGAAACTTGCGGAAGATTTTACGAATTGGTTGATGATATTTTGGCATAGAAATCAAAAAGAATGGATTAGGATATATAAAGCAGGAAAGGCATATTCTGTTAGTTATGATAGCCGCAAAGCGAAGGAGTTGTATCTTAATCGTTTAATTGATTTGTGCAAATATTCAATTTCTCAACAAGATAAAGAATTATTTAGTACTGTTATGTTGCGGGTTCAAGAACTAACAAAGAGTGAAAAAGATAAGAATCTTTCATATGGAAGTGGAGAACTTATCCCAACAGGTGCTGCTCATTATTTTACATGTAAATTTTATAAGACAATATTTGAGTACTATTCTTCATGTGCAAATTTTACGTATTGTGAAAGCTATTTGGCATGGGGGTATTTATCAGCGTATAGTAGATGTAAATTCCTATATGTTGTTGATATTGTTCAGATGACTCAATGTATGTTTTATTTGGCTAAAGGTGGAAAATATACCTTGATAAAAGAGTTGCTGGAAAAAATAGATTGGCATTTTCATTCAATAATGGATATGCCAAAGGTGTTTTATGTAGAAGGTTATTTGCCTGATAATAGAGAAAAAATAGATAAACTTTCATTAAAAAACTGGAATGAGCTGAGTAATTACATGTTTCTTTTTTCCTCTTATTGTTTAAGAAATAAACATACCGATGTGTTAAGAGGGATATTGAATAAAATACATTGGGCTGGCAGTATGTTTCCTTCAAATAAGTTCGATGTAATTTATCGTTATTTGATGTGTCTGAAAGAAGTACATGATGATGATAGGTTTGGTGTATTTTGGGGACATGAATTATGCGATGATTTGATAGTTGATAGAGCATTGTTACGTGAATATTGTGCATTTTTACTTTTAGTTCTTCATCGATGCTCTAATGAATCTTATGGGAATATATCTGTGGAACTTCTAAAAATGCTTGTAGATGAATATGCATATTTGGAGAGATGTGTCCTGGATTTGCGGAAAGATGATGAGTTGTGTAAGTTATTTCCGGAAATCAATCAAACCGATTTTTCCGAAGTTTATAGGGAAGTGCTTGATGATGCTGCTTTGGGGCGAGATATATTAATAAACACTTCTTCGGATATACGATGCGAGACTCAATTTCCGACTTTCATGCATTGGTATTTATCCGAGTCAATCTGCAAGATAGATAATAATATGAAAATGATTGGTGTTGATTTTTTTGCAGAGATACCCGATGAGAGTATAGCATATTTTAGAAGATCTTTATTAGAAGCCAAAAAACATTTAGTACAACGACTTCCTCTTAAGGTTCAAATGCCAGCCTCCTTGAATGCAGAAGACTATAAGGTGAAGACGGTTAATCCATGTCAATTCATATTTGACAAACGTTATTTTCTAACTTGCGATTTAACAATATTGGGATATTTGAAGCCCATAGTTGATATTATGTATTGTCGAATTAATTACATGTTGTTAAATGCGATCAAGGAGATGAAACTTAAGAATGTTAAAATTAAAATTGCAGATTTTCATAATTATCTTATGAAGATAACAAATGGACGATTTGAGGAATATATATTATTAGATATTAATTGTCAGTTTCAAGCTTTCCTTAAATTGGAGTATAAAGGTTATCAAAATTTAGACTATTTTGGTATGAAATATGTACCTATTGAATCTATTGATAATCGGTATCTTGAAGATTTGCCAATAATGAACGATTTTTGTAATTCTATGTTGATTATGAGGAAAAGTGAATTGCCTGTTTTGATGGATAGATTAGATGATGTTGATGTTAAAATCAAAGATGAATCTTCAGTCAAGGATGGAAAACTTGATATAAGGACTACATTTGATTATGGATATGAGTTATGGTATCGTAGAAATGTAAATGTCTTCCACATTCTTCCTCTAAGAACATTAGTATAATAAAAGGAAACTATCGGTGAAAGCCGTAATAAGAATTGTAGAGGTTGAAAACTTCGTAACTCTTCGCTATAAGAAATAATATGCAATGTAAAATAATGATACAATTTTATCCAAAATACAAACAATTCAAGGCTTTGGTGGATGCCAAGGATGATGAGAATGCAGTGAAAAGTGGGCTGGACTACCTGCGCTTTGTGGCTGATGAATACAGCCGCTTGGAAGTGTATAACAACCAAGAATGTGATGGAGATGATTTCTTCACTTATCAAGTGGAGAAAGAGCTGGCACAGGTGCTGAGAGATGAAGCCACTCCGATAGAATCTGTTGCTACGGCACAGAAAGAGATGGCTGAGATTGAGAAGATGGAGGCATACGATGATTATTGCCTGTGCTTCTTTGACCATATCCGTGAGGCTATCAACTTCCGATTGGCGGATGCGGATACATACCTTGCAGACCTTGACAAACAGATAAAGCATCATACCTACGAATACAAGAGATTGGTGAATGACGAAAACTTTGACCAGTTGAGTTCGCTATTCCGATTTGAGGAGTTGGGCAAGTTGCTCATCAAGAAGATTGAGTATCTGCGGACTCATGGTAGAAAGTATGAAGTGGATGCAATCATGGAGGAATATAAGTATGTGCCGGATGTCTGTTCCTTCAAAATCAATGAACTTCTTCAAAAGGGATTGGAGAATGATGCCTTGAAAGAGATAGACAAAACGATTGCTGTATATGGCGATGATGGATACAATATCAGTGAACCTTGGCATCTGCAAAAGATTGAAATCTTGGAAAGACGTAATGACAAGGCTAATGTTATTGAAGAATATCGCAGATTGTTTCGTCAGTTCTTGGTGGATAAGCGACCTTACTTCGAGAAGTTGAAAGAGTTGGTAGCCAAGGAGAATTGGGATGATTTTGTTGTGAAACTCTTCGGGGATATTCCACATATCACGGATGATGATTGCATCGAAGTATGCGACATGATTGTAGAAGAGAAAAAGTATCAGTGCCTCATGAAGATACTGATGGACAACAGAATGTCGTTCAGCCGAGTAGAACTCTTCAAAAAGTATGCACATTATATGAGCGAGAAAGACCAAGCTACTTATACTGAGTATGTTATTGATGATTTGCGTAAGCACTTGAGTTATGCAAAATCGAAGAGTTATGGCTATATCGTGGATGACATCAAGGGTATGTACACTTGTTGTGAAGTTTCCAAGAAACTCATCTTGGATTTTGTGGAGGAGGTAGAATACAATTACGGTAATCGTCCTGCTTTGATGCGATTGCTGAGAAACTGATTATTTTGATTTAGAACATATACTATGGTTATACTGAAGAATTTACCATTTAGAGATAAGCTCAACTTGGCGATGATGATTGAATACGACACGAAGAAAGTGATTCAAGAACATGCAAGGTTGATAAATGTGAGTTTGCCATCATCCTATCGTAAAGGAGAAATGGCGGAAGGACTTGCTACATTGTTTCAGCATGATCCTTTCTATACGGTCAACCAACTTCCGATGGACGAGCAGAAATTAATTGCTCAACTCATCAATCTTAAATTTGACGAGTGCGTTGAAGTGCCAAGAAATGGCGAGAAGCATCTGATGATGCAGAAAGTTCATTTGGTGGTGACATACGAGGATGGCAATACTTGGAAGTTATTTATGCCAGATTGCGTAAGGACAATACTAAGAGATACTACGGAAAGCCAGATTGGTGATATTCCTGGCATGATGGAATACCGCAAAGTATTGGAGAGTTTGACGGAATGTAACATCAAGTTGCAAGAAGTGATGGACAAAGAGGCAGGCAAGATTCCTATGTCACAAGCTTCCAAACAGATTCTGAACCAACTGGAGAAGCAATATATAGAGAAGCGTGAGGAACTTCGCAAAATTCAAGCGAAATATTCATGGGCTTCTGATAAGGAAAATCCTGTACAGCAGAGCATCGCTGATGCCTTGATGTATATCGGATTTATGAAATTGATATAACATCATTATTGGTTCTTTGAAATTGTTTATGAAGGAAATCAAGCTATTTGATTACCAAGAGGATATGAAGGAACGGATTGAGAAGGCGTTGCGCCTTCATCGGTCCGTGATGGCACAAATGCCAACGGGTACGGGAAAAACGGTTCTACTCGCTTCGGTCGTAGAATCGTTTTTGAGGGAACATTCCAATTGTAATGTTTGGATTGTTGCCCATAGAAGGGAGTTGGTTTCTCAGATTCGAGAAACTATTGAAAGAGTTTTTTCGAAAACCCACCCGTCCTCCCTTACCCTTAAGGGAGGCTCCACCGCTTTCCCCAAGCCCCTTTCCCCTCAGGGGACAGGGGATGTAACCGCCCTCCGGTGCTCGGAACCGCTACGCTCTAAGGTTGGCGGACCATCAAAGGTCTCGCCAGATTGTGCGGGATGGGACCGCCTTGCTGATATTTGCTTGCGGCCAACTGATGGGCTTGGTGCAACTTCTGCCTCTTCTGTCAATCCTGCTTCTGACATGATGCCGATAAAGGCTGTGTCGATACAATGGTTGTCGAAGCACTATGACGAGATAGAGGAAGAACCGGGGATGATAGTGATTGACGAGGCGCACCATGCGCTTGCCAAGACCTATAAGGAGATGTGGGAGAGATTTCCGAATGCTAAGTTCCTGGGACTGACAGCTACACCTTGCCGATTGAACGGTAAGGGATTCACAGACCTGTTTGATGTGTTGGTACAGTCGTGGGGCGTTCCTGAGTTTATCAGCAAGGGAAGATTGGCAACATACGATTTCGTGAGCATCAAGTCGGATGGTGTGACGCAACGGCTCATCGACTCCTTGCAGAAGCGAGGGGCAGATGGTGACTACCAGAACAAGGAAATGGATATGTTGCTGAATAAGAAGCCGAGCATCGAAAGGCTCTATCGGAGCTTGGAAGAATTTGGTAAAGACAGAAAGGGCATCGTGTATGCTATCAATATTTCTCATGCCAATGCTATTGCCGAGTTCTATAGAGAACACGGCATAGCGGCTGTTGCTATTGACAGCAAGACGCCAAGTTCTTTACGAAAAGAACTTATTGAAAGGTTCAAAGCTTCTTCCTTATCTTTTTCGAAAACCCACCCGTCCTCCCTTACCCTTAAGGGAGGCTCCACCGCTTTCCCCAAGCCCCTTTCCCCTCAGGGGACAGGGGATGTAACCGCCCGCTGTGCTGAGTTTTTCGAATCACCCCGTCCCTCTTTAGCCAAAGAGGGCTCCACCTCTCACCCAAGCCCTCTCTCCTCAGAAGAGAGGGATGTAACCGCCCTCCGGTGCTCAGAACCGCTACGCTCTATGGTTGGCGGACCATCAAAGGTCTCGCCAGATTGTTTGTGCGGTGTAAACCGCCTTGGTGATGGTCTTGGGGACCGCCTTGGCGATGGGGTGGGGGCTATACAGGTGCTGGTGAATGTGGACATATTCTCGGAGGGATTTGACTGCCCGGATGTGGAATTTGTACAGTTGGCTCGACCAACATTGTCGCTTGCCAAGTATCTGCAGATGGTAGGACGTGGATTGCGAGTGGCTAAGGGGAAGAAGAACTGCGTGATTATAGATAATGTGGGACTATATCGGGTGTTTGGATTGCCTTCGCAAGTATGGAACTGGAATGCTATGTTCGAGGGAAAGCTGAAAGTGGGCAAGAAAATGGAGACTCCGAAGGAAAGAGAGTTTTTCCTGATGAACGAGGTGCAAGACGATATTCAGATTCATCCAGACTCAGAAATGATGATGGTGATGAGCCATGAAGAATTGATGCAGTCGCTACAGTATCGTGAGTTTGTGGATAGTAAAGGGGAGTTCGCCATCATCAAACTGCCTGATGGAAAGATGACGGTAGTGAACCGACACGGAGAACAAGTACTGGAGCCAGGAGATTACTATGACATGAAACTACTGAACGGAAACATCCTGTTCTACCGACCTCGCAGAAAGGCGAAATGCTATTATGACCTGTTGGCAAAAGCTGTCATCGACGATGGCACTAACGTAGCAGAAACTCCCCATGTTGTCAACATAAAAGGATGGGAGTTTATAGAATATAACGACATCTTCATGTCTCGAACCCAAGAAGAATTTTCTCTGCCCTATCGTCCTTCACAATATGATTTTCTGAATTATGGGTATTATATGATATTCAGATTCAGACCTTCTGCTCCCGGTTGTCAGGTATGGTACTATTGTGAGGGTGATGAAGGGAAGATGCGCTTGAGTAATGAAGAGAGTAGGAATGTGTGTTTCCTGCGTAATGATTACGAACATGTGTATTGGTTATGTGCAGTCCTGTATGGTGATTGTATCGTTGTCATGGACAGCAAGCAGGACTACTACCTGGTGGATTCAAATTTGAAGAAGACCTATATAGGATGCAATAACCCAAAGAATGAAAAGGAAGATTTGAATTTTGTGATGCCTCGACTTGGTAAGAAATACTATCATGAGGCGATGTTGCAAAAGAAGGAAATGGAAGCAAACGAGATGCTTCTTTTGCATGAGAAGTCAGAGGCAGGACATGTGGAATTGTATCAAGCTGGAAAGAAATGGGGCGTGAAGATAGATGGTAAAGTTATCGTGCCACCCCTCTACCACTGTATAGCGCAACCAGTCGGAGCCTATTGCGCCTTTGAAGAGATTCCCAGACATTGGGGCGTTATGACATTGAAAGGAAAAGTGATTGTTGATGCCAAATATGAGAAGGTGGAGATTCGTGACAATGGAATCGCCGTGGTAACAGGCATCACGGGAAAAACACAGACAATCAATCTTTTAAAGGTAAAAGGGTAAATGTTCTTTGCTGTTTTTAGGCACGGATTACACGGATTACAATCCGTGTAATCCGTGCCTTATCTATATCCGTTCTTTTTATTCCAAATCAAATTCGAAATCGAAGCCGTTGCCATTGGATTCTTCCTTCTTTGTCTTTGGTTTCGGAGGATTCTTCAGGTTGCCCTTCTCGTCAAACATATTGTATGTAGTGCGAAGTACGATGAACTCGGTGCGGCGGTTCAACTGATTGCAGATTTCCTGATGCTCCTTGCTCTGCTTGAGGATAAACTCCTGGGTGAGTTCGTCGCCCTCCTTAAGCCAAGGATATTTCTCGGTCAGCTTCTTGCGAACCTTCTTTGGTCGCTCCTTGCCATATCCCATTGGGGTAAGGCGCTCCTTCTCGATGCCATGGGCTATCAGGTAATCTACTACAGACTGGGCACGGCGCTGAGACAACCGCTTGTTGTATTCCGCATTTCCCTTGTAATCGCAATGGGCGCTCAGCTCGATGGTTACGTTTGGATTCTCCTTCAGCAATCCCACGAGTTTATCAAGTGCCTTGGTGCTGGCTGACGTCAAGGTAGCCTTGTCAAACTCATAGAAGATGTTGTCGATGAGTACGGGGGCAGTGATGGAAGCCAATGGGAACTGGAGTACATACTCCTTGCTCTCCTTAGCCGTATCTACTCTCAATTCCTCCTTATGATTGAGGAATCCCTTGCAGGAAGCCATTACCAGATAATCTACCTTCGTGTTGATAACCATGGAGAAGGAACCATCGCTCTTCACCGGCAATTTCTTGTAGGTTCCGTCATTACCTACCACCATCACTTGGGCTGCTGGCAGTTCATAGCCGTCCATCTCGTAGACCCAACCCTTCATCGTGGTGACAATCTCCGGGTTCTCGAATGAATAGATGTGGTCATAGCCTCGTCCGTCCTTTCTGTTGGATGAGAAGAAACCACGGTTGTGTGGACCCTCGAATGTCATTCCGAAATCATCTGCTTCTGAATTGAGCGGATAACCCGGATGCTCCAGCTTGTATCTGCGAGTCTTCTTGTCTACTTTGGCGATAAAAATGTCGAGACCGCCCATGCCTACATGACCATTGCTACTGAAGTAAAGGTCGCCATTGGGACGGAAGGTAGGGAACATCTCGTCGCCCGTTGTGTTGATGGGTTCACCGAGATTCTCTACACCGCCAAGACCGGCAGCCGTAAGACGGATACGCCAAATATCAAGGCCGCCTACACCTCCCGGCATGTCTGATACGAAATAGAGCCATTCGCCATCGGGACTGATGGCTGGATGGGCATAGCTGCTCAGCGTATCTCTCGTTATTTGCAGTTGGGATGTCTTGCCCCAGGCTGCATCCGAGCGAGCGGAGGTTACTATCTGAGCATAGCGGGGAGAGGACGGGTCGGTGGTGCACTGGGTAAGATACATTTCCTTTCCGTCAGGAGTGAAGCAACAGGCTCCTTCGTCATAGGCGGTATTAAGTCCACCACCAATGGCTTCGGGTTTGCTCCATTTTCCCCTATCGTCTTTTTCTGACAAGAAGATGTCGCCGGCTTTGGTGCCGGTGATTCCACTGAGTTCATCACCTTCTGCCTCATTCCGGGTAGAGGTGAAATAGAGCTGGTCGTATTCATCGCCCTGGAGCATGGGTGAATAGTCGTCTCTTCTGGAGTTGAATACGTCCATCTTCTTTATTTTGTATCGGCTTCCTTCTTTCTTCCAGATGGGAGCCTTCTGTGCAGATTTTAATCCGTTTTTGGCAAGAACATTATCGGGCATGGAATCTACGAGGATTCTGAATTCTTTTTCTGCCTGTTTGTATTCACCGTTTTTCAAGAGCATACGGGCGTAAGCCAGGCGGTCGTCCAATGATGCCTGGTTGTAACGGATGGCATTGCGATAGGCGGCAATCGCCTTTGGTGTAGAATTGATCTTCTCATAACAGCGAGCCATCTTCAAGGCAATCTTTCCTCGATTGTCTCTTTCCTTGGCTGGGGTCTTGGTATAAGCCTGCTTGAACTGGTCGGCAGCATCGTAGTATTCGCCCAGAGAAAGGAACTTCTCTCCCTTCTTCAGGTTCTTGTCAATGCCGCAGCTTATCAGAAGAAGGCAGCAGAGTGCTGTTATGATATGATGGAATCTGATATACTTCATATTACCTCTATATTCGGGAATTTACATCTGCGAGAATGGCTGGCGATATTGACAGCCTGATTTCCAGTTGCTGCAACCATAGACGGTCTTACCCTTGATGATAACGCCCTTTCCGCAGAGCGGACATGGCTTGCCTACCATTGGGTCGGCTGGAGCTGGCTGAGGGGCTTCATCCTTTTTCTTGGCTGGTGCTTTCTTTGCCGCCGTTTTCTTCTTTTCCGGCTTTTTCTTGAGATCTTCCTCCGTCATGATGGTTACTCTTCGGCTGCTGTTATCCGATAATACATCAATGACAATCTTGTTGATTTGCTCTTTCAAGCCGTTGATAAATTCTGCAGGGTCGTAGGTCTTGTGCTCAATATCGCGGAGCTTCTTTTCCCAGATACCTGTCAGCTCACAACTCTTCAGCAGTTCCTCATGGATGGTGTCGATGAGTTCGATGCCTGTCGGGGTTGCCATCAGATTCTTGCGCTGGCGGCGGATGTAGTGGCGCTTGAAGAGGGTTTCGATGATGCCGGCACGGGATGATGGACGGCCGATACCGTTCTCCTTCAATGCTGCACGAAGCTCCTCGTCTTCCACGAATTTACCCGCAGTCTCCATCGCACGGAGCAGGGTAGCTTCGGTGTAATACTTCGGTGGCGTGGTCCATTTCTCCGTCAGGGTAGGCTGATGATCGCCTGATTCGCCTTTCACGAAAGAGGGGAGGGTTCGCTCTTCTACCACTTCCTTCTTGGCACCGTTTCCTGAGTCTGCATTTCCGTTGGCGTTATCTGAAGCATCGTCATCATCGGCATTCTTCGCATCCTTGGCATAGACTACGCGCCAGCCCGGTTCGAGAATCTCCTTGCCGCTCACCTTGAACTCTATCTTTTCCGGTTTTGGACCATCTTCGTTGATTACCTCGCCCAATACGGTGGTGGTAGAGAACTTACAATCCGGGTAGAACACGCTGATGAATCGTTTGGCGATGAGATCATAGACATTCGCCTCCATATCGGTGAGTCCGGTTGGCGGAACACCGGTTGGGATGATGGCGTGGTGGTCGGTCACCTTGCTGTTATCGAATACCTTCTTGCTCTTAGGCAACTTCTTGCCGGTGGCGGCGAGCTGCTGGATGAGCGGCAGATATTTCTGCTGACTGGCAATCTTTGCCTGGCTCACTCCGTTCAGAATCAGCGGACATTTCGGATAGATATCGTCTGTCAGAAACTGGGTATCTACACGAGGATAAGTGGTGTACTTCTTCTCGTAGAGAC
>OLGZ01000533.1_pt1 | contig 29187 bp, 28 predicted proteins | sample 1605981 | NCBI WGS metagenome assembly OLGZ01 (sample SAMN03283291) | human gut metagenome | biome: human-associated habitat; material: feces | host: Homo sapiens | place: Peru | collected 2012 | reverse complement strand
TGATTTGTAATCTCGGGGTCGTTGGTTCGAATCCGACAAGAGGCTCAAAAAGGAATCTTCTTTCAGAAGGTTCCTTTTTTTATTTTATCTAAGTTTGGCACAACCGAAACAAAAGTTTCCCGACGCATTGAATTGTACAAAACAAACAGAAACATATATTTTTCTATCTTTCAAGGCGTTCTATCTTTAATTATATATAAATATTTTCACCCTTTACACCTTATATAATAAAAAAGTTGTATTTTTGCAAATTGATATATTACATTCGCAGAAATACATTATAACAATGAATACAGAAAATAACGAAAATCAAGAAGAGAAGAAGACAGACGAACAGACGCAAAAGGTTAAGATCTACGTCATCGATACGGGTAAGATCAAACAAACCAAAGCGTTTGCCCGACAAGATGGAGCAATTCTTGGCATCGTATGGATAGCCAGCTTCGTCTGCACCATGATGGCAGTAGAACCAAAGTACCAGATGCTGGGGTTACTATCCAACATTCTGATTATCTCTACCCCATTCGTGGTAGCAAAGAGATTGAAGCATTTCCGTGACTTCGTAAGAGAGGGACATATTTCTTTCAGACACGGATTATACTATTGCATCCAGACATTCTTCTATGCTACCCTACTGCTCACCATCGTGCAGTATCTCTGGTTCCGATTCATGGATACAGGCATGTTTATGACTCAGCTTCAAACCAACTACCAGATGATAGCACAGGCTTATCAGTTGACAGCACAGGAAACAAAAGCTCTCTTCGATGCCATCTCTATGATGAAACCAATAGCATGGGCATCCATGTTTATGATTACCGACCTGGTTGCTGGAGCAATACTCAGTCCGATACTTGCTGCCATATTCGCCAAAAAGAAAATAGCCAATTAGGTTTCAGATAAAAAATAAATTCTCAAAACATCAGATAAAATGGATATTTCAGTTATCGTTCCTCTGTTCAATGAGGAAGAGTCGTTGCCAGAACTCTTCGCCTGGATCAAACGGGTGATGGATGCCAACGATTTCACTTACGAAGTTATCTTTGTGAACGACGGTTCTACCGACCGTTCATGGAACGTCATAGAAGAACTTGCCGAGAAAAACGAGCAGGTAAAAGGAATCAAATTCCGCCGCAACTATGGAAAGAGTCCTGCCCTCTACTGTGGATTCAAAGAGGCACAAGGTGATGTAGTCATCACTATGGATGCCGACTTGCAGGATTCACCTGACGAGATACCAGGTCTCTACGAAATGATAAAGAAAGATGGTTTCGATCTTGTATCGGGTTATAAGCAGAACCGCAAGCAGGGAGACCCTCTGAGCAAAACGATTCCAACCAAACTTTTCAATGCCACAGCCCGCAAGGTGAGCGGCATCCACAATCTGCATGACTTTAACTGCGGACTCAAGGCTTACCGCCGCGACGTAGTGAAGAACATCGAAGTATACGGTGAGATGCATCGCTACATTCCATACCTTGCCAAGAATGCAGGCTTCGCAAAGATTGGCGAAAAACCTGTTCACCATCAGGCAAGAAAGTTTGGTACTTCCAAATTCATGGGCTGGAACCGTTTCGTGAACGGCTATCTGGACCTGATGACACTCTGGTTCCTGAGCAACTTCGGCAAAAAGCCAATGCATGTTTTTGGATTCTTAGGAAGTGTGGTGTTCTTCATTGCCTTTCTCTCGCTTATCGGACTTGGCATCGATAAAGCCATAGACTTACATCGTGGCATCTACGGACACCTCATCACCGATTCCCCATACTTCTTCATCGCTCTCATTGCGATGGTATTGGGCAGTCAGTTCTTCCTAGCCGGATTCCTGGGTGACCTTATCAGTCGTCAGAACCCTAATCGTAACGATTATCAAATAGAAAAGGAAATAAGATGCAAAAAATAATACCATTGGTTTTCATGATGCTGGTACTCATGGTGGCTAGTTGCACTAGTCTCAACTGCCCACTCAACAACACCACTTACACCAAGTATAAGTTGATGGGCGACGTAAAGACACTCAACGCCACCTTAACCATCTCGACCACCAAACAGGAAGGAGAAGACAGCGTACTTATCAATAAGGATGAGAACGTGGATAGCTTCATCCTTCCGATGAGTTACCACCAGCCTGAGGATGTGTTCTTTTTTGAAATTCAGAATGCAGACAATCAGGTATGGAAAGATACAGTAACCGTCAAGAAAGAGGACTATCCACATTTCGAGTCTGTAGATTGCGGTGCAGCCTACTTCCACAAAATAACAGAAGTGAAGACAACCCACAACTATATCGACTCAATAGTTATCAACAATAAAGAGGTTAATTATGATGCATCTAAAGCGCATTTCTACATATATTTCGGTAACCGTTACTAAAAAAGCGGTAACCGTCCTGAGTCTTCTCCTACTCTTAGGTGGAGGATGGGCGAACGCACAAAACCGTCTTAAAAAGGTAGCAACGGTAGAAAAAGATACGATTCCATGGTTTAACGGAATGGCGGTGAGTGTGGATTTAATAGGACCAGCCCAATTGATGGTCAGTGATTACGGACAATATGAAGCTTCTCTGCGAGTGAACTTAAAAGACAAGTATTACCCTATCTTTGAATTGGGTTACGGCAAAGCAGATGCCTTCGATGAGAGTACCCAGATCACTTATAAGACAAGTGCACCATACGCCCGTCTGGGTGTAGACTGGAACCTGCTCAAAAACAAGCACGATGACTACCGCCTGTTTGGTGGATTCCGTTACGGTTTCACCTACTATAAATACGACATCTCTTCACCACCCATCAAAGATCCAGTCTGGGGAGGTGATGCACCTTACGGAGCAGAAGGCGTATCCGCTAACTATCACTGGCTGGAAGGTGTAATAGGAATAGATGCAAAGATATGGGGACCAATCCGCATGGGATGGAGTTTCAGATACAAGCGTCGTGTTGCCCATAATGATGGCGACATGGGCAACACCTATTATGTACCAGGCTTCGGCAAGCAAGGTGGTTCCCGACTTGGCGGTACGTTCAATGTAACATTTGAAATATAAACAATGAAGAATAAAAGACTCATTTGGCAGATACCGTTTCTGCTTCTCTTGATTTTTGGCAGTATTTATGTCATTCGCCAACAGCAAAATACTCCTTACCAGAGGGATGAAGGTTTCATCTTTGGTACTATCTATCACATCACTTACCAAAGTGACGTCAATTACCAAAAAGAAATCGAGGCTGAACTGCAGAAAGTAGACAATTCTCTTTCTCCATTCAACAAGACATCCATCATTTCGCGCATCAACCGTAATGAAGACGTGAAGGTAGACAACATGTTTGCAGAGGTTTTCCAACTCGCAGAAAAAATATCCAAAGAAACAAATGGAGCGTTTGACATCACTGTAGCCCCTATGGTAAATGCCTGGGGATTCGGATTCAAGACCGGGAACCCTCCTACCCAACAAACAGTAGACAGTCTTCGCGCTATCGTCGGATTCCAGAAAGTAACATTAAAGGAAGAGCACGTCAAGAAACAGAATCCTCATATCATGCTCGACTGCTCAGCCATTGCCAAAGGATACGGAAGCGATATCGTGGCAAGGTTTCTAAAGAAAAAAGGCATCCAAAACTTTATGGTAGAGATTGGTGGCGAAATTGTGGTGAATGGAAACAGCGACAAGCAAGTGCCTTGGCGGGTAGGCATCAACAAGCCAACAGACGATTCACTCAATACAAGCCAGGAATTACAAGACGTAATCAATGTGACAGACATAGCAATGGCTACAAGTGGAAACTATCGGAATTTCTACTATAAGAACGGCAAGAAATACGCTCACACAATAGACCCGAAGACAGGCTATCCTGTGCAGCACAATATTCTGTCAGCCACAGTTCTAGCCAAGAATTGTGCCACAGCCGATGCCTATGCCACATCCTTCATGGTAATGGGACTGGATGGAGCAAGGAAAGTATTGGAAAAACATCCTGAACTTGACGCCTATCTCATCTATTCCGATGAAAAGGGAAATAACAGGATATGGTATTCGCCAGAGCTCAAGAAGAAAATATTAAAATAGAATGCAAGAAGACAGAGTATATGACAATCTTTTAAATCTGCCTCTATTCCTGGGAATGAGCCGTAACGATTTGCTGGAAGTAGCCGGTCATACAAAGTTCGATTTCCAAAAGGCAGAAAAGGGACTCACCATCGCCAAGGAAGGAGAGCCCTGCAAACGTCTGTACTTTCTTCTTACCGGCGAACTCAACGTTGTCACAGAGGCTGACGATTATGGCTACCGCATCGAAGAAGACATCAAAGCCCCAGAAGCGTTTCAAATGGAATGCATCTACGGATATAACCAATACTTCACTCACACCTATATCGCAAAGAAAGAATGTAGCGTGATGAGTATCAGCAAGCAGGAGATGCAGAAACTATCTGATAGATACGAGATTTTCAGAATCAACATGTTCAATCTCATTTCTACTCAAACCCAAAAGAACAACCGGCGCTTGTATCGGGTTCCTCCCAAAACACTCTCAGAACGTATCATCCAGTTCTTTGAAAGCCGATGTCTCAAACCTGCCGGCGAAAAGTTATTCCACATCAAGATGGAAAGGCTTGCCGCAGAAATGAATGTCAAGAGAATCTATGTCTCCAACGTGCTGAATGAACTGCAGAAGCAAAAGCTCATGCATCTGGAAAGAGGAAGAATCTATATTCCACAATTAGAAAAACTGATTGTGAAGAAATAAAAAGAGAACAGTCATAGAGTAAAGCAAACAAATAAAAAATCACTATCATGCAAGATAATAAAGATCAGAACAATATCAGAAATAAAGAGAATCGAGAGAATCCATTCTTTGTACCCTATCATACACCGCACGATACAGTGCCTTTCAACCGTATCCTGCTGGAAGACTACGAGCCTGCCTTCATGGAGGGTATTCGCCGTGACAAAGAAGCGACAGACAAGGTCATCAACGACCCGACTGAGCCTACATTCGAGAATACTATCGCCCGTGTGGATACAGAAAAAGGCGAACATTATTACGACCTTTTAAGTCGTGTTTCCAATGTATTCTCATGCATGATGAGTGCAGAGACATGCGACGAGATGGAGGAACTGGCACAAAAAATGAGTCCTATCCTCACCAAACATGCCAACGACATTACACTCAACAAGAAACTCTTTGAGCGTATTAAATATGTTCATGACCACCCTAACAGAGAGTTAACACCAGAAGAACAGATGCTTTTGGAAACCAGTTATGATGGTTTTGTACGTAGTGGTGCTCTTCTTGATGAGGAAGGAAAAGACAAGCTTCGCAAACTTACAGAGGAAGCAAGTATTCTCACCCTCCAGTTCTCACAGAATCTCCTGAAGGAAAACAAGGCATTTACCCTCCATATCACAGACGAGGCTCAACTTGACGGACTTCCAGAAACAGCAAAGGCTGCAGCAGCTCATACTGCCAAAGAGAAGAATGAAGAAGGTTGGATTTTCACACTCGACTATCCAAGTTACTCTCCATTCATGACCTACTCTACTCAGCGTGAACTCCGCAAACAGATGTATATGGCACGCAATACGGTCTGTACCCATGAGAACGAGCAGAACAACATTGAAATCTGCAAGCGATTGGTCAATTTACGTAGAGAACTCGCTCAACTTCTTGGCTTCGAGACCTATGCAGACTATGTATTACGTCATCGAATGGCAAGTAATGTAGAGAATGTCTATAAACTTCTCAATGATCTGATTGAGGCTTATAAGCCAACAGCAGAAAAAGAAGTGAAAGAAGTAGAAGCCCTAGCCAAGAAACTGGAAGGCGAAGACTTCAAAATGGAACCATGGGACTTCGGATTCTATTCCCACAAGCTCCAGATGGAAAAATACAACCTGGATGCAGAGATGCTCCGTCCATACTTCCAACTTGACAAGGTGATAAAGGGCGTCTTCGGATTAGCCAACAAACTGTATGGTATTACCTTCAAGGAAAACAAAGAGATTCCAGTATACCATCCTGACGTGAAGGCATACGAAGTATTCGATAAAGACGGCAGTTATCTGGCTGTGTTCTATGCAGACTTCTTCCCACGCAAGGGAAAACAGGGAGGTGCCTGGATGACAGAATTCCAAGGACAATGGATAGACCATAAAGGCAACAACATTCGTCCACACGTGAGCGTAGTGATGAACTTCACCAAGCCTACAGAAGAAAAACCTGCCCTTCTGACCTTGGGAGAGGTAGAGACCTTCCTGCATGAGTTTGGTCACAGCCTTCACGGAATGTTCGCCAACACCCGGTTCGAAAGTCTTTCGGGTACCAATGTATGGTGGGATTTCGTAGAGTTGCCATCTCAATTTATGGAGAACTATGCCATAGAAAAAGAATTCCTGCGCACCTTTGCTTTCCATTATGAGACAGGCGAGCCATTGCCAGACGAGCTCATCGAACGTATCGTAAAAAGCCGCAACTTCATGGCAGCATACGCCTGCCTGCGCCAAGTAAGTTTCGGCCTCCTTGATATGGCATATTACACCAAGAAGGATGTCTTTACAGCTGACATCATCCCATTTGAGAAAGAAGCATGGAAAGAAGCCATGATTCTGCCACAGTTGCCTGACACTTGCATGACCGTACAGTTCTCGCACATTATGGCAGGAGGTTACGCAGCCGGCTACTACAGTTACAAATGGGCTGAAGTTCTGGACGCTGATGCATTCAGCGTATTCAAGAAAAACGGTATTTTCGACCGAACTACCGCCCAGAGCTTCCGTGACAACATACTCTCAAAGGGAGGCACCGAACATCCGATGACACTCTATAAACGATTCCGTGGACAAGAGCCAACCATAGACGCCCTACTGGAACGCAACGAAATCAAGAAGAGTTAACAGTTTAGGCAAGTAATTATAAATGACACAATATAAATAACAGATCAATGGGGGACAACCTTTTAAAACAGAAAAAGCTTGATTTGCGATACCTTCGCATGGCTCGCATCTGGGCAGAAAACAGCTATTGCAAACGCCGACAGGTAGGTGCTTTAGTAGTAAAAGACAAGATGATTATCAGCGATGGTTACAATGGTACACCAAGCGGATTTGAAAATATCTGCGAGGATAACAATGTAACCAAGCCCTATGTCCTCCATGCAGAAGCCAACGCCATAACCAAGTTGGCCCGCAGCAGCAACAACAGCGAGGGAAGCACACTTTATGTCACTGCTTCTCCTTGCATCGAATGCTCCAAGCTCATCATTCAAGCAGGCATCAAACGAGTTGTATATGCCGAGAAATACAGACTTACTGATGGTGTGGAACTATTGGAAAGAGCCGGAGTAAAAGTAGAATATATGAATCCTGATGAAAATATCAGTTTAGAATAACGTTAGTATAATGTAAATTAGTAAGTTATGAATAAGAACAAGAATAAGACCAACAGGTTTATGCCGTTCATCATGGCACTCTGCGTAGTGCTAGGCATTGTCATCGGCACATTCTTTTCGAATCATTTTGCCGGCAACCGACTCAACGTCATCAATAGTGGAAGCAACCGCTTAAACAACTTGCTCCATCTCATTGATGACCAATATGTGGATTCTGTCAATATAGATTCACTAGTAGATAAAGCCATTCCACAAATTCTTGCGGAACTGGATCCCCACTCGGTCTACATCAGTGCCAAAGATGCAGCTCAGGCTAATGACGACCTCAAAGGTTCATTCTCGGGTGTAGGTATTGAGTTCGTGATCCGCCAGGACACCATTCATGTGCAAAATGTAATCCAAAACGGTCCTGCCGAAAAAGCAGGTCTTCTAGCAGGAGATAAGATTGTTGCTGTGGATGGCAAACCTTTCGTGGGCAAAATAGTAACCAATCAAGAAGCAATGCACCGCTTAAAGGGTCCTAAAGACACGAAAGTAAAAATCGGAGTAATCCGCTATGGCAGCAACAAGGTACAGAGCTTTACGGTAACACGTGGAGAAATCCCAACCAAGAGTGTAACAGCAGCCTATATGCTCAATGACAATACAGGCTACATCCGCATCAAAAACTTCGGGGAGAATACTTATCCAGAGATGCTTATAGCCTTAGCTAAATTGTCCCAACAGGGATTCTCTAATCTCTGCATTGACTTACGTGACAACTCCGGAGGCTATCTCACAGCTGCAGTAAATATGGCAAACGAGTTCTTACCAGAAAAGAAACTGATCCTCTATACACAAGGACGAAAGTCTCCTCGCCAAGATTATTTGAGCGACGGCAAGGGTTCTTATCAAAAGATTCCTATGGTTGTACTCATCAATGAGGGTTCGGCTTCCTCTGCTGAAATCTTTGCAGGTGCCATGCAGGATAATGACCGTGCAACCATCATCGGTCGCCGTTCATTCGGAAAGGGATTGGTACAACAGCAAATAGAATTCCCAGACCATAGCCTTATCCGTCTCACCATTGCCAGATACTATACTCCTTCTGGAAGATGTATCCAAAAACCTTATACGATGGGTGATGACAAAGATTATGAACAGGATCTTCTGGATCGCTACCAGCATGGAGAATTTTTCTCACAAGACAGTATCAAGCATACGGGTCCTGCATACCACACAGGCATTGGACGTGTAGTTTATGGTGGAGGTGGTATCACGCCAGACATCTTTGTTCCAGAAGATACGCTCGGTATGACTTCCTACTTCAAAGAGGCTAGTATGAGCGGCTTGATTCTACAGTTTGCATTTACCTATACTGATGATAATCGTCCTAAGTTGAACAACTTCAAGGAGATGATGGAACTTGCCGATTATCTTGACAGTCAGAACATGGTGGAACAGTTTGCCAACTATGCAGACAAGCATGGATTGAAGCGCCGTAACCTTCTTATCAAGAAGTCACATAAGTTGCTGGATAGAGTCATCGACAGCCGTATCATCTATAACATGCTTGATGAACAAGCCTGGACTCAGTATATCAACCAGGACGACCCAGTGATTAAGAAGACCCTCGAAGTCTTCGAAAAGCACGAGGCGTTCCCAAAGAAACCTGAGCCAACAGCCAAATTCAAAAGCAAGAAGCAGAAAGTAGCAATGGCTGACATACCATACAATTACAGTTCACTACATTGCAGAAATATGATGATGGCAAACGCATAAGATGAATAAGAAAGAACTTAGAAAAATCATAAAAGACAGAAAGCGACAGTATTCCTCAAGCCAACTTGAGGAACTGTCGCTTTCTGTCTTATCCCGACTTGCAGATCAAGAATCTTTCCGCAAGGCTAAAATCATTTTAATGTATTATTCTCTCCCTGATGAAGTTAACACTCATACCTTTATTGATGAGATGACAGCTTTAGGGAAAACTGTTCTTTTACCTGTAGTAAAGGATTCAGAAAATATGGAAATCAGAGAATACTCTGGCAGAAAAGATCTCGCAGAAGGTTCCTTTCATATTATGGAGCCTATCGGCAAGCTCTTTCCACCAGAAAGATATGGGGAAATAGAAGTCGGTGTCATTCCAGGTATGAGTTTTGATGAAAAAGGCAACCGTCTGGGACGAGGAAAAGGATATTATGACAGATTTCTGAAAAAAGTACCAACCCTGTTCAAGATAGGCATCTGTTTCGACTTTCAAAAGACAGATACCATTCCAACAGAAGAAACGGATATCAGAATGGATTGCATCATATAAAGAGTTCTGGAAATAGAGGCAAATTCTATCAATAGAAACGGATATCTGAAATCACCAAAGCCCCTACCTGCTCGTTCAATCTTCTTACCAACATTGAACGATGCATGGTAAGATCTGCCCTGAGAGCAGGATTTAGAATCTTAACATAAAGGGTTTGATTCTTGATAAATTTATCAGCACAATAAACAGAAATAGAGGCACCTACAACGGTGTCCCAACTATCCAAGAGACGCTTTTGCTGCAAAGGCGTCTCCAATCCCTCGTTTCTCAAAAACTCCGGCAAAAGTTCTGCTATAGAACGAACCTTTTTTCTAAACATAATTATACCCAATAAATAATATACTACAAATCGTCAACTCTACCCTAACATTTAGCCTCTAATCTCTTACATGCAGTTCTCCATTTTCGACAGAGAAAATCTTATAGTCGCCACGTAAACGATGAAGGATTTGGTCAAGATGATCACGATTGGTATCCGTGATAAAAATCTGTCCAAAATTATCATTCGAGACTAACTGAACTATCGCTTCAACCCGCTGAGCATCAAGCTTATCAAAAATATCATCCAACAAGAGTAAAGGAGTGGTATTAGAGCAGGTTCGCTTCAAGAAACTAAACTGCGCCAACTTCAAGGCAATGACATAACTCTTGTTCTGTCCCTGACTTCCCTCACGCTTCATCTGATAGTCACCAATCGTAAACTCCAAGTCGTCACGATGAACTCCATGAAGCGAATAACCAACGGCACGATCCTTGAATCTATCACGCTGGATAACCTCCAATAACGGTCCCCTTTGACAGTGCGAAATATAATGCAAGCCTACCCGTTCCTTATCACCGGAAATATGCTGATAAATCTGCTGAAACAAAGGTATTAATTCGTTTACAAAAGCCTGGCGCTTAGCAAAGAGCAGTTCTCCATTCATAGCCATCTGCTGTTCCCAAAGCTCCATAAGAGTTACATCCGGTTCCGCCTCCATCTTCAAGAGAGCATTTCGCTGCTGCAAGGCTTTGTTGTAGTTAGAAAGAGCCTCGATATATGTATTATCATACTGAGAGATAACAACATCCATCAGTTTTCTACGCTCATCACTTCCACCCTCAATGAGGGAAACATCAGAAGGAGAAACAAAGACAAGCGGAATGAGTCCAATATGTTGAGACAAGCGCTTATATTCTTTCTTATTTCGCTTAAAATGTTTTTTGGTTCCACGCTTCATCCCGCAATAAATGTTCTCCAAATCCCCATTATCATTCTCATAATTACCTTCCAACATAAAAAAGGCCTCATCGTGCAAAATGATTTGTGAATCAATCGGATTATTGGCACTTCTGCAAAACGAGAGGTAATAAATTGCATCCAAAAAGTTGGTCTTACCCATGCCGTTATGACCGATAAGACAGTTAATTTTGGGCGACAATTCAATATTGGCGCTCTTGATATTTTTATAGTTAATAATGGAAATATTCTTTAAAATCATAGACTCTTTACTGATTATTGAGTGCAAAGTTAACAGAAAAAGCCCAAAAAACGAAAAAAGTAGGCTAGAAATTTCAATATCTGAATAAAATTCCGTATTTTTGCAGAAGTTTAGCAATATTAGAATAATAAAAAACAAAAATACAAAATGGCAAACAACAAAGTACAGGCTCAGGAAATAGAGAGCCTCAACATTCGTGAGGCCTTCTTCATGAAGAACAAGAAGGCTATTATTATCGCTGTGGTAGCTATCGTAGTTATCATTGCTGGTGTATTCGGTTATGTATCTCAGATCTCTGGCCCACGTGAAGACAAGGCTAGCACAATGCTTGGCAAGGGTCAGACTTACTTCAACAACGAGATGTTCGAACAAGCACTTAACGGAGACGGTGCTGGTTACGTTGGCTTCAAGAAAATTGCAGACGAATATAGCAGCACTGACGCTGGTAACTTGGCAAACCTCTATGCAGGTCTTTGCTATGCTAACCTTGGCAAATGGGCAGAAGCAGAAAAGAGTTTGGATGCATTCTCTTCAAAGGATGACCAGATGATCAGCCCAGCAGCAGAAGCTGCGCTCGGTGATGTTTACGCTCACTTGAACCAGTTGGACAAGGCTGTCGAAGCATTCAAAAAGGCTGCTTCTATGGCTGACAACAAAGCAGAAGATGACACTAACAACAGTCTCTCTCCTGCATTCCTGATTAAGGCTGGTGAAGTTCTCGAGAGCCAGAACAAGAAGCAGGATGCATTGAATATCTATCAGGATATCAAGAAGAAGTATGTTAACTCTATGCTTGTTCAGAGCGGTGAGATTGACAAGTACATTGAGCGCGCATCCAATTAATAACATCTTACGAGTAACATCTTAGAACAAGTTTAATAGATAATTATGGCAACAGCTCTTCATAATTTATCAGAATATGACCTTAGCAAAGTACCTGATGCCAGCAACATGTGCTTTGGTATCGTTGTAGCTGAATGGAACCCAGAAATAACAGGTGCCCTGCTGGACGGTGCTGTCAAGACGCTCGAAAAACATGGAGCCTTAACAGAGAACATACATGTTAAGACTGTTCCTGGCAGTTTCGAACTCATCTATGGCGCACATCAGATGGTACTTAATGGCGGCTATGACGCTGTTATTATCTTGGGAAGCGTAATTCGTGGTGAAACTCCTCACTTCGATTATATCTGCGAGGGAGTAACCTATGGTATTGCCCGTCTCAATGCCACACAAGAGATTCCTGTCATTTACGGACTCTTGACTACAAACGACCTGCAACAGGCAAAGGATCGTAGCGGTGGCAAATTGGGCAACAAGGGCGATGAATGTGCTATTGATGCCATCAAAATGGCTAAATTCTAAAAGCACAGACATTGAGTCTTTCAAAACAATTACTATATAATAAGGTAAATAAAATGAAGCTCTACCAATTATTACAGTCATACGAATTTGAGGAGATTTTCCCAACAGTCAACGTGATGTTTCCCAACGCACAGTTGCATAGAGACGTCTTTGAAAAAGCATTCAACATGCTTTGCGACATTCAACCTATCAGTTCCAAGAAAGTAATTCGTTTCGAACTGATGGAGGATCCAAACTCTAGCGATATGTTTGTTGGAGCCAACGACAGCTGTTTTCAAACAACTTGGGATGTATGTCTCGGCAAAGAAATAAAGAAAGGGAAAGGCGCAGACCTCAACGATGTGGAAATGGTAGCCAATTGTCTGCTTAATATCCTCTTCATAGGTCGTCATCCTCAAAGTTTCGAAAAAGATTATAAGAAACTCTTCAAATAATCATAGGATTTACAAAAAAGAACCTCTTGAAATCTGAGTATTTCAAGAGGTTCTTCCTTTATTTATACACCCTCATCATCGTCTTCATCAACAGAAGAATTGCCCGATGGAGAACTGTCATTTCCTTCAGTATCCAGTAATTGATCTTTACTGATACTCACCTCCCCCATCTTAGAGATTTTTACCACCAAAGGCAAATATTCATCACTCATCACATCAGGTGAACCAACACTGGCTGCAAAACAAAGATTATTACCTTCAGTTTTTACATAGACAATACCCAGTAATCCACCAGAGGCCTTGGTATGAGAATCCAAATATTTTTCAAAGGCAGCTTTGGTAAAACTACGTTTGAAGAATTCAGAACCGTCGCTTCTAATAATCCGAACAGTAATCTTATTATCGTGATACTTAGTATTTTCATCTACCTTAACGAGCGGCAAACTGTCATCTACTTCTCGTTTTACCACAACTTTATATGTAGCGCCCAACCATTCAATGCTTCTAGACTGCTCATACTCACTCATCTTGAGTGTTTGCTTTTTAACTTTGACAACAGGTTTAGGAGCTATAATGATGTTGCTTTTCTTTTTCTCAGCACACGAAGCCATTATACCTATAGCCAGAGCCATGAAAAATAAGTAATTGATTCGTTTCATTGCTTTTTTATTTTAATGCTACAAAAGTAGTAAAAAAAAATGAAATAAACACGGGTTACCCGTTAAAAAACAAAAAAAGCATCGACTTTCACAAGCCGATGCTTCGAATCTACCTAAATACTAACTAATAAATTTCCTATTGAATCTTACACGATATAATAAAAGTTCAGTTTATGAATTCTAATCAGTAGTTTGACGTCATCACGAAGAAAAGGTTTAATGGAAGTCTAAAAAAAATGCATTTTTTCTTCATTAAATGTTTTTTCTCTCTTAAAAATGCTTCTTTTCTTCTTTTTAAAGCAAATTTACCCTTTTTATTTTGAGAATTAAACATTTTGTCGTATCTTTGCAGACAAAAAGAAACATTTTGTATGAAAAAGATTCTATTATTCATAATAACTGCCAGCATTTTCACCTTTTCTTCTTGCTTTCAGAAAGAGCAAACGCAAGAAAAGGAGCAAGTCATCGACACTATTCCAATGATGGTGATGCAAATACAAAAATGCAACCGACTATATACGGCAGAAGCCCATGTTCACAAAATTATCACCCACGATGATCAACTGAATCTGAAAGGTTCTTTTTTCAGAAAGAACTTCAACATTCATGTACCTGGTTCAAACAGGAAAGTTGCAATCCCTATGAATGCAACCATCAAGGCTTCCGTAGACTTCCAAGGGTTTTCCAATCAAAATGTGTTACGCAAAGGTGACAAGATAGAAATCATTCTGCCAGACCCAAAGCTGACACTCACGAGCAGTAAGATAGACCACAATGCGGTAAAACAATATGTTTCCATTGCCCGCAGCAATTTCAGTGATGCAGAACTCACCCAACTAGAGCAGCAAGGCAGACAAAGCATCATCAATGATATTCCGAATCTTGACCTCATGGAACAAGCTCGGCTCAGTGCCGCAAATACTCTGATTCCGATGCTCAAGAACATGGGATTCAAGGAAGAAAACATCAAGATTAGCTTCCGTAAGAAATTCACAATCCAAGACTTGAAGGAATTCATTTCAAATGGATTGAATGACAATAAAACAATAGAAAAGAGAACAGCCTCTAGCCAGGCATCAAATAAAGAGGACTAAGATATGAAGAAATATGGAATCATAATCATTTTATTCCTTATTATAATAATAGGTGGAGTACTTTATTGGCGTAATAAAGACAATACAATGAACGTGGCAACGGAAGAAAAGACCACCCTTTCACCAACCCAAGTAGAAAGTATTGAGGCTATCGGGCAATGGGAATTTCTTGCCATCAACGATGAGGAACTCGTTGATACAACCCGACATGGTTTCTTTGGTGACGATCAATTGGTACGTATCTATTATGGTACCCTGCGTCTCGGCATTGACATGAAAGACGTAAAGGAAGGATGGATACAGACGGATGAAAAGAAAGATTCCATAGTCTGCACCCTTCCCCCAATCCGACTCCTCGACAACAATTTCATAGACGAGGCAAAGACTAAAAGTTTCTTTGAAGAAGGAAAATGGACTGGCGCTGACCGACAGGCTATGTACGACAGAGCTTACGTTATGATGAAAAAGCGTTGCTTGACACCTGTGAATTATCAGACGGCAAGGAGAAATGCCAAGCAGCAATTCAAAGACATGTTCAAGACAATGGGATTCACTAACGTTAGAATAGAATTCGAAGACTGAGGGTAAAATTACCTTCAGTCTCCCAAAACGGAAGTAACTAAACATATTCCGTTCATAAAAGACAAGAGAGTTATCAGGGCGCAAGCCTAATTATTAATTATCATTTTTTAATTAAAACATAAGAGAGATGGATGCTATCAATGATTTTTTCACAGCCTTTAGTTCATTCCTTTGGGGATGGCCTATGATTATTTTATTGTTGGGAACTCATATTTTTCTAACCATACGCCTGCGCTTTCCACAGCGCAAGATATTCCAGGCTATCAAATTGTCTGTCAAGAAAGACAAGAAGGCAACGGGGGATGTTTCTCAATTCGGAGCACTTGCCACAGCCTTGGCAGCCACCATCGGTACGGGTAACATCATCGGTGTGGCTACAGCCATAGCATTAGGTGGACCAGGTGCTGTCCTTTGGTGCTGGCTCACCGGTGTTTTCGGTATTTCTACCAAGTATGCAGAGGGACTTCTTGCCGTAAAATATCGAGTTAAGACAACACGAGGAAAGATGCTGGGAGGTCCGATGTATGCTCTAGAAAAGGGATTGGGCTGGAAATGGCTTGCCATCCTCTTCGCAACCTTTGCCGCCCTTGCTTCTTTTGGTATTGGCAGCACAGTTCAAGCTAATGCCATCTCAACCCTTGTAGAGAATCAATATGGCATTTCTCCTTTCATTACAGGCTCGATAGTTACCATTTTAGGAGCAGCCGTAATCATTGGTGGTGTAAAGACTATCTCTAAGGTTTGTGGAATGCTTGTACCTTTCATGGCCCTATTCTATGTATTGGGCTGTATTTATATTCTCATTGTAAATCATGCCTACATTCTCCCTGCCCTACAGATTATCTGCGAATCAGCTTTTACAACAAAAGCTGCTAGTGGTGGTTTTGCAGGTAGCACACTGATGCTTGCAGCCCGTTATGGTATTGCCCGTGGTCTTTTCTCTAATGAGAGTGGACTTGGTTCTGCGCCAATTGTTGCCGCAGCTGCTCAAACCCGCAATCCCGTTCGACAGGCATTAGTTTCATCAACAGGAACATTCTGGGATACGGTCATCATCTGCGCACTAACAGGACTGGTAATCACCAGCAGTATCATAGCCTATCCAGATATAGACTATCATGATGGGGCAGCACTTACCAAAGCAGCTTTTAGTAAAATACCATATATTGGAGCTCCATTGCTGACATTTGGTCTGACCACCTTTGCTTTTAGTACTACACTAGGTTGGAGTTATTATGGCGAACGTTGCGTAGAATACCTGAAGGGAAAGAAATGGATGCTTTGCTATCGCATTCTCTACATTGTCAGTATATTTGCAGGAAGTGTCATCAGTCTCGGTCTGGTATGGAACATAGCTGATTGCATGAATGCTCTTATGGCTATTCCAAATCTCGTCTCTTTACTATGTCTTAGTGGAATTATTGTGCATGAAACAAGAAAGTATCTTTGGCGCGACCGTCTAGATCAGGATATGGAGGAAAGCGAATTACAGGAAGTAGAAGACAAATAATCGTGCAAACGATTGTCCTGAAGAAATAGCAGAAAACTATATATTTTTGATTCATCCTACCATTTTCTTTTGTACCTTTGCAGCAGAAAAGGTAACTTTATAGAAAATATAGGTTAAAAGAGATTTTATTAGTTTTTGTTGATTAAAAAAATGCCCAGGCAGCAGTGATGCTATCCTGGGCTTTTTGTTTTATATGCTCTATTCACTTATATTCTGTAATAATCAACAAGATTTTTCACTTCTTATTCAGCATTTATCTGCAAATGCTTCATTCCGTGTCCACCCCACGTTGTATAATTGACGAATTGGAATCCCATACGAGTATAAAGGCTTTCAGCTCTTGGATTGCCTTTATCAACCAATAATCCAACCTTCGGAATACCAAGTTCCTTACCACGTTGTATGGCAGCATTCAACAAAAGCTTTGCAATCCCCTTACCTCTATAGCTACTGGAAACAGCCAAACTGTCGAGATAGTATTCACCTTCTTGAGTCTCAGCATCCATACCCGAATAATCAATTCCAAAGGTAGCAAGAGCCTCATCTAAAAATCTTTTGCGCAAAGTCTTAAGTTGAGCTCCATCATAAGCTACCAAGATGCCAGCAACCACACCATCAGTAGTCATTGCCATCAACACATTTCGGTAACTATACTGGCTATCCTCCATCTTTACCAGACGTTCCATCAACTGATGAAAATCAGCCAATGTATGACGAGGTCCGGCAAAATTCTGACAACATTCCGTATTCATCGCTTCCATAATGAGCGATGCTATATGCGAAGCTTTATCTGGGGTTGCTTGTTCTATATGTATCTTCATTTTCGTTTAGTTTTTACAATTACGAATGCAAAGATAATAATAATTAACGAGATAAACAAAACTTTTTCTTTTTCTTTACTTTTGTTTCACAAAGATTTTATATCTTTGCCCCATAATTCAATAACAAATGTTAAGATAGAGGCTACCAGATTGTCACAACATCAATTTCCCAGAGTAAAAAGCTATCAAAAATCAATTGATAATATAAGTTCTCTATCCTTCATGTTTGGGTAGAGACCTTCATTATTATTATAATCTTTTGTAAAAACTGACAATTAAAGACTTTTTCTTTGCTGATTCCAAATAATAATGCTAACTTTGCGCACGAAATTGTTTTATCTTGAGAAGACAAAGAGACAGAAAGATTGTAATGATATGGAAAAAATACTAATAGTTGAAGACGACATCGCATTTGGAACCATGATTCAGACATGGCTCAGGAAGAAAGGATTCGAAGTTGAAAAAACGACTTCGGTGAAAGCAGCTATACAGGCTTGGGAGAAGTTGGAAAGTGGATTTGATCTGGTGCTATCCGACCTTCGTCTTCCAGACCATGATGGTATTTTCTTATTGCAATGGATGAGAAAGCACGGCGTGCAAGTACCTTTCATCGTCATGACCAGCTATGCAGAGATTCAGAACGTAGTACTCGCCATGAAGTCGGGTGCTACAGATTACGTAGCCAAACCTTTTCATCCGGACATCCTCCTGGAAAAGATTAAGGAAGCCATAAAAAATCACAATACAAGCTCTCTATCAGAGAAAAATATAGAGCAGAGGGAGGCAACAGGAAATCAGGAGCCAATAGATAATAAAAAAGTATCAGGAAATATGGAATCTAAAGGAAATGTAGATGTTCCTAAATATCTTGAAGGTGAAAGTGAGGCTTCAAGAAAACTCTATAGTTTCGTATCTCTGGTTGCTCCTACTCCTATGTCGGTTCTCATTCTAGGTGCAAGCGGAACGGGTAAGGAATATGTGGCTCGTCGCATTCATGAATTAAGCCAGCGGGCAGGGAAACCTTTCTTTGCACTCGACTGTGGAGCCATTCCTAAGGATGTGGCAGCATCAGAATTCTTCGGTCACAGCAAGGGAGCCTTTACGGGAGCAGACCAAGACAAGAAGGGAGCCTTTGAAATAGCAAATGGCGGTACACTCTTCCTGGACGAAATGGGGAACCTGAACTATGAAGTGCAAGTGCAACTGCTTCGTGCCCTTCAGGAGCGAAAAATTCGTCCATTGGGCAGCAACAAGGAAATCGACATCGACATCCGACTGGTTTGCGCCACCAACGAAAATCTGGCACAGCGTGTAGCAGAGGGAAACTTCCGCGAAGACCTATACCACCGCATCAACGAGTTTACCATCTACATGCCGGAGTTGAAAGACCGTGGTGCCGATCTCTTCCTCTTTGCTGATCTCTTTATCAAACATGCCAACAAAGAACTCAATAGAAACGTGGAAGGACTCGATGGTAAGGCGAAGGAGAGAATCGCCTCTTATAACTGGCCAGGAAACCTGCGCGAATTGAACAATGTGATGAAACGTGCCACTCTTCTTGCCACAGGCAGATATATTGGAGTAACAGAACTGGAACAGAGTATGGCTCATATTCAGCCACAAGCTCCTACCACCCTGCATGACGAGGAAACAGAACTGCAACGTATAGAAGCAGCACTAAAAGCGGCAGGAGGTAACAAGAGTAAAGCTGCACAATTGCTTGCTGTGGATAGAAAGACGCTGTATAACAAGATGAAGAAGTACGGCATCTGAGGAACTTTCCCCAATATTTTGGGGAAAAATTCCACACTTGTTCCACAACTTCCACAAAGTTAAGATTTGGCACAAAAATGCATATTAACTGATTATCAACCATTTACTAAAAGAAGGAATCTTTTGGCACGCAGATTGTGATATTAGATTGTGAACTCGCAAACAAGCAACAATGCAAGTAAGACGGTTCATTAAAGTAAAAATAATATTCACAATAAAAAATAAAAAGATTATGAAAAAGTTAGTATTCGCAGCTATCGCTGCCATGGTAATGGTATCAGTTAGTAATGTATTCGCCAACAACAAGATGGCAAGTGTTTCATCAGTAGCTCCAGTAGACACAGTTGCTCCTGCAGAACCAGCAGACACAACAGTAGAGAAGACAACTCCAGCAGAGACTCCAGCTGATTCTACAACAGATACAACTGTAGCTAAGTAATATCACCTTCAAAAAACAGTAATAAACAGAAGAAATAGAAAGACATTAAATATCAGTAATTACGCTTCGCTTTCAATTAGGCAGGAGACTAATGATAAAATTCATTGGTCTCCTGACTTGTTTTTAGCCCTTTCTTTTCTTTAAATCAGTTTTTTGCATTATCTTTGCAGAAGATAAGCTGCACTCGGCAATCTGAAAGCAAGCTTTCATTGCACTCGTTTGCACTATCTTTGCAGAAGATAATTAAGTAAGTAGATTTCACATGCACAAAAACAATATCCCACTCAAGGTAGCCCTCGGCTATTGCATCATTGCCATTATCATGATTCTGGCAATCAGTCTCGTATATAGCAACACCAAGAGCATCATCGCCATCAACGAAGCATCTCGTGAGTACATCAAGAAAAAGGATGCTGCCGACAGTACCATGACTTCTCTGCTCAAAGAAGAACAGAAGAACCTGAAGCAACTCTCTGATGCAATGGCAGGGAAATCTACGTCCAATTATCTGCAAGATAAGGTTAAAAGTCTGAATACCGGCAAGGATTCTATCGTTGTTCATTCCAAAGCCCCACAAACCCACGAGGCAAAGAAAACTACGGTGGAAGTAATGAAGACCCGCCGAGGATTCTTCCGCCGACTAGCCGATGCTTTCAAGAAAGAGCACGCAGAAACGCTAAGCATCAAGCAAGACAGCAACAGAGCCATCATTGATTCTTTCACAACTCCTGTGAATGTGGCAGAAAATGTAGCCAACATTCTGGACCAGATAGACAAGAAGGAGAAGGTGGCTACGCAAGATCATAAGGAAAGTATCAACAAAGAGATGGAAGACTTGAAAATAGTCAGTACAAAACTTGCCTTACGTTCTGCCAAGCAACTGAGTGATGTACACCAAAGGGAACGTGACTCTATGCAAAAAGCTATCAACAAAGCGATGGCAGCCCGCAGACAACTGTTGTGGCAAATAGGTTTGCTCACACTAATAACACTCTTTGCAATTATCGTCATGATTTGGTTCATCTGGCGCGATGCAAGAAAAGAACGCATCTACCGGGAGAACCTGGAGGCAGCCAACGAAGAAATCCAACGTATCATGAACCAACGTGAACGACTTCTTCTCACCATTACCCACGATATCAAGGCTCCCGCAGCCTCCATTTCCGGCTTCATCGACCTGATGAAAGAATACGTCAAGGAAGCACAAGGCATTGAGTGTCTTCAAAATATCAAGAACTCTGCTGCTCATCTTTCCCGACTAGTAGCCTCTCTTCTCGATTATCATCAGTTGGAAAATGGACTGATGAAGGTTCAGCCTGTCTCTTTCTCTCCTACTCAACTGGTAAAGGAATCAGTAGAGGGAATGCGATTGCGAGCCGAAGAGAAAGGCTTAGCCATTTCGTATGAAATGACGATGGGAATGAAAAAGGAAGCAAATCAGGAGAATGAAACTGACAAGGAATTATTCCTAGCCGATGCTTTCCGTATTCGTCAGATTCTGGATAATCTGGTGAGCAATGCCATCAAATATACCGATCACGGAAGTGTCAACATTGAGGCACGAGTTTCAAAAATCATGGGTAAGCTGACACTCACCATGAGCGTGAAAGATACGGGTAAGGGAATGAACGATGAGGAAAAGCGGAAAGTATTCCAGGCATTCACCAGATTAAAGAGTGCACAAGGCATCGAGGGAACAGGCCTGGGCTTGTCCATCACTCAAGAACTGGTATCGCTTCTCGGTGGAGAAATTCTACTTCGTTCTACCTTGGGAAAAGGTTCCAATTTCATCGTTACGCTACCTATAGAACCTGCCCCAAAAGATGATTCGCAGGAGGATATCAAACAAACATCTGATCATCAGGAAGCCAAGGACTCAGACAACAAAAAGAAGGCTCAACAAGAGTTTGCCAACCATAAGGTTCTGATTCTCGATGACGACAAGCTTCAGCTTCAACTTCTCCAGGAAATGCTGCGACGCATAGCAGGCGATTCCTGGCAAGTATTCGCCTGCAATCATGTGATTGATGCACTCACCATCCTGCACAATGAGCAGCCAGCCCTCATGCTGATGGACATAGAAATGCCAGAAATGAATGGTACAGAGATGATTACCCACATCAACCATACCAATATGACTGTCATTGCTATGACAGCGCATGATACGAGTATCCGGGAACAACTTATAAAAGCTGGCTTCGACGACTGTCTTTTCAAGCCATTCAGCATAGAGAAGTTATCAGCTATCCTGGGAATAGATTCTGAACCTCAATCCCACTTTGACGCTCTTCTGGCTTTTGCAGAGGGTGATGAAGAGGCAGCAAAAGAGATACTCAACACCGTGAAGCAGGAACTGGCAGAACATCTTAAGAATTTGAAAGAAGCCATGGAGGAGGATTCCTTATCTATAGATAAAATAGGAAAAGCTGCTCACAAACTTCTGCCGATTGCCAGTATGATGCAGATGAGTTGTCTGGAAGAACTGAAGGCACTATCGCCTGAACATATTCAAGAGAATGGAGAAGAAGAGATTAGGAAGAAATTGAAGGTTGTTGCAGATTGCTTGCAGCACGTGCTGGAACAGAGTTTCTAGCACGCGCCTTCCCTTTTATTCCCTGATTTGCTGCGGCGTCAGCCCTGTATGCTTCTTGAAATAACGACAGAAGAAACTGACATCGGCAAAATGAAACTCCCAAGCCATCTCCTTGATGCTTTGCGTAGTTCGCTTAAGATGCATCTTAAGCTGCAGAATCACGTATTGGTCGATGATGGTCTTGGGGGTATGCCCCGTTACCTGGTTCACGATGTTGGTGAGATATTTCGAGGAGATATTCATCTGTTCGGCATAATAGTTCACATCCCTTGATATCTTGTAATCCTTCTCCAGCAGCATCATAAACCGATTGAACAGTTCTCTTACGCGATACGATTTCACTTCATCTGGTCGGTATTGCGGATTGCGCTGAAGATACTCATGAAAACCGATGAAGAACGCCTTCAACTGACACAATACCAATTGGGAGATACAAGTACACTCCGATTGGTCGAAATAAACTTTTAATAGGGCAAACATACCATTGATGATGTTTGTCACCACGGGGGTATCCTGTCTGCATCTGTCTTCCCGTAAGGAAGAATAAACCGTCTGTTCCAGTTGCAGACTTGCTTCACGAAGCAAGGATGGATTATATTTCAGGATTTCCACTTGGAAGCTGTTCGCAGTTTGAGGGGATTTGCAATCCCCGTTTTCAGTTTCTGGGGATTTGCAATCCCCTTCAACCTTCAGTTCCACCACATCATTCGGGAACAGCGTAATCACCGCTCCATCATAAAGTTGCCAATCCTTATAATTCACCTGTAGCCTCGCCTTTCCTTTCCGGCAAATCAATATTGCTCCGTAAGTCAATACTTGCGGACCCTCCTGCCATTCCTCCAAACCAGAGCAGGAAAGGCTTGCTTCCTGATAACTGCTTAATTCTGATAATTCCATCTACACCTTATTAAATATAGAGTTATTATGTCTCTTTATTCCTATTTCGGTTGCAAAATTACACAAAATATGTGACATAAAAGAACTATTATTCCCAAATCGTCCATCCGCCGCGAAAAATTTAAAGTGATTGTTCGCCCAAAACTCCGTACCTTTGCACCCGAAATTCAAAAAGTAATAATCAATGATTAAGAACATCTTATTGGTAAGCCTTCTGCTTGCAGGAGGAACCCATTGGGCTTCGGCTCAATCACAAACCACCGTAGGGGCGGCTGCTTCCTTGCCTGTCAGCAAGAAAGAAAACATGACCATCAGCCAGCTCTTCCAGAAGGTGGAGGATAACAGCAAAAGCCTTCGTACTTCATTATCAGGAGTAGAAGCAGCACATCTCGGCATCGAATCGGCTAAAAGCAAGAAACTGCCCGACCTTGATGCTTCCCTCTCTTTCAGTTACATCGGCAATGCGCTGATTACCGACCGCGACTTCAGCAACGTTCATGGTTTGAAATCCCCACATTTCGGCAACAACTTCGCCTTCCAGGCACAGCAGGTGGTTTATGCCGGTGGAGCCATCAACGCAGGCATCAAACTCGCCGAACTCGGAAAGCAGCAGGCAGAAGTAGGCGTGAAACTTACCCGACAGCAGATTCGCTTCATCGCCCTCGGTCAATATCTCGACCTTTACAAGATAGACAACCGTATCAAGGTTTATGAGAAGAACATCGAACTGACTCGCCAGCTCATCGACGACATCAAGGAGAAGCAGACGCACGGCATGGCGCTGAAGAACGACATCACCCGATACGAACTCCAGATGGAAAGCCTCAAGCTCGGTCTGACGGCACTCAGAAATAACCGGAGCATTCTGAACCATCAGCTTTGCAATACCCTCGGAATGAACCAGGATAGCCAAATGAACCAGGGAAATCAGGAGATTCAGATTATCCCCGATGCCACCATTACCGACAAGACCTACGGCAAGGAAGGCGAGGCTTACTGGCAGACAGCAGGCACCCTGAACTCCCCACTCCTGGAGCAGAGCAGCAACGCCATCCGCATCGCTGAGCAGAAGGAGAAGATTGCCAAGAGCGATCTTCTGCCAAAGGTAGCTTTCGTTGCCGCAGATAACTTCGATGGACCTATCCTCTTCGAATTGCCACCTGTCGATAAGAACCTCAACGTCTGGTATGTGGGCGTAGGCGTGAAATACAGCCTCAGCTCTCTCTTCAAGAGCAACAAACGAATCAAGCAGGCTGCCGTGGAAACCCGACAGGCTAAAGAGGCACATGCCGTTCAGGCAGAGCAGCTCAACAATAATGTGCAGGCAGCCTACGTGCAATACCAACAAACCTACGTGGAACTGGAAACGCAGCGAAAGAGCGTAGAGCTGGCACAGCAGAATTACGACGTGATGAATGCCCGTTATCTCAGTCAGCTCGCTTTGGTTACGGATATGGTTGATGCCTCCAACCTCAAGCTCAATGCCGAGCTCAGCGAGGTGGATGCCCGTATCAACATCGTCTATGCCTACTATCGCATGAAGTACGTGGCAGGAGAAATTTAGAAAGTGAAGAGTAAAGAACGAAGAGGGAAGAAACAACGTTCGGCGTCCGAAGGGAAAGCCAATTCATTTGCTCTTCAATAACTATAAAATAAACTAGCAAAATTATGAGCAAGAAGATTATCAAGAGAATATATAATGTAGTGATTATCCTCCTTTTTCTGGGAGCTATCGGCTGGTGCTTCAGCCATTTCTATCATGGCAGCAATGTGGCTTATACCGATGATGCACAGGTGAACCGTCACATCACCCCTATCAATACCCGTGTGCCGGGATTCATCAAGGAGATTCGTTTCAATGACTATCAGCACGTAAAGAAGGGCGATACCCTTGTTATCATCGAGGATGCTGAGTTCCGCCTGCATGTGGCTCAGGCAGAGGCAGGCTTGCGTGGATCCAAGTCAAGTTCTTCGGTAGTTACTGCCAGCATGGGCACCACCAATACCAATGTGCAGACAGCAGCTGCCGGCATCGAGGAGGCTCGTGTGGATATGATGAATGCCAAGCAAGACTTCGACCGCTTTGCGGCTCTGATGAAGAAGGATGCAGTTACCCGTCAACAGTATGACAACGCTTATGCCCGCTATCTGGGAGCCAAGGCGCGTTATGAGCAGGCAAACAGCAGAAAGGCTAGCGCCGCATCGGTTCGTAATGTTCAGACCCAGCAGCTCGGCGGTTCCCGTGCCGGAGAGAGCGTAGCTGAGGCACAGCTCAATCTGGCTCGCCTCAACCTTTCCTATACCGTAATCGTGGCAAACTGCGATGGCGTGATGGGAAGAAAGGATATTCACGAAGGCCAGTTGGTACAGCCTGGTCAGATGCTGGCTCGCATCGTGGATGATAACGATGTATGGGTGGTAGCAAATTATCGTGAGACTCAGATGGACGGTATCACCGTGGGCAAGACTGTAGATTTCACCGCCGACGCCATCCCGGGTGTAGTATTTCATGGCAAGGTAGAAGCCCTTTCTGCCGCAGCCGGCAATGCCTATTCCATGATTCCTGTGGATAATGCCACCGGCAACTTCGTAAAGGTAGAGCAGCGCGTGCCTGTTCGCATCGCCCTCACCAAGGACAATGACCCGAAACAGATAGCCTTGCTCCGTACCGGACTGAACGTAGAAACCAAGGTTCACATTAAATAGAATGTTCTATAAACCATAAACTATAAATTATAGAAAATGCCAGGACCTCCAATGCTTCAGGGACCCTTCCGGGTTCCATCGTTCAATGGATATATTCCTCGCCGATTACAGCCTTGGATTTATCTCCTCTTCGCCTTCATCTTCCTGATGTCGAGCGGAATCTATGGAGGAGCCATGAGCCAGGTGATGGGCGAATACAGTTTGATGAGAGAAGACGTACTCATGATCATCATGTTCAACGTGGTAGGCGTGGCGATGCCATTCCCCTTCCTCTTCAAGATGAAGTTCCACTTTACCAACCGCCAGCTCCTGCTGAATGCGGCGTTGGTAGTGGCAACTTGTAATTTCCTCATCATGTGGACCGACTCTGTGCCCGTGATGTGCATTCTCGCTTACATCGCAGGCTTCTTCAAGCTCTGCGGAACCTTCGAGTGTATGAGCACCATCCAGTTGTGGATGACCTCCAAGCGCGATTTCACCATCTTCTTCCCCCTGCTCTATTGCATCGTTTTGGGAAATATGTTCCTATCGCCTTGGATTACCGAACATCTGATTTACATCTATCAGGATTGGCGCATCATCAACTGGACGATGACGGGAGCCCTGCTCCTGGTGGCACTTACCGTCTACGTCACTACCCACGATTTCCACTTCATGAAGCCGTTGCCTTTTATCAGTCTCGACTATCTGGGCTGCATCCTGTGGTCGGCATGGATGCTGGAGTTCATCTTCTTCTTCACCTATGGCGAGCACTACAACTGGCTAGATTCGAAGATTATGCAGATGGATATTTTGCTCTTCATCCTTACCGGATATTTCTGCATCCAGCGAATGCTCCACATCCGTCACCCTTACATCGCTCCGGCGGCATGGAAGTATAAGCGACTCATCCCGCTGCTCATTCTCTTCGCTTTCGTAGAGTTTATGGGCAGTACGCCTAAAGTGCTGCAAACCGCCTTTACGGGTGGCGTGCTGCATTTCGGCAACATCACCACCAACGTGCTCAACTTTGTGGAATGGACTGGCGCCATCGCCGGTTGCCTCTTCTGCCTCTTCTGGTGCAAGGTGCTTCATCAGAAATACACCCGTCTGCTCACGATAGGTGTGGCAACGATGGTATGTTATCCGGTGATGATGTATTTTCTCATCCATCCGGGACTCAACCTCGAAGCGCTCTATCTGCCTTGCTTCCTTCGAAGCTTCGGCAACGCCATCTTCTTCTGCATGCTCACCGTGTATCTGGAAGAACTGATGCCATTCCAGCATTTCTTCATGGGATTGACAATGGCAGGCATCATCCGCAACGGTCCGATGTCTGCGATGTGCTCAGGCATTTACAGTTTCGGGCTCCGTTATCAGATGGCAGACAACATGTCGCGCGGATTGCCTTACGATGCTACCAATCTGCTGATGATCAGCATCCGCAATCTTTATGGCATTACTTGTATCATCGGTCTTGCCGTATTGCTCATCTTCCTGCTATGGGATGTGCAACCAGTAAGAAGTACCCTAAAGAAAATGCCTGCATGGAATTTTGTAGGAAGAAAGATGAAAAAAACAAGCAGATAATGCGCACATTCGAGGAAAAACGCTAACTTTGCATCCAGATAAAATAAAATGTACGATATGGCAAAGAAAGCAATTGTGATGGGGGCAACCTCAGGAATAGGAATGGAAGTAGCCAGCCTCTTAGCGCAGAGAGGTTGGCAGGTGGGAATAGCCGGAAGAAGAGTAGAGCGACTTGAAGAAGTAAAAAGAAATACAAACCAGATTATTTCTGAGAAAACAAAAGTATCTCAGAAGGGGAACATTTCAGAAGGCGTGAAAGCATCCAGGGGAGAAATCATCTGCTATCAGCAGATAGATGTAACTTCGGCTGACGCCCCTACTCTTCTTCAGAAACTCATCGAAAAACTCGGTGGGATGGATTTATATTTCCATAGTTCAGGAATCGGATGGCAAAACAATTCTCTTGATTTTGAAAAGGAAATGAAGACCGTTGAGACCAATGGGCTGGGATTTGTAAGAATGGTGGATACGGCTTTCAACTGGTTTGCCCAACAGAATCAAGAGCAAGAGCCGGACCAAGGACAAAGGCTAGGTAAAGATAGAAGCTGCGAAACTTACCGCATCGCCTGCATTACCTCTATTGCCGGAACGAAAGGGCTCGGAGCTGCTCCTGCCTATTCTGCCACCAAGCGTTTCCAGAACCACTACCTGGAGTGTCTCACCCAGCAGGCTCACATGCGCCATCTTCCTATCGCTATCACAGATATTCGGCCAGGTTTCGTAAAGACCGACCTAATAGCTGGCAGCAATTATCCCCTGCAATTAACTCCTCAGGAAGTGGCTCTGCAGATTGTAAATGCTATAGAACGGGGAAAAACAGTCAAAACCATCGACTGGAAATACAGCATTCTCGTTTCGCTCTGGCGAATGATTCCTAGATGGATTTGGACGAGACTTACCATTAAATAACATACAACCTGCACTTGCATTTGATTTTATACTTGGATAAAATCTCCGTTCACCGACGTTGAATGTCCGTTCAAAGACGTTGAACCGCGGTTCAACGTCGATGAACGGAGATTTCAAAAGGATTAAAGAAAATCTTTTCCAGTTACAATCAATACTTTTTCTGTAACAACCTAAACTTTTCCCAAGATCAACATTAAAAGGAGAGTAGAAACATGACGAAAAGAAAAGCGTGCAAGCTACATTTCTATAGCCTGCATGCTTTTCTTTTTTATAATTACTGTTTACAATCTTGCTCCGAATCTTGCGCTTGGCAATGGGGCGGCAAAGTAATAGTTTTGGTCATTATTCTTATCCAGGAAATTCACCTTCTTCATGCCGAAGAATGGCAGGCCCTCTGGGAAGAGGCGGACAAAATCGGTTACACCTCCTGAGAGGGCAGGACTGCCTGCCTGATAATCGAAATTCCAACTCTTGTCGAATGCCAATGGAGCACCTTGGGCTACATCATCTATCTCGCAATTGATGTTCATCTTGTCACTCTGAGTGAAGTTTTTGAAGAGTGGATTGAGCTGACCTGCTACGCTACTCTTTATATCGGTATCAAACCAGATGCCGAGTTCTGCATCCTTCGCCATCTGCGCTACGCCTGTCTCTGTAGATGCAAAGTAGTAGT